>C687J35021_10003742_pt1 | contig 10365 bp, 10 predicted proteins | sample RifCSPhighO2_12_FD_35021 | JGI IMG/M metagenome (IMG submission 35021)
CCCATAGATTCGTAGCATTTTGCATAAGCCGCTGTCTGCATAAAAGCATCTTCATCGACATTGTTCCCGCTTTTGAGATCGACAACATACCGGCCCTTGGGTAATACAAGCGCGGCTTTGCCGTTGATCGGATACTCTCCGGCCTCAATTTCCATTACATTGTCAATCGTCCCGGCGTCCCGGGTCAAAAGTGAATAACAGATCATTTCGGCAGCCAGGATTTTTGGCTTCACGATTTGAAGCCATTTATTTAATCTGTAAAGCGCGAGCATTTCATCCTGGTAGGTCAGGATTGCTTTTTGACCCTTAATTGCCGAGACCTGTTCCTCTGTATAATTTGGCTTCTGTGGGGGCTGATACAGCACAGTCCCGCCGATTGACAAAACATACCAGGCATTGTGAATCCTAACCCCGCGTTGCGAAGCTTCAAAAACTCTGAGATCCGCTTCACGGTTCCCAATATCCCCGCGCCATTGAGCGAGGAACGGCTTAGAAACAACTCCGAGCTTGGTAGTCACAGAAGGCAGATAATCAATCGTTTTATCCGAAAGCTCAATTTTATAGAAGTGATCGTCAAACCATTCAATAAGTTTGACTTCAATTTTTTCTTTTTCTTTAACAGATACCGTAACAGATACCGTCATAAATCCTCCTGCCCCTATAGGGCTTATTCTGGTTTCACTAACTGCTTGACTTCATCCTGCCCGACAATAAACTTTCCTTCTTCCGTGGCAAGCTTCACTCTTTCCATATTCAAATTACTGCATTTCCAATCCTCCGGCTTCGCAAAAGGCCGGTTAATAAAATACATAAAATCGTTTACAACTTCTGGACGCCTTCTCATAAGCTCTCCTTTTCTTCTGCTTCGTATTCTCTCTCTGGTTTCGCAACGCTCAAAATTTTTCCACAGTCAGAACAAAAATCACCGTTTCCAATTTCGCCAATCGTCGAGGAATGCTTGCAATCATCCTGAACGGCTTTCAGGCACGAAGGACAAAGCGAGTTTTCAAGCTCACCGATATTGAAAAATTCTTCGCATCCCTCACATTGAAGTCTCGGGGGATCGAAAGGAACGCTCATAAAACCTCCTTCACGGTTACGTTAATTAATCCCTGTCCGGGGTCTGCGATATCGGAGAAAGCTGATTTAGAGAGGTCAATAACTCGGCCAAGTCTTTTATTTGGCCCACGGTCGCGGACGGACGCAATAACGCTTCTGTTATTAGCGAGATTAACAATCTTAAGTTTGGTTCCGAAAGGATAACCATAAATCGCCGCAAATCTTTCGTTGTTTCGTTCAAGGGCATATAGACTTTCTCCTGATGCTGTTGGACATTTAGAATCTGGATTGTATTTACACGCCTCCGTTGAGTACCAAGAAGCCGTCCCGGTTATCGGCTCTGCGGCAAGAATCATCCCCTGCCACAAAAGAACGATTAGCGCGGCCATGCACAACGACAAACAAACCAAAACCCAAAAATCATTTTTCTGTTTCATTTTTTTACCATGACTTTGTTGGCTTCGTTGAGCGCCCATTTAATTGTTCGGCATTTTTGCGAACACGTTTTTCTCTTAAAAATGAAATTCGGCTTAGGCTTCATTACAGCCCCGCAAACCTCACAGCCCACATCTTCTATCATCCGTTGCCTCCTGTTTCGTTATACAATATCGTTTAACGGTCTAAGAATACAATCCTTGAGGGGCATTTGCAAGCTTTTTTATTAATTATTTTTTAGAGCAGGATTGGAACCAGAAAAACCGTCGAAGAAAGCGCAATGCAGAAGTCCGTTGCCAATGTCGAAAAATTACCCCACCGGGAGCCGAAAGGGTTGACCGCTCCGAAGTAGATGTTCCCGGCCACGGCCAGAATGACTTGGGCAATGCCCCAGCCCCAAGCTCCTGTCGAAAGACTGACGGCCAGCCCCGCAAGGCCCAAGGAAAGGCCATAAACGCCCCTTTGGGACACTTTTGTCCAGAAACGGTCATTGTTCACGCTGTAGCTGAAAAGAATCAAGGAGGGGCAATACCAGGCCCCCCCAATAACAACAGGGATAAGCCACCAAGAAACCCCATGTTTAATTAAAAAAATGGCAATAATCGAGGATCCCAGGAAATTTGACCCTAAATACCGTCTGACCCATTTTCGCCATTGCCCACCGATTACATAGCACACCGAGAAAAACAGAATGGCAGAAGCCAGCCAAAGGTTTAAAAGCAAAGGGACAGAAAGCATGTCTTTTTCCTGTTGTCATCGGTTGAGCTATGCACAGTCCCGCTATTTGTTGTTACTGCTATCGGGAGCGTTACAGCCTTGGGCTTGCGATAATGCTTGTAAACCCGGTATCCCGCAAAGCACAAGCTCCCGGCAACCAAGATGATAAGAATCTGGTGAAAGGTTGTGGTGATCGCTTTTGCGGTATTCAGGCCATTAAAAAACCCTCCAAAAAACTTAGACCAGCTCCACCCCTCATTTTCTGCCATAAATCCTCCTTTACTGTTTTGCTGCCTTCTCCGTGCTGATAGCATAGAACAACACATCTAAACACTTTCTCGTTGATTCAAGGTCTGCAATGGCTTGCACGACTAAATCATGGCTTGCGTGGGCCATATCATCCAACAGCGCCGATTCCAAACGCAGCTTAGCTCTCAATATGGATTTTGTTATTTGCGCTAAATCATTCAGCCGGGAGTCAAGCATTTGACACCGTTGACATTGTTCGCGGCCCCCATCCGTTAGACCTCAAGCTCTTTTCCAAATCAATCCTGATTTTTTCAAGCTCTGGGATTTCCGCACCAAAATAAAAAAACTTCGCATTGTCGTACTTCCGAATCTGGTACAACTGCCAAGCCGAAAACAACTGGACAATCAAAAGAGCTATCAACAGCCCTTTTGTCATGCGAATTGCCCTGATAATAAAGCGCCCAAGATAGCCAAAAGAACAGTCATCATAAAACCAAACAACCAACGATCTTGAAGGGCATGAGCATCGAGGTCTTTTTTCTCAAGAGGTTGGGACGTTTCCAAGCGATTCCTGACCGATTCCATTGATTCTGTAAGGGCATTAAGCTTTTCCTCGATAAATTCTGCCTTTTGTTTTATCAAGGCAATATCAGTTTGCATGCTCTCCATCCCTTGACGCCTTTCATTGGTTGCCATAGATCATGCCAAATCTTTTTTGATTTTATTGACTTCTTGCTTTACTTTCACGTTCTCTTTGTACTCCGCAAGCTTTCCGTGGTGAACCTTTGAAACTCTCATAGGGGAAACGGCATTGCCCCCCCGCATCTGTTTTTTAACCGGGACTTCTTCGGAGTCGATTCGCGGAGGGACGAATTTTGACATTCCGACAATCTTCATTTGGATATTGTCAACTATCGAATCGATAGAAAGCCCCTTCTCGGGTTTCCTCTGTATTTCATCCATGATATTATTAACCCACCCCTGCAAGCTTGAGAGAGGAATAAGTTGCGTAGGCATTGAGGAAATCGCCTTTGATTTCTCGCCACGCGCAAAACCAACAAGGTCACCGATCCCTTGCATATAAGACTGGTCTGCAAAAAAACGGAAAATTCCTGTAATCCCATCAACGATTTTGTCCATTTCGCTATCCGATAAAGCGTTAGGACTTTCTTTTGAAAAATAATGCAACGCCGAAGCCATAGCCAAAGGATAGGATAATGGCCCAAGCTTTGAATAAGATACCCACTTATCACCAACCCTCACCGAATAAGGCTGTAACCCTGCGCTATAAAATTCTTCTTTCTCTTTGTCACTAGTTGGGGCCGCCCATGTGGTCAAATTGTTGGCAGCAAGCCACGATCCTCCGGCAAAGACAAGCGATCCAATTATAGTTTTTGCCGCCTGCTCTGTTTTGTCCTTAGCCCCCTTAAAAGTTGCCATGCCTGCGGGTGAATACTCAACCCCTTGCTTCACAATGTTCATCGGTGTTTGTACAAAACGGATGAACCACTTGAAACCTGGAACCGCCCGGAGTCGATAAACGGCATTTGTCAACTGATCGATCGCTGACAGAAAATCTCCCTGCCCTGATTCATTGCTGGAATCCGGCTTGCTTCTAAAGACATAATAATCGGCTCTTTTTCTTGCTTCTTTCTCAATCTTTTCCATCTCTTTTGGATCTGGTGGATGCCCAAGCTTTTTACTCAAAACTTGTATTTCTCCGGCCTCAATCATTGTTCTAAAAAATACGTCAGAGGCTTCCAGCGCCCTCGGCACATACTTACCCACCTTTAAAGTTCCCCAATCAACAAGCTTTGATAATGTAGGCAAGTGTTTCACATCCGGGCGCTCAAGATTCTTTTTTCCTTTTAAAGCAGCCAAAGCCCCTTTAAACGCTTCCGGGACAGAGTTCAAAACCCCTTTGTAAAAGGTGGGAACTTCTGAAACGTAATGAGTTCTTTGTTTGCCCGTCATTTTTGAGGCCACAAAATCAACCGCGCCACTTGCAAGTTTTGTTAAAGGGTTCAACCCAGCAAGTTGAATTACATTGCTGAAGATGTTTACGATATGCGTAGTTGGGGAAGATAAAATATTTATATAAACAAACTCATCTAAAAGCTCCGGGATTGTGGGCTTGACAAACTTTCTGTAGAATTTTGCCACGGCTTGTTCATCTTTAAAATCAACGCCTTGCGCCGCCCTAAGAATATCTTGTGAAGCAACCCCAAGCTTCAGCAAGTCTTTAATGATTTTAACCTTTACCGTGGCAAACTCCGGCATTGCTTCAATCTTGAAAGATTCAAGATTCCTGGCGATGTCAGTTCCTAGATTTGCCATAACTTTTAGGGTTTCCAAAAATTCAGGGGTAAGATCATTCTGTTGAGCGAGAGCGGAAAGATGTTGGCGTGTCTTTAATAGGCTCGCCTCAAACTCAAGCGTTGTTTCGCGGGAAACTCCCTTTGTTAAGATTTCGGCTTCCTTGGCTTTATCAATCACCTCTGCATGAGTCAATGGCTTGCCAATCTGATTCTCAATTTCTTTGCTTAACGTATCAGTTGCCTGCATGAGATTAAGCTTGGCATCATCCGAAACTTGTAGATTTTTAAGGTTCACGGCTGATTCGTCAGCATCAATTTGAGTTTGTTTTTGTGGGATTGCCGTAAGCTTATCAATAGAAATTGGCCACAGCTTTCCGGCAATATTAACCGTAGCTATTTGCCCAGCAACATTGACAACCTGCCCAATGTCTTTTCCAAACCGGACAAGATCTCCAGGTGAGAAAGGAATCAGCGCCGCCCCGCTCTCGCTTGATAATGACATAACGGGAGGTTTGTGCTTGGCAACACCAGCACGGAAAATATCGTAAAGCTTATCCATCCAACCAGCCCTGGACTTCATAATATTTTCATACGCAGAATTAACTTTGATAAATTCGTTAGCGTTTCCACCCAAATCAGGATGTGTCACGGCCGCAGCCTTTCGATAAGCACTAACGACAGAAGAAGTTTTTGAATTTACTTGGATTCCAAGAGTTTCAAAATCTCCGCTCGTTGCCAAATTTTTTTCAGCGACAAGCAGTTCTTTTAAAAGACTTGCGCGAGTTTTTGCTGAAAGCCTGGACAGCGCGACATTTATTAGGGGGGGGCCGAATTTCTCAATACTATAAGCACCTATCCATTGACTTGCCTTTGTCCCAAACTGTAATAATTGATCGGGCATAAACTCAGCGGCAAACCAAGGAATTGAGGAAGGCATATTCCCTCCAAGAGCGGCAGCGCCTGCCAATTCTACTGGAACGTCAGGGGGAGCATTCCTAAGAGCTTCATCTGAAATAGCCGTAAGCTTGCTTCCAAAAAGAGATTCTCGCCAAATATCAAGCCAAGGTTTATAAGTATTAGCCACAGCCTCCGGGGTAGTTTCTTTTGAGAATCCAAGGGCATAGGCAGGATCGGATACAATCAGTTTCATGGCCGGGTCAACGTAATCAGCTTCAGCTTTCAAAATAGAGGAAACGCCCTTTGCTATCTGTACCGGGGGCGTTTTATCAATAGCCAAAGATATTGATTCAAAGGCTTTCTGTAGCCCAGTCAAGGGGAGGAAATTGACAAAGTAATCTTCCGGCGGCTTGCCTCTAACCGTTGTATGTAGGTCAAAATCAATCTCATCATTGGACATATCCAAAGGATAGGTCTTGACAATATCCTTATCAGCTACATAAACCGACTGGTCAGGAGGCTTGCTTGGAATTGTCTGGCTTTTTGCCTGTTCCTGTGTCGCTGTTGGCACCGTATTTCTCTCCTTTTAATTCATTCAATCCTGCCTGTAAATCTTCCACAGACGCCTCACCGTCAACAATCTTATTAGGCGTCGATGGCAGTTTTGTAACAGCCTGGTAACGATCAATTATTTGATTCCTCAAAAGCTCTTTTGCTTCTTGCATAACTTCTTCATGCCCCTTAAATCCGCTGATATAATTCTGGACTATAAAATCACCAATCGCTTTTGCTGAAAGATAGGGGTTGGATGCCTGTAAAAACTTAACCCCGGCCTTGATAGCATTAAATCTATCAGCCGCTTCCGCATCTGGTTGGCTCTGTGGATTGTTAGCTTTGGCTTTCAAAGCCGCCAGATTTACGAATGCTGCGATTTTCACGCTCGGAGTCAGTCCGTCCCCCTTCTTTTCAAGCTCCCGCAAAATAAAATCCCCAAGCTTTTTATTATCATTCTGCAAGAAAGTATCTGTGACTGAACGGGCATAGCCCCGCATATTTTTAATTTGTGCCTCGCTCATAAGTCCAGCCGATGAAAGAGCTTGCTCGTTAGGAGGCAATTCAGGATTATAATTAACCATAAAGTCCTTAACCTTATTTAAGGTGCTGGCAAGCTTGGGATCGTATTCCGCAATGTCTGTTAAATTAAGTTGGTCAAATCGAGTTTTCCCAGAGGCTAAATCCGTAATAGTTTGCATCCTGTTCTGTGCTAACGCCTCAACTGCTTGGGCCTTCTGTCGTATTAATGCGTTCTTGTGAGAGCTTTCCGCTATCTGTAAAAGAGCGCGTTTCTTCGTTGGTTCAATCGTCACACCGCCCTGCTCATAGGCTCCCGAAGTAATTCCCTGCTTCACGGCTTGGACATCTTCCGGTGTCTGCGCGGAGTTCAAGTCTTTATTGATTCGACTGACTCCGAGATCGTTATTGGCCTTATCAAATAAAACAAAAGCGTCTTTGTGACTAATTATCCCAGAAGCAACCTGCGTATTTAAAAGAGTCTGGATATTCCCCAAGCTATTCTGATTGGGATTATTGACTTCCCCATCGATAAGCTTCAACATGTTCATCTGCCCAACATCGATCTCTTTTTTCTTGTAAAGGTTTTGTATCTGGATTTTCCCAACCTTCGCTTCATAACCCAATTCCAAACCTGTCTGCATTTCGGTAAATTTAGATGTGAAGCCCTTCAAGCTGTTCCTTTTCAATTCCTCGATTTCTTTGTAGTATTGGTCGGAATTGTTATAAAGAGGGTCTTGCGCGGCTCTGGATTGAATATCTGCCATCCCGCCTTTAAAGTTAGCGGAAGCCACCGTCTTTTGGATTGTGTCGTGCGCTTGAGACCATTTCAAAGCGCCCTCTTGAATGGTATCCGCGACTTTCCCCTTGGCTTCGGTTATTTCCCCAGACGTATCCTTTGAAACAAAAGCCGCGGGCTGTCTTGTGGTAAGCTCTCCCTTGCTTTCGTACCTCGGAAAAGTTGGCATCAGATTTTCCCCATCCCGTAACCTTTTAAAATTGCAACATTAATTCCTGTGTTCAGCGCTGTTGAAAAAGCATTCGTATTTCCTTGGGTCTTAGCAAGCTTCGCTTGATTCGCCCCGGCATAACGAGTATTCGCGGCCGCTGAAAGCGTGAAGGCTCTCTCGGCGTCAAGATTGTAATCCGCAATCGCCTGATCAAATAACATTTGGCTCTCGGTGTCAGCCATTACTGCCAGCGGAGTGCCGGAAAAAGTAAACCCCTTCCCCGCTGTCTTTGATATTACCGAAGACCGCATTCTGGCAATCTGCCGGGCGTACTGATAATCCTGAATCTTCTTTTTTTCTTGAATCATTGAGCCCTGAAGCTCGTAGATTTGGGCGTTATATTCGGCCTGTTTACTGATAGCTCCGGCCTGTTGTTTCCCGGCCTTTGCTTGGCTGTAAGAAGAATACGCCCCGGATGCGAGTACCGCCCCTGCCAAAACCGTACTGGTTGCTACTGCCATTTCAATTCCTCATTTTTCGTTTGTGTCCAATGCCCCGATAATGTTTAAAATCTCGATAGGGAGGGGTTGGGTGTTTTTAATGTAAACCTGCGCCCCTCGCTTGTACCCGCCCCGCATTGCAATCCCGCCACCCTGCGGAGGAAGAATCCCGGTATAAAGACTCGTTACCGTTGGAGTAATCGCAAGATTAATATCATCAAGGTTGCTTGCGTCCGGCCCATACTTAAAATTTTGGGTTGAGCGATTAACTTTGAAAGCGATTTCGCTGTATCTCTGCCATTTCGCTTGCGCTGTCCCCCTCTGCGCTGCCGCTTCCTTGGGGAGCGTAAAAAGAAGTTGGTCGTAAGAAAGCCCGGCAGAGATAACAAAATAATTGCTCCCTAACGTCACGGCCCCGGAAGCTACAGTTCGGGTAAGGGATTCGGTAATTCCATCGGCTAAAATCCCGAGCGTCTTTCCTGCAAGATGATCCAGCCCTGAAATCGTAGACACAGACACCCCCCACAATCCCGCGACATAACTCAAAGCGTTGAAAGTCGTGGTGATGCTCAATGTGATGCTTGTCGTGGAAGCCGTTGCCGTGACAACCCCCTCACCTACCGTTGTCCCGGCCAAAGAATTATTAATCACGCGCAAACGTTTATTAATCATCCCCCCGGAGAAATACGCAGTTGAGGCTGTCAGCGTTATTGAGCCAGAGCTTGCGGAAAGAGAAATCGTCACATTTGAACTGCTTGTGGATTCGTATGCGTCATAGGTCAAAGCCGAATGAAGGTATAGGCATTGATCCTGTCGCGTTGGGACTTCGATATTTTCAAAATACTCAACATATTTTCTTTTGTTGCCATTGATAAACCTCTCAACAATCACCCAAGCCTCATCGTAATTGGCGCTCTGCGAAGGAATGACCGCTACAGAAGAATATGTCCCGGAAGTCGTTTGCCTTGCCCACCCGCTAACCTCTTGGTCTATTTCTCTAGTCAGCGTGGCGAGAGTCCCGGAAGTGAGAACGCAATAAAAAATAGTTTCTGGGTTGTTTTGAACGTCCATATCCACCACGCCGTCACCCAAAATATGGGGGGCAAGAATCGTCCTATCAACAGATTTGTAAGCGTCTAATTCAAAATTGTAAAATAGCTCTCTAAGCTTTTTCCCAAACCTCTGAACATAATAAAGAAAATTGCCAACCTTTTTAGGCATCAAATCTTCCCCACCAAGCCCAATTTCTTCGGAGGCCGTGACATTGTTAGGGGTGACCGGTTCAGTAGACCCTGAATTAGTGACAAAGACACCCCCGAAAGTCCCGGCCAAAAGAGATTTCCCGGCGCTAAGCCATTGAATTTCGTTGGATTCGTTTGAAGATAGGCCAAGATTCAAACCATCATCGTCAGCTTCCGTATCCAGCGCGAAATCGTCATAAGCAAAAACCCGAGACCCCCATTCTTTTTGCGGCTCGTGATTTGTACGGCCATACCAAAGGCGGTTTCCTTGAAGAATGACTCTCGATGGATACCCGCGCACCGCGCTCCATGCTCCTTCTGCCCAATTATCTGTCGCGGTTAAAGCTTTCAGGCTCTTAATAACGGTTGCCGTTGCTGTGTAGCTATTAATAACGTGCGTGATTTTGACGTAGCCGGTCTCTTCCAGGTCTGTGGTGGAATTGGTCAACGAAAGACCCCCAACCGCCCAATAAGCGTTATGGTGCCCAAGGGTACTCCCTGACCTTGTAAAAACTACTTTCCCGGTAGCTGCGGTTAAATTGATTGTCCCGAGCGTTGCGGAAACCGACAGAGTTGTCGAAGTGACGGTATTTGAATCAAGAAACGGCCCTCCGATGAAAGCGTGATCCGCTATCGCCCACTCATTCGCGGAAGTCCTTACTAATTTCTGCGGAGGATGATTGGGATGCGACAGCCAAATAACGTCATTAAGTTGGGCGTAGTGCACATCAAAAACTTCATTTTCTGTGAAGACAGTTGTTATCTGGTAGGGACTTGTCGAATACAAGGATGCGATATTCGCGGCGGTTAGAGCCTGATGAATAAAAGCGATATTGTCAAGCTTGCTGTTCCAGTTTTTAGCTGCTGCTGAAGAAGTCGTCCCAATCCTAAACAGAGAAGTGGTGTTCTCCATTTTCACAAACCCCGC
>C687J35021_10003752_pt1 | contig 10357 bp, 10 predicted proteins | sample RifCSPhighO2_12_FD_35021 | JGI IMG/M metagenome (IMG submission 35021)
CCACGATTTCTCCCCAAATGGGCATATCTTACTCTGGGATCCTTTACAAAGATATCTGGCTCAGGCCAATAGCCGTCTAGAACAACAACAACCTCCATATTGTCTCCCAACTCTGAATTCTCAAGAAGAGAAAGCACGGTTTTCTTCACCAAGGGGTCTTTATAAGCAGGTATCAAAACAGACAACCTCATTTTAGTTCAATCCCTTTCTGATGAAGTGGAGCATACCCAACCGATTCTCCCTTCCACTCTGGATTATCCTCGCCATATCTAATCCCAATTTTATTTCCAATCATATTTAGCTTCACCTTAGTTTAACTCCGTCAACACAATATAATCCTTACCCAATAAGTCTCCCTCACTAATGGTCCATGGATATAGTTTGTCATCTTTCTTGTGAATTTTAAGCATTGCCTCATCAAGTACCCCGTAATATTCTTTTGACTCCCACTCAAGTTTGTGAATTTTTTTGCCTAAAAGCACTTGCGACATTGCATCACCAAAAGAATATGTCTTTTGAGAACCCCCACCAGTGGTAAGTACTGGCTCAGCGTCTATTATCGGGCTTGCTTCTTGCATATCCTGCATATTAATCACTCTCCTTTTTGTAAGAAGGACTTGTACCCGGATGGGCTAAGTCCTTTATTCTCTGCACATATTCATCTATTGCTCTCCTGAAGTGTTCGGAAACGCTTAAAGTCTTGAGCCCTCTCAAGAAGTTTACCTGTTCAATGCCAATGAAGAATTGCTTTCGTACCAACATGGGGATATCTTACACACTAGAAATCATATTGTCAACAAATTAAGCACTCGGGCTGACTGAAGGACTGATTGAAGGTGATATAGATGGACTAAGAGAGCCAGAGGGTGAAACCGACGGGCTGAGAGATGGACTGAGGCTTGGTGATAGAGATGGACTCAAGGATACGGAAGGACTTAAACTTTGAGAAGGACTTTCTGTTGGGCTGGCCGACGGGCTGAGAGATGGACTGAGGCTTGGGCTCAAGCTTGGGCTAAAAGAAGGTGACAATGATGGGCTCAAGCTTGGTGACAGTGATGGGCTCAAACTTGGTGACAATGATGGGCTCAAGGAAGGAGAGAAGCTCGCGCTTGGACTGACAGAAGGGCTCAAACTTGGTGACAATGATGGGCTCAAGCTCACCGATGGACTGACAGAAGGAGAAAGAGAAACACTTGGTGATACCGATGGACTGACAGAAGGGCTCAAGCTTGGTGACAAGGATGGACTCAAGCTCACGCTCGGGCTTACAGATCCAGATGGGCTTACGCTTGGACTGACAGAAGGAGAAAGGCTTACGCTTGGACTGACAGAAGGAGATGCAGAAGGCGAAAGACTTACAGATGGACTTACACTTTCACTTGGTGAAATACTTGGACTCAAAGAAGGACTCAAACTCCCGCTTGGACTGACAGAAGGGCTCAAGCTTGGTGACAAGGATGGACTCAAGCTTGGTGACAAGGAAGGGCTAAGTGACGGACTCAAACTCCCAGAGGGTGAAACCGAAGGTGAAGCACTCGGACTCTCTGATGGGCTCAAAGAAGGAGACAAACTCGGACTCTCTGATGGGCTCAAAGAAGGAGAAAGTGATGCTACCGGAGCTGTTCCGGTATAGTTTATTTCCGCAAAATAACACTCAGCCTCTGTTCCTATATTTAAATATGTTTTCTTGTCATCCAAATTAGCGTAAAAACAGCCAATTTTAAATCCAGCTTCTCCGTTTGGCACACTTACGCCCTCACACCATCTGACTAAACTGTCTAATGGATCCGTTTCAATGATTCGATTAGTAACATAATTCTCTCTTGCAACAAGATAATTTTGTTCATCTAATGTAATGGTTCCCAAACCATAAGCTCCGGATGGACTATATAAACTTAACCAATTGGTACGCGTATTGCCATCAATAGGACCAGTAAGCTCCATGTATAAAATGAAGGCTGGGTCATCAGCCATCTTGACGAAGATCCTAGTTATCTCAACTTGCTCTTCTATCGGTAGATTCTCAAACTGTTCGTCTACAAAATTAGCCATGTATCTTTAATATTTCCAGGTTTTACCCTTTTCTCACCCCGAAGTTAATCAGGGTGAGTAACGGTAGTGAAGCTTATAGCTTCACAAACGCATGTGCCAAAGCTTTTCTCCTCTCGTCCACGACTTTTGCGCCATAAACTGTTAAGCCTTTGTATGCTTTACCGAAGTCCCCTATCAAATCCTCCACGCCTGATTCAGTCATACCCATAGCGTAAGTAATAGCAGACTTGTGTCCTGCAAGGACATGCCACCCGTTGGTGGAGTCCCCTGCAATTTCCTGATTCTCAAAAACCTCAAAGCCAGCCAGCATCCCGATAAGTCCTCGTCTTACCACTTCATTGTAAGCGGTCTCAACTGCAGGAATGTATTCAGGAGCTTGCCTTATAAGATTTGAAAGACCAGCAGGTACCACTAACCATCTATCACCCTTTGGAACTTTTGCCTCATTGAGGAAAGTTGCCAAACGATTGATATCAGCGTTAATCAGAGCTTTAGTAGTCTGTACAGCCGTATTAGCCTGTATTTCGTACGTTGCGCCAGCTCCAATAGTACCACCCGTGTAGGAAGCAGTCTCATCGTCAGAATCGTTAACAATAGTTATTGACGTTGTAGATGAGAAAGCTGAAATCCTATACCAAGATGTGTGGCCGAGAGCCTTAAAAGGCTTGCCAACCATACCAGAAGTAAATGTAGTTGCAGAACCTGTAACTACTCCAGTTGTGACTGCCACAGCAACTGTTCCCGCTGTATAAGATGTACCGTACCACTGACCTGCTGCCGTATCTCCCCAAAGTCCCAATACATAGGAGTCTATGGTCTCAGCAAGTAACTTCCTACATTGCTCAATCACAGGGCTGGATGCGTCCTTGATATAACTCTTGAACTGATCCAAACTCCTGATTTTGAAGTAGAAAGCTTTTTGCTGGTCGGTGTTTAATTGGGCGTTAGACTCTGTGACATCGTCCGCAGTCATTGCGGCTGATGCGTAAGTCTTAAGTGTTAATGCTCCAAAAGTTAAGATATTAAGTCGGGAGGCTCTATCTCGTACTTCACCTTCATAGTCTTGATTGGTAATTCTCTCAGCAACTGAAGTTTCGTAATATAGTCGAATTACGGAACTCGCAAATGCCTCATTCAATTTCGTTGCGTATGCACTCATATGTTTATCACCACCTTTATTCCCTAATACATATGTGAAGTTTTAACCAGACCGTTGTGGTGTTAGGAGAAACTTATATGTAATACTACAATAAACCAAGTAAACATCGTTTGTCAAATGCCATCACAGTTCTACTTTTATCTTACCTGAATTAAGAAGTCTCTTGTACTCTTTCTGATTATTTTTTCGTAAATATGCTATTTGCTCTGGAGTAATCTCAGGAGTCTTTGGAGCTTCTCCTCCACCACCAATTTCAAATAGGGTACTAGATGGGCGCGTAGGAGTCTCTACTTTGACATCATACAAAAATGCTTTCACCAAAACATCAAAATCAACGCCTACTCTGCTTGGAGCTAAACAAAACTGCCCAAACTCTGTCTCCTTGCCTTGCAATTTTGGAATTGCACTAATAGTCTTGGGGTCAGCCACAAAGTCATTGACCTTGTCAATCCATGTATCTATCTTCTTTCTTTTTTGGGCTACCTCGTCAATTCTTTCAAACCGGCGTTTATTAAGTAAATTGTCCTTTGCAATCCGTTTTTGAAAGTTGTCCATTAATTCCCAATCATCTCCAAATTCCTTTCGCAGCTCCTCCTCAGTTGGTTCAGATAAGCTAGCTGCATCGTCAATGGCACTCATGACGTCTTTATCTCGGGCTGCCAGTATTTGTGCTTCCTTGGTAGAGCCGGCATATCTTGCCTTCCAGTCAACTTCATCTTCCTCTTCTTTGACAACCTTTACTGGCTCGGGGGGAGCTTCTGGTTCCTTGACAGGCTCTGGTGGAGTTTCAGGCTCTACATCAGGGACTACAACTTCTTCTGGTTCAGGTTCCGGAGTCTTAGGGGTTTCTTCTTTATCAACGTCAGCAATCTTTGCTTGAAGTTCTTCTTTTGACGTTTGGTTAGTAATAGCTTTTTTTAGCTTTGCCATATATCAGTCCCTCTTGGGAGTTAGATATTATTTTGTCAGTTTGTCTTTCAATACAGATTCAAACCTAGAGAGTTGTTCACCATTTAAATAAGAAATTCTTGCTTTTAAAAAACCGGTCTCTGTTTTGGTCAATTCCTGTATTTGTTTGTCACAAATTCGTTTAATTTCCTCAAATACCACAGGATCAACTTCCATAGAGTTATATTATCTCCTTAGATATACCTTGTCAAATTCGCCTCATCTTACTTGCATAAATAGCTTGAATCATGTCTTGCGCCTTAGACTTTGACTCTGACGAGCCCACAACCTCTCCTGTAGAGATCTTGACTACCTTCCATGGGCGCTTACCGGTACGCTTAGTAACTTTATATGGCATATTATTTTTTAATACTTTTCAGATATTGATCAAGCGCTTCGTTTATCTTTTTGGGTCCATTTAAGAAAGCTTCCAAAGCTATTAAGTTCTTGAGTCTTGCCTTCAAAAACAAGTCCTGTTCTTTTGACAAATTGTGTGTAGCCAGTTCACCATCCACTGCCATTCTGAGAGTAACAAAGAACTCCCTTAAGCCATCGATAGTAATCTCTTTACTCCCCGCAGCCCTTGCCCAGCGCATTGCAGTCTCACGCTCTGATTCAGTAAGATCTTCAAAACTAAAACCTGCTATTTCTTTTACTTTACTTAAAACGTTATCCATATTATGCAGTCATTGTTGGTGGCGGTTGTATTGTTGGTGCGCCGGGATTGGCCATCTGTCCCTGAATTGGTTGATTAAACATAGGCACTTGATTCTTTTCTGCCTCCATCACATCCTTAATTTCGTTTGCATTAAGCTCTGCAAACTCAAGAGATTTTTGTTTTACTATCTCGTTCAGAGGCTGGTTATTAGGCATCAAGCTTTTTGCATAGGTAAGCTTTTGGAGAGAGTCCGCCTTTTGGGTTGCACTTGCAGACAAGTCTATAACCTCCACCCCATACCCAGCTTTGTCTTCCCAGTCTTTTGATCCTATGGTTTGAGAGTAAATATGTGAAGTGGACTTACCTTCCCGACTGATATCTGTTGGTTCAAGCATATCTCCCGCCGCTTCAAGAAGCTTGATATATTTGTGGCCAAACTCAAGCCATGAATCGGTATATAAAATAGCAATACTTTTTACACGCTCTTTTGCATTTGCAAGAGCCAGTTGGATCTCACCAAGTGTAACCTTTGTCTCTTGAATTGAGCCCTGCTGAGTAGAAGTGGCTGCCACCGCTTTCTCGGCCATGTTTAAGATAAACTGTACTTCATCCAAAGACTCAGACAAGTCCTGTACTTGTACTTGCTTGATCTCCGCGTTGGGATTACCCGGATACGGATACCAACCCCAAGCCACAGGATCAAATGTTTGTGGTACAAAAGACGCTCCATCAGGAAGGATAGAATTGTAATAGTTCATATTGAAGTTTTTGAGTGTCCTGTTCTCCACAAGCTGACTAATCCAGCTATTAAGTATTTTGTTCGGAGTTCTTAATGTATCAGCTATTGCATCAGACCAGAAGTCCGTTCGCTCCGGGTCATCCCCCCAGGAAGTAAACGGATAATGCTCCATCCAATAATCATCAACTGTTTTACCTATTAACTCATGAAGAGGCTTCTTGGCTAATATTTCTCTTCCCCCTGCCGTCACATAAAACCAGATAACATCTCTATTTAATTTCTTGTCAAATATCTTCAAGAAATGATGATTAAGCTCAACCATAGTTTCCCCAAGTGTAGGAGTCTGAACGTCTATCTGGCCAAGTAGCTCCAATCTCTTATTCTTTTCTTCCAGTGTTCGTGTATTCTCAGCATTTTCAATGAGCCCGGCTCGAGTTGCGTAATAGTCTTTCAGCCTCTCAATGGCAACTTTGTCATACATCGGGTTAAGAGAAAGAGAAGAAAGAGGCTTAAAAATATGTTCATGACAGATATATCTTGCTGTGTCCAGATTAGCAGGGTCGATATACCTCTCAACAAGCATATCTTGAGGGTCAGTAATACCGAAATAAAACTTCCTCTCTACAATATTGAGATTTTTGAAAGATCTTCCAAAGAGAAACACCTGTTTTTTATCTATGTTATCTTTGATGATTAATTTATTTCTAAGCCCGCACACTTTCCAATGCTCATTGTAATAAACCTCTTTTTGGGTATCATTATTTCTATTTTTGAAGTAAAGCATAGGTGGATCATCTACATCTTTTAGAAGCGTTTTAATAGAAGACTTCATTAAAGGGACATTTACCGATTGTCTTTGTTCCAGCCTGTTAACCAATACTTTGTCCCGGTAAAGCGTATAATTCTCAGTCCAATCGGAGTGACGTCTCTCTCTGAAGTTATATGCTCCTTCCTTGTTTAATGCCAAAACCTCAAGTATTTTATTGTTGTCGTCCATGTCGTCAAGCTATTCTTGATATCCCGGGATAGTAGGGTTTCACTCCACCCTGTAGAATTATTGCCGGGTCTACATTATGATACTTTTTAATTTTAGGTTTTGCAAATGTTAAAGCACAGGCATCTGCCACATCTGGCGACTCTACACCACGCTTTCGCATATCTTCTTTCGGTTCCATTTTTATTTTACCACTGCCGTCTTTCTTGTAACGTACTTGAGTAAGTTGAATCCAGTCTTTGTCAGGCATGAGTTTACCAGCAGATTTGATCCAAGTCATCAAACCGTCTTGCCCGGCATATACCTCAGCTCTGGTATTAGCGTATTCAGATACCATTTTTTGGGTATTTACATCTAGTGCTTTTTCAGCAGACTCTCCGAAGTTGATTGCATTAATGATTGCCCCCTTGCTCTTCAAGTAATCGGTTACTCCCCCACCCACCCCGCCATCGTCTATAAATACATCACTTGCAGCAATTGCATTGTCCCGCATATAATTTAGTGTTTTGTCACCAGTTGCAATGAGATCAGGCTCCAAGTCTTTGTCCAGCTTCTCCGCGGTCGTATCGGTGCGTAACACCCAGCAATTATAATTTCTGCCCCCTCTGGCCACATCCAGCCCTAACCTTCTGGTGCCAGTCGGTAAGTTTTCCCGTTTTTCTGCAATTTCAATATCCGTGTCAGTGAAAAGGTACATCCAGCCAGATTCATCAACCTCAGAAGCTTCAGGAAATTTGCACTCATAGAGGACTTTAAAGAATGAATATGGTCTATTTTCTTCAATTACTTGCCTACTAATACGTATACCTTCCTCTAAGCTTTTGTAACAGTCCCAGACTATCTGCTTATAAGCAGGATCTTTGAAGCTCTGAAGGAAATGATTACGATTAAAAGGATTACCGATTTTACAAAGGAAGTTCTCATTGGGGTTATCACCAAGCATTCGAAGAACAAAAGAGTGATCGTTGTCGTCAATAAGTCCAGATTCGTCTTCTACTACGTTCGGAGCCCCAAACCCCATAGCATCCTTAGCGCTCCCGATAAATACCTCGCTATACTGATTACTTCCAATCTTAAAGGTCACATGGGCTTTGTTTCTATAACGCCTAAGCTCCTCCAGACTTTCTCCCTTGTCCGGCATATATCTGCTTTTAATAAATTCATTGTCAAATATATGACCATTGACTATAGACATAACTATGTGAGCTTTTTCTTTAGTTGCCGCAACAATTGCCCACTTCTCTGGAAATGTCGCTGCACGGGTCAAAACACCCAGACCTACAGACATACTCTTGCCATAGCGTGTATGGCCCATTATATGAAGCCTGGAATGGTCCTTCTTGGCAACCGAGCGGAATATCTCGTCTTGGCCATTGGTTAGAAGAATCGGATTGCCTGCATCATCTTTGTAAAACTTGTAAACAAGCTCTTGTGTATCACTTAGATTCATGTTTGTTAAGAATTGCTTTTACTGAATCAGACAACTCCTGTAATTGTGGCATGTCAAGAGTTCCTTCAAATGATTGTTTAGGCTTACCTACTACAAAACTTGTAAGTTCGTTAAGCATCCCGACATTTGGAGGCTTAGTGAAGACATACACCTTTTTATCTTTACCCTTAGTCATATACTTTGCCTTGCCTTTGGCAACGGAGATCATTATATTGATGATTGGTCTCCACTCTTTAAGTATTTCTTCTATGAGGATATTGCGAGCTTGAGCTTCAAGAATTGTCTTCTTGAGTAGTTTACCCTTCGGTCTTCCAGCTCCAGCCCTCGCTCCTCCACGTTTTTTAACAGTGTCTGGCATAAGGGGTTAGGACTTATGATTTGATTTCAACCATATCAATGATACCACACCAATAAAAAAGGGGAAGCCTGCCTTCGCGGAGAAGCTGCCCCTTATTATGTCATTTTTGCCACTTGACTGTGGTTCCATGCCCACATATTATGTAGGTGTCAAATAATGGAAATTCATTTTACCAGCTCCAAGCAAGTTAATGCAACCCCCATCTTCTTGTCTTTTACAAATCTAGTAATAAGTAAAAGAGAATCTAAATTTCGGCGTTTTGAATAAGTTATAGAGCTTGGCGGAAAGTCACCGACCAAGGGGCATAGAGGAAAGGACGACCCTTGACCGTACTGAGTCCCTGAAGTAAAGGCTTCAGGAGGTAGAATTAGCTTGTGGAGGGTGAAGCAGTACCTATCCCTGTGAAACAAGAGTGTTCGCCCGCTTATCTAAATGCAGTTAATCGTTTATATTTTTAAACGTATGGGGATTATATCTTTATAAGACATGAGTAAACTTACTTATCGAGCTAGCCTTGCCGGATTTCACAATCCCTACAAACATAAAGGTTTAACACCCGAAGAGTTCCTAACCGAATATGTTACTAAAGTTTTAGTTAGAAAGAAGTCTAACCGCTTCCAAAGAACGAAACTTAAGAACTGGATTGAAATGAATTGGAAGAGTCAAATTAAGTTTGTGTCCCGTTTATTTCCAAATACTTTAAGACTATAATTTACAAAGGATCAGTTTTAATATAAACGGCGAAATTAAAAAAAAATGGAATACCTAGGCAGAAGAGAAAAAATACTAGATTTTATAGTTGATATACTTGAAGTCCCGTTTTATTTAATTGTCGGTGTTGGTAGTAGTGTATTGTTTCTTTTCTTTGTGTTTGTTGCCACGGCTTCACTTCTCCAGATTTTTTTTGATATAAAGTTCTTCTAAAAACCTTTTTCTATTTTACATATCATACTGCTACTTGACAAGTATACTACACTGTTATATAACTAGATATATCCAACTAACTCTGCGAGGTTAATTGACCTAACTTGGCAGAGGTTAAAGGAAATTAAAAACATGACAAAACTGGACTTCGTTTTCGAAGACAAAAACTCACACGCAGTTTACTTGCGTATACCGGAAGAACTTTACAAACAACTTAATTTCATTGCCAAGTCCGAAGGAACTACATTTTCAGATGTCTTTAGGGCAACATCGCGTATAGGTATAAAAGCATATTTCAAACAGAAGAATGTTTCACTCGAGGGAGGTGAAATTTAATATGGGAGGAAGAGATAAATTTAAAGAAGTAGCGCAAAAAATTAAAGACGAAGTACAGGGCGAGAAACTTGAGACTGAAATAGAAAAACAGGAAGCCATAGCATCACTTGCCAAGGTACAAGCAGATACAGAGCTCGCTCAGCTTTATCAGGACAACGCCAAGCTGGGTGCAGATAATCTAGCGGGTGAATTACCGCTTTTGAAGGTACATGCTACAGGAAGGAGCTCAAAGAACGAGTTAAGCGATGGCACGGAGCCAAATAACGGCTGGTTCTATTACAAACCAACCAAAGAGCAATTTGAGACGCTTGAGTGTCATATTCTTACTATCAGTCGCGGTTACAGAGCACCGGGTATGGAAGAGAAAGGTATGGTATTTAATCAAATAGTTGGTGGCGTAATTATTGCTGAAGAAGAGTTTAAGCCATTTCTGTTATATATATCGGGAAGCAAATTACAAAACTTGTGGGACTTTGGCAAGGAAGCATCGGTTTATACAAGAGGAAAACCGCTAGCTATTCCCATGTTTGCCTTGAGAGTCAAACTCTCAACGGAAGAGTTTTCGCATGAATATGGCAAGAGTTGGAAAATCCGCTTTGATACAATGAAAGATGAATTGGGTTTTCCAGTAGTTGTTACAGACAAAATAATGTTCGGTTATTTAAAAGATCATGTGGAACAGGTGGAAGGTACAATAGAAAATATCATTACAAATAGTAAGGGCAATGAGTCTAAGATT
>C687J35021_10003757_pt1 | contig 10350 bp, 8 predicted proteins | sample RifCSPhighO2_12_FD_35021 | JGI IMG/M metagenome (IMG submission 35021)
AAGACCCAATTGTGTGTGAGTGGTAAACGAATCGGCGCCCTCCGGGCGATCGTTACTTTGTTACAATATGCCCCCTGTTGCATTGACATGTCCTCGCCTAAATACGCTAAACGAATTATCAAAATAATATTCAACTCCTTATTTCCCGTGTCTGCCCTGCGCACAATGTCAACGAAACAAACCGCTTGTTCCTTTATCCCTTCACCAGGGCATATAAGCTTTGGCGACATGCGTCGGTTATCGCCACTATCTGATGATTATGGTTGTATGAAGGATGATTCCATTGATCGTTATTACATNGNACGTTTCTTTGCAAATAACGCCAGCGATATACGCGGCAGTGTGCTCGAAATTGGAAGAGAGGGTTACGCTATAAGATTCGGAGAAACCAGGGTTAAAAAAACCGAGACGCTCTATTTACATGATGCCATTTACGTTACTCACGAAAATACAATAAACCTGGGCAATGCCGATCACGTACCACCGAATACCTACGACTGCATCATTGTTCCACACAAATTGCAATATGTTTATGAAATGAAAGAGGCATTAGTTACCCTTTATCGCATCCTGAAGCCTGGCGGTGTCTTGCTTGCAACACTACCGGGTATCAGCAAAAAGGGAAAAGACGAACAATCCAAAAAAAGATTATGGTCTTTTACCGCGCTATCGGCACGACGATTGTTCGAAGAGGTATTCCCTGTTTCTCATCTTACGGTAGAGTCTTTTGGAAACGTCTTTGCCGCAGTCGCCTTAATGCACGGGTTGAATGCAACTGATTTACGACCAGAAGAACTTGTCTATAATGATCCACAATATCAGATTCTCATTACGGTGAGGGCGGTAAAACCCTGAAATGAATACCAAACCACTTGTTTCTGTAATCACTATTTTTTTCAATACGGAGAAATTCTTACGGGAAGCCATAGAGAGTGTGCTCACTCAAACATACGATAATTGGGAACTGCTGCTGATCGATGATGGGTCAACTGACGGCAGTACAGCCATTGCCAGACAGTATGCCGAACGATACCCTGACAAAATACGTTATTACGAACACGATAATCATCGGAATCGNGGTAAAAGCATTTCCCGCAATCTAGGCTTTATGAATGCAAGAGGCGATTATATCACACTTCTTGATGCGGATGACGTTTATTTGCCTGAAAAACTGCAGCATCAGGTTGCAATTTTAGAATCACAGCCCGATACCGCTATGGTATATGGTCCCACATTATACTGGTTTAGCTGGACAGGGAGTCCGCAGCATGCTCACCGTGATTATATGGGAAAACTGGGCGTAAAGCCGAATACCTTGTTTAAACCTCCCGAATTGCTCACCCTTTTTTTAAAGGATGGCGGCATGGTACCATGCATTTGCGCCCTCCTTATTCGGAGTAAGATTATTAAAGAGATTGGTGGTTTTGAGGAAACTATCAGTTCCCTTTACGAAGATCAGGTATTTCTGGCAAAAATATGTAGTAAGACATTAGTATTTGTTGATGCCGGCTGCTGGGACAAATACCGTCAGCATTCGGATTCAAGTTCTGCCGTTGCAATAAAAACAGGAGAATATCATCCATTGCGCCAGAATCCGGCTCGTCTTAAATTCCTGACCTGGCTGGAAAAATATTTATCTGAACAAGGAATTGAAGATGCCAGGCTTGGAAATGTTTTGCAAAAGAAACTGTGGCCATATCGCCACCCGCATTTGTTCCGGCTGGTTCAAGGCGCTCTGTATCCCTTGAGAATGATGAAGAGGCTTGTGAAATCAAAAAGAAAGCAGTCGCCGGCAATTCCTGCTAATCAGAAGGCTCACTTACTACAAATTCACAATAAACACAATTCTCCACCGCAGAAAACGATTGATTTTGGGAGTCTGAGACGTCTGACGCCTATCAGCCGCGAGTTTGGCTATGACCGTGGGAATCCTATAGATCGTTACTATATCGAACTTTTTCTTGCCAGCAATACAAAGCATATACTGGGCCGGGTGCTCGAAATCGGGGATGATTCATATACGAAGAAATATGGTGGAGTCAACGTGACTATCCGGGACGTGTTTAACGTCTCTGACAGCATCCCTGGGACGACTATTGTTGGAGACTTGTCGTGCGCAGCGCATATCCCATCGGAGACCTTCGACTGTATGATTCTGACGCAAACACTGCATATTATCTATGATTTCCGGGCGGCGCTTCAAACGATATACCGCATTCTGAGACCAGGAGGCGTAGTGTTGGCTACCTTTCCCGGTATAAGTCAGATTAGTATTGACCAATGGAGTAACTATTGGTGCTGGAGTTTCACCACTCTATCCGCGCAAAGGATATTCGGGGAGGTTTTCCCAGAGGAAAATGTCTCTGTTCAGGCATTTGGAAATGTGTTTGCTGTTACAGCATTTTTACACGGATTAGCTGTACAGGAATTGCAATCGAATGAACTGGATTACCATGATCCGGATTACGAGCTTTTAATTACCGTCAGAGCGGTAAAATAATAGTCTATATGATGAAGATACCGGGTACCCCCAAGTTAAAAAAATCATTACAAATACTGAAGAAACGATTAACGTCAGTTTCTCTCATATTGATGTATCACCGTGTGGCTAACGTGGAAGTGGATCCATGGTCGCTCTGTGTGACTCCACAGCATTTCTCGGAGCACCTGGAGGTCTTACAAAAATTTTCTTGCACTTTGCGACTCGATCAACTGACACACACTCTCAGACTCGGTAAAATTCCCAGGCGGTCAGTGGTCATAACTTTTGACGATGGCTATGCAGACAATCTCCACACGGCAAAACCTTTGTTAGAACGGTACGACATCCCTGCAACGTTCTTTCTTACTACGGGCTGCATTGAACGACGTCGCGAGTTTTGGTGGGACGAACTCGACCGCCTAATCCTGCAACCCAGCGTATTACCGGAGACACTCAAACTATCCATCAGAGGCAAAATATACGAATGGCATTTAAACAGAGACGTATCATACAATGAAGATACTGCTCAACAAAATACCTCCTGGAAGGCATGGGAAAAGGCGCCAGGTATTCGCCATGAAATCTATTATTCACTATGGAAATTGCTAAAACCTCTGGATGAAAATGAGCAACGAGACGCGCTGAATCAATTGCTTTCATGGGCAGGAGCCGAACCATGTGCGCGATCAACCCACCGTTTACTGCTGCCCGAGGAAATAATCTTACTAGGAAGGGGAAATCTGTTTGAAGTCGGCGCTCATTCAGTCACTCATGCCTCTCTCCCTACACAACCAATTGCCTTTCAGCGTCATGAAATTCAACAAAGCAAAGCCTATTTAGACGAACTACTGGGAAGCCCTGTAACCAGTTTCTCCTATCCCTATGGCGATTATACTGCAGAGACTGTTGCGCTCACCAAAGAAGCAGGATTTTCCTGCGCCTGCTCTACAAAGGCAGGTGTTGTATCTTCAAAAACCGACTGCTTTCAGTTGCCACGTTTCGAAGTGCTCGACTGGGATGGAGAAGAGTTTGAAAAGCAACTGTTGAAGTGGTGGTATAAATAATCCATTTTTTATTAACTATTTAGCCAAGTGAAGTAGCGCGGGTGGTTTATCCCCCGCCATCAAGCCGAATCTGCCGACCACAAGGGATCGGCGCTACAGTATCGGCATTTTAAAAGTATGGAACGAACAAAGTTTCACGTGGCTGAATAGTTATATTCTGTATCACTTATCCGCTAATTCAAAAGGAGTTTAGTTACGCTGATGCTATGGACTTATAGCATCAACCATACTTTGCGAATGGAATTCAAACGATGTTTTATCCTGTTCAACAAAGAGAATAAGAGCGGATGTTTGCATTCCCACATTTCCCGACGAAAAACCTGCCAAATTTTCTGATCGGTCACTTTGTTTTTTAATAGATAATTGCCCAGCCAATTTAAAAAAGGCCGTCTGGTCAGATAATATTTTTGCGTTTTAGTTTGCTCACTGCAATTTTGAGCATGTTGGCGATATTTTGCCCAACATTGACCTGCAACAAACACAGGTTTTCGGAAGAGCACCTTGGAAAAAAAGACCTGGTCTTCATACTTGGTGCGGAAAACATCTTCAAATTTACCAATGTGCTCAAATATTTCACGTCGTATTAGAGCATTGCAGGTAGTAGGGGTTTGGCATTTATTTAGCATCAGGAGTAATAACAACTTTGGCGGATTGACTAAGGTATTCGGTTGCACACCTAAATCATAGAAATGATCGCGCTGATTATCTTCTGGCTTGCCAGTCCAACTGTACCAAATTTGGGTGCGTCCGTAAACCATTGCTGCTTCTTTATGGGAGGTCAGTAACGCCACTTGTTCTTCCAGTTTTTCAGGCAGCCACATATCATCGGCATCTAAAAAGCCAATATATTCACCTTTCGCCTGACAGATTCCTAAATTGCGGGAGGCGCTCATACCTTTATTTTGATGCCCCTCGTGTTCCAGATAGAACACTTTTTCAGGATATTTTTGGGCATATTTTTGCGCTATCACGGTGCTGTGATCAGTAGAACCGTCATCAACCAGCAAGAGCTCCCAATTATTATACGATTGGGCAAAGATACTGGCGATCGTTTCTTCTATAAACCGTTCACCATCCAAGAAGATAATGATAGCAGATACTAAAGGTTGTTGATTCATTTGATAAAAATTATGTTTGATGAATTTTCAAATCGGGCGTCTCTCCCACGGGAAACCCGGCAAAAGTCAACCAACCAACAGTACGTTTACAGGCTTCAGGAAAAGAAACAATAGGCTCATAGCCTAAAATTTGATATGCTTTTTGGTGCGAGAATTTATATTGACATTGATAGAGCAATGTCATCTCCAGAGTGGCTTGAGGTGCTGGTGGCGGCAAATTTTTGGGGAATTCCCAGGAAGAGTGATAGCGCACCGGGACTGCTAACAAAGCAGAACGAGCGGCGCGCACAGCGTGTCTCCATTTGTTTGGAAACAAGGATAAAAATGCTGAAGATGGTTTTGAGTCTAACATTTTCTTAATACGGTTTGACCAACCCGACCTCGGAGGAATATAGGCAACAGAAGGTACTTGAGTGATATCAAATCCTAAAGCCATTGCAATCGGGCGATAAAATTCTAACCACGTAATCCGTTCGCAATCGCCTAAGAGAAACGCTTGTTGATCCACATTTTTGGCCATCATCACTAAATAAATAGCCCGCACCAAATTGTCTACATAAATGCTATTACAGATACCCTGACCTTGATTAACCAGATATGCCTGACCGGATAATAAATTATCGGCAAAACTACTTATCCAAAAAGAGCGGGGACCAAAAACTATTCCTGGTCTGAGGAAAACTACCTCAACATCACCTCGTCGTCGTAACCGTAAAAGTTGCCGTTCGGCCTGTACTTTATAATTATTATAGGCAATCACTTGCCGATCACTCAAAGGACTGCTTTCATCAGTTCCGGGAGTTGGGGACTGTCCATGGACAGAAGCGGTGCTTAAATAAATCATTCTTTTTACCCCCGCTTCCTGCGCGGCTTGATAGGTTGGCGCTAAAGTTCCTAAAATAGTCCGGCGATCGCCCGCTATTGCATGAACAACCACATCACAATCTTGTAATGCTAAAGCTAAAGCCGATTGGTCAAAACCATCAGCCACACGACCGTCTAAATCAAATTTAGACAAACGTGCCAGATTAGCAATATTCCGCACCACGGGTCGAACCTCTGCCCAGTTTAACAAATGGAACATTTCTACTGTCCGACAGCCAATAAAACCATTTGCTCCCAAAATAGCAATTTTTAACATAATGTTCAGGATTGTTGATTAAGGTGTCGTGCTGTGATTAATTCGTGGTCACTTAACCAGGACATAGGCATTAAACGGCGATGTTGATAGCAATATTCTATTAGCTTAAGACTTTTAATGCCTTCCTCTCCGGGCACTAATAACGATTGCTTGCCTTGTAACGCATTTATTATGTTTACGATCTGACTCGCAAAACTTTGCTCAAAATTATAACAAGGCTTACCGGCAGCCGGAGCAGGTTTTCCAGGGTCAGTTTGAAATATTTTAGATTTCAGCGCTAATTGGGCGCCGGTAAACCCCAGATGAATTGCCCCCGCGTTATTTACTTCCCACTGTATCCATCCCTTGCTGCCGCGAATCAGATAACGATTGGATAGCTGACAATCATGGCTTAATCTGATTTTTCCCGTAAAACCCTGAGCAAACTTACAGTGCAGCAGGCAATTAACCTCTGCTCCTCCCATCGCATCATCTGTATAAGAAATTTCTGTTGGCACCCCAAACCACCATTGCATTAAGTCGAGTAAATGTGCCCCGATATCCATTAACGCGCCGCCTTGAGAAGTGTTTTTTTTAAAATAGGCAGGAGATGTAACAGGCCATCGGAAATAACCGCCTTCTGAAAAATCAAACGATTCAATCTCTCCCAATAGCCGTCCGGTTATAATTGTATGAATCGTTTGAGTAGCAGGGAAAAAACGCCGGAATAAACCAACGGCGAGCAGATTTGAGGTCTTTGCCGCCGTTTCAATCATGGCTTGCGCTTCAGCGACAGTGCCAGCCATTGGTTTTTCGCAAAGCACGGCGACACCTGCCTTGAGTAACTGCAAAGTCTGCTCAGCATGATAACGGGGAGGTGAAGCAATAATCGCCAGATCGATACCCTGCATCGAAATGTGCGCGAGATCTCTGACACCACACGCTTCCGGAAAATATTGCCGGAGTCTGGCTAAACTATCCTCGTTAGGATCATATAAGGCTCTGACTTGCAGGAGATGCGTTTTTCCCAGCGCATTCAAAGCCGGGGCATAATATTTTTGTGATACAGCGCCGCATCCAATGAGAGCAACTGTTACTATTTTGGGCGAAGATACCATAGTGTGTTTACCCTAATCCCAACAATTTGGAAAGCGTAGTGCAGGTGGTTTATCCCCCGCAAAAATTATTACCACAATGGATCAGTGCTACAATCATTGCCAAAAATGTCAAAATATTTACAAATAATTGTCTATAAACAGGCGCTAAGCACCTACCAATCTGCATCAGAAAAAAAATACTTAGACACTTCTTCAACATGGTTTCTGATATACACGATTTCTGACGGGGTCAGTCTTTTCTTCCAGTTCCAAATATTCAACTGACTATTGCGTTTCAGAGTATATGCAAAATCAGTATCCGGTGGATTCTCTGTTCCACTATATTCTTCTATTCTCTTGATTACCTCCGCGGTCATGTCTAGGTTGATATATTGAAAAATCTTCGCAAAATGAGCTAAAGGTTCCCGTGAGAGGTCTTCATGGCGCATAAAAAGCCAGTCCGTATGCTGCTGTTGATAACGGAGAATGGTATGGTGAATAATTCTCCATAGTAAAATTCCCTGATCTATAATAGAAGGTTGAGAATCAGCATAATGAGCAATTTCTTCCCGAAACGGGAAGAGAATATTTTTCATCAGCAAATCCTGCGCTAAAAAGTGAGAAAAGGGATGAGACCAGTTCAGTTTTTTTATACTGCTGACAAATGCTGCAGGGTGCCGGATTAAAACGATAATATTCATCGCAAATTTTTTTTGCAACCATTCAGCCGAAAAAAACGCAATCGGATCTTTTAGTAAGGGAATGCTTCCGGCGTGACGATAGCGGGCAAATTGCCGGTATTCCTGCCATAACTGTTTCACCATCGAAACATTTCTCACTGTTTTGAGGGCTGCTATCACGTTATATTTGAATGTGAGCGTATCCTTTACAGGCTGATAATATTTTTTGTCATTGTCATCAGTCACATACGTAAACCAATATTTGAACTTCGTATTGCATATACCTTTACCGGGAGCATCAGATACACTAAAGGGTTCATGTATATAAGCCACTTTGGGAGATTGTGCGATCATTCTGCCTACCCATGTTGTACCAGAACGGTGAGAACCAGTAATTAAAACGGGTTTATTATTCATAAGAGTTTTTTATTGATTTACTAACATATAAAATTGCTAAGGATGTGCTTTGCCACCCATAATAATTCGCTTAATCGAGGAAACACCGATTGTTCCCAGGAGCTTCGCTATTTGCCGAATCACCCGAAAAGAGGAACTAAATTGGATGGCTTCCCGCATTTGGGTGAACATTGCCGGAATATCTCCCTTAGTATAGAGTAAATTCGCCATTTCTAAGGCAGAAAAGGCGTAGGTTTCTTTTGCTCGCCGGGAGACCCGGTAAGCTATTTCATCGGGTAAATATGCGGTAAACATATCAATCGCCTCGCGGGTATAGCGCATATCTTCCCCAGTGCGGATGTGACGGCCTGTATTAGAGTCTAAGTGCATCCGATAAACGGCTAAAGGTTCTGCTTCATACCAAATCGGATAATGGGCTGCAATCCGCACCCACATTTCCCAGTCTTCGCTACAAATCAAACGCTGATCAAATCCTCCTAATGTTTCATAAACCTCCCTTCGCACCACAATGGATGGGGTCATAATGCGTTGCTCGCAGGCCAGTTTTTCTAACCAATTTGTTAAAATACCGCTTTCGCGTTGCTCTAATTTAGAAATACTTTGCCAATGACCATGATTGTCCATAAAGATGTGCCGGCAAAAGGCGGCGCCAATATCCGGATTCTGAAGAAATGCCTTTGTCATTTTTTCATAAAAACCGGGCAGCACATAATCATCGCCATGTAATAAATGAATTAATTTACCGCGTGATCGCCGTAAACAAGTAGCAAAATTATCAATATGACCAACATTTTCCGGTTGCTGATAGAAGTGAACGCGGTCGCCTCCTAATTCTGCAACTACGGATGCAGGATCATCAATCGAGTGATCATCAATTACTTCAATCTGCATACTTTCAGGGCCGGGAGCCAGGGTTAATACCCTTTTCAGAGTTTCCCGGAGATATGGGGCGCAATTATAGGTAGGAATCATCACCGACCACACAGGACGCGGGTTTTCATCGGTAATTTCAGGAATATTAGCACGAGTGGGAATGTGAGTTTTCATAAAATTACGAATTGTGGTAAATATAACTTCAATCCCGTCTTTAGCAATTTCTTGAGTGAAATAAACTTGTTAATAGGTTTCCCTGTCAAACAATGGCGAAAGCAATATTTGGCAGACGCTACATCACCCCTTTTGATATATTCCTCAGCCCATTCATAAAAATATTTAGATATGGCTATTTTAATCAGTCGATCATATTTATAATTCAGATTCACATTCATTTGGCGATAAAATTGTAAAGTTTTTTGGAGTTTTTCCCTATGACTATAAGGGGAATAAAGACCGCCGCTATGATGTCTGTAAGCGCCCATAACCTCGTTAATATAGCCGATTTTCCCCCTTTCTGCGTTTAAGATATGTAAAGGCCAATCAGTAATAGGAAATAAAGCCTCATACCAGTCTGGTACGTCTCCAAATAAACCGTTACGAAACATCGTGGAGCATGTTGCAATAAAATTCCCCATCCAAATTTCTTCAAGTGTGGAAAATTCTTTTTGATGTGCCGGTGTCCAGTTCCAGTGTGGTTTGCTGCTATCTTCATAAAAGACCCGTGCGTTATGAAAACACATTGAACACTCCGGGTGATTTTCTAAAAAATCTGCTTGTTTTTGTAGTTTATGGGGGGATGTCCAATAATCATCACCATCTAAGAGAGCAATATATTCTCCTTTGGCTGCTTTAATTCCTCTTGCAACGACAGCATTACTATGGATATTTTGCCCGGAAAGCAAAAGGTGAATTTTTTGGGGAAATTGCTGGTAATATTCCTCGACAATTTCTCTGGTGCCATCAGTGGAGCAGTCCTCACTAATTAAAATTTCATAAGTAAACGTAACTTCTTGCATCAGTACGCTATCTAAAGATTGCCTGATAAAATTGGCATGATTATACGTCATTACCAAAACACTAACTTTGATTGGAAGAACTGTGTGATTCATGACTGCAATATTAAAAAATTACTACTTGCTTTCCTGTTATAATATCCCTTAATTATTGTTCAAAATCTGCCGTTTCCAATTCCGTAAGGTTGGCAAAATGTGCCTGCGTAATCCAAGTATCTTGTGCAAAAGTATCGGCCGCCAAAAACGACAAGATACCATTGTTAATGACTGCTGAACAGCATCCAACCACTGTTTCCGCAGCAAACATGTACGGATTATCTTAATTTGATTCATGCCAAAGTAATCACGCCAAAATTCTATTCCAGTTTGATAAGCCTGAATATATTCCGGATGATTTTTAATATATTCCCATTGCGAACTAAGGGATTGCAAGGCAAAGGTTAACATTTTTTTACTGTTGCGAGTCATGTTAGCATCATGCCA
>C687J35021_10003760_pt1 | contig 10344 bp, 13 predicted proteins | sample RifCSPhighO2_12_FD_35021 | JGI IMG/M metagenome (IMG submission 35021)
GGTATCTGGCGGGGTCTTCACGCCTCTTATTTTGCAATCATGCTGGGTTTTGGGGTTTTTGTAGTTTTAGTATATTTTTTACTTGAATATGCGAGGAAAACATATCTGAAAAGCAAATGACAAATACACTCATAATTTAGCATAAATTACATGAACGATGTGAATATATTTTTTCTTGTTGCGCACATTTTTCTAGGGACTCTGGGGATAATTTTTCTTACCGCTTATCTTCTGTCTATTTTCAAAAAAGAAGCTGATTTTAAGTGGCTTAAGATAAATTCTTCTTTGGCGCTGTTGTCCTTTGTCGCTTCCTGGATCACGGGCGGTTATTACTATACAAGCTACTACGGCAAATCGGTAAAACCGATTATTTTAAAAGGAGAATTTTCCTGGGTACATTCGGTTTTGATGGAGACCAAAGAACACGTTTTTCTGGTTTTGCCGTTTTTAACGCTGACCCTTTTTGCAGTAACTTATCTTGGTCAACCCGACATTAAAAAAGATAAGAAACTGTCTCTTGCAGTTGCTGGACTTTGTTTTACGACGGTTTCGGTAGCGCTTGCAATAATGCTTTTCGGGATTGCTGTCTCGGGAGCTGTTGGAAAATAATATGGGAAATAAAAAATCAGTTCTTTCATCAATTATTCTTTCTGTTATTTTGACGATTGTTGTAATTGTTCTTTTGACCGTATGCGGAGAATTGGATGCAGGATTCAAAAGCTGGCTTACACAGACTTTTTCTCATCACTGGATTGGGAAAAGCATAATTTCTGTCCTGTTTTTTTTGGTGTCAGTACCCGTTTTTTATGTATTAAACCTGAAAAAAATCAGTACCCTATCTTTAATTTGGCTGCTGGTTGCAATTGCTAATTTGTCTTTTGGAGTACTTCTTGTCTTTTTCTTCTTTGAAACTTATTTCTAGATTATTCAAGTTTTAGGAAATCTTGAGGATTTTGAGGATAATTCTGCCGTTGGGTGTTTCGACTTCTACACTCTCCCCCATCTTTTTGTTAATTAAAGCTCTGCCGATTGGAGAACTGGTGGAAATTTTTGCATTTGCAGGGTCTGCTTCCAATTCCTCAACAACCGTGAACGTAAGTTCTTCATCACCGTTGTGTACCGTAACCGTATTACCGAAGCCGATTTGTTCGATTTGTGCAGACTCCTGAATTTTGCCGACTCTTAATAGATATTTTATTTCCTTAACCCGGCTGTCGATTTGCCCAAGTTCTTCTTTGGCCGCGTGGTAGCCGGCATTTTCCGAAAGGTCGCCCTGTTCACGGGCATTTGTAAGGTTTACGACAACCTGCGGTCTGCGTGCAATTAGCTTTTCTAATTCGTCTTTAAGCCCACCATAGCCTTCTTTGGTGAATAAATATGATTTCGTCATTTTTTAATTGTATATGATTAGTGTTCTTTAAGAGAATAATCAGCGGGAAAAATGAGAGATTTAAGGCAATGAGTCTTCGGAGTAATCGTCAAAGTCAGGAATTTCTTTCATCATATTTGTTGGGCTTAGTGGGGGCATAATAAATGCATGAGGATCGTCTAAGCAATCCATATGTTCTGCAACAATCATCTCCATGAGAGATCTATCCACCTGTATTTGCTGAGGGTTTGACTGTTTAAGTGTTTCACTAGAACTAGTATGTCCGTTCCCGTTTAAATATGGAGCTGAAAGAGCAATTCTTGTGACTGGCATTTGTATGTTAATCTCATTAGCTTGAGTTTCTAGATCAATTGCTACAGGACCAGGCATGAATTTTTTCACAAGAAATTTAGCCCTTGCGAATTTTTGATCTTTAGTACGTCTCGATCTTTCTTTTCCCATCTTTCCCTTAAAAAAAGACCGCGGATCTTGTCCGCAATCTGTGAAAATTTTAGATCAAGNTCTATATTGTTGTCAAGCGTGGAAAATTTAGACAGTAGGTGGCTTTTTTTCAGGAACGATAAAACCGCGGACCGTTTTTACCGCAAAGTAAAAAGCAAGCAAAAAAAGTATGGCAATGGCCTGGTTAATAAGATAAATAAAGTAAATACTCCCTTCTGCAAAAACCTTGACCGAATAGTATTCGAATACGATAAAGCCGACTAAGGAAACGATCAAATCAAGAACACTTAACATTCTTTGCGCCGGGTTGGTGATTCCGGCAATAAAAACTACGGATAAGACAAAGAGAATAGAAATGTAAGCGGGAACTGAAATAGTCTGGTTTAGAATCGGCAAACCGAGAAGCATGATAATTCCCGCAAGCAGAAAGAATATCCTTGAAATGTCGCCGTAATAATGCGGAAANTTACTTGTNCCCCACTCTGCTTTAATAATTGACACTATCCTATTATTAGCACAACTTTTTCTAATTTTAAAGATTTCAAAAAACGGTCTCAAAAAAGGTAGGATATAAAGATGGGCGTGAGTGTTCTTAAATTCATCCAGATAAATATTTATAAGGGCCAATACTTGGATGATCTGATGCGTTTTTTAAAGGATCAAAATCCGGATTTTATATCTATGCAGGAGGTGACTGCCGGAGAAATGAACTTGTGTGACAAAAATCTTGATCTTTTTGAGTATTTCAAAAAGGAGCTGAGTTTAAATGGCGTTATTGATAAAGTAATGAAGCCTGTTGATTCGCCAAACGGCTATTTGGGCAATGCCGTTTTTTCTAAGTACCAGATAACTGGCTCGAAAACGCTTGTTCTAAAAACTTTTGAGGATTTTACTTTGGCTAAGTTTAATGACTTTAAGAGTTTTGTAAAATTTCCCAGAAATTTGCTTTCTGTCAAGTGTGATTTAGACGGGCAAAAAATACGTGCAATTTCCTGGCATGCGGCGTGGACTGCACCGCCTACGGATACGGAGGAAACTTTGAGACAGGCAAAGTTAGTCGCAGGTTTTCTTAAAAATTTAAAAGAACCTTTTATTTTAGGATGCGATATGAATGCGGCACCCCAAAGCAGGACTGCAGGATTAGTAAATGCCGTTGCCAATAATCTAATGATGAACTCGGGTGTTTTGCAGACTAACCATCCTAAAGTCCACAAAATCGCGCCCCGGGGTTTTTTAATTGATTATATTTTTACATCCAGTCACTTCAAACTCAAAAAACTGGAAGTACCCGAAGTTACTATTTCCGACCATCTCCCGGTTGTTGCGGAATTGGAATTTAACTCCGAAGGTTAATTCTTGATGATAATTTTAAATCGGTCGCTGTAGGTGAAGCCCTGAATAATTCCTCCAACGCAAAAGCTCTTAAAAATTAAAAGCTGAGCAAAACCGGTTGTTATTGTTAATAAAACTACAAAGATTGCGGAAAGAAATATCCAATGGTGAATGTGGATTATATGGTTTTTGAGTTTTATTTTGAGACTAGGTAAAAATTCCAAAGCCTTTATCTTAATCTGGGGAAGTTTGTTTTTGAATTTGAGAGGTTGAGTAAGCAAGTGATAAAACCAGTAACCTATTGCAATACCTCCAAACGATTGAATTGCCTCCATACTTTAATTATAAGGATTAATTAGGAAATTTTCGAGTGGTGACAGAACTGAATTTGTAAAGATGAGTTCTCGGAATCGGTTATTGCAGAGTTGAAATTTAACCCTTAAGTGCCTTTTTTGGTAAAATATGTTGCTAGGGCGGGATTAGTTGATCGGCTCAACATTCGCTTTCCAAGCGAAAAAGAGGGGTTCGACTCCCCTATCCCGCTCACTGCGCCTGTAGCTCAATCGGATAGAGCAGTCGCGTTCTAAGCGATCGGTTGGGGGTTCGAGTCCCTCCAGGCGTACACTTCGGCAAGCTCAGTGCAANCTGTCACTNGGATTGTTGAAGTGTTTGGAGGGATGAGAAGTTTATGCTGAGGAGCGAAGCGACGAAGTAAGTNCCTCCAGGCGTACTCATGGTGGCTGTAGCTCAGTTGGTTAGAGCGCTGGCTTGTGGAGCCGGATGTCGGGGGTTCGAGTCCCCTCAGCCACCCAAGTTACCCTATAGTTGTTCTGATTATTCATTCCTGATATAATTTCTGTCGTAATGTCTCCAGAACGTGCACAAGATAGAGAAATTTTAGACATTCGTGTCAATAAAGAAGAAGAATTTCCGACTGACCCTGAAAAAAGATTTGAAGCTGTTTTTTCGGCAATTGGAAATTCTGAAGCCAAATGTTTAACTCTCCTTTGTCTCTCGGACAACCCAATAACTATCACTGATTTGCACAATAGGTTTATTGACGAGAGTTCTCGGGTCTGGGAAACTGCATTATCTACTCAGGCATCATATTGCGACAAAACACTAATTCCCATCGGTTTGGTCTCAGAGGCTGATATTGTATATTACGGGTCGTCTGAATATGTAACGGGTTATCGATTAACAAACNCTGGCAAAAAATATGGCCAACCGATTGCTGCTTNTCTGATTCAAAAATCAGCAGATTTTGCTCCCTCTCTTTACAAAATATTTGGTCCAACATCAAAAGGAGGAGGTGAAACTCGATCAGTTATTAATCGAACAAAAATCCTTAAAGAGCTTTGCTTTAACACACTGCCTCAAAGACGGGTAGATCTTGTACTTATGCTGAATATTAATGAAATGTCAATTAGCAAACATCTTGAATTATTTGCACAACTTGGACTTGTTATCTATACATTTGCAGACCCAGAAATTAAGGGACTGTATAAATATAGACTTAAGGAGCAAGCGCAAAAAGACAAAGTTGTTCAGGTTTTAAACTATAGAAGTTTAACGGGTCGGGTAGCTGATCTTATTTTTAAATATAAGACAGTGGATCGTAACTTCTTGGTCAATCATCTTAAAGATAAGTATCCCAAGCGACCCGAAGACTCTCTGGCTTCAGACATTTCAGCGGTGCTATCTGGATTTATTAAACAGGATATAGTTGAACATGAATTTTTTGTTGCAAGTAAGATCCAATCCCAAGTACAAATCACCTTAGAAGGGAAAAGGATCGTTGAGGAATTAATACAACCAATAGAGAATAGCTTGGCTGATAATGAAGAGTTGCTTAACAACTGGCGGAAAATCTCTTGGCGCAACTATATAAGTGAGGCAATAATAAAACATAAGGATTCGTCAGGACATTCAAAACAATTGCCCCAAGAAGAACTATACTTGATGGTTCTCGAAGTTATTAGATCAAATCCAGGTATTAGGCCAAAAGAAATTAGATCGCAATTGCACCACCGTCCAGACATACAGCTCAGAAACTTAGTTAGACAAAGTCTCGTTAGAGCAGAAAGACAGGGCAAAGCAGTTCATTATTATGCAGCTGAAGTAAGTTGAAAAACTTGTTGAAGTTGATGTATCTGAAAAATAATTGGTTCTAATAACTCATCTTCAAGAACCCACATTATTCCGGGAGTTTTGAAAGCAAGGGTTTAACATTTTTGTAAACAACACGGTATTTGTAAGGATAGTAAAGAAAGGCAACAGGCGCATCTTCTGTTAAAACTTTCTGAAACTCAAAATACAGATCTTTTCTTTTATCCTCCTCTTTTGTGATCCTGGCATCCTCAAGAAGCTTATCGACCCTGACGTTTTTGTATTTGGTGATGTTTGTTGTACTTTGCGTTGAGTGCCAGAGTGCATACTGATCGGGATCACGCGGCAGTTCGTTTANCGCCAAAAGCGCCTGAAATTCAGAAGGCACGGTTTTTTCTTTTTTGATAACCACCTTTACACTGATTGCTTCCCAGTCGTTTTTTATTCTGTCGGCTATCTCTTCAAGCGCGGGCCCGACTGTTAATGTAATAGTGGGGTTTTCGATCTGGGATTTGGAAACTAATTCCTTTGCCTTGCCGCTGTTATAGTCGTATCCTTTTACAGTCTGGTTAAAGGCCCACGATGACGGATAAATCGGACTTTGGGCAAGAACACCGTCAAATTCCTGCCTGTTTATTGCGTAGTTTAAAGCCTGGCGCAATTCTTTGGACGAAAGCAAAGGGTCGTCGTTGTTGTAAAAAATTGTAAGTGCTTCTGTTTCATCAAGGGTTCTTTCCACTTCCAGATTAGGCCAAGACTGCAGGTCTGATGCCTCTGATACGGTAGCTACTTTTACTTCCCCGATTTTTAAGGCTTCCAGTGCCTGAGATTGGGTTGGATAAAACTTTATTTCGACTCTCGGAAGGTTTTTGTTCTTGGGGGTCAATTTAACTTCTTTTACTATATCTTCAACTTTGGAAATATGGACAATTCTGAATTGACCCGTGCCGTAAAAAGAATTTGTTTTAAAAACCGGTTTATCCAGAGTCTGCAAAAAGGAAACCAGCGGAGTTTTCAAGTCAAACTCGATTGCCTTGTTGTTCAAGGCCGTAATTGAGACACCGGAAACCGCAAGCGAAATGTCTTTTGCGTCAACTTGGGTATCATCGTGCCATTTAAGATTGTCTTTTAAGAATACAATGTATTTTTTACCATCATCTGCTGTTGTCCAGTGAGAAGCCATGGCAGACTGAGGTTTCCCCGACTTATCGACTTTAACTAAGGAGTCGGTGGCAAGTGCAAGTACATTTGTGGGTATGTTCTCAAGCTTATATGTGCCGACATAGCCGATTGAAAGTACATTGGTTTGAGATATCCGCTGCCAGAAANTTTTAAAACCCAAAGTAGCCACCGATACAAACACGAAAAANAGCAAAATCCAGATTCTGTAGCGGCTAATATAAGCACCAAAAATACTTACCCAGAATTTAAACCTTCTCGCGGGCACTTTGTATGAAAGCATGCAAAAGTTAAATTAGCACNTGGATCACCGAGAGAATAAAAAAAATAACAGCCAAGAAAACTGTCAGATACACAAAAAGCTTTTCCACTCCTCTTTTTGAACGGTANACACTCTCGGAGCCTCCAAAGGCTGTTCCGATGCCCGATCCCGACGCCTGCATCAGAATTACTATTATGAGGGCCGCAGAAACGATGATTTGGAGAACCAAAAGCGNTATTTTCATGGAATGATTTTCTCCATTAATTTTGCCACTTTTTGNCCGTCATGATAAATAGGAAAATCTTCATCTACAAAATCACCCTCTATTATCCGTCCTTGATAACGCTCCAGATTTTTTTGGGTNGCCGGAACATATTTATATTTTAAACCTTTGGGTATTTTGTACTTTTGGTTTACGTTGACCAAAATTTTATCAAAAACATCCGCTNCAAGGTGTTTTTTCATAACCTGAAGATAGTCCGATACGGCAAAATTCGGGGTCTCAAACGGTTTATTGGCAATATTCACAATGAAAATTTTGGGGACTTTTGCGCTTCTTAAGATGTTTTTAATTTTAGGCACAATAATAACAGGTAAAACCGTGCTAAACAGGTCCCCCGGCCCGGCTATTATCAAATCCGCCTTCAAAAGGCTATCTTGTGTATGCTGATAGGTCTTGACATTGGGGGGATCAAGGTGGACCTCGGAGAGTATCCCGCCGCCGTTGTATTTGCCAAGATCAATATTTTCTTCCCCGTAGATTTTTTTGCCTTTTTTTGTCTTTGCCCAGATATTGACGTCGCCTAAAGTAGCGGGCAAAACCCTACCCTTTGTTGAGATAATTTTTGAAAATTCCTCCAGAGCGCGGTTTAGATCACCTTTGTAAATGTCGGCAAGAGCCACGAAAATTAAGTTGCCCAGTTTCTGACCGCCAAGGTCGGTATCTTTGCCGTAGCGCTTGCCGGCAAACCTATAAACAAAAAGTTCCTTAAGTACTGACTCTTCGTCTGAAAGTGCCGTTAGACAATTGACGATATCACCAGGCGGCGGTACCGAAAAAGCGCGTCTTAGCCTACCCGCAGAACCTCCGTCATCTGCCATTGAGACAACAGCAGTAAGATCATAAGGCTGTCTTCTTAAGCCCTTTAAAATCTGGGCAGTTCCCACTCCCCCGCCCAAACAGATAATCCGCTTTTTTTTAGTCGGCAGCTCCAGATAATTTCTGAAAAAAGACAGAAACATAAGTGGTATCTTAACTTTTGTTTGCAAATTGGGCAAGTTGTAGGCTACTCGAAAATAATATGCAGGATTTTCTGGACAAGTGCGATTACAAAGGCAGCCAGAATGACAGTTGATGTTTGGTTGAAGTTGATAGCAGGCAAAATAATACCGTCTACTGTGGCTCCCGGGAAATCAAAGGAACCGACTGTAAATCCGGGTAAAAAATTAATTAAACCAAAAAAGAGTGCAATGTTTAAAACAAACATTACCAGGCCAAAGGTCAAATGATTAATCGGCAAAAGAACCAGAGAAAAAATCGGGTTAATGATTTGGGCTATTAAAAATATCGCGCCAACAACCAGTGCGTAATTTTTGACACCTGTGCCGACGGAGATTGTAGGTACCGCCATTTGGGCAATGTAAAGCGTGGTTGCTGCGATAACCAGTGCTTTCAAATAATGGCGCATATTAAAATCATATCAATTTTTGCAAAAATTATGCTATCTTTTCATAAACTTCCGAGGTCTGAAAGGCCTCGGTGTTGTTCTTAAGTTTAGAAGGGCGGTGCACAAAACTCCTAAGTTTTTCTACAATGTTCGGAGTATGTAATCACTTTTCGTATTCTCCCCAGCTAAATTTGCAACTAATTCGGAGTTTTCTGCAAGCGATTATACAGTTTTCTGGAGCGCAGCAGCCGGTGGTAAGAAAGTGCGAACCTGTGAGCCTCATCTCTTGTCGCCTGTATCAATTGACGTGCAAGGTTTTGTTTTTCAAGCCGAAGCGGCAGCGGTTTTTCGGCAAGGTAAATTTCTTCAAACTTTTTAGCAATGGCAATTACAGGAATTTCGATACTGCCCTTTTTAAGAACAGACAGTGCAACGTTTAACTGGCCTTTGCCGCCGTCAATTACGATCAGATTGGGTTTTGGCCAGCTGTTTTTAAATCTACGCGACAAGATTTCCCTTATCATTTGATAATCGTCAGGCGTGGTCTTAAATTTAATCTGGAATTTCCGGTACTGGCTTTTTTGACTCTGGCCGTTTTCAAAAACAGCCATGGAGCCGGTTGCCTCCTTGCCTGCTGTGTTGGAGATGTCAAAACACTCGATTCTTTTGGGAATTTTTGGAAGGTTAAGTACAGCTTTAAGACTTTGAAGTCGCGCGGCGGAAAGATCATCAACCAGAGTCGGTTGAGTAAGAAACTCCACAGGATCCCGAAACTCGGAAAGCATATATTCGATTTTCGCAATTTGTTTTTTGATATTTTGGGCCTCTTCGAATTTTTCCAAACTTGCCAATTTCTGCATATCGGCAATAAGTGACTTTAACAAGAATTTCGATTTGCCGGACAGCAGTTTTTTAATAGCTTTGATATTTTTGAGGTAATGAATTTTATTCTCTTCTGAAGCATGGGGGAAAGGACATAATCCGAGATGAACGTAAAGACAGGGTTTTTTGAGATTTTTGTGATGGCAGTAGGGAAAGATTCTGCGGACGGTTTTGAGGAGGTTCCGCATCACTTTTGCCGATGGAAACGGCCCTTTGACAAAATCACTGTATGAAATTTGAGGTTTTCTGACTAAAGAAACCAGAGGAATTTTTTCTTTGGTAATTTTAATGTAAAGCGGGTTTTTGTCGTCTCTGGCCTGAAAATTAAAAAACGGTTGATTTTTGCGAATTAACTCTGCTTCCAAGAGCAAGGCTTCAAATTCCGACTCCACCTTTATATATTTAATGTTGGAAATTTTTTTAACAAGAAGGTTGGTTTTTTCGCCGAGGTTTTTATTTTGAAAATATGATGAGACGCGTTTTTTTATTGATTTCGATTTACCAACATATATGATTTTTCCGCCCACGTCTAAAAAAATATAGACACCCGGAGAGCCGGGAAGCCTGGCAATTTCCTTTTTCAAATTCACAGAAATTAATTTTACAGGAAATGTCTACCTTTTGGACCTTGCAAGAAATTTTTTGTAGATTAAAAACGAGATTATCACAAGGCTAATTGTAATTATTAAACTTAGGATCGCAGTAAGGGAAATAAAGAATAGGAAAAACGGTTTTACAAAAATTGGTTTTGAGATCTGCGATTCGGCAAAACTTAAAATTACATTGTCGCTTCTTTCCTCTAACAGCTTTGGGCTATTGAGTACGTAGGTCTTTTGTAATTTAGAGTAGGGCGGCAGAATTTTTACAGGAATTGGGTTTTGTGACTTTACCTCAAAAGCACTGCTTTCAAGAGTCAGTANCTGATCTATAAGTGAAGTCGAGCCGATGTTTTTGACTTCGGCCNTTAATTTTAGCGGAATNCCGGAAACTGCAAATTGCGGTGCGGAAAGTGAAAGTTCGGGTGTTGTAGTTTTATAAGGGAGCTCTGTGGCAAAAGTAATATCGACTGTTTTTTTATCTTC
>C687J35021_10003761_pt1 | contig 10340 bp, 30 predicted proteins | sample RifCSPhighO2_12_FD_35021 | JGI IMG/M metagenome (IMG submission 35021)
ACAAAGACAGGTAAGCATTTCTATGTGTACCAGATGAATGGCAAGAAATACAGCTCCTTCGAGGATTTGGAATTGGTTCCTGGCACTAAGGGCCGAATGACTTATGTGGTGAATGGGCAGTACAATAATGCAAAAGGTTTCATTTTAGGAGATGGGATTGCGCCACAAGAAGGAAAACCAGTAGTGGAAGAAGTGTTGGATACTCCTAAACACGAACAAATCCGCGCAGATAAATTGGCTAGCCACAATAAAGTAAAAGTGATTCAGCGACATGATCCGCAGGAATTTGAAGATGCAGTGAATGATTTCTGTTCCACGCATGCGGTCTTTGCAACCCAGACACATATGGTGGCTGCAAGCAATGAAAGTAGTTACAATATACTTCATGTGGCGGTTTTATTTTATCGGTAGGCAACAATGAATCACTATCTGAAATGGTGTAAATCTGGTTGTGGCAAAAGAGTAGTATATAATGCTGCACCAAGGAGCGCACCAAAGCCTTACGAATGTCAAATTTGTCATGAGAAATATACAAAGGAGGAATTAGAAGAATGAGCAAATTAAAACAAAGAATCAATAATAATTTATTTTTTAAAATGATGCTTCATATTTTTTCTTGGATGTTGTGTTTAATCAGTGCTCTTCTTTTTGTTGATTCTATCAATAGTAAAATGCTGTATTTCTTGTTAGCTCTCTTTTTCTTTTTTGTGAGCATAAATTTCTATGGCTGGGTGCATTACAAGTGAAATTTGATGTATTTGCTTCTGGGTGGAGAACAACAAGTGAAGTAGAAATCACCGCGTATGGTTCAGAGAGGCTTTTCTTAGAGGTTTCTGGGCATAAGCTTGAAGTCTATCAAGATAAATCTGGGTTCCACTTTAAGTGCACATGTACTCACGCTTCTGTCCAAAGTATAAATTCTCCTTCTTGTTCGCATGCCTGTGCGGTCATTATTTATCTATCTAAAAGGTATGGAGAGAAAAAATGATATGGTGTAAATTATTCGGGCATAAGTATGGAGCAATGGGTTCTATATTAGATAAAAGAGTATTATGTTGTCCCCGTTGTGGTGACATATTAGGTGAATGGGGGCGAGAGAAACAATGAAATTTAAGGCATTGGATGATTTTTGTGGTGAACCAAACCTCTTAACAAAACTAGTATGTTCAGCAAAGGGGCATAAAGTATTGAAAGGTAAAGCAATCCTAAAAGCAACAAAGGAATGGGTTGACGATTATTGGTGCACTAGGTGTGAAAGATTTCTTGAGGAGACAAAATGAAAAATCATGAATGTGCTTGTGAATTTTGTCCCATCTATCACGAAGCAACAATAGAAACAGCAGAATTTCATAACTGGATAGTTAAGGATAACCCTAAGATTTGGGCAAAGTTAGTGAATGATTATCTCAGTTACCAGTTATTATCTGGGAAAAAGGAGCTTGGGCAATGAGTCGTGATTGCGGAACTTGTGGCAGATATTTGGACAATTGTAGATGCACCCCAGCAGATCACAACGCTGAAAGTGATAGCAATACATTAGAAGAAATATCTGAGAAATTAGATAAGATAATAAAACTATTGGAGCAAGCAAACCGATGAAAGAAGAAAAAGTCTATTATGATGATTATGAAAGAAGTTATGAATGTAAATCAATCTGCCCCCAAACCCCCTTACAATGTTGTTTGGGTGATGGCCATAAAGGCAACCATGAGGTTTTTTATTATGATTATTTCTTGTGGTTCTTTTGTAGGACTAAAGTTATTGAAGCAGAGTGGACTCCGAAAAACAAGTTAGTTTATTTATCTACGCTCTGGCGACAGAATATGAAGGATAGGAAGGAGTTTGAAAGAAGATGATTCGTTGCTTAGTTTGTGGGGCTGTCTGCGAACCGGACAATTCTTGTTCTTTTTGTGGTTTTGGAAAATAAAATGAAAAAATTAACACAGCAAGAGAAACTTAATTGGTTCAAGTATAAAATTCCAGGTTGTAGCAATCTATATAGGGTTAAAATTAATGTTATTCATCTTAGTGTTGCTAACTCGAAAGATCACGAAATGCAAAAATGTTCTAAAGCCTATGATCTAATGAAAGAAGGATTCAAAATTCTCACTGAAGCACACGAGATAGCTACTGATTGTCGCAGAGATTTGATAGACATCTCAAATGGGGAGATTTACGAATTTGAGACTACTCCTGAGCGCGCAGCAAGATTCATCGGTCAACCAATTAATATTATCCCTGTTGGTGGTTGGACATTTGAAGATAAAAAATGGAAGGCATTAAAGGAGAAAAATGACACAAAAGCAGGAAGTAAAGATAATTAAATTAAAAGCAGCGATGGCCGTGAACTATAATTCTCGTGCTAAACTCATCGCTAAGCTTCGGCTCTGTGACACATTCTTGACTGCCATTTCTTGCAACTTTGAACAGTTACTTGATGCGAAAGGATACAGAAGCAGGGAGCAAAAGATTAAGATGATTAGACAATTCATTGAATTTGCTCTAAGAGAATCAAAAATATCAAAGAAGATGCACTAATGGGAACTTATTCTGAATGTATTTTATTGTTTCTGAAAGAGAGACCGGATAGAAGATTCACTGCGGCACAGATTGTGTATTTCTTATCTCCTATGGGGTTAAGTGAATCAGTTGTGTTCGCTAATTTAAAAAAGATGAGAGAACAGGAAGAAATCGGCTACGATTGGTCCGAACCAGATGAATTAGCTGGACATTCAAGGAGATATATGCTTTACTACTTTAAAATGACTGATAAAGATTAAATACTAAAAGAGAATGAATCTACTATGGGAAAACAAGCAAGGTTGATTGATCCAGTTGCATTGGAACGAGAGATGAAGAATATGTGCGATTATCTATCCAGCCGCGATTTTACGATAGCAGAAGGGCAATTGATTCTTCAGAAAGCATTGGATTTATTAAATACTCTTGAAAGAAACCAAATCCCTAAACAAGTAGAACAATTTGAGAACTATTTCGGATGACAACACAATTATTTCGATACCAACGCAGATGTGAAGTTTGTAAGGAGAGATTCACAACAAGTAGGGAACAAACAAAATTATGCGATCAGTGCCGAAGGAGAATTTATGGTCAGACAAACTAGCTTGATGGCATATCGGGAAGAACAAGATAACGGCAACTTAGGGAGAATGGAGCAGTTAGTGTATGAAGGATTGAAGCTCTATGGGCCATGTACAGATAAAGAGTTAACTGAATTGCTTGGATTTAAGGAAGCGAATAAAGTCAGACCTAGGAGAAATAAATTAGTTGAGAAGGGGATTGTGGTGGGATGTGGTAAGAGGCAATGTAAGGTGAGTTCAAAACTAGCTACTTTGTGGATGATAAAATGAAGACGCTAAAAGATATATCTATTTGTGCTTGTAATAGTGATTGTTATGCTGATGAAACAATGGTTGAATTGCAAGAAGCTGCCAGAGCGTGGTGTGAGGCATTAAGACACGGCGTTGAACACGAAGGGAAAAAGTTTGAGGATTATGATTATGAGATAATGATAACTAGCCGCTGGATTAAGCACTTTTTTAACCTTGGGGAGAAGAAAGAATGACTATCGCTTGCTGGTTATTCGGACACGATTTCAGAATACAAAGAGTGATTATTGGTGAAGAAAAAACTACTACAATTACTATGCCTTCGGTTTGGTGTGCGAGATGCGGTATCATTAGTGAAAAAAGATTGAGATTATTAAATCAAGTAAAGGTGATAAAATGACTAAACTAAATCCTTTTTGTTTAAATTTACCTACATATAGTTCAAACAAAGCGATTAATTACGTTATAACCAGATATAGGATTTGGAAGTTTAAGAAAATATTGAACAAATATCCGTATGGGAATATTGTGTTTAAAGGTGAAGTATGGGGATTAAAATGACTGAGCAATTCAATAAAAAGTTTCCAGAACTTAAAGATAGAATGTCTGATTATGAAGATATTATAATTAAAAATTGCCTATCAAAACAGCGAGTGAAGGAAGCGATTGAGAAAATTCAGATATTAGGTTGTACTTGCCAAGGGGGAGAGTGCAGTGTTTGTTATTCCATTATTTTATTGAATATTTTAAAGAAAGAATTAGGTCTTGAGGGTGAATGAAATGACTAATAAGATGGAACATTGTGAAGGATGTATTTGTAAAACAGAAAAGCAATTTAACGGATTGATATGTAACTCCATTGAACAATTTAATGTTGCGTTCAAAGATATAGTTATCCCTAAAGGTTGGCGATTGCCAACGGCCCAAGAAGGGATAGAATTAGTGAACAATGCAGATTTTGTTAGGTGGAGTGATTTTGATGATTCAGACCATGACTTCTACGTCCAACAACCCTTCAAGAGAAATGAAGGCAAATGGGCGGCGTGGCTTGGTTGCTATGATAATTACTTCTACCTTAATGGTGACGACAGTCTAGATAGCGGTAGCGCCGGTCGTGGGGTATTGCTCATTCGTGATATTAAAGAGGAATAGAATGACTGTGCCACAACCACTAGCTAAGGAAGATGTTATGCTTTTAGACGTAACTGGAACTAGCTTAGGTATAGAATGTGTTGATTTAGATAAGTTGAAATCTGCTGTAGCTGGTCTCCGAGAAGAATTAATAGAAAAAGTAACACAGAAAATTAGGGAAGAAGATAATAGGGACATAAGAACAATAATTGATAAAACGATAGATACATGGCTTGGCAACGCACTGACGGAGGAGAAAGATGGAAAAACCCCAAATAATTAACGCTATATCTGATTTGATTGACGAGGAGCTACAATGACCTTTAAAGGAAAATTAATGTGTTGTGGTGGAACACATTGTGAAGTAAGTCAAGCTAACATAGAAAACGCCACCAAAAAATTAGTTGAACTCTGTGGGCAAGAAATGCGTGTCGATGAACGCAAGAAAGTATTGGAAGAGGTTGAAGGCATTATGCGGACACATATCAAATCATCCGTACACAGAAAACTTTTAGCTAAGATAGCGGATGAGATTCAAGAACTAAAGCGAGAAAACAATGGTTAATGCTTATCCCTTAGAAGATTGTTGCGATGTTTGTAATAGACCAAAAAGGTTATGGTTGCGGGAGATGTGGTGAAGAATATTATAATGAAGAACAAGCAAAAGAACCAGCAGAATTATGTTGCGCAGAGAATGAGGTGAAATCATGAGGAAATTACTCTGTTTATCGTGCGCCAAACAAGAACAAGTAGAAGACAACACTTCTTTACCAGATTGCTGTCCGAAAGGAGTATGGTTAATCACGGACAAATGGTCTGCGGAGAAGTTAGAAAAAACAATAAAAGAGATAAAAGGGGAAAAGACAGATGGAACAGATACAGATTAGTAATCTTGATAAATTACAGAAGTACAATGAAGCCATCCTTTCTGGGATAAATAACGCTCGAAAAGAAATTTGGTGGACGGGCAAGAATTTATTAGATGTCAAAAATCAGAAATTATATCTTGAAAAGCATCCAACTTGGACAGCATACATCGCAGAAACATTTTATTTAAGTGAACGCTCCGCGCAGAGATATATGCAAATCGCTGACAATTTCACGCCGGAACAAGTTGAACAATGGGGACCAAGCAAATTAGGGTTCACTCTTACTTTAGAAGGTCCACAAAGGGAAGAGTTCCTTAGCGCACATTCCCCAACTGAATCAGTAAGTGAAGTCAAAGAGCAAGTGCAACAAGTTAAATGGAAAGATCGAATATTACAAGAATATCCGGCTCAGAACCCAAATAATGAGTTTTTTGCTATTACTGAAATGAAACTCCAGCAGTTGCTTGGACTTATAAGAGAAACGCAAGACCACTTAGCCAGTTGCGCTTTAAATGCTGAATATGTAACGTACCCGCGAAGAGCTATTATGGTGCAATTATGGGGGCAATGTCAAAGTGAAATGCAAGGCTCAAACAAGGAAGCATAACTATGATAGTAGGCAATGTAGGCGAGAAGCGATGATTGACAATCTTTGCTGGGTTCACATAAACGGACACAGAACATTGGTGCGCGCCCCAGATAATTGGCAACTAAAAACAAGAAAAGAGGAAATACAAGAAAATGGAAGAACAAGAAATAACTTTAACAAAAACAAGCGAAGAAAAGCTCAATGAGCGACAACAACAACAATTAGATAATCTTGTGCAACAAGCTCAGCGAGAGTTCATGAGTTACCCGCTGGTTGTTCCAGAAGGAGTTTGGGACAGAGTGCCTAAGAGTAAACGGCAACAAGCCTTAGATGCATTTAAACATGACGTTATTGGCTTTGAAATCGAAAAAGCTAGGGAAACAGTAGTTACGCTTAATTCCAGTAAACGAGAATCAAAAGAGTTTGAGTTATGGTTGAATCATCGGAATTTAGTGCGACAGTTGCATTGGAACATGATGCGGCTAGAACAGTTAAAAGCTGGGCAAGAAGTTAAAGATGAGCAAGGGAAAACTGTGCATATGTTTGAGTTACAATTTTTGGTAGATAAGTTGTCTAAACAGATAGGTTTCAGTCTAAAAGAGGCAAAATTATTCGGTATGAATGAAGAAGAAATATTAAAGGAACTTTAAAAATGACCAATATCAAAGATATCGGTTTATTGCGTTGCTCAGGCTGTTTAGAGGTGAAAGAGCAGATTTATTTCATCTCAGTTACTCATTGTAGTTCATGTTGGAGCGGTCTAAATGAAATTAAACAAGCTCGTAAAGAGAAAGCAATAGAAAAAGAAAAATTAAGAAATAACAAATAAGCCTGGGTTTTTCAAGTTTATTGAGTAGTAATCCCATTTTTGGTTATTTCTGTTTAACTTAGTTGCTCCTTCCACAAACACGTGGTCATTTTTAGGTATTCTAAACACGACTGTGTATGTTGCATCTTGGTTCAGTGTTGATAATAACTCAAATCCTAAAACGCCACTAGTTGGAGTACCTGTTTTCAAGTGAACGCTTCCTCGTTGGAACTTAGCTGATTCAACCGTTAAAGATTCAATTTGTCCGCCAGTGCTACCACCCATAAACAGCTTAACTTTTCTCGTTGGTGAAACTATAAGTGGTGTTCCGAATCCTCTGCCGTCTATCTCACTTTTCAATCCAAACAAACTTTTACCTTTCTTCAAGATGAATGATCCACCGCCGGATGGTCTCGGGCAACCTAATTCTCTTGCTTTTCCTTTAGATGTTTGTTTCTCTACTTCGTCACACACTTGTTTGACTTCTTTCTTTAACTCTTCATCTGAAATAGGTTGTATCTCAAGGTCCGCATGAACTGCTACAGACATCAAAAATAACCCTATGATGAATAGTGCTATTTGTTTTCTCATTTTTGTTTATCTCCTATGTTTTTTACTCTGTTTCGCCTTAATGGCTTGACTGTTAAATTCTTTTAGCATTTGTTGCATTCTCTCAGTTCCTTCCAATTTGCCTTTAATATACCCCAATTGTTCTCTGTTTGGTGCAATCTTGAACTCATAGATGACATATATTACCACAAGCACAAACCACAAAGTTACAAATTGGAAAAATACTGATTTGCCCACAACATATGAATATATTCCGTTTAACAACAAGACGGCTAAACAAACAAATTGAATTATTCTAGATAGATATGTTTTCATTGTCCGTTCAACTCTTTACATTTAGTTGTTGCAATCTTAACGGCAACTTCCATATTATTCTTAAGTTCTTCTTCCGTTCTGCCTCGCACAACCACTTCCCAAATATGCAATAACTTAGTAGATTGTGTTATGCTCACCCTAAAAAAAGGTTCTTCTTGGACTAATTTCTCCATGTTCTTTCCCCCAAATGTATTAATGAATGACACTTTCTGCAAACAGGTATAACCCATAACGGGAAATCATAATCTGGGTGATGATAATCCCTGGCTAAACTATTACAAAACATACAGGATTTTCCTTTAATGGGGGTTATCTCGTTGCGTGCTATGGCATTATTTAACTCAACTCTGGCAGAAAATTTCTTCTTGTATTTTGAAGCATTTTCTTTAATCCATTTTATTTTATCCTTCTTATGTTTTATATTATTTGCTTTTACTTTATCTTTATTCTCCGATTTCCATTTTCTACAATATTTGCGGCGGTCTCTGTTATTCGATTCTCTGGTATAACAGTTTTTAGAACAATAAACCTGGTTTCTGCCAGTTTTCAAAAATAATTGAAAACAACTTTTACACTTTTGTTCCATTTTATCTCTCCATGCACATTTTTGGCACATTATTTTTTAATTTCTTTTTTGCACATTCTGAGGAACGTTTTTACGAACAGAAACCGGAACGCTTTTTATAATCTGTTCATTGTTTGCTTTTGAATCTTGTTCTTGTTGGTAAGGTACCTTAATTTTTTGGTAATGTAGCCCATCAAATACTAACGCTTCATCAATCGGTAGGTTCAACAAGGTGCTACCTGCTTCCTCTCCTTTATAATTCAAGATAACATTTTTAACTCTACTTCCATTAATCAAATCAGCAAAATTAATCTTTTTGTAGATGATTACATCTAATTTAGAGCTAAGGAACTTTTTGTAGTTTTCACCCACTCCGCACAACACTAAGATATTGTTATTATGGTTAATTAATCTAAGCGTGTTCTCAATCTGTGCTTTAACCTTGCGGTTATCAAGATCAAATAAATTAAACATTTCATCAATTACCAAAATTGAGTTTCTAACTGATTCCATCTCTTGTACTGAATTGATAGCTTTTGCTATTGGTATGTTGCACCGTAAACCGTACGTATAAAGATCGAATTTACCTTCCTTTTGTAGTTCTGCTATTGTGTAGTAGATAAGATTACTCTTTCCTTGGTTAACGTTAGCCACTATCCCAATTATTTTCGGTTTGTTAAATATTTCTCTGATTTTCATTTTATTCATCTCCTAAGTTTTTTGTTGCTTTTTCGTCTTTGATTGTGTCGTAATCCTCATCTGTCATACATGATTGACATGCTCGGCTCTCGGCACATTGCTTTAATTCCCCGCAAGAGCAGAAAATATCTTCCACTGCGTCGAAAGTGTCGCCACAATCCGCACATTTCAAGATTAGTATATCTTCTTCCCATCTAATGGGCTTCGCTGTACCTTTACAGATACAAATCTCTTCATATTCTGGTATTTCCTTTATCATTATAGCCACCTGTGGTTTAGTTCTGTTCCTATAGAAACGCTTAAGCTATTGACAACATGAAAACCCATATCCATCCCGCAACCGTTAACTTTTAGAGCATATCCTTGCTTTTCTCTAGAATACCCACAGACAGCCGCAATAAGTGGTGTTAAATATAGCGGTTCATTGTCTACTATCATATAGACATCTATTTTTCGCTGCATACCTGAACGGCTCACAGATCGCAACACAGTATAAAGCGTATTGTTTCCTTTCTTAACTTGTTCCTTAATCTTTTGGATTGTCTTTAAATCCCATTCTTCTAGTTTTTTGTCTTTCATTTTGTTTTGCTGCCTATGAAGCCGCACAGCTTGGCTCTTGTTTTTTTACTTTAATATTGGTAATGCGTTGTTTAATGCCTGTTGCATAGCCTTTTCTTGCTGTTTGGCGATAGATAACTCTTTCGCCGCCTTAATGCCTGGTCTAACCCCACATTCGTTTAACAGTTCATCAAATAGCCAGAAAGCTATTTCCTCTCTTTCTTTGCTTGTCAGTTGTTGTAATTGTTTCTTTATTTGTTCCATTTTTATCCCCCAATAATCAAACTAATAATAATAATACTAACAACACCAACACAACTGAACGCCGCAAATATCTTTATTAGCGTAATTAATCCTTTTCTGTTCTCTTGTTGGTATTCGCTGATCAGTTCTTTTAGTTCCTCTTTTTGCATGGTTTCATCTCCATATTTAGCCTCAACGGGCTAACATTATGATTACTAGTGCTTTTTTGTTTGTACTGCGTTACTTCAAACATTAAGTTACTTATTTGTTTTGTTTCCATTTTCTTCTTTTCCTCGTTATTGTTGTTATTATTATCTTCCCGACAACGTTGTCGTTTCGTGAGTGCCCGTCGCTTTTTGAGGGCACAATAAGCACATACTAGAGAGCATACTTATTTAGGTAGTCTTTTCATACTACTCCATAGGTAGTATTACAGTATATGAATAATATCTTATTATGCATATTCATAAGCTCATATTAAGCTTATTTCCCTGCTCTTTTCCTTGCTATGCGTGGTAAAAGTAGAGCTATTATATAAATGTTTCTATTTATTCTTATCATTATTATTCTTATTTATAAATATAATAATTAGTACTGGGTGGGGGTAAATATAAAAAGAATGATAATGTAAGGTAGATGGGTC
>C687J35021_10003763_pt1 | contig 10338 bp, 10 predicted proteins | sample RifCSPhighO2_12_FD_35021 | JGI IMG/M metagenome (IMG submission 35021)
CTTCAGAATCCCCCAGAATGGTTAACACAGGGGGCTCTTCGCCCCCTGTGTCCTGTGTGTCGAATTGGTGCAGTATCCATTCAGTTGCCTGAACCGCCCCGCCAAGAGCCTGCCAGGCAGCAAATGCCTGCTGCTCTTGATTGCGCAGCTCTGCAAGACGAGCTTCAACAATCTGCTTCATTAACCGACTGTTGCATAAAGCGGAATGTAAGCAACAGTGGAATCAATCAAGCACTTAATGGCGTGAGAAACTGTGGTAGCGCTAGTTTGTGCTGTGATAAGCCCCGCTTGAGCATCTTCGAACTTTAAGAACGCATCATAGGCTGTCCCGCCGCTCTCAGCCTTCATAACCTTCATAACCTGCTTGGAACCGCTGACTCCACCCGAAGCTGGCATGTAAGAACGAACCCAAATCGCCGATACGTCGTTGGTGATGGTGCGTCCCGAGTCAGTGTCTGCGGTGATTTCCACTGCAAGACCTCGAACCTCACCGATGGTCCCAGCCGCCGTGCCCTTTTGATCCGGGTTGACCTGAAGACCTACGAGCGCGCCGTCTAAGGCAATCCCCGAGGCACAACGAGGGCTGATCTGCGCGCCGAACATCGAGCCTGTAGAGGCGACCGCCTGGGATGGCTTGGCCTGAAAAGACATAGCATCCCCAGAGGCGTTGTTGAAGTTACGGCTGTTAATACGAAGGCTGTGGTTGTCCCGCATCGTATTGATTTTGCCGTTGTCATTCGTGAACTCAATAGCACCATGACGGTGCCTAATTGCCATAGCCATTTCTTATCTCCTTGCTTTCTGCCCCGTTGCAACTGGGGCTGCCTTGGCTCCAACAACTGGAGTCAGTTTTGCAGGAGCGGCCTGATTAAGCAGACGCGCCGCCCACCCATCCAAGCCGTCCTTAATCCCATCTATCGTCTGGGAGCGAATCTTGTCCACAGTCATATGGACGCCCCAAGAGCGATAGATGTCTTGCATCCGGTGCATGATCGAAGCTGGGAAGTCTATATAGCCTTTCGCTTTGTATGAGGCTTCGGCCATCTCGATCAATGCTTTGGATAGAACCCTGAGCCGTTGTTCGTCGGTGCGCTTTTTCGTTTCTGGCAACTCACCGAAGGTGTAGGTGAGATCAATGGAAGTAGGCGCGTAAAGAGGATTCAACTTTTGAGCTTCTTTGCCCGTACCCGCTGGTCCTAGGTGAGTGGCTTTGCGCCAATGCTGGATTCCTGCGGGAGTCGCTACCGCCCCGACAATGGGTTTATGAAGTAAATCCTTTGGTATCCGACTCTTCTCCCAATCCAAACGCTCAATGTAAGACATGGTGTCTTCATCGGATTCTTGAGCGGGAGGCTTCAAGTTGAACTCACTCATAGCGTGGCTCCCTTGCGGTGTCCTACCCGGCATCCAGTATCAAGCCACATCTGGTAGCCGGCTTCCCTGACCCGATAGCCGAACTCCATGTCTTCCCCGATTGCCTGATTGCCGCGTTCGGTAAATGCGAACCATGGACGAGGAGAATTCTCATGCTGCTTACCGATGTGTTCCAGAACCTGTCGGTGAACCAACAGAAACCCCGCACCAGAGGCGTCTATCTTTATGGGCTCTCCGTAGATCTCCTCTGATTCCAAAAGCCGGTGCTTTTCTCCAGCCCAGATTCGCGCAGTTGGTTCTCCTCCGATATCAAAGTAGAGCCCCGCTACAACTAAAGCCTTTTTAGCTTCTGCGGTAGCGAACAAGCTCTCAACATCATCTGGCTGGAACACCATGTCTGAATCCACAAACAGCAACCAATCGGCCTGATCGTTCAGAAGGAAGTTCCGCACCGCGATGTTTCTACCGTGATCCACCCGCGAACCGCTGAACACGGCTAATAGCCCACCGGGGAGATCGTGCATCAGTGTTGCCAAAGAGATGGCGAACTGCGCTGAAACATTCTCGTTATGAACTACCCCAACCGTGTAATTCATCGCGTATTAACCTGCTCCAACTGTTCAACTCTCCGGGTCTGATTCATCACTTCGAACGCAGTCCCTCGGCTATCAAGAATGATGCGCCGAAGTGCATAGTCATCGCAGAAGTCCCCATATCTAGGGTGCTTGACCTTGACGGCTTGACTCCAACAGCCGTGGTATTGACAAAATGGCTTAAGAGGTCGAGTGGGGTGCTCTGTGGGGTGTATACAACCATGAGAGATGGCGAAGTCAACCGGAGTCATCCCAGCCTTCATTCCACCCACTCGCCCCCCAAGGGAGACTTGTTTTAGATTTGGCATCCACTCTTCCCAAATAATTTCTCGCTGACCGATAACCTGCCGCCGGCCCGTTGGAGCGCCACTTTCGTCTACTTCATCTTCGTACTCTGTTTGCATCTCAGAACGTCGTTCCTCGTGGTAATAGGGATCATGTCCTCGTTTCATGCAGTCAACCCACCACGCGCTCTCCCTGGCGCCGGGACGATCCTGACATCCCTCAAAAACCATTCGTCCCTGCTGGCCATTCGGACCCTTCTCGTATTTGTTGCGGCAAAGCGCGAACAAGAGCTTTAGATCTCTGATCTCGGCCCCCGATTTGTGGTTGGAGGGCATTCCAAGATCTCGCAGCTGACTCATTTCACTCACTCCTCTGAAGCTGGTGGGGGAGGCCCGTCATCTCCCCCCCAGCTCCGTCTTCACTCTTCTTCTGGAATTATCCGGTTCGCCTTCTCTTCGGCGTAGACGTAACGCCCTACAACCTTTTGATAAGCGCGAAGCCATCCACCAGCAGCGACGGCCGCTGCCTTTTCATCTGCTCGTTCGGGTGAAACCGCATCAAGCAAGGCAAGCACATTGCTCATTGGATCATTGGCAGTAAGCGCCTCGACTAATTGTTCTGCGAGTGCGGCATTTTCTTTTTCCAATGATTGGATTCGAATTTCGAATTCCCCAAGGGAAGCGGATGCTTCCTCCCCTACTGCGGCATTAACACCTTCCAGTTCTTTAATCTGATTTTCCAGTTCTGCAATGCGACCTGACGCCTCTTCGAGGCTGGATGCAATGACTTTCTTACGAGGAGCCATTAGGCGTCCGTTTGAACCTCAACAGCGTCGCCGTTGCGCTTCAAGACTCCACCGTAACGCCCCGTTGCCACGACTTCTGTGAGGTTGTTGGAGGCATCCCGCTGAAGTTCAATGCGCGGGATGGGCCAACCAGGAGCAACCGCAAGCCCGAAAGTGTGGTTAGGAACGAACATGCCATTCGCCTGGTCTGCGCCACCGTTCGCTGTAGTAACAGCACTGGACTGGTACACGTCCACACCAGCAAAGGTGAACTGGAAGCCGTTGTCAGATCCGTTAATCATGTCCGGGTTCCAACGTGGGTTTCCATAGATTGCCGAAGTGGAAGCAGCAATATCACGCTGCAGATCCGTGGTGGACACCGGGTCGCCGACAAAAACATACATGCCGGGGATATCCGCTGAAACCAACGTAGCGAGCGCCAGAAGGAATGTGTCAGCAGTCATGTCCACCCCGGAAGTCGCCACGGTTTGTGTGGTGTCATCCAGAAGCGCACACATGTCTACTTCAAACTTCTCCAGCACTGAACGCCCAACAACCTCTCGGACAAGAGGAATAACCGGGACCAAGCTCGCAGCGCCCAACTCATCCGTAGGCGAGGCCATCTGGCCAACAGTGGCCAAAGTCGCCTGTGCGCTGGAGGTAGTAAGTGCAGTATTAACCCGGTCAGTAGCTTCGGTCTTTGCCGTAGCCGCACCGGGGTCATCCTGAATCGGCCACTGGTAGACGTTGGAACCAACTGCGACCTTCTCGTCCATCAGTCGGCGCATGACATTGCGTGGGCGGATCTCCTCCAGAATGGAGGCCGTGATCTGTGCTGCTAGGTAAACGTCGTTATGCGAAGTAAGAGTGCTCTCATCAGCCATTTCATTGTCCTGTTCATTTTCGGGAATACCGGGAATTGATAAAGGTCATGTATTCCCCCTCAGACCACTCACCAGAAGCGAGCTTCTGATCTGCCTGAAGAGCAGTCACATCACGGTAGGAATCTAGATTCGCGTTGCTCGTCCCACCTAGTTGCGCCGCTTTAGCCAGCGTGGCCTCTTCGGGGTGTGGTTCGGTAGCCACCGGGGCTTCCGTGGGAGGCGCTTGCTGCGCCTTCTTCGCTAACAGCGCTTCCAATCTTCCAAGGTCAATGCCTTTAACATCTTCCTCGGTAAATTCTGAATGGGCTGTTAGGAACTGTTGCCTGCGCGCTGCGCGGGCTTGCTTTACTTCTGAAAGGAGTTCCCGCTTTTCGGCTTCCAGCTTCTTGGCTCTGGACTCCCAGTCCATCACCTGCTGCGCCTGCGGCTCCTGCTCTTCGGGCTCCGGGCCCTCTAGTTCGTCCTCCATGGGACTTACCTCCTTTGATAATACCAGTGATAAGGATATCAAAGGGAAGGGCGTCTAAGGCCCCTGAGAAGCCCGTAGAGGGCCGAAAGCAAATAGAACTAGGAATTCCCCGAGGTAAGTGATTCTGTGGCCTCTGTGCTCTGCGGAGAGGCTTAGAGCGTGGGTTCCTGGCCAGCAGGATAAGCCAACTGTGGTCTACCAGTAGCCTGGGAAACCCCCGTAGTCTGCTGCTGAACCTGGGTTTGAAGATTGGCCTTACGTTGCCCTATAGCCTGGGTATAGCGCTGGAGTGTCTTAGCGTCGGCTATTCCAAGTGCAACCTTCTCCTGATCGGTCACAGTGAGCCTGAAAGCTTTAAGCTCCACACTCCCCAAAGAGCGATCGGCAGCGAGTTGCATGGCGGCCTTGCGGGCGTCCTCGTAAGAGACAACTCCGGCCGTCTGGCGCGCGAGGCTCTGGAACTGCTTAGCTGAACCCGCTAATCCCGCAGTTGTGAACGCCGCCTCCAAGGAGGCAGATTCATAGATGTCATACATCTGCTTAGTTCCTCGGCCTTGTAGGAAATCAAAAGCCGCCTGAGCCGTCTTAATGGGTGCCAGACCTTTGCTTTTGAGTTGGTGGTTGAAAGCGTTTAGAACATCCCTACTAGCCTGAATCTGGGCTGCTGCCCGTATGCTGAAAGTAAATTCGTCTGCCGATTTGTTGTTCGCAATTGCGCGGCCAATCTGAGCACGGGTAATCCGAAAACCTGCCGCAGCAGCACCAGCTAAAGCCGCATCCGCATACGCTTCATATTCAGCAGGAGTCATCTTCAATGTTCCATTGGAACGGAAGATCCCTGGGTAATACGCCTTGAACTGTGGGCTTCGAATAACAAGGGAATAGAGATAATCCATCCCCTGCCCTGCGGTGATGGTCTTCTCAACGAAGGGACCCAGATCAAAGGGCAAAGTAAACCCAGCAAGAGCTAGCTGACCCTGTAGCGCCGTCCCAACATCAGCCATTATGAAATCTCCTGCAGGCGCGAATATCGCTGCGGTACTTCTGGTAGTTCTGTCTCCGCGAGAAACTGGGCGTCTTCATCCAGCGCATCTAAAGCGGATTGTCCAATATCCAGAACAGCAGCAGCTATTGATTCCCCCGAACCAAGCAGCGACGATAGGGAACGAGCAACACGGAAATGCCGTTGCTGCCGTTCAAAAGAACCTGTGGGGTTGGCAAACACATCTCCGCTGGCGTTGGAGATCTGGTCCCCGGTGAATCTTGCGGGGTCCACGTGGCCTCCTCGGGCGTCCCGCACCTCATAGGCGAGATGAGGACCTGTAGTCCTTCCAGACGCTCCAGAACGCCCGATGAATTGCCCTGCTGTTATTCGCTGCCCAGGTTTAACGCCAAATCCGCTCAAGTGGGCAAAGTAATGCCGATTACCCTGCTTATCTCGAACGATGATGAGATTCCCGTAGGAAGGAGATCCGTCTGCCCGAGTCTTGAAGCCTGCGTACTCGACTGTTCCCGCAATCGTGGAGATAACCCCCGTACCCACTGGAACCGCGTAATCCGTGCTGTGATCCACACCACCCCAGGAGTACGACTGCCCATACCGATGAGAGATTTGGAATTTCCTGGTAGCCACAGGAATATAGCTCATGCCCGGAATCCTTGGTTCAAGAACCCTGATCCACCCAATGATCCCAGCTGTTGCGCCAAAGAAGATTCCAATTCAATCCGTTCAGCTTGAGCGCGTGGAGACTTAACGAACGCAGGTTTCTGGCGCTCATTGAAGTCGATCTCGAAAACATTCATTCCCGACTTGACATAGGAATTCACCAATGAAGCCGCTGGGGCGACACCCCAGAGTTCAGTTAGCTTTCCGATTACCAATTCCCTCTGACGATCCTCCAGCATTTCAACAAGTTGCTTCTTCTTCTTTTCTTCTTTTGTTTCCGGGGTGAAAGCCTTAGCCGCGCGGCTTAACGATTCATCGAAGGTAATTCCGCGTCTTGTTTCGGTACCTTTAGCATTGGTGTAAATGTCCTCAGAGAAGTACTGCTGAACCGCATACCCAAAAGCGCGCTGTGTCTGTGCATCAAAAATCCCCGCCCTAAACTCGCCCTCCTCAACATATCCAGCAGCGACGAGTTTGCTCTGTAGATCCTTTACCGCATTCGTGTTCTTGGGATTGCCGTAATACTCATACAGTGAGGAAACAACGCGCTCTTCTCCTGGCACTCGTTCAGATGTGACCTCTGGGCCGGGCTTGCCACCGAAACGAAAGGCTTCGGTTTCGATGGTTTTCTGTGTTGGTTTCGTGAGCAGAATGCCCCGGCTTCGTACTTCACTGGGAATACCGAACGGGTCATAGGGCTGTGGAGCCTGCTGGCCTATTGGAGCAACCCAACCTCCAGGAGCGCCAGGGACCGCTGCGGTCCCTCTAATCTGCTGAACCTGTTTATAAGCCGCTTCCGAGACTGACACGTTCGGGTAAAGGCTGCCAGTGCCCGATCCGTCAATGGGCGCAGTCTTAAGTTGAGCCTCAGTCGTCGAGGATTCTGCGGCAACGATGGCGAGAAGCTGCATCTCAACGGTTGTCAATTCGCGTCCGAGCCTCTGCTCGGCTATCTGGATGGCGCGAGAAAGCTCAACCATGTCAGTCCAACTGAGGCGCGATGAGCGCGTTGTAGAACATTGACGCAACTGGATCCGTCAATGTGGAAGCCCAAGTAGTAAATGACTGTCTCAATGCATCCTTCTGCGCTCTAGCGAATTCAGAGTTTTCATGTCGTAAACCACGCAAGGCCGATTGCACATTTCTCCAGCTAAGTATGACAGAACGCAGGCTCTCCTCTTGAGGAACTTTGGGGCGAGCAGGATCAGCGAGCATTGTTTCCACGGCACTCAACTGAACCTGTCTCTCTGCATCCCGCGTAGACCCCGCAACAAGTTCAGCTGCGAAGACGGGGTGCAGATTCAAGAACTGTTGCTTCCATTGGAACCAGGAATCTTCCACTTCATCACGCGCCGGCCCCGTAACCCCCGCTACAGCTTGCTGATAGGCGCGTAGGGACGGGTAATAGACCTGTGCGGCATTGGAGTACTTAATATCCCTCCAAAGCTCATCAGGAGCTTTATGGCGCTTCAAACCATAGGCAAAGGAATCCCGCCAGGTGTTCTGGTCAAAACCTCCGGGGGCCTGTGGAATAAACCAGGCCGTTGAAGCTCCATACTTGCGAACAAAATCTCCGTTATCTCGTATCCACTCTCCAGCGGAAGCATTGGGATCAAACCTCGCGCCACGAGCCGCTGCCTCTGAACGAAATACTGTGTACGCATCTGCGCCGGGATTACGACGGAGAAACTCGGTGGTCGCATCTTCAATGCCCAGCTGATTAATCAGCTTCGTGAACTCTGGGTTGAGATTCTTAGCAAACTCCACCTGCGGAGATGCAGGAACACTAAACCCATAGATCAACCGCATTCCCGCAAGCACCCGAGCAAAGTTCCTTGCACGGTCTTGGAAGTCTTGCTGCTCCTCAACAGTCGCTCCATCCCTGAGCCCCTGACCGGAAGCTTCTAAATACTGCACGGCTTGTGCCATCGCGGAGGCCATTTGTTCGTCAGAGTCCTCACGCGCACCAAAGAGCTTGTAGAGCCTAACAACAGTGGAGGGGACTAGCTGCTCCCACACCGGCTTGCCGACCCCGCGCTCATCAAGAACAGTTTTTTCCGCCTGAGCAGTGAACTCCGGATAGTGAATCCTCATCGCCGAAAGCGGGATAGAGAGCAGTGGACCGGGAGAAGGAAGAAATGCCCCTTTCGGAGATTCAATACCGGGCGCGATGAAACGCACCTTGCCTGTCAGATCTACCGGGATGGGGACTGTTGTATCCGCACCGAAGATAAGCTTCCCAACCTTCGCCAGCGCGGCCTGCGTAAACATCGCACCTGGGTAATAGAAGTAATCCTCTCCATTCTCATTGGTGTGAACCATCCCCGAGTGGCGGAACCCCTGCATTGTGAGTTGAAGCCTTCTCAGAATCCCCGGATTCCTGCCAATAGCTTTAGCCCAGCGCTTGATGAACTGCTCTTGTGCGTGCCAGAAGGGAAGCAGGTTCTTGAACTGCGTCGAAAACTGACTCCGAACCTCAGCACGGTCAATGTTGGGAATAACCCGGTCTAATGCACGCTCAATAGCCCATTCCGTCGTGAGCTTACTTCCACTTGGAAGTCCTTTTGCCAAAGGCGCAACTTCATCCAGGGCTTTGGCGAATTCATGCACAAACAAGGGTTGGCGCGTCATCCAATTTATCGAATCTCCTACCCAATCAAATCCCTTGTGAACTGCCTGCTCCCACCAGAACTTGCCGGGAACCGCGATCATTTCTTTCCCCGATACGGAGAGAGGTCTAAGGTTCTCTGGAGCTGCGGATAAGTCACCAAGCGCGGGACGATTCCCCGAACGCAATGTTGCTACAAGCTTGGGATCAAACTGCCCTGCCTCGTTAAACACAAGACCTTCATAGGACTGACGCATTGTGGCAGCCCAATCAGCAAGTGCCTCATCCTGCGAGGCAAGCCCCAATCCCTCATGATCAGCTCTTGGAGAAAGCTTGCGAATACCTTTCGCTTTATCGGATTTAAGATAAGCAAGAATCTCGGTTTCCGCTCTTGGCCCATCCTCAAGATGCTGCAACCAGATGCGGAAGGATTCATCATTCAAATGCCTACCCAGATCCATCTGCCATGTCGGAACGAAGTGTTCCCCGCCACGCGCAAAGCGCTTGTAGCCGCGACCCTGGGTAATCTTAACTGTCATTCTTTTTCCATAACCGTTTGCCATGCGCTTAAAGATGACATCAGGTCGGTCAGTGACACCCGCAACATCCCGAACAGCAGAAACACTCCTGGGAAGAAGACTTGCCCCGTAATGCCCGGCTAATACATGGGCAGCGCGCATGTAGCGCTCGCCTCCCAAAGACGCGTAAGCACCCGTCTTGATTTTGCTCATTGTTTCCAGAGTTGTATCCGCAATGATCTGCCGAACCGTTGTCTCAACGGGAGAGAGTGGCTTAAGGAATCCACGTGTTACTTGCTTATCCATTTCCTTAACCGCAGAAGCAGCAAAACGGGCACGGACATGGGGGACCAATCCATTCTCCAAAATGGACCTGGCCGCTTCTTCACCCGAGGCCCGAAGCGGGAATGCAGCACGCAACAAAACCAATGGTTTCCATACTTGGTCCATCAGCTGATCTACAAGACCCGAGGGAATGTGCAGATTGAACCCAAGACCTTGCGCCGCTTGTTCGGTGAGAACTCGCCAAGCAGCAGTCTCACGACGAGCTTTAACAATCTCCCGGAAGTTGGGCAGCGCCCATTCGGTTGTCAGTTGATGCTCGGCAACAGCCGCTTGCAGCTTGCGCCCGTTATATTCGATAGCTGAAATCCCCGAGCCGGTGACATCGCGTCCGTAGATACGGTTGAACTCCCCGAGATCAAACTCGCCCTTTGCAACACCAATGATCCGATCGAAATACTTCTGCATCTCTGGATGTCTTGGTGCGCCTAATCTGCGCCCTATTTCTTCCAGCATCCCCACAAACGCCGCGCGTTTACCGCCAATATCCCCAGCAGCAAAAGCGTTAACGAATCCATCGACCATTTCCCTGGGAAGGGAATACATCCCGGCAGCACGCATGAACTCCAGCGCTTCACCAGGACGCTCAAGTGGGTTGATCGTTTCTTTAGTGGGAACCAGATTCACAAACCTGCGAATTCCAATTGCGCCCTTACGAAGCCCAGGGACCGATTCGGCCTTCTCAACGCCCCGGAGAATTCCTTCGACAGCATCTTTCTTTGCGCCACCAGCTAACCCAAGCCGGGGAAGTAAGGGCTCGACATCGGCAAACCCCGCCATTCGCCCGCTCATGAGATTGACCTGAGCAGCTTTAC
>C687J35021_10003769_pt1 | contig 10330 bp, 8 predicted proteins | sample RifCSPhighO2_12_FD_35021 | JGI IMG/M metagenome (IMG submission 35021)
GCTCGCCCTGCAGGTCGAACTCGATACCGCGCGACTTGGTGCCATCGGTGCCGGTATAGGCGCGGGCGCCGCTTGGGGTGAACGCACCAGGGATCTGCTGCGCGGCGTTGTCCAGCTCGGTCTCGAACACCGCCACCGCAGCATTCAGGCGCCCGTCCAGATAAGCGGCCTTGAGGCCAACTTCCTTGGTTTTGCCCTTGGACGGCGTGAGCACGTTGCCAGCTCTGTCCCGGTACTCGGTTTGCGGGTTGAAGATGCCCGTGTAGCTGACGTAGGCCGAGTAGGTCGTGTCAATGTCGTAGACCAGGCCAGCATAGGGAGTGAATTCGTTGTTCTTCTTATAGTGCAGCGAAGTGCCATTGACGTTGTCATCGACTTCGTAATTATTGAAGCGCCCGCCAATGATGAACTTCAGCGGTTCAGTCAGCGAGAAGCGAGCAGCACTGTAGACGCCACTCTGCTTGATCCGGGTGCGGGTCGGGACGTGAGGCAGGGCATCGAAGTCGGGGCGGGCAAAGCCTGGGCTTAAGGTATAGATATTGACTGGCGTAAAGCCTGCGAAGAAAGGCGCCACATCGTCCTGGCCGGCCTTGCGGCGTGAATTTGTCGCACCTACCACCAGGTCGTGCTGACGGCCTAGCAGTTCAAAGGGGCCGCTGGCCATCACGTCAAAGGTGTTTTGACGGCTGCGCCCCTCGGCCGCCAGTGCCACCGGAAAGGCGCCGCTGGGAAAGGTGCCCAGTCCCGTGGCGCGATCCGGGCTACCGCTCAGGGAGCCCAATTCTGCTTCGCTTTCGGATCGGTACTGGTTGGCCACAGCACGGAGTTTCCAGCCGTTGTCGAAGCGGTGTTCGACCTCGGAAAACGCCGTCTTCAGGGTGTTATCCGAATAACTCCAGTCCTGCGCGTAGCTCTTGGAACGAGAGTACTCGGCCTGCGTCCCGTCGCTGAACCACAGCGGCAAGCCGCCCCAGGTCGCGCCCTTCGGCGTGATGTCCTGGTAATCATAGCCCAGGCTCACGGTGGTATCGGTGGTCAGATCCGCCTCTATGATTCCGTAGAACGCCTTACGCTCGGGCTTGTAGCCATCCAGATAGGAGTTTCCGTCCTGATAGGTGCCCACCAGACGCGCGCGGATACGCCCGTCCTCGGTCAACGGCGTCGATACGTCGCCCATGACCCGGTGAGTATCCCAGCTTCCGGCCCCGAGCGAGGCGGACGCCGCGAATTCAGGCGTCGGCCGTTTGCGCACCAGGTTGATGGCGGCCGAGGGATTACCGATGCCGGTCAGCAAGGCAGAGCCGCCGCGCACGACCTCAACCCGGTCATAGAATGCGGTATCCAGCGCGCTAATACCGCTGCCGTTGACGGTGTTGCCGACCACGGTGGGGATACCGTCGTACTGCACGTTGTTGATCAGCAAACCCCGAGAATAAAAGCTGGTGCGCTCGCTGTCGGCTTGGCGCGCGGTGACGCCCGTGGTGTTCTCGAGCACGCTTTTCACCGTATTGAGCTGCTGGTCGTCCATGCGCTGGCGCGTGATCACGGTCACTGCCTGGGGAGTTTCCTTCAGCGTCATCGGCAGACGTGTCGCCGCTGCCGTCTCGCCGGTGGTATAGGAGCCGGTTCCCTCGGTGATCGCCGTGTTCATTTGGCCTGTCACACTCATTGCTGGTAAGACGATCTCCCCCTGAGACGTTCCTACTGCCTTGTTATGAGTCGGCGCAGGTTCGGCAGCGAATGCACCCTGCGCACCAATGAGAATTGCTGCCGCCACAGCCGAGCCCAGCAGGCTAAGGGGCGCACCTCTGATGCCGTCTTTGTACGTCCACTCCAGCAGAGGATAGGAGTCGGCTTCTGCACGTATATCGATAGGCCAGTGGGACTTACCTACAGTTGCTAAATCGCTCATTAACAATACTCATTTGTATTTGAATGATGCATTTAACAACAGAGGCAATCGGTCATGATGGCGAAATCAGGCCAGATTGTTATTCGATTCGGCCAATATGGTCGAGCTCACCGCGGCGATGTCGTCGCGGCGCTTGGCTGTTTGAGTGAGAGATCTTCTGGCGCGAGGGAGAGGTGGAGTTGCCGGGTTCGCGGGGGCTTTGCTGAAGAGAAGTCGTCGCCACAAGGTGCTCACATGCCTGCAATTTTTTCGATGAAGCAGAGTGGGCTTACACCAGAACAGCCGGTTTCGATCAGAGGGCGACTTGGTCGCGGAGCATTATCCCGGGAACCGGAGTAGTCACAGCGCCACTGGTGCGGTCCGAGAGGTATCGGGCCGGCGGTTTGCCCACCGCCTTGCGGAACATGGTGACGAATCCACTAGCGTTTTCGTAACCCAGTTCCAACGCCACCGTTTGCACACTTTCACCCTTGGTCAGCCGTTGAAGCGCCAGGATCACATGCAGCTGCCGACGCCAGCGCCCGAAGCTCATGCCAATTTCATGTAGCAGCAGACGGCTCATACTTCGCTCGCTCATGCCAATGCGCGTAGCCCAGGTGGTCTTCGAAGTTTTGTCAGCAGGGGCAGCCAGGATCATTTCTGCGAGGCGACGCAAACGCGCGTCGCGGGGCATCGGCAGGTGCAAATCTTCCACTGGCGCCGCCACCAGCTCATCGAGCAACACGGCAAGCAGCCGTTCCTCCCGTCCACCTAGCGCGTACAGCTCAGGAACAGCGGTCGCCTTGAACAGCAACTCACGCAGCAGGGGTGATACCGAAATTGTGCAGCAGGTTTTCGGCAGATCCAGCGCGGTATCCGGCTCGACGAATAGGCAGTAGCACTCCACTTCACCCGAGCCCCATGCCGAGTGGGGCAGGTCTCCCGGGATCCACAAAGCGCACTGCGGCGGCACGATCCAGACGCCGTCTTCGATTTCGCAGTTGAGGATGCCGCGAACGGAGTAGATCAGCTGCGCCTTGCGGTGCTGATGCCTGGAGTTTTCCCAGTCTTTGGCGAGCAAAGTGGCGCTCAGGGCCAAAACGGGCCGCGAGACGCTGTCGACGTTTGGAGATACCGTCAGATCGGAGATGGCAATGCTCGACACGATGCGTAGAGCCCCAAATGGCAGAAGAGGCGTGAGCCTAACTGGAAAATATCATGAGCCACTTGCGTAATGACATCCAGTCATTGCTCCAACTGAACCTTGATAGGCCGGTGCAGGCGTTAGGACAACACAGCATGTGGAGTGCCAAAGCGTCTCGAATCTCAGATATGGAAGGCGGACACTTCCCGCTGCAACGCTGCCGCATGGCTGCTCAGGCTTGCGCTGGTTTTAAGCAACTCCTGCACAGACTGGTTGTTCTGCTCGGCCATCTGTGCCGACCGCTCCCCGCTTCGAGCAACGTCCTGGCTGGCTGCTGTCTGCTCTCGCAAGGCAAAGGAAATCTGATCGACTACGTACAGCACTTTATTGGCGCTATCACGAATGCCCACGATCGCCTGGCCGGCAGAGCCAGCCATGGCCACGCCTTGATTCACTTCCTCGACACCACTGCGCATGGTGTCGACCGTCTCACGTGCGAACAATTGGGGACAGACCACGATATTGATGCGCCTGCATCATAAGTTTCTGGCCGGTTCCCCCTGTTGCGAGCATCCGCGTTCCCAGATGTTTGCTCTCCGCCTTCGGCTTCAAACCTAGGCGAGTTCAAAGATCCCGCAGCATCAACCACTGCTCCTTGCCCCAGGCCTCAAAACACTCCTGTACCTGCCATCCACGTTTGGCGTAGTAGTCGTTGCGATCCTGGGTGTGCAGGTACAGCCGTGTGGTGCCGTTGGCCTTTGCTGCGGCGCAGATGCCTTCTATCAACTGCTCCGCCAGGCCTCGCTTCCTTGCCTGCGGGGCGATAAAGACGCAGGCGAGCCAGGGACCCAGCTCCGGGCGTTCGGACAAGTCGCTGGCGGCGAGTGCAGCACCGCCAAGTAGCTGGTCATTCTCCAGGGCGATCAGGCATTGCCAGTCGCCGTTGCCCTGGCCTTCCGCGAATTCGCGCTGCCAGTCAGCCAATGGCTGCTCGATAAACTCGTATGCGAACTGCTGGTGCAGCCATTGCGCCAGGGTGTCGCTGTGTTGCATATGGTCGCGTAGCCAAACCAGGCGGGGCATGAGGGGTTCTTCCTTTGTTAATTTTTTGATCAGTACGCGCATGTGGCCGGGAGGAGGGAATAGGGTCAAGCGCAACGGTGAAAAGGGCTAAAAAGGGGAGAGGGAACAGATTTGTTTTTCTTCCGGAATGACTGCTTGTGGCCGATTTCAGCCTGTCGCGATAGGCCAGAGTCGGCCAGAAGCTGCTAGTAATATTCGTCAAGAGCGTCAGGTGCGATTCAAATTCAAGATTTTTAGTTGTATGTCTCTCTGCTTTGCAGTGTGCTTATCAGGGCTGCGAGCAAGTTCAATAAAGCTCCCGCGCCAAGGGCAAGTTGAGGCGCTGAGTGGGCGGGAAACAGGTTAAAGAGCAGCGTCATGATGACAGCGCCAGCAGTTTGCCCGAGCAAGCGAGCTGTACCCTGCATCCCCCCGGCAGCACCACTCCTACTCATCGGCGCTGTGAGGAACATGTTGCGGTTATTGGCCACGTTAAATAGGCCGAAGCCGAGACCGCAGAGCATGGTCAGTGGCACAAGCATCATGAGGTTTTCCTGCAGAGGCCAGAGCGCAGCTCCAGCTAGTCCTGTCGAAAGACAAATGCCACCTACCGAACAAAACCAGGCAGGCGACCATCTGTTTGAAAGACGGCCAGCTAGCGGAGCTACAAGCGCGACGGTTAAAGGCCAGGGGATCATGTAGAGGCCTGTCATCAGCACCTCTTGTCCAAGGCTGTGCTGAAGGTAAAAGGGCAGCGCCACGAGGCCTGCTGTCTGCCCAGCAAAGCAGAGTACCGAGGCAATAACTGAAATACGGAATGAGTTGGATCTGAGCAGATCAAGCGGAATCAGTGGCGACTCCTTCTGCCTTTCCCGCTTAACCAATAGCGTCAGTTGGATGGCAGAGATGGCCAGCAACGCTGCAGCCAGTGCTGGGTGCTCCGTGATGACTCCAGCGGCTATGACCAGCGATGCAAAGGTCCCGGCATTCAATGCAATGCTCAACAGATCAGCCTTACGCGTGGTGCCGTCCACAGCAGGTAGAGCGCGGGCCGCTAGCATCACCCAGAACCCGAATGGGAGCAGCACAGCAAACAGCCATGGCCAGTCTGCCACGCTGAGAATTGCTGCCCCCAATGCGGGGCCGGCTGCTGATGACAGGGCAACCGCAAGTGCATTCCAGCCGATAGCGGCGCCCAGTTGCTGGCTCGGCAGCACTTGCCGAAGCAATGCAACTGCGAGCGCCATGACTGCCGCGCCTCCAAGCCCCTGCAGCAACCGCGCCGCGATAAGCCAAGACAGCGTCGGCGCCAGCGCGCACATCAGAGTGGCGAACAGAAAAAGCACCACTCCCCACCGGAATACCCGACGGTAGCCAAGGCTTTCACCCAGCGCCGCGCAGGGTAGCAAAGCCATCAGGAGCGCCGCCTGATTGGCCGTGATGATCCAGATTGACAGCGCTGGTGTCACTTGCAGCGACTGGGCGATCGTTGGCAACGCCATGTTGGCTATCGCCGTGTTGAGCACCACCAGCACCATGGCGGCCAGCACTGAGCTGATGGCTGCCAGGTGCCTCGGTTTTGTGCGGTCTGATCGCGCGTCAACAGCATGCTGCTTGGTAGCTGGGCCGAGCCTCATGATTTCAACCGCTCGGGAGCGCACTGGCTCGCCGGAACCCAATCACCATCCTGTTCGATGTACCGTGTCAGCTTGCGGGCCTCTTTGTCCTCCTTCTTCAAGTCCCGCTCGGTGAAGCGAAAGAGCAAAGCCGGCCCGGAAACGCAGTGCGTATCGTGAATATCACCCGGTAGATAGACCTGCGTTTGACCGGCGCTTACCCGTGTGGAACCGCGTTTTACCAGTTTCACCTGGCCATCCGGAGCCTGCACCTTGGCATAGGTGCCCATCTCTATTTCACCGTGCTGCACCGCGTAAATGACCCAGCCACGACCGTGATCATGAGGCGGTCGGTAGAGCCCTTCAGGCTCGGTGTGTGCCAGCAGCACAAATCCGTTTACCGGATCTCGGTACATCTCCTGTTGAGCCAGTGCCTGCACGCGTAGGTCAGCCAGCCACGGCTCGGTGACAGGCGTCTTCAGGAGTTCATCCAGTTGCTGCTGGCAGCCTGCAACCACTTCAGAACTGAGCGGGCCCCAGATTGATTGGACACCCTCAACAAATCTGCTCAACGAGTTCATACATCATCTCCTCATCCACTTCGGTACGAATGTGCCGATGGAGAGAACTGTATGCAGCGTATAAACATGGCGGAAGACGCACTGTTCGCACTTTATTGTTGCGTCTGACGCCATGTATTAGGCGAGTTGGGCTAACATCGGACTATGTCGAATCCAGACCTTAATCTGCTCATCACCCTCGACGCAGTGCTCGCTGAGGGAAGTGTCGCGCGTGCAGCTAAACGCCTGCGGCTCAGTCCATCGGCGATGAGCCGGGCACTTGCGCGGCTCAGAGAAACCACGGGAGATCCGCTTTTGGTTAGGGCGGGGCGTGGGCTCGTTCCTACTCCCAGGGCGATTGAACTTCGTGATCGCGTCAGTCAGCTTGTTCGTGATGCGCAGGAGGTTTTGCGCCCAGTAGAGCTTCTTGACCTAAAAAAACTTGATCGGACATTCGCGATCAGGACCAGTGAGGGTTTTGCCGAGAACTTTGGTCCGGCACTTATCGCGCGTATTGGAGAGCAGGCCCCTGGAGTACGGCTGTTCTTTATGCAAAAGCCAGACAAAGACAGTAAGCCATTACGCGATGGAGTCGTCGATCTTGAAACCGGTGTTATAGAACTGGCCTCTGCCCCCGAGCTGAAGGGCCAGTCTTTGTTCAGGGATAATTACGTTGGCGTTGTACGAGCCAGTCATCCATTAAGTTGCAGCACTATCACGCCGGAAAAGTATGCTGCGAGCATGCATATCTCCGTGTCGCGGGAAGGTTTAGAAAAAGGTCCCATAGATGACGCGCTGCTGCCACTCGGATTGGAGCGAAAGATAGCCACAATCGTTGGTGGCTTTTCAATCGCGCTGGGGTTGGCGCGGGGGTCAGACATGATCGCCAGCGTTCCCGAGCGCCATACCGCGAGCTTGCGCGAGGGTATGTATAGTTTTCCGCTTCCTTTCCGTACTGCAGAGTTCACCGTTTCATTGCTTTGGCACCCACGATTCAGCGCTGATCCGGCTCACCGATGGCTTCGAAATCTGATTCTGGAGGTTTGCGGAAGGAGTGAGTAGGCGCGCTTACAGTGTGTCTACACCTCTATTGAATTCGCTCGGCTTAGTACGACTCAGTCTGCTCTTGGCCGGGACCGGCCAGTGCTGGAGTGCATATCCAGGTTGAACGGGGGGGCTAGAGTAAAGAGTAAATATAGCCATTCTTTACTTAGAGCATTTACTAAATACCGCAGCCCCGCCAGCGCGCTTCTACTTGAGTAGATACTTATGATCCAGGAATCTAGCTATTGGAAAAATGACTTGCTCAAGCTTGCATGTAGGCTTGAGCGCAGGCTGATTCAAGAACGTTGGGGCGAGAAAAACTTCTACACAGTAGAGAAAGAAATATTCATCGGCTTTTATTCAGTTAGAAAATTAATTGAGTCAAAGAGAGTGCCCGACCATATATCGGGAAAGAAATACAATATCCATGAAGTCCCTTACTGCGAAAAACCCACATCGCTAGCTACAAATACAAAAGAAGCTCAGTACGACTTCAGGGCGCTGAAAAACACCGAAATATCAATATACGATCTCTGCAATCAGTTTATTCACAGCCACCATTTTGTGCCTTTCATTCCTGGTGGGAAAAATTTAATAGGCTTCTTCTTTTGCTCTGACCGCAAGCGGAAATCTGGACTTTATTTGATAACACTGTTTGATGTGGTTGATATTTATCGCTTGGTCGGCAAAAGCTAATTGTACACTATTATGTGCAACACGTTCAGCAAGCGAAACACTATTGCGAGCATTAAACAAGACGTACCTGAGCGGTTAAAGTATTTAGCTTCGCCCGCTGAATAGTAGCCGCAATCCGCACTTAACCAGAAAGAAATTCTAGCAATATGCGCAATCATCTTGAGGCATTAGTTCCGATCTTTATTGACATAGAAGGTGAGCGCTTCAGTCTTTTCGGGTCTGGGGTGTTGATTGAGTTTAGAGGGGAAGCTTTTCTATTAACCGCAGGGCATGTTATTGACGGATTTGAGCGCGGCGCTTTAATGGTGCCTCACTATGACAATAAAATTGTTGAGATTGATGGAAGCTATTCTTATATCGATCCAAGTGACGGCAGAAATTCCGATAACTTGGACTTCGGATATTTCAAGCTTGAAAAATCATTCGCTGAAGGAATGAAGAAATTATTTTATGCCATACCTGAAAGCGAGTTCGGAATAAAGGGCGACTATAGCGACAAGGAGCTAATGACATTCGGCGGCTTTCCTATCCGAAAGCATAATGTAGCTGGCAGCGTGGCAACTACAAAAGAGTACGCTTATGGAGCGTATCACGCAGCCGCTTCGGACTATGCCACGCTTAGGTGCAAACCTAGACTCAACATAGTTGCAAAATACAACAGAAACAAAACCGTCGACCCATCAATTGGCAAGATACAATATGCACCTCTGCCACACGGAATAAGCGGGGGAGGAATTTTTATATGGCCACCCGTACTTAAAGACTTGATCCCAGATGATCGCAAGCTTATTGGCATCGGACATACATATCTGAAAAATGGCGGTTATTTTATCGGCACTAGATTAGAGATTATACTGACTGCAATACTTAAAAATAATCCTCATCTAGCCATCCAAACTTAACACAGCGCCCAAGCTGGCAGCTCTTAACTCCGCGTTAGAGACCATGTGAGATCGATGGCAGAGCGACCGCTTCTGGCCGACTGCTGCCAGTTGCAAGAGGCTGTAATCGACCAAAATCAGCCGCCGTCATTGGCCTGCCCATTCCATATCTGCAACGGTCGCTCGGCACCGGCCAGCAGCCAACCACTGCGCCCACCCACCAGGGTGCTGACCGCATGCGCACGGCCAAATGGATTGTGCCGCGCCAGCAGCAGCACGCCATCGCGTAGCCAGGCAAGGCTGCGGCTGTGGGATTGGAACAGTGGCGTGAGTAGGCGACTGGCCTGGCGGTAGTAGCGCAGATGGTCACGCCGGCTGCTGGCATAGGCGGCGAATACTGCTGACCAGTCGCAGTTGGCCTGCGTGCTGTGTGTGATGACTGCGGCGGACAAGGCTGCCGCATCCACCAGCGCCATATTGGCGCCCTGGCCCAGTTGCGGGCTCATGGCGTGGGCACAGTCGCCGATGGCGATCACCCGCCCGTCGTGCCACTGCTGCATGCGTACATCGGCATACACCGCCTGGCTCAGTTGTTCGGGACGCTCGATCAGCTCAACAAAGGGTTCGGCAGCACTGCCGGCCAGCTGCAGCACCTGGGCTTTCCAGGCGGCCAAGCCGGCTTCGCGCCAGGCGCCGAACTGCGCCACCGGCAGGCTCCAGAACAGGCTGCTCAGCGCCTGTTCGCGGTTCAGGTGGGTACGCCCAGTGGGCATGATGCCGAACATCTGCGCGCAATCCCGGTACCACTGGCGCAGGTCCGTGGCATCCGGTGCGGTTGGCGACGAAGCCGGGGTCGGCACAATGCTCCACAGCGCGCCCCAGGGGTAAGGCTGCAGCCACTGCTTGACCTGCATCTGCCCGCGCAGAACCGAGCGCACACCATCGGCCAGCACCAGCGCGGCGAATTCGCCGAATGGCTGCTCCACGCCCTGCTCGTCCTGGCGATACAACTGCACATGGCTGCCATGCTGGGTAAAGCGGCTGATATGCACACCGGTTTCAATCTGCACACCGGCTTGCCGCGCCGCGTTGAGCAAAGCCGTGAGCAATACGCTGCGGTGAATGCCCATACCAAAACTGCCGGGCTGCCAGTGCGCATAACGGGTATCGAGAATCACCCGGCCATTAGCCGAGGTGCCGTACAAGCGGCTGACCGCAGCCCCCAGGCCGCTGCACTCGGCAAACAGCCCCAGCTGCTGCAACACCGCCAGCCCCGAGGGCTGCAACAACACCCCGGCACCGACCGGCTGCAGCTCCGCTACACGCTCCAGCAAGCGCACGCTGAAACCCTGACGGGTGAGGAACAGCGCCGTGGCCAACCCCGCCGTACCTGCCCCGACAATAGCAATCGGCAATCCCTTCACGACCCGTCTCCG
>C687J35021_10003776_pt1 | contig 10321 bp, 20 predicted proteins | sample RifCSPhighO2_12_FD_35021 | JGI IMG/M metagenome (IMG submission 35021)
AAGGAACGCGAGAAATACCACGAGGCATTCAAGAGTAAAACCCATTCCGCATGGAAGGAGGCGTGCCAGAGAGAAAAAGACGAGATTGAACCCGTTAAAGAAATGGTGATTAAGCCACTTGAGGCCCAGGTCCGGGACTTTGATCTTTCGGAAAAGAAGCGACGAGATGAAGAAGAAGCACGCCTGCGCGAAGAGGCAGAAAAGAAGCGGACCGCCCTCAACCAGCAGATCCAGAAGGCCTACGATAAGAACGATCTTGATAAAGTAGACGCCCTGACCGAAAAACAGGCACAGATCATGGACCCGGTGCTCCCTAAAGAACCGGGTATGGTTAAGTTCGGTTCGGGGGCGTCTCTATCCGGCACAGACGATATCGAAGTTGAAGTGACAAATATATGTGCACTCATTCAGGCAATCGTCGCAGGTCAGGCGCCGACAACAATCGTCGAGATCAAGAAGTCCACATTGAAACAGTGGATCAAAACCTCAGGGATTAAACACGTCCCAGGGGTAGAGATCCGGGAGACAAAACGGTATACAACAAGAACAGGAGGTAAGTGATGAATTTCAATAAGGTAATATTATGTGGCCACTTAAGTAGTGACCCGGAGGTTCGGTATACACCAAACGGGACCGCGATTACCGGTTTTTCTCTCGCCGTGAATAGGACCTTCAAGAAAGACGAGGGGACCCAGAAAGAGGTATCGTTTTTCGAGGTCACAGTCTTCGGTAAGAACGCGGAGAATTGTGGCCAGTATCTATCCAAAGGAAGTGGGGTCCTGATAGAAGGCCGCCTCAAGCAGGATATCTGGCAGACCGATGATGGCTCTAAGCGCAGTAAGGTTAAGGTCATCGCGGACAATGTGCAGTTCCTATCGAAGCCAAAAGAGAACAGCGAAACATCGGAAAAGGGTGGCGACGATCCGAGTCAAGTTTTTGACGAATAGTCAAAATAATAACTATTGACAAACCGGGTGATAAAGCCATACAACCATAAAATCCACAAAAATTTAGGGCCTTATATGAGGATCTCTGTTTCGGTAACGGACAGAATGGCTGTATGCGCCATTCACAATCCTTGTATAAGGCCCTAAGTCTTTGTTGGTGGGAGGTAAGATGGCACGCTATAGAAAAATCGATCCGCGATTTTGGAAAGACGAAAGGGTGACACAACTTAACCTCGAAGATAAAGCGATTGCCCTATATTGTATCACCGCCCAAAGCAATAGAATCGGCTGTTTCATCTTCTCTCCTGGCCTCGCTGCTGAAGACCTTGGAATGTTACCCCAAACGTTTATGAAACGTTTCATAAACGTTTGCGAAACCCTTAAATGGGAATGGGATGAACGTTGCCGTATCCTCTTTATACCAACCTGGTGGAAATACAATCAACCAGAGAATAACAACAATGTGATCGGTTGTTTGAAGGACTTAACTGACCTTCCTAATTCACCCCTAATTATTAGGTTTTACAATAACTTAGATTATCTTAATCAAACATTTCACAATACGTTTACACAAACGTTACTGGAACGTTACCCTAAACCCTACCCTAAACCCTACCCAACTCAGGAGCAGGAGCAGGAGCAGGATAAAACATATAGTCCGAACTCTGACGAGTTCCGACTATCCAATTTATTACTATCGTTAATTAAAGAAAGAAACATAGATTACAAACAACCTAATCTGCAAGTATGGTCAAAACATATTGACCTACTAATCCGGGTTGATAAAAGACCGATCTCGGAAATAGAATCCATAATTCACTCATGCCAAGAAGATCACTTCTGGCAGAATAATATCTTATCAACCGAAAAATTAAGAAAACAATACGATCAATTAAAATTAAAACTTTTATCTGCCACTAAACCACAGTCTGTTTCTATGGATTCTTCGGGAAGGATCCTAAAAGAAATATGAGTACAATTACAGATAATACAGAAGAAATGATTCTCGGTGCAGTTTTGCAGTCAGAAAACGTACTCCTTCAAGTAATGGATACAATAGACATAGAAGACTTTTCATCACAAGCAAATCGTATAATATTCAATGCAATCATAGATGTATATCGTGATGGGGGAGGAATAGACATAGGCCTTATTTATTCAAGAATTCGCGAGGTATCCACACAGATATCAGCAACGTACATCTCTTCTTTAATCAATAACGGTTCCATGTCGTCAAATATAAAAACATATATAAACAACCTAAAAAACAAAGCCTTACATAATAGGGTTGTCGTTTTGGCTAAATCTATAATCAACCAAAGTAAAGACGTACAAGATGGGCAAGACATACTTTTTTTGGCTTCAGCGGGATTATTGGATATCGCTAATAGAACACGAGAACAAAGTTCTCCAGACATAGAATCTATTTACGCAGAAGTTGTGGAAGGATGGCATAGGATTGATCGTGGTGAAAGGGTTTGTGTTCCCGTAGATCAAACAGTGACGAGCTCAGGTATATTGGGTTGGTATCCGGGGCATCTGATTTTAATCGGTGGATACACCTCAACAGGGAAAAGTTTCTACTTGAATCAGATAGTTACAGATGCTTGTCGTGAGGGCGCCTCTATACTAATATTTTCATTGGAAGATAAGCGTACAGATAAACTGATTAAAATTTTATCGAATATTACCGACATACACCAGAGTCGGCTCGTAAGCGGAGGGTTTGATTGTAGACACACAGAGATAATACAAAATGGTTGGAACAGTATGCGTGATTATAAGTTATTGATTTATGACGATATTTACTCTATTGAGGAGATGAGACTTAAAATCAGGAAGGCGAAATTAATGGGGCCATTAGATATGGTTTGTGTTGATTTTGTCCAGAATATAATTGGCGATGGCGGGATATATGAACGAATGAGCCACGCCGCAATAACACTACAGAAAATGGCGAAGGAATTTAATGTAACCATGATTGCATTGTCCCAAGTCAGCAACGAATCCATGCGGGGAGATTCTGAAATTATTGGCCTCAAAGGCGCCGGGGAGCTGGCAAGTGCTTCAGATATCGTGTTGTGGTTAAAACGGGTTAAAGGGGTTGGAAATGAAAGGAAATTGGAATTAGAGATCAAGAAAAATCGTCCATTTGGAGAAACGGGAGTCCGGCATCTTAAATTCTCTGAGCGATGGACGCGAATAGAAAGGGGGTGATGGAATGGGTGGAAAATATGAGAGTTTGCTTTACAAAGCAATCTTTTTTTGTATCAGGCGTCTTGTTGACATGGGTGCTATTAATATCATGAACATGGATCATGCTCTCGCAAAGGTCAATCTGGTCATACAGGATGCCATCGGCGTTGAAAATATAATCATAAAACATAAACAGCCGGAACCAGAAAAATCAGAGACATCAAATCAACCAGTAATAAGACCAATGATAATCATTACGGCGGTGACTAATGGACGCGATCCAAGTGGGTGTTTTCATGCGTAAGGCAAGAAATAAAGGTGAAACAGGGGGATCGGCTTACCAATAGAAAGCCTCCCAGGATTACGGGCGGCCTCATTTGGGCTGTTTGAATCATGTGGGAGGGGGTATATAGCTTGTACTATATAAGATATATATTGACAATATATATAAAATAGGCGATAATAAACCATGAAAAAGTATCTTACTAATCTTGTTGATTCACAGTTCACGAAAATGCAAAATATAGCCAATGGATACAATATGTCAGTTGCTACAATTTTGCGGATTTTCGTTGCATATGGAATCGAGCATCGCACGGAGGTTTTTTCATGGTATTTCAAATTCCACCTGAAACAGAAAGATGTTACTACTGCGGAGAGCTTGCAACATCCGTAGATCATGTTATTCCTCGTGTAATGATTGACAGAATTAAAGCAACAGAAGATAGGTGGATAAAAAAAGTATTATACGATAAACACAAAATTAAAGTAGTTCAGTCCTGCCATGAATGTAATTGTGTTTTAGGGAGTAAATATTTTGAGACATTAGAAAAAAGAAAGAATTATATTAAACAACGATTAAGGCAACGATATAAGAAAATTTTAAATATTCCAAATTGGGAAGATTGGGAATTAGCAGAAATGGGGCCAATAATGCAAATACATATTAATCAAGGACTTAAAAAGAAAGATAGAATTACGGCAAGATTGGGATGGATAAGACGACTTAAAATGGCTCAGATCGTGAAATGCGAGGAATGTGAAGAGGAATACGAACAAAAGCGTAAATGGCAACGATTTTGTTCTCCTCGATGTCGGTGGATATATTTTGATAAAACGAATCCAAGGATGAGGGTTCACGAAAATAAATAGGATACAAGTATGCACTGCGAAAAGATGCAATGATGTATTTACAAAGAAGGCATATATAGGATTATATGGTTCAGTAGCAATCGAGAAGGAGTATTGTAAAAGGTGATGTTTCAAATAAATATAAACGAGAAATAGAAGGAGAAAAGAGACGAAGAAGGCCTTCCATGAATGCGAGAAGAAAGGGTATTTTTAGTATCCATAGTTTTAACCGTAGGTTTTATAATAACCACAAAAAGGAGGTAGAGAATTGATTACAGGATCGGTAGCAAAAGCAGAACCAATATCTGATAAAGTCAAGATTACCATCGAGACCAGCTATGATTATTATATGGAAGCCGCCCAGTTGCTTATGGCATCGAAGAGCAGGGGGGAGAAGATCATCATTATGCCGGAACAAACGACAATCCTAACCGATAGTAGGGATGATATCCTTAAAGGGCTCCTTGAACAAACGAGGACCCTTGTGGCTCTAATTACAGAGGAGCTTTCTCGGGTCGGCATTCTAATTAAAGTGCCAGATGGAACTGAGTTGAAAAATAACGAATTGATCGCAATTAACAAGGATGGCGAAGTGGAGAATTTACAATAATGTCAATCGAGCGTCGGGACCACGCCAAAGACTTACACGAGCGTATAGTTGCCACCATGCAGCTTATCCGGGCGAGCTTCTTTGATCTCATTGAATTGCTTGTGAAATTCGATGCCGGTAATTTCTATTATGCCATCGGTTGTGATTCTATGAGGGAATACATCCAGATGGTCAGTGTGTACAAAGATCGGATGAGCTTTCACATCCAGAAGTTACTCGAAAATCAAGCCTTGTCCGAATATATATCCCAACATCGTGAGGAGGCTGAGGCTATAGGACAGAGTAAATTGATCGCTTTGGCAGAAAGCGGCCAAGTCAATGAGGACAATATAAATGAGATGATTGTTGTGGCCATCCAGGCACGAACGGTCCGGGACCTGCAGGATGCTTTGTTGGTAAATACAGAGCACCAAGTCCACATGTCCATCGCTTTCCTATCTCGAGAAGATTGGGAGTTTGTGAAGACAACCATAGAGAGAGTTAAGGAACGGATGGGTGTCGAGAATAGTGGGAGGGTAATCGTTATGGCATTCCAGGAGATCATATCGTCACACCCGGAATGGTTTGAGGAGGCATAATGCAATATCCCCGACATAAATTTAATGCAAAGCGTACAGAGCATAATGGAGTCTCGTATGCCTCAAAGAAAGAGGCTGGTTACGCCGCGGAACTCGATTTGAGAGTTAAGGCAGGAGAGGTATTGTTCTATCTCACACAAATCCCTTTCCGGCTCCCAGGTAGAATAAAGTATGTTTGCGATTTTCTTGAATTTCGGAGTGATGGTACGGCAGTTTTTGTCGATACGAAAGGCTATAAGACACGAGAGTATATCATGAAAAAGAAGATGGTTGAGGAGTTGTATCCCATCACAATCATGGAGGTCTGATGCAAAAATATTATATTACATTCGGCCAAGCACATATTCACAAATTGGGCAACGCTGTCCTCAACAAGGATACCGTTGCCGTGATCGTGGAGGCTTCCGAAGAGGCCGCACAACAGAAAGCGTTTCAGCTCTTTAAGATGCAATGGAATCTTTTGTATGAGTACGTACCTGACATGAGTTATTTTCCTGATGGACTTGTGGAGATTGATTTATGATCCCAAAACAAAAAAGATATATATCAGAGAGATTCCTTGAGTTCATACGAAACGCACCATGCCTTGTTTGTTCCCGAACTCCTGCAGAGCCGCATCACTTTGATAAATCAAAAGGTGCCGGTGGGTCTGATCTCGGGTGCATCCCCCTCTGTAGAAAACATCATCAAAAGGCCCATGCAGAAGGCAAGGCCTCATTCTCGGTAGACTGTTACGGTGGGATAGGGAGGGATCGCAGGATCGGCCTTTTGTTGGAATATATAGAACTTATCGAGTGATGTAAAAAGTGTCAGAAGGGGGAAAGATGAGTAACATATTTAAATTACAAAAACAGTTACCCAAAAGTAAAAATATCGGGCGGGGATATCTATCCATAGATCGGAAGGGAGAGGCATGTTTTTTCAGCGAAAATGGCAACTTAATTACCCTAATGATCCGGGTACGGATTGAGCTTGCAGCGGCACACGGGATTATGTTGTCGGGATTTGAGGAGGAAGGGATCAAAAAATATAGATATCAGGAGTGGTGGCTTGTTTATACATAGGGAGGGGTAATATGACCGGAAAAGACATTATTAGGGCACAGAAACGCTTAGCAGTATTCATGCGGCGGCGTAGGACGGTACGGTTACAAATACGGCTATGGTTGCAGAGGCTTGTGGATGTCGGCACGGTTAGGAGGGTAAAATGAACTGGTTACACGGAGTTGTTTGGTTTTTCGTGGGCTATGCGGCATGTTTTGTCACAATATTTTTCGGGTTTTTAATTGCGGGGAGGAAGTGATGAAGTGTCCTGTAGACGGGAGTAAATTGCTGAAAATAAACGTACATATCTGGATGTGTGAAGTTTGCGATAGAGAATATATCTGGGAAGAATTGAGAAAAAGGAGAGAGGATAAAAATGGATAAACTAATCACAAAAGAAGAGGCGATAGCCAACTGTCTGAAGCGGTTTGCAGCGGACAGCACAGATAGATTGTACCTGGAAGCGACTTTTGCCCTGGTGTATGAATCTGGCTACAAGGATGGATTGAAATTTGTGGAGAAAAGTTTTGCATGGCGAATCTAACGTATCTTAAGCGTATCGAGCGGCGGGATAAGCCTAATTGGGGGGCATATATCACGATTAGCCTACTGATATTCATTTCCTGCCTATTAACGTATGTCTGGGGCTATGGCAACGGGTTGAGCGAGGGGATTGCCAGGACGGATGCCACGGTGAGTAAGGCGTTACATGGCGGGTATGATCTGGGCGTGGAGAAGGGGCTGGAGGCGTTGGAAGGAAGGAGGAGCAAGAAATGAAATCAGGAATGTTCCAAACTTACACAGAGGCAATAGCATATTTGGTTATGGGGGCTCTTGTATCCGGGTTAATTGTATGGGGAATAATTGAAGTGATTGGAGTGCTGAGATGGAAGCGTTGAAAGTATCCAAAATATCAAGGATTAAGGCAGGCTAAAATGGGTAATATTACAGATGATTTTCTTGCTGGAATGTACTGTGAAATATGTGGGATGTATTTAGGAGATGAAAACATATATGGTTTTACTGATCCTAAATTTCCATTACACTGTAAAAAGTGCCAGATAGCTTTTGATGTTTGTATCCCAAAGGAGGAGAAATGAAATATAAAAAGAAACCAATAATTATTGAAGCATTTCAAATGACAGAAGAACGTAGAAGAAATAACTCAGAGTGGCCTAATTGGTTACACCAGGCGTGGAATAAGCCTCATGGCGAAGGTGCGGTCTGGTGTGAAGACTACCCAAATTCTAATGGTACAGATAGGTTGGTTATAGGCACGCTGGAAGGTATTTACATCGTATCATGGGATGATTGGATTATCAGGGGAATAAAAGGCGATTTGTACGGGTGCAAACCATATATTTTTGAGATAACTTATGAAGAGGTTTGGGAAGATAAGGTAAAAAATGGAATCTTAGCCGAGGCGATAGAAATCGCCAACAGAAGCACCATAAAACTACCCACGTATGCGCATATAGACGCCTTATATACAGCGTGGCAGAGGTCGGAACCATTTGGATGGGAATACATTGGTTATACCAGGAAGGAACCATTTTTACAATATCGCTCTGGTCCTTGTACTGGATTAACCTCTACTTGTCCTTGTTTCCTCTGCGAGAAAGTCCGGGCGGACGATCGGCAGGATAGGATGGATCAGAGAGAGGAGGAAATATGAAACTATACTGCATGTGCCACGAGAAAAACAATAAATCCGAAAGCCAGGCCTTCGGTGCCCCTAATATATATGGGCCATACGACGACAAAACGGAATTTCGAATGGTCGTCCTAAAAACCCCGATGTGGATTGTTAAAAATGGGGTCAAACAAGTTATACTTTATAAAGATAAGATAAATGACTGGACAGAAAAGTCGTATGTATCTCCCAAAGACATAGACCATGAGCATTACCCTCATGTAGATTTTTACGAGTGCCGTAACTGTGGGGCGAGAGTATGCAAGGAATAATAATCCGGCGGGAGGAGTAGGCATGGCAGATACATATCTCATGGGCCGTAGAACCAAAATAACCGCCCCGGACTGGGACGAATCAAAATATATTCAGGATGTAACGATCAACGGCAAAGTGGTCTCGGTAGCAGAGTTCAGACGCCGGAAGCGAGGGAAGCCGGGGCAGAGGCAGGTGGTGGAGGTGAGAAAAGGCAAAGAAAAGCCCCTGACGGGTGAGGCCAGGGGCTTTAAGGTCGATTAAAACACACTTCCTCCATCAATTCTGAAGCGTTGCCCATTAGAATATATGATTAAATTTTGATCTCCAGCCCCCACATTCTCTATTACTACCTTTCCATCCTGCGATGATCCTGCCGCTGGTAGGCTACCAGCGGCTACAATATTCACTCCCTCAACTCTTAGATTATCAACAACTGTCCTGCTCGCTACACTGAAGGGGGCAGTGCCAGTAGCAAGGGTTAATACAAGCTGACCGGATGAATTAATTCTAACATAATCATTGCCACCACCATCTGTAGAAAATCCAAAACTATTTGTTACGTGGCTAAATCGAAAAACCCCCTGATCATTGTTTTGCGGGTCACCAAATAGTATTGCCTCCTCACTGGAATTAGGTGACAAAAATTGTAGATAGATAGATTGATTTTTCTCTATAGTCATCATAGCATCAGGATAACTCACTCCCCCACTATCCCCTTCATAGACATGGAGAGTCGTGTCTGGTGTTGTTGTTCCTATACCAACTTTGCCATCATACTGCACAAATAGTTGAGTGTTACCATTTCTTCCAATGTAAAAATTATCACCTTCAGACGATATCTCATGATAGTTTGTTCCTGAAGCACTATAACCCTGTAAACGAATATAACCGTCAACTCCGGTATTTAATCCATCACCGATATGAAGTTGCCTTTGAGGATTCGTTGTTCCGATACCGACGTTGTTGGAGAAATTCCAATTACCTGTAATGGTTTCATTGGCCGCCTTCTGTGCGAAGATACCGGCATTACTCGAATAATTTAAGTCTTGATAATCTGCCGTAAACTGATGGTTGTAGGCAAAGAAATTTTCTTTATTAGCTGATGATGACGCCGATGTAATATAATAATCCCCTTCGTATAAGGCATTGCCAGCATTCCTTATTGTCACATAGATCGCTGTTCCAAGAGAGCACCATGTCCACCTTTCTTCCCTGGCCTGATTGGAAGATATTGAGAGTATATTTGAGACATTGTTTATAGGCTTACAGAAATAGGCGGTCGCAATAATACTAGGCACGGTGGTTGTCTTAACCCGGATCCAGTATTTCGAAGCGACGCCGTTTACAGTATCTGTCACAAAGTCGCCAGGAATAATAAAAGAGAGATTCCCTGAATAGATAAAATTCTTCGTATTGTCCATGATGTTGGCTACATTAATTGTTCCCCACACCCCGGCCCCCTTGGAATATTCGAGAACAAGAGTATGTCCGCTTCCAAGAGTGGCAAATTCCAAATCAAAGCCTGAGAATTGAGTTGCATGTCCAATATAGACATAATCATCTGCATCTGCCAGTAATGCGAACGGTGTTCCTGCCTCACTGCCAGCCTCTGTAGTCCTGTCAGTATAAGTGCTCCCGTCATATGTAAAAACATTATCGAACGAAGTATCAGATTCAGTAGTCGCCTGTCCCATATAAGTCAGGGACTTGCCATCAAAGAATAGCCTATTATCGATATCATTGGCAAAATCAGAGATAACATATTTCCAGATGGAGTAACCCGCTTCGGCCTTGAAGTGGGTCCAGCCTGAATATGTCCCGGATGTATTTCCAACACCCTGTCCCCGCTTCCACTTTCGAGACATCTG
>C687J35021_10003784_pt1 | contig 10308 bp, 11 predicted proteins | sample RifCSPhighO2_12_FD_35021 | JGI IMG/M metagenome (IMG submission 35021)
GTCCGCCTCAGGCGGCGGGCACTCCCGTCCAGGCGACTACTCCGCCCTGGTCACGGTGGGCCAGCAGGCGGGGAGGATTTATGTACTTGAGGTGGAGCTTGTACGTGGGAGTCCCAGGGAGACCCTGGAGTCCGCCGTCAGGAACTTCCAGAGGTGGTCTGCCAATCCACTGAATTGTCATTCCTTCGCTTTGCTCAGGACGGCATCTGAGCGGAGCGAAGAATCTCAGAGTGAAGGTCTGGACAACCCCGAAATAATTCCCCACTTCCTCTGCCTGGCCATTGAGACCAACGCCTTCCAGGTGGTCTTAAAGGACATGCTTGAGGAGACCTCCCGTAAACTGGGCCTCTTCATCCCCATCCGTCCCGTAAGGAATTTCTCTGACAAGGTGGCAAGGGTAGGGAGTCTCTCGCCGCTGGTTGAATCCGGCAGTATCCTCTTCAGGAAAGACGACCAGCCCTGTACCAACCCTGAACCGTTCTGGTTCAGGGCCAATAAGGTACAGGGGCAGAAGGCCCTGATAGACCAACTCATCCAGTTCCCGAAGGGCGCCCACGACGACGGCCCCGATGCCCTNGAGATGGCCGTCCGTATGCTCCGCAGACACGGGGAGCCGAGGGTGCGGTTTGTGTAGCTTCCATTAAAAGATTCTATGTAAAAACTATGAAAGCAGACAGAAGCAGATTTAAGTGCTTTAAAAACGCAACTTGTGCAAAAATAAGATTTTCCCCTTGACTTTGTAGTCGCATTAACTATATTAAGCAAGAAGTAGTAAGAAGTAGTAAGAAGTAGTGTAAAGTAGTGTAAATTGGTGCAAGGCACACAATGCATTATCGGGTGGCGGTAGCTACAAACAGCAAAAGGTTGAGACTATGGAAGAAATAAGGCTTGGTTTGATAACAGCATTTCTAGTAGCTGGGTTCATAGCGCTTTGGGACTTTAAGTTAGAAACAACTGTAAGGAAGACTTTGCGCCATCATCTAGATAAGGAATCAAAAGAAGTAAAATCTATTTTCATAGACCCCAGAAAAGAAATATAGTATATCTTCTTAACGCTTAAGGTGGGTAGATGGAAGCAAAGATTTGAAGATTTAGTTCCTAGGGTAATCGCCGATTTTCTCTATGACGTTGTAAAGTACGGAATTCTTTCCGGTTTTTTAGCAACCCTTCTCGAATACCTCAAAAAGCCGTTTCCTCTTTTGGAGGGCCTTCCAACAAAAGTAATAGTACCAGGTTTTGCGTTACTCGCCATTTCCATATTTCTTTTTAAGCGACTTTGGATCTTAAATAAGAGCCGTGTTGAGTTGCTGAATAATAGCGGATTGTTTTACTTTCGGAAAAATGCAAGAGAGGAGGATAGAAGCAAAAACATAGAGTTGTTATTAGAAAAAATAGGGTCTGCAAAAGGAATAGAGATGATAGGTGCGACAGGCTACAATACATTTGCAAGATGTGACCCCGGAGGGGAGAAAGCTATCTTGCGTGAGGCATTTGAAAAATATGTAACTGGAGAGATAAAAATTTTATTATTGAATCCAAATGCTGAACAGACAAGGATTAGAGCTCGTGCTCTTGAAGTAGCTATTGATAAATATCAGAGAGAAATATTTGAAAGTATAGAATTTTTAAAAGAGCTTAAAAATAAAGGTAAATCTGTTGCGCTGAAGTTGTACTCGCAAAGGCCTATTTGGAAGATGATAATTTTAGACGACTTCCTGTGGCTCCAATATTATGACCCAAGATTTCATGTAGAGCGAATGCCTGTATATGGAATAAATAGAAAAAAAGATGGAAGTAACCTATTTGACCCTTTATATGAAGTATTCAAAAAGAACTGGAATCACGATTACAATCCTACTTATGATTTTGCGGCAGATGAGCTAGTGTTCCCGCGAGGTGAAGCAGGAGAATCGTCTAGAAGAGAAAAGCTAAGAGGATAAGCGAGCGGGACTTTGACGATCTCACATCCTTTGAGTTATTATTTGTTTGTAGGAAAGGGTTCCATCATTCTTTAAAGAGGTAAGCTAATGCTGAGAGGTTTCTACAGATTGTTTTTTGGCCAAGCCCAGGGTAACGAGGTAGCAGTGGGCCGTTTTGACCTGAGGGTTGTCATATATAAAGAAGACGACGACTACATAGCCCATTGTTTGGAAATGGATATTATGGGTACGGGGGGAACACTTGAAATAGCTATAGAGGAAATGAAGAGGTTGGTTGAAGCTCAGATTTCTTATTGCTTTGATAAACATATTGAAGATACGTTACTCAGCCCTGCCCCTCCAGAATATTGGAGAAGACTACTCCATGCAAAACCATATACCCCCCAAAAACCTGAAATACCAGTAAACAGGATTCGGCGGGTAGATTATGCCTTAGTAGAATCCTGATGCTAGTCAGGCCTGTCAAGTATCGAGATTTAGTCAAGATACTTAAGAAGTTTGGCTTATACATAGACAAAAGTCGTGGTAAAGGTAGTGAACGCCTGATAGTGAAAGGAGACCCACCACAATTAACCTACCCGATACCATTTAGAACTTGTTAAGCGGTGTTATATTCGGGCTATCCGCCAGAAATTTAAGCTCACCCCAGAGGACGGGGTCTCGGATCAAGAGTTCTATGGATAACAAGCCTTTTCCGGAAGTCGATGTACTAAAAAAAGTATCCCCCGTTTAACCCCGTTGCATCCTGTTGAATCCAGCCATTTACATCCATCATTCAATATGGTTAGCTTAAAGGATGATGGAAAATCCAAATGCCAAAGCCCAAATGACAAATAAATGTCAAAGCTCAAATGTCAAATGGGTTTTTTGTTTGGCATTTGGATTTTGGATTTGATTTGACATTTGGCATTTGGACTTAAATCTTTTCTTGTGGCCTTCCAATAAACACGTATGCGAGGTAACCCATGGGCATAACGAACAAGCTACTATCCCTATTCTGGAAGAAGTCTAACAGGACTGCACCCCTATTCTATCCCTGGGGCGGTGAGACGGCCACCCCAGCAGACTGGCGCTCCAGGCAGTACATGGAGCTGTACGGGGAGGCTGAATACTCCAGCGTCTGGGTCTACGCCTGCGTGAAGGCCCTGGCCCAGGCCATTGCAAGTACCCCTATGGTCTTTTACAGGGACACACCCCGCGGGCGGGAGAAGCTCCCCGCACAGCACCCACTCATGAGGCTCTTCTGGGGTGTAAACCCACTCATGACCCGCTACGACTTCTGGGAGGCAAGCGTAATATACCTGGAACTCACGGGCAACTGCTTCTGGGCCCTGGAAAAGGGGGATGCACAGGGCCTGCCAACGGAACTCTGGCCACTTAGGCCCGACCGCATGAGGATCGTCCCGGATAAGGAGAAACTCGTCCAGGGCTACTTATTTGACGTAGGCGGCAGGAGCGTGGCCTATTCCAGGGACGAGGTCATCCACCTCAAGTATTTTAATCCCTTAAACGAACGCTGGGGGGCGTCTCCACTGGCGGCGGCAAGGCAGGGACTACTTGCCGACTTCTACGCCGTCCTTTACAACCAGAGGTTCTTCCGCCAGGGGGCCAGGCCCTCCGGGGTACTCTCTACGCAGGAGGAACTGGACGATTCCAGCTTCCGCCGTCTTAAGGCCGAGTTTGAACAGGCCTACACCGGGGCCGAACGCAGTCACAGGGTGATACTGCTGGAGAAGGGCCTCCAGTGGCAGTCTGTCAGCCTGCCACAGAAGGACATGGAGTTCATTGAACAGCGCAAGCTCTCCAGGGGGGAAGTCCTGGCCGTCTATAAGGTGCCACCCATAGAGGTGGGAATATTAGAGTACGCCAATTACGCCAACAGCGAGACCCAGGACAAGATATTCTGGACCAAGGGTGTAATCCCCAGGCTGAAGAAGATAGAGGAGGTACTGAATACCTCCCTTCTGCCCCGCTTTGGGCAAGGCATCTTTGGTGAGTTTGACCTCTCCAGGGTGGAGGCCCTCAGGGAGAACGAGGACTTGAAGAGCCAGGTAGCAGAGAGGCTGGTACGCTCTGGCCTCTGGAGCGTGAACGAGGCCAGGCAGAGGCTCTGGAACATGGGGCCTAAAGAAACACCTTGACCTGGGGAAAATTGCTAATTTAAGAAGTAGATAGATGTCCCATACTAGATTTTTTTTACATTTGACTTCCCCATAAGATCTGTAGTAGACTTTGGGAGGCTGGAAAGGAGAAAACTAATCTGTGATTGGGGAACCATGCTCCATATATTTTTCTACGAACTTAATACACCCTCCTATAAAGCTGGAGGAAAGTAAGGATTCAATAAAAGAAATATATCATGAACTGTCAAAGGTTAAGGGTTGTGATTATGATAATATAAGTTTTGAAGGATTTCCTACTTCACCTCCCCGGTTTACAAAACAACAAGGCAAAACTGTCTCATCCTGCCTTTTTCTCGCGGACCGTATTTTAATTCAAGAAGATTGGACAGATATTACGTTAGAAAGTTTTTCGCAGAAAATACGTGAAATATCAGATAGAGGATTTCGCTTATTAAAGCTCGGTTTTATATTAATTCAAACCTGTACCGTTAGGTCTTTGTTTGTCCCCAATCATTTTGCTGATGCAAGGGTATTTCTGGCTGAAAAGACTTGTGGGATAGGGGATAAAATAATGCCTTATTTTAAGCGTCCTGCGCATATGTTTGGGATGCGGCTCGTATTCCCACCATTAAAAGACGTGTCACATTCTTTTGACGTTAGGATAGAATCCTTTAATCAGGATCCTCGCAAAGTTTTTGTGGAAACTATAGGCACTTTCCATTTAATTCAACCAATAACACCTGCGAATGTTGATGTGGCTCTAGTAAATATGTCCACAACTTATGGATTCTGTACAAATGATGTAAAAAACTTTCTAAATCAATTTGATCAACCAGAAGGAGGCATCCAATGACAGAATGGGTCGCTCCTGTTATAGATAAATCCGAAATAAAACCGAAGGAGAGTGTGTGTGGTCGTAGATGGGGAGATTACACTGACTTTGCTCGTGCCAATGAGGAGATTTCTTATACATTGACGGTTTTGGAGCTACGTATAATTCCCGAAAAAGAAGGGATTACTATTAGTTGTCCTGGACTGGAACTTGCAATGTGTGGTGCAGATGTGGCAGAGGCATGGCAAAGCTTTATGTCTGCTTATAGAGACCTCTTAGCTTTTCTTACCAGTCACGAAACAGAACTCTCTGAGGACTTAAAAAGAAAGTTAGAGATTATAAGACAGCCCGTTTCCTTTAGCATTACTAGGGAAAGTTAAATGGTATGCCTTCCTCGGATGAAGTCAAGAGAGGTCTCTCAAGAATTGGGTTTACCATTGAGGAGAAAAGAGGTAAGGGTAGTCATTGTATGGCTTTTTTCCAACACAAGGATAAGATAATTCTTGTAACTACTATCCCTCATAACAAAGACATTCCCCCCGGTACTCTTAGCTCTATTAAGCGAAACATCTGTTTGCAGGATGCAGATGAATTTAGACGTATGCTTTCCAGAGAACTATCAAAGGAAGATTATATCAAAATTCTTAAGAGAGAAAACAAAATTCAGTAGGTGGCATGATATTTTGGGCTAGAAATTAAAAGAGCTTACCGCAAGAAGATTCAACAAGCTGACATACCTGAAAATACCCTCCTTCCAGGTACGACGTTTTAGGCAAGGTATCTTCGGGGAGTTTGACCTCTCCAGGGTGGAGGCCCTCAAGGAAAACGAGGACCTCAAGAGCCAGATAGCAGAGAGGCTGGTACGCTCTGGCCTCTGGACCGTGAACGAGGCCAGGCAGAGGCTCTGGAACATGGGGCCTAATACGTAGTAGCTAGTAGCTAGTAGCTAGTAGTCAGCATAAAGGAATAATGTTTTTCCCCGTCTACTTGCTACTGGCTACTCTCTACTAGCTACTGGTTAGTTATTCCCCACCTCAATATACCCCCCACCCCCCCACATGCCTTGACATTTTCTTTTTTTGTGGTATACTTGGTATTTTTGAAAGCCTAGACCGCTAATGACCGGGACAGTACGTATACCCAGAGAAAAGATAGAAGAGGTTCAAAGGTATACAGACATTGTAGTTATAGTCAGCCAGCACGTACCCCTCAACCGACGGGGCAAAAATTATATAGGTCTTTGCCCCTTCCACAACGAGAAGACCCCTAGCTTTACCGTAAGTCAGGAAAAACAGTTCTACAAGTGTTTTGGCTGTGGAGAGGGGGGGAGTGTCTTTAACTTCTTGATGAAGAAGGAGGGTCTNTCCTTCTCTGAGGCGGTCAGGTCGCTGGCCAGGAAGGCAGGGGTGGATATACCCCAGAGACGGGATGCCTCCTACGAGAAAAGAGATTATCTCTATCAGGCAAACAACCTGGCGGCTGGATTCTTTCAGGCGTGTCTATCTTCTGAGGAGGGTAGGCAGGCAAGGGAATACCTGGACAAACGAGGGATAGACAGGGGCTCCATAGAGAAATTCCGTATAGGTTATGCCCCTGACCGTTGGGATGGCCTCTTGACCGCAGCCCAGGGTAAGGGTATCTCTGCCGAGACCCTACTAGGGGCGGGGCTGGTGATAGCCCGGGAAGGTAAGAAAGGTTGCTACGACAGGTTCAGAAACCGGTTGATGTTCCCCATCTCGGACCTGACCGGTAAGGTAATAGCCTTCGGAGGCAGGTCATTAGACGGGAAGGAGCCTAAATACCTTAACTCCCCTGAGACAGCCTTATTCCATAAAGGGGGATGTCTCTATGGGGTTGACCTGGCCAGGGGAGACATCTTCAGGGAAAAGAAGGTACTGGTAATGGAGGGCTATACGGATGTGATTATGGCCCACCAATATGGGATCTCCTGGGCAGTAGGGCTATTAGGGACTGCCCTTTCGGAGGAACATGTAAGACTCCTCCGCCCATGGACAGAGGTAGTGGTGCTGGTGATGGATGGTGACGCCCCAGGGCTGAAGTCTGCGGAGAGAAACGTGGAAACCCTTATAAGAGAGGATGTTGAGACCAGGATAGCAGAGCTCCCTGAGGGCTGTGACCCCTGTGACCTCCTCTTAAAAGAAGGAAGGGATTCCTTCCTGGAGAAGGTAGGGGGGGCTGCGGAGTTCTTTGACTTTAAGGTAAAGAGGGCCTCTCAGAGATTGGGCCTCTCTACCCCTTCAGGAAAGCTGGCCTTTGCCAGGGAGCTCATCCCTCTGATAGCCCAAATACCAGATGAACTTAAAAGGCAGCTCACAATTAAACATCTAGCTGAGCAAATAGCTGCGGAGGAGGGGATTTTAAGACGAAGCCTCTTGTCTGTATTGAGAAATGCACAACTGTCAAATCAGCAACTCTCAAGGCAAAACTCAGGTGGATTAAAGAAAGGGTCGGCTGAGACTGGAAAGGCTACTTACAGGGATGAAACAGAAAAAGAACTTTTAGGACTGCTCCTGGNCCACAATGAGTTGATAGGGGAGTACCTNCTGGAGGTNGGCCACAATAAGTTTATCAATCAGGCCATTAACCAGTTGGCGGAGAAGGCCTTTGAGATATACAAAGAAAGGGGGAAGGTGNCAGAAAAAGACCTTGCCCCCCTTTTTGACGAGGGAGAGGTGGCCAGGGTGCTGGTAGACGTTGCCATGGAAGAGGAAAAAGGGGATTACCGGAGGCATTTTGCGGACTGTCTNAATTTTATGAAACGGCGGGAAAATAGGGAGAAAATAAGTTATACTAAAGAGAGGGCAATAGAATCAAAATCACATCAGCAAGGGGAGGAAGATAGGCTCCTGCTGGAATTTCATGAGAGGAATAAGGTAAGGGCACGTCAGCTCGTACCCAAAGATAAAACTCGTAGTGGGCAAAGCGAATCTGTCGGAGGTTTATAGATTAATGGAGAAGCTAGGTCAGAGGATTAAAACCCTCGTCCAGAAGGGAAAGGAAAAGGGGTACCTCACTTACGAGGAACTGAACGACCTCCTTCCCGAGGATGACGTAGTATCGCCAGAAAAGATAGACGACATCCTCATAATGCTGGACGAGATGGGGATAGACCTCATTGATGAGGCGGAGGTAGAGAGCCGGGATACACTGGGGCCTGAGGAGGAAGAGGCCTTTCCTGAAGAGGAAGTGGAAGAGAGTATCCCCGAGAAGATAGATGACCCCGTAAGGATGTATCTCACCCAGATGGGGGAGATACCCCTCCTCCGCAGGGACGAAGAGATAGAGCTGGCAAAGAAGATAGAACTGACCAGGAAACGTGTACTTAGAAAGATCTTTCAGTCAGATTATGTCATAGAGGAGTACATAAAGGCCCTGGAGTCCCTCAACAACGTTGGGGGGCCGCGCATAGAGCGCAATCTCAAGATAGACATCTCGGTAGACAATGGGAGGGAGAAGATATTCCAGAAGATACCCTACTATGTCAAGAGACTAAAGGCACTGTTAAAAAAGAACGCGGACACTTATAGAAAGCTCCGCTCCAGGAGGACCCCCGAGAACGAACGTCTGAGGCTCATGCGGAAGATCCGTGCCAGACGGAGAGAGGCCGTGGAAACAGTTGAGATGCTCAACATAAAGGCAAAGAAATTCTACGCCTTAGTAAAGCGACTCCACGAGGTCTCCGGCGAGATGGGCTCCCTCCAGACCCAGATAGCCAAACTTGCAAGCAGGGCCAGCACCAATGGCCGTGCAAAGGAACTGGAACTCCAGTTGGTAGAACTGGAATCCAGGGTGGCCGAATCTCCCGAGAGCCTGAAGAGGAGACTGGAGTGCATTGATGCCCTCTGCGAAGAGCACGAAGACGCCAAGAGGGACCTCTCTAGCGCCAACCTCCGCCTTGTGGTCAGCATCGCCAAGAAATACCGCAACAGGGGACTGAGCTTCCTTGACCTCATCCAGGAGGGCAACACCGGCCTCATGAGGGCGGTGGATAAGTACGAGTACAAGAGGGGTTACAAATTCAGCACCTATGCCACCTGGTGGATACGCCAGGCCATCACCCGTTCCATCGCAGACCAGGCCAGGACCATAAGGATACCTGTCCATATGATAGAGACCATGAGTAAGATAAGGAACGTCTCTAAAAAACTGGTACAGGAGATAGGCAGGGAGCCTACCATAGAGGAGATTGCCAGGGAGGTAAAGATCTCCGTCCCCGAGGCCAGGAGGATAATGAAGATATCCCGCTATCAAATCTCCCTGGACAGGCCAGTGGGGGAGAGTGAAGACAGCAGTTTTGGGGACTTTATAGAGGACGAAAAGGCCGAGTCTCCCGTCTCTGCCGCTACCCAGGGGATGCTCAAGGACAAGATCAACGCCGTCCTGGGTACCCTTACCTATCGGGAGCGGGAGATTATAAAACTCCGCTACGGTATAGGCGATGGCTATACTTATACCCTGGAGGAGGTGGGGAAGAAGTTCAACGTCACCAGGGAGAGGGTACGTCAGATAGAGGCCAAGGCCATCAGAAAATTACAACATCCCATTAGAAGTAGGAAATTAGGGGGTTTCCTGGATGGAATTGGAAGCAACCAATAAGGCTACCCTCACCGATAGAATGGAGGTCTTAAAACACCTACAGTCCATAGATACCAGGCTAATTGGGTTTACAAAAAAAAGGGAGACCTTACTGGCCGCCCTGGAAAAAAGGCGTGCACAGGTTCAACAAGGGAGGGGACTCCTGACACAAAAACAAAAGGAATCAAAGGATTTCCAAAAAGATACAGACGGCAAGGAACTGGAATACAAATGCCTGGAAGAGGAGATAAAGAAATCAAGGGGCAAACTCTTCCAGATCAAGAACAATAAAGAATACACCGCCCTCTTATCAGAGGTAGGCAGCAAAGAGGCGGATAAGAGCGTACTGGAAGACGAAATCCTCTCCATGATGTCCAAACTGGAAGGACTCCGTGCAGGAGAGAGGGAATTAGAGAAAAAGATTCAGGGGGAAGAAAAGGAGCTCTCGGCGTATGCTGGCTCCGTAGAGGCGGAGCTAGAGGTCCTGGAAAAAGAGACCCAGGGGTATCAGAAACAATGGAAAGAAACCGCCGACCTCCTTGATAAAGAAGCACTTACGCAGTACCAAAGGCTTATTGAAAAAGATGGCCTTGCAGTGGTAGAAGTGCATGGTGAAGACTGTGGCGGATGCAACATGAGGCTAACCCCTCAGACGGTAAACCTCCTGCTCCGACACCAGGAGCTGACCCTCTGCAAGAACTGCGGTAAGATTCTATACCTTCCGGAACAGTAGCTAGTAGCTAGTAGATAGTAGCTAGGAAAAGATTCAACCCTAGCTACTGGCTACTAACTACTGACTACTAATTAACCGGGAAGG
>C687J35021_10003785_pt1 | contig 10305 bp, 12 predicted proteins | sample RifCSPhighO2_12_FD_35021 | JGI IMG/M metagenome (IMG submission 35021)
TGGACAACAACAATTGATAATAATACAGGAAGGGTCAACTTTATGGCTTCAGTTTTAAGTAGTGGCGGAGCTGGTGTGCCAACCGGAGGATCAGCTAGTATGTTACTTATTAAGCAATCCTCAACAGACGGCAACGCAAGCTGGATGGGAGTTAGTGGTGATGTAACTATAGGTGCTACTGGCGTAACAAGTGTTAAGTCGGGATTGAAAACAGTACAAGTTGCTGTAACCCTAGACGGTCAAGGTGGAGTAATATCAACCGGACTAAAAGGTTTTACCACTATTCCATACTCAGGAACGATTACGGGCTGGCAATTGTTTGCCGACCAATCAGGTTCTATAGTCATAGATGTTTGGAAGGATGTTTACGCAAGTTTTCCGCCAACCGTGGCAGATACTATAACTGGCTCAGAGAAACCAACACTGTCTTCGGTGCAAAATAATCAAGACTTGACTTTAACAACTTGGACAACAGCAGTGGCGACGAATGATATTTTGGCGATAAACGTAGATTCTGCCAGTACCGTAACTCGATGTACTCTTGTAATTTATATAACTAAGACATAAAAATATGCAGGGCATAAAAACAACATCTTTAGATGATAAGAAAGAAGAAATAAAGAGCCTCTACTGGGAGGAGGGTCTTAGCCTTACTGATTTACGAGAAAGATATGATATTCCACAAGCTACCTTAGTGAGAGTTTTAGATAGGCTTAAAATACCACGAAGGTCAATTTCAGAAGCTAATCAGTTGGCCTTTAAACAGGGTAAAAGAAGTAGTTTTAAAACTGGAAGACATAAAAACAAAGCTGGTTATGTATCGATTTGGAATCCAGAGCATCCTAATGCTATAGGGAATGGATATGTTAAAGAACATAGATTAGTTATGGAGAAACATTTGGGAAGATTATTAATTTCTAATGAGGAGGTACATCACAGAAATGGAATCAAGGATGACAACCGAATTGAAAATCTTGAATTAGTTTTAAAGAAAACACATTTTGGTCAGGTGTGCTGTCCTTATTGTAATAAGGATTTCAAGATTAAATAATTATAAACTAACAAGAACATAACATGTCACACAAAATATTAAACACAAGAGAAGATATTACCAAAACCACAACTGTGGAATTTACCTTTGCGGACGGTAGTAAAAAGATACTTGATGTTCCACACTTTAATCCTAAAGATGATGCCGACATAGAGCTGGGCTTGTCTAATCGTGAAATTTCTGAACAGCGTGCGATTGACGAATTAAAAGAAATGACAGAAGAAGATATAAAAGTCGAACCATTAAAAGAGGTAAATTTGTAAACTATAAATGGCAGTCAAGTACGCAAGAACAGTAGGAGGAAATTGGTCAACTGACGCTTCGTGGTCTACCACTTCAGGAGGAGCGGCTGACACTACAAAACCTGTCGCAGGAGACACGGCTAATTTGGACGCTAATTCAGGTCAAATAACAGTTGATGTGGCTTCTGCTTGCACGATAGTAAATTGCACAGGGTATACAAACACTCTGACTTTCAATGCAGCACTTACGGTCGCCGGAACAGTCACTTTTGTTAGTGGTATGACTATTACGGGTACTTCAGATTTGATAGTTACTACCACTGCTACCTTAACTTCAGGAGGAAAAACTTTGACGGGTGGATTGCATTTTCAAGGAACTGCTACTTTCACTCTTGCTGATAACTGGGATGTGAATGGAACATTGACCGTAGGAGGGGGAGCAGGAACAACTACAATAAACGGAAATACCATAAACGCAGGTGGGAATTTAACTCAAGGAGTTAGAAATTCTCTAGGGACTACAAATATTATAATGGACGGTACTGGCACTTGGTCAAGCACTGCTTCTATTGGTATAGCAATAAGACATAATCTTACATTCAATACGGCAGGAACCATTACTATCTCGGGGAATGTTAGGTATTCAGTAAATTCTCTGGTTTATACGGCAGGCACAATGATAACTACAGGCTCTGACTTAAGTACTGAAATTGCAAGCGATACCCTAATATTCAATACTTCAGGTATGACTTGGAATAATATTAGTTTAGGTTCAACAGGAACAATAACTAATACTTCTACTTTAAATATTTCAGGAACATTGAACTTAGGGCAAACAAGTAATACTTGCACCTACAATGGGTCTGATTTTAATGTTACAGGTAATGTGTTAGTAAGAAATACCACAGGAAGTTCTGGGGGAACAGCTAAGGTGGTAATGGCAGGAACAGGTTCTCAAACTTTGACAATGAATAACACTACAGGAGTTCAAAGACTTGTATTTATCATAGACAGTACTGGCACAGTAACCTTTTCAACAATCGCTCAAACATTAAATCCGATAATTTATAAGAGGGGACTTTTAGCGGGTAACATTTTAGGAATGCCGAAAACGGTATTCCGAACTTCATAATATGGCAGCAAGATTTCTAGTATCAGGAGGTACGGGAAACTGGAACTCCACAACAAATTGGTCAGATACATCAGGCGGTGCCGCTGGTGCCTCTTTTCCTACTTCAGCTGATGATGTAACTTTTGATACGGCTTCTGCTAATGCATCTATAACAACTAATGTAGCTTCTGCTGCACTGTCTTTAACCGTAAGTGGTACTTATGCTGGCACAATAACTATGACTAATACCTTAACGATTTCAGGAGCGGCCACTTTCTTGTCTACCATGGTTATTTCAGGTTCAGCACATTTTATCTTACAAGCAACAGCCACCCATACATCTAACGGAAAACTTATACCTAATTTAACGCTTTTTGCTACCGGAGCAACCAGAACTCATACACTGGCAGATAATTTTACAGTAACAAATCTTGTTTTTAACTCAGCAGCCCAAAATGTTGTCGTTAATGGCTTCACTATAAATATCAATGGAAATCTTACTCTAACTGCCGGTTCACCTACCGGAACAACCAACTTAATTATGGACGGCACGGGTACTTGGTCAGGACCTTCCGGGCTTGCATTAAGTCTAACTTTTAACTCAGCAGGTACAATCACAATTTCAGGAAGTGTTGCCCATACTGCCAAGACTATTACATATACAGCCGGTACTATGGTTGTAGCTGGTTCAAGTTGTAGTTTTGGAGGTACTCAAACAATAAACACAAGCGGTATGACGTGGAATAATATAAACAACCTAGCAACAAGCGGTACTATTACACTCACGAGTAATATAAGCGCAGTGAATGTATCGTCAGGGAATACATCATCCGATGGTACAATTAATGGCTTCACTGTATTTGCTAGTGGTAATTTAACTTTCACTCAGACTACAGGCAGAACACTTGGTACTACTGTTTTTACAATGATTGGTACTGGTACTTTAAGTTCAACAAATTCAGGAACCTCTCTTGTTACTGGATTAACACAAAACCCTATAACCTTAAATACCACGGGCACTATAACTATTTCAGGATTATTACGCTATGGCGTAGGGACATTTTTATATACAGCAGGAACTGTCGTGACCACGGGGTCAACTTTTGAAGTTGTAAATACAGCAACAGTGAACACTACTGGCATAACTTGGAACAATGTTATGTTTTCGTCTGGTACCATAACCTCATCCAGTAATATGGATATAAATGGCACTCTAACTATAGGTGGAACCACTACTGCTGTAGTTCTTACAGGTAACCAAATAAACGCAAGTGGTAATATAACAATCAATTTAACTACAGTTAACTGTTCCGGCACGACAGTAATAGTTTTAGACGGAGTCAATCAAACTATAACCTCCGCTATGACTTCCGGTCGCTGGTCTAACAATATAACTATCGCCTCCACGGGTTCAGTCTTCTTCACTACAGGTGTTAAATACTCTGGCGTAATGACCCACACTTCAGGCAAAGTCTTAGGTCTTATAGACATAGACTGGCCACCAGTGCCAAGTAGTGTGTTGTTTAATGAAAGCAGTGGCACAGCAAATGAGTATGTGAATATAGATGCGGTTAGAACGGCTTTAGCGACTACTACTGTGGGGACTTGGAGTTGTTGGGTCAAGCCTATAGATATTACGAATGATGGCGTATTTATTAGTTTTGGAGATACCAATGCTGCTACAATTATGTATATGTATATGACTACAGCTGGTAAATTGCAGTGTTATCTAAATAAAACAGGAGCGGGAGCGTGGCTGTTTAATTCAGATGATGTTGTATTTACAAACAATGTTTGGACACACGTGGGATTGGTGCAAAATGCGACTGCCCCAGTTGCTTATATTAACGGAGCCTTAATACCAATAACATTTTCTGTAGTGGGTTCTCCTAATGACAAAACACTTTGGTTTAATTATCTAAATGGTTTAGTGGATAATGGAAGAATAGGTTCTGATAACTGGAATAATGGAAATGAACGTGATTTATTTTCTGGCAGTATTGGTGATGTAATTTTCTGGAACACTAACCTTTCCGCCGCACAAATAACTACGCTCTACAATTCTGGTCAAGCAATACTTCCTATTGCCAATCTCCCAGCTTATGCGAATGTAGTTTCACATTTTAACATGGGACTGGGGGACACCTTTCCAACCTTAACTGATGATGTGGGAGGTAATAATGGCACGATGACTAACCAAGAAGCGAGCGACATAATTATAATAAACAGGACAGTATTTAGCTAATATGAACAGAAATATAACTCTTGAGACTGCTCTAATATTAAATAAATATACTGATATAAATCTTATTGCAGGATCAGTAGTGGGAATCACCGCAGCTAGTGATGATATAAATAAAAGAGTTAATTTGACTATTTCAAATACCAGCGGTGTGGCATTTATCACTTCTGTGACAGACACAGCCTCAGTGGATTTATCTGTAGCCGCACAAGCCTTAACCGCTACAGTCCTTCCAGCTGGTGTTAATCATAATGCTCTGGCTAATTTAACAGTTGGTGATCCTCATACTCAATATGGACTTGAAGCCAATCCCCTTTCTCAATTTGCTTCTACAACTTCTGCTCAATTAGCTGGTGTAATTTCTGATGAAACTGGAAGTGGATCTTTGGTATTTGCTAATACTCCCACTTTAGTTACACCAGTTTTGGGTGCGGCGACTGCAACATCTTTAGATATTAATGGAACTACGACAACTAATTCCTTGATAGTAGATGGTGTTACCCTTAACACTGTAATAGTAGATACCACCACTTTAGTAGTAGACGCAATGAGCCATAATGTCGGTATTGGTACTGCAACTCCAACATATAAATTAACCGTGCAGGGCGGGGCTGTAGATTTCTTTGGTGGATATTTTCATTGCGATGGTGTTTCTGGGCTGACTACACTTTCAGAATTAACAGTAAACAATAATGCAGCTATTTCAACGGCAAATATAACCACTGGAAACATAACGACAATAAATACTACAACAGGAAATATAGTAACAGTAGCCGCTACAACAGTAGGTGCTAATACAGTGAGTGCGGATGTAGTATATATTAGCAAGAACCAAAACGCCGCAACCCAACTTCATATAAATAACACAACCGCAGGAACGGCAGCTTTAGCTGGAATAATTATGGGTACTGATACTACGGGAGAATTGTCATTACTGATAACATCTTCCTTATTTACAGATTTCCCGAACACTGCCGCTTTGACAGTCAATGCGGCTGGTGGATTATATATAGAAAATACACTTGCAGATATAATAATAGAACCAATACAAGAAGCTGATGGAAACGGATTCAATGTAAATATAACAGCCGCTGATGGCTTTGACTCTGGGGCTACGGCTAGAAATGGAGGAAATGTAGTTTTAACTCCTGGGATTGCGGTAAATGGGGGTACTGATGGCCAAATTAAATTTGGAACTCACACTGCAATAGGTGCTGAGACGGTGACAGGATATATAACTATTAGAGATGCAGGGGGTACACTTAGAAAATTAGCAGTAGTAAGTTAATTATTATTAATAAGATATAAAAAATATGTTTACACAACAAGAATTAAATAACATTTTAGCACTTATCAACCGAGCTAATATCACAGGTCAAGAAGCAACTTCCGTAGCAATTTTACAACAGAAGATTGTTGGGCTTTTAAAACCTGTTAAAGAAGAAAAGAAAGATGACAAAAGATAATCACAATAAAATCTGGGAAGAAATAAAAGATATTCGCGAAAATCATATTTTTCATATTGAGAAGGATGTGTCGGAAGTGAAAGTCGATATAGGTTGGTTGAAGGAAAATCATAAAGCTAACAAAACTTTGTTTTACGGAATACTGGCTACTTCGATAGCCGGTTTATTACTAAGTGTAGTAAAATTATTATGAAATTAACACTTCTTTATCCCACAAATCCCGGAATTTATAAAGGCAAACCTTTTATGCACATTCACCAAAAGTTTGGCGAAAATGCTGTCGCTTTATATAAACAACTTGGATTAAATGGGCACAATGGTTGGGATATATTTGCCACTGACGGGTATCCAGTATATGCTGCCCATGATGGAAAAGTTACTTTCGCGGGAGAAGATGGAGCCGGAGGATTGACTCTTGTAATAAGAACTACAGAAAAATTTGAATATGATACTGGTGAATACTTTTTTAAAACTATATATTGTCATTTGAAGAAAAACTCATTTTTGGTTAAACCTGGAGAAATAGTAGTTACGGGTCAGTTAGTAGCCGAAACAGACAATACCGGAGCTTCCACAAATGCCCACTTACACTTTGGGTTAAAACCTGTTTATCCTGGTGAACAAGATTGGCAATGGTACAATCTTGAAGCTAATAATGGATATAATGGCGCAATTGACCCAGAACCATATATATATCTTAAGGAGGAAAAATTTACTCAATCACTTAAACAAGGTGACCGTAATGGTGAAGTGGTAAAATTACAACTTTTCCTGCAGAAATTAGGATTTTTTACCTATCCGGATATAACTGGTTTTTACGGTGTTGAAACTTCTCGTGCAGTTTTGTATTTTCAAATAAAATATATTGAACTGTCTTGGTATGAGAGGGTTGTTTTACAGGGTAAAAAATGGGGGCCAAAAAGCATTAAGTTTGCTAACACATTATGAATATTTGTGAAATAGAATTACCAAAAACAGAACCCGACATGAGAGAGCATTTGTCAAGCTGTGAAAACCGCCATAAATGCTGCGTTTGTTACTGGTGCGAGAATCAATTGATAAGTTTAACCACGGAATCCTTGCTTGAGTCGCAAGCATGAATTATAATTAACATACCGTCTGAGGAGGCGGTAAAAGATAGGATGAATATAATAGAAGGAAAGAAAACATATATCGGTTTATTGATTACTTTCTTGGGTCTTATCGGTGTGTCAAATATTTTTACACAAGCCGAAACAGCTCAAATTGCTGATCTAATAATCCAGTTCGTCGGTCTTGGTATAGCCGTCTATGGACGCTACAAGGCCAAACAGAAATAGCACTCAACGGGCTTCTTAGTCCGAAGTAATACTTAAAGGTAACCGTTGATGAGAATTTTCCGCATTCCTGTACATTAAAAAATGGTTCCACAAATTATAACAGCGGTTTCCTTAACACTCTCGACTTTAGCAATGATTCCAGGGCAGGTGGTATCTTATGTATCACCTGACCAGAATCGTGCGTCTGAAGCGACCACAGAGCGTTTAAACTATGTTCCTACACAACGGCAAGAGGTATGGTTATCAGCTTTGGAGTGGTGCGAGTCTGGCGGACGGCCAGAAGCAATCAATCCTAAAGATTTAGATAACACACCTTCTTACGGTGCGTTTCAATTCAAGCCTTCGACTTTTGATTTGTATTTAAAAAACTACGAACTCAAAGGAGAACTAATGGATAGAAATGCACAAAGGCAAATTGTGTCCGAAATGCTGAATGACGGTTCAGTAAAATGGACACACCAATTCCCTGATTGTGTACGGAAACTCGGATTACCACCGAGAAATTAGATATTAATTGGGAGTAATATCTGTCGTGTCGACCACAACGGCGGGTGAAGGCTCTATCATGGGCGTTCCCGTTCGTAAGTATTATCTGATAAATCTTGACCTTGGGTTGGGATAAGTTAGAAATAGAAAACCACCAGTCCATAACTTAAAAAATCACGACTTGCGTGGTTTTTTATTTGTATTATAATTATATTATTCGGCAGTAATAAAAATTGCATTTGTTCTGCCTCGGTCTCCATACGGGGAGTAGACTCCATGAGACTTAAAAGGGTTGAGTATGAGAATAAGCTCCTCGTGGCGATATACCCGAACTTCTGCCGCCTATTTCCAATCTAAGCTGGGCAATCAGTGGGGAATAGGAAAGGAATTATAGAAATGCAAAAGCCACAACTGTAAAAGGTTGTGTGTTTTTGTTTTTATTTGATATAATATATACACCTATCTGAGGTGCCCAACTCACTTACGGATAGTTTGTTCTTCGAGCATTAACGCTCATTGATAGTCCAATTCCCAATCTAAATTTAATAAAGATTAATATATTTTCAATATCTAAGTTGGCAGAAATCCCTCCGGGGATTTTTTGTTTGCTTAAATTATGATATAATTAACAAAGAAACTAACCTAAAACTCTGTTCTTATGAAAACGATAAAAGGATTTTGTCCCTATTGTCAATCAGTGCAAGACATGACTGCGGTAATTACTGCACACATTATCCATAAGATATACTTTGTAGTTAATTGTCAAAAATGCACTCGTGGTGCATTAGACATTTATAAAACTACAGAAGATATTTGGAAGGGTAATGTGAAACTTGAAAACTGCACGAAGGTATGAAAAGGACATTTAAACGAGAAATTTGGTGTGAAACTTGCAAATCCAACACTTCTTTAACTTCATATTTTACAACACACGAAGTAAATTATGTCGGTAAACGAAGGAATAATACCAACAATGTACTCTTCAAAGCCCGTTGCACTGTGTGTAAAAATGCAGAATGCTACGAGATAGATAGAGATACATGGTGGGTGTTGTACAAAGGAACTCAAACACACTTCCAATTTCGATAAAGACCTCTTACGATAGTTTGGGGTCTTTACTTTTTATATACAGTATGCGTAATAGTTTATCCACAGTTAGCAGTTGACTTGATTTTTATTTAATTTGGTATAATATCAAAAGCCGTAATATCGAATACGGTATTATAAATAACTTTTGCGTCCTCTGTCCTGCCTACCTACTCGCAAAAGGGGTGGGTGGGACAAAGGAACAATTAAAAATAATGAAAGCACGGTTAATAAATACACGCTTTTGGAGTGATAACTTCATTCAGGAGTTAAATCCATTAGATAGATATTTATTTTTATACCTACTTACAAACGAACACGCTAATATTAGTGGTGTTTATGAATTGCCATTGAAAACAATGGCTTTTGAAAGTGGAATGGAAATAGATATGGTAAAAAAAATGTTAAAAAGGTTGGTCGGAAAGATATTTTATATAGATGGTTGGGTCTGTATTAAGAATTTTCAGAAGCACCAATCTCAAAGTGAAGATGTAAAAACTGGTATTAGTCGAGAAATGGCGAATATACCAATAAGTATAAGGGAAAAAATAGAAAAAGAGTATAAAAAGGAGACGGTGGTGGGAGTGTGTATAGACCCTGTCGGTGACTTAACTAAACCTAACTTAACTAAACCTAACTTAACAGCGGAGGTAAACTCCGCAGATATTTCTCTTATAATAAAATCTTTTGAATTAATAAATCCAGCTTGCAAGAAATTCTACAACAACATAACTCAAAGAAGGGCAGCAGAAAGTGTTCTAATTTCCTATGGTTTAAAAAGGGTATTGGTTGTTATTGAAAAGACTTTACCAAAAACAAACACAATGGAGTTTTTCCCAACCATAACCACCCCTAGTCAATTAAACGATAAATGGGCAACATTAGAGTCAGCAGTTAAAAGATATCAGTCGAAAAGTCAAAAATTAAAAAGTAATGTAGCATTCTAAATATATGCGTATTAAAATAACAACAGGTTTTGGAGATGACGAAAAATTTACAATAGAAAGTAATGAAGCACATAAGGCTTATTATCTATTCAATAATCCTGAAAAAAGAGGTGTATTCAGTAATGGTGTAGCTTTATCAGGAAAAGATATAAGAAGTATACAACCCGACTACCATGCAACAATGGGATGGAATCCTAGTCATAAACTAGATGATGACGATTGGAATGACATAAGAAAAAAGGGTGTAGATGAACAAATAGAATACATACTTTCAAAAGCAAAAGAAATATCTTATTTATGTGAAAAACAACCGGAACTATTAAATCAATCTTTAAAAGATATTCCATTATTAAAT
>C687J35021_10003786_pt1 | contig 10303 bp, 14 predicted proteins | sample RifCSPhighO2_12_FD_35021 | JGI IMG/M metagenome (IMG submission 35021)
GGGCGCCTCAAAGCGCCCTCGGTTGAAAGTTATTTGGCCAGAACGTTGCTAATCCAATCCCGGTGAGTGACTGCTGCGCCAGCCAGAACGTCAATTCTGGTAATTAGCTTGTGAGTTCTGATTTCAAAATCTCGCGCGAACGAGATTGCCAACCCGGTATCTTTGTCGTACTGCATTCCGCCGAAATCCAGGTTCTTCGGAACGTATAACGGTGCCATCGCAAACACCACCGCATCTGGGTGCATCGCAAGGTTCATAGCGGTGGTTTTGCTGGCATAGCTGCTGGCATGGCCGAAAATCTGGATGGTGTCATCGTCTGCCAGCGCCCGGCTCACGTTCTGATATGGCCCGGTGGCAATCAGTTCTTCTGTGAGTGGAATGGTGGCAGCCCCGGCAGCGTCGGAATCTACATCCGCAGCGGCCCGCGCCACATACAAATCCGGCAAGGCTACCTTCGTGATTGGGTTGACCTTGAAAACACCAGCCGTTGCACTGCCGAAGGTGATCGCATCTCCCTGCTTCAGTCGGTTGGCGGCGGCAGCAGTCCAACCCTTCGTCAAGATGCTAGAGCCGGTCTGCGCGCCATCCACTAACGGCGTTCCGCCCAGCGGACCAACTGTGTGCCGGTAGACGTTGTTAGTGCGATGCCAGTTGAAGCCAGCATGACGGCCCATGTTGCCGTTTTTGTATTGTTCCGAAATTTCAGATTGAGAATTGAACAATGCTGACGACAGGGTAACGGCATCGTTCTGGGTGCGGGCGTTGATCAACATCAGCATGTCATCGTTGTCGGGAGCACCCAGGTTTTCAATCTGCTCCCTGGCATCTCCAAAGGTTCGGAAGGCGCTCACGTCCGTATCAACGGTTCCGACAAACGAACCAGCGGCAATTGCAGCCAGCCGCATCACGATCCGGTCCACTTCGGCGGCCAAGCGTTTGACGCTTGGAGACCCGTGCCATTTCATCCAGTCCTGCACGCTCAGCGTTTGCTCCTTGATCGAGGTTTCCCAGGCAACGTGCTTGTGGATGTTCAATCGCAGTGCCCGCGTTTTTTGTTCGATGGATTGCGGCGTAATAACCTCTCCATCGCCCACGGTTAATTGAACCGCATCGCGCAGTAGAATCTCATCGCCGATCTGCGCCCCGGCATTCCCGAATTTGCTGTCATACTCGTGCTTCGCAAACTTGGTAATGCCCAGCGCATTCTCAAAATCCAACAGCAATTTGTTGGCAGTGAGTTGATTAACAATAAATTTGTTAGCCATCGTTATCTCCTATTCGAGTTCCGCTCCTCCATCCTTCGCCATCTCGGAAAGTCAACGAGCACGGCAGGATCATTGGCATCCATCACCGCCGCGCTGCTGCCGCCGCCGACCGGCTCTATGGGTTTGGGTTTGGGAGGGCTGTTGGGTTTTGGTGATCCCTGAACAGCCGGCTTTGCTTCGAAGCTAAGATCGAGTCGCAGTAGTTCTCGTTTGGCCTGCTCGATAGGCAGATTCGCAATGCGGGCAACTTCGGAGGGTTTATCACTCAAGTGGTAGGCAACTTCGTCGGGGTTGTCGAGGTTAGCAATGAGGTATTCCGCCATCTCTGGAGGAATCGTGCTCTGCTCGAAAACTACCTCTTCGAAGTCGGGATGATTGGCAATCCCGCGCTCTACCTTCTTGGCCCACTCATTTTCTTTTCGTTGTCTCGTAATTGCTGCGGCCTGTTGCTGCGCTTCCCGCTGCTCGGCTTTCAATTGCTCGTCTACCGAACGCCGGAAGGCGGCGATCTTTTCCTCTGCTTTTTGCTCTGCGATCTCTTCGACGTGGAACCTGGTGAGAGCTTTGATGTACTCGGGGTCAGAGGTTCCCAGAGGGAAATCCTCTTCCTTCGGTTCAACTCGCGCAGGGGTGATTACTGGTGCGGCGGCAGGCTCCGCTTTGGGTTGTTCGATGCGTCTCGCTGCCAGTTGTTGTTCCAGTGCCGCGATACGATCCTTCTGCTCGCGGATTTCCCGCTTGCGCTGCTTGTCAAGCCGCCGGAACCATCCCGGTCCATGCTCTTCGTCCTTCAGTTCCGTGGTCGCTTCTGGTTTGGGCTGTTCTACTGTCTCCCCCGCTTCCGGTGCCGGGGCCGCTTCAGCCTCGGTCCCGGCAACAGCCGGAACAGGCTCGGAAGTTGGCTTGGGTTCCTCTGCGGCTTCCGCAGGAGTGATTTCTGTTTCATCAGGATTCCAGCCACCCTTGATAGCGGCCTTGAAAGCCACCATATCGTTGAGGTCTGGCGCTGTTACCCGAGTTTGCGTCTGCTCATCAGCCATTGGTTTTTCTCCAAGAAGAATTCCGGGCTTACCAGGCGAACCCGTGCGCGGGATAAAGACCGCCAAGAAAGCAAAAAAGGGGTTGCCGGTCCCACGGCGAACCGTGAAACCAGCAACCCCTTTCTAGAAAGATTGCTTTTCCTGGCCTTGCTCTCGCCCGTTAGCTAGACAGGCGAAACTTATTTGGTGCTAGAATGCCGTTATATTGAATTTCATGCTGACAACCCCATCTCCCCCGAAGGGGGCGGGCCGGCATCAGGCGGAGCGGCCTCGGAGGTAGAAGCCGCATTGCCAGCCCGCAAATCCTCAATACTTTGCTGCGTCGCCGCCGCCTCCATCTTCCACTGCTCGATCGCTTCCTTGCTTCTGAGCTCCGCTTCCTTGATGGCGGCTTCCAGTTTCAGCTTCTCTAATTCCAGTTGGTTTCTCATCGCGGCAATGCGTTCCGCCGACTCCAGTTCTGCGGTCCTGGACGCCTCGCGCTGCTGTGCTTCCTGCAACTTCTGGGAGAGCACTTGGAGCTGCTGACCCATCGCCTGCATTTGCTGCTGCACTTGCGGCGGGATAGCCTGTCCTTCCTTCATGCCGCCCAGCGCCTGTTCCACGGAGTCGGCCATTTCCTTGCCGCCCGGAATATCAATCGCCCGCAGCAGCCCCAACACCAGGACTTGCATTGCCTGCGGCGGCATGACGTTTGGCCATGTCTTCAGGATCTCGCTCAACTTGGCGACGGTTTCCTGCCGCTGCGTGGCGTAAGTTTGTCCGACTGAGATCGTGACATCGTAGCGTCCCACATTGAGGTTGAAGCGACCCTCTTGAGCTGCCTGCTCTTTCTCTTCTGGCGGGATGCTGCTGTCCACTATGATCGCAGACCGCTTCTCATCCTTGCCGATAATCTGCAAAATCGTCAGGTCATCGTAGGTCTTGGCCCTAGTGATAAGGTCCAAATAAATCCGGCCTGTATGCCAGATGGACCGTTCCGCGTTCGATTGGAAATGGAAGGTCGCTTTATCGCCCTGAGCCTGGCGGCTCTGGATGGCAAGGCCGGACTTCTCTCCAGACGGTTCCCCCAACGAAGAGCCGTACATTCCCGTAGAAGCCTTTAAGAAGTTCTGGAACATCCCGGCCATTCCCATTAACTGCCCGACGGCTGGCTCATAATTGATCCGCTGCGGCGCTTGCACGGAGTATTGCCCATTAGGAAGTTCCACAGGATCGTAGGGTACAGTGGCAAAAGCCATATCGTTGAGGCGTTCATAGATGGCTTTATATTTCTCCACCGAACCGGCGAGCGCGAAATAGGGCGACTTCGGCATCAATCCAATAATCTCCACGATTGCTGTGGCAATATAATTCAATGCCTGCTGCGCGCTGATACTGGGACGCACCAGCCCGGAGCGTAACGTCTTGCCAGAAATCGTTAGTTCTGACCCGTAGACCGGGACCACCGGAATATATTTTCCCGGCCAGTCCGTCTCGCTCAGAATCTCCACGCCATTGCTCTTTACCCAGTGGCGCGTCTTTTTATCCAATATGCGGTCGCCCACAACCGTCACGCCCGGAGCTAGACCGGAATTCCCAAATTTGGCGACGTTCGCATCCAGGATAGCTTGCCTCGCAACCGTACCGTTTGAGAGCAGCACTACTTTTTCTTCTTTGTGCTTGGTATAAAAATACTCCACTACGAGCGCCGCATTCGCGCCCATCCAGTCGGGCGGCAAAGTAGTCGCAATGTTGCCCCAATTGCCCTCCAAAGTTAACTCTGATTTGGGGTAGCGGCGGCGATATACCTCTTCCGCCAAGTAGTCCGCCACAAAGCAGAATTCCCAATCGGAACCATCAGGCTCCAGCCCTGCCGGATCGCCAAAGACCGTGAAGCGATCTTTAATGGGGCGGATTTCGATGTGCTGCGCCCTGAATTCCTGCTCGGTTTGGGGGTCATCGTAGGTGTATTTGGTGATCACGCGCCAAGCGCCAAAACCGCACTTCACGGCAGATTCAAACCCGGTTTCATAAGCCACTCTCGCTCGGCTGTTTTGCTCAATGGAGCGGATAATGCCTTGTAAAACCTCCGCCGTCAGCGGATCGGCATCGCTATCCACTGGATTTACTTGAATCGCAGGAAGCATCTGCCGAAATTCATTGGTGACTTGACTGCAAAACTGGCCAAGCTGCGGAAATGTCAGTGCGAGCCGCTTAATCGGAGCATCGGTGCGGTTCTTGAGGGCATCTTCATCCCACTGCGTGGATTTTCCGCCCTCATCGAACGCAGCTTCAAATTTCAGGTCCCTTTCCGCCAACGCGCGCCAGTCGCGCTCGGCTTCGGAAGCCCGCCTGAAGTTCTCCAGCATCTCGCCGATGATCGTTTTGTGAGCGTCGCTTAATTCCGACATCTAATTCCAACCGCTTCGGCCAGCCCCGCCTTTGAACCAGCCTTCGTACCATCCGCTATCCACCGAAGATTGGCCGGGGCCTACCACCATCCTCTGTATCCCGCTCATCACGAAATAGCGGACGAGGTCCATGAAGTGGTCGTTCTTTTTGACGATCTTCCCGGTTTCGTTTTCATCCTGCTTGCGCCGGTACATTCGAATCTCATCCCAGAATGGCTGAACGCCAGCGAATACTTTCAGTTTCCCAGTGGCTAGGGCTTGCCACACCGCCGTGATCCCGGTTGTCACTGAGTTGTCTGCTTTGGTGAGTTTCAGACCGCATTTGATGTAGGTCTCGAAGAGCCGCTGCCCATCATCTTGCGAACGCCCGTCCGAGCGTGGATCAATCACTCCCGGTATCCATGCCCCGCGCGACTTGATCGCATCGGCATGAACCAGCGGCAGTCTCTCCCCCTGGTAGTAATAGTCGTGGATGTAAACCACGCCAGACTGCGGGTTCTTGGCAAACCAGCCCACTGCGGTGCGGTTCCAGCCCACGTCCATCGAGAAGCCGCGCGGATAGGTCTCCAGGATCGGCGTAGTGTCCGGCGCCCGGATTTCCTCTTCAGGCAGCGGATAAATCAGCCCGGCGCCCAGTACCGGGATGCCCCGAATTTTGGCGTCCCGCAAATACGGCGGAATGCCGGCCATCAACTCCAGTTTGTTTTCTTCGGTCAGGTGCGGGACATCATCCCAGGTTGCCGTGGCGATATAGAGACTCATCTACCACCCCAATTCTGCGGCGTTCACCGCCCGATCCCTAGCGTCAATAATCAGCGGCGTCAACCCTTCCAAGGGGGTGAACGTCAGCAGCACTATCCCGTTCTCCCCCGCCCCACCTTCCGTATTCAGCGTGCGCATGTGGGAAGAAGAATAAGTTTCCGTAGCGCAGTGCTCATCCAGCCATACCCCGCCCGTGACTTTTTCCCCTTCAAACTCTTTCCATCCCTGCTCGTATGTTTTGAAGGCCAGCGGGCAAATGCCGCCCGATGAATGCCGGACGTGGGCTGAGGCGAATCCATTCTTGATATGAGGATTCAGGATGGTCTTGACAATCAAATGCGCCGGAATCGCCCCGGTGCCCAGCGATTCCTCTTGCTCTGGGTCGCCAAACAGTTCGCGCTGATTGATGTTTTTGACTTTCTGCCATGATTCGTTCGCGGTCCACCAGGAAGTAGGCTTGGTGAAGCGCCTGCCTTCCCACCAGTCGGGATACCAACCAGTCATGTGGCAAGCCACTTCGAACGCCGCGGCTCTCGACTTGCCTGTTCTGTTGCCGGCGATGAAGAATCTTTCAGCGTGTTCTTTGCCAGCTCTGAAAAAATCCAGATGTCGCGGGTAAAGCTCCCGGCGTAGCGGGCCTGTGTCTGGAAAGAAATCCCAGTAAAGGCGAGTTTTGGCTTTGTACTTCTCTTTCGCCGCAGCGACCTCCGCAGCCGGCAGAGTTTTTAGGCGCTCCAGGGCAGCAGCCTTCAACTTCCACAGGGCCTCTTTCTTCGGATCAACTACGGCTGGCATCTTTCGTTTTGCTCTGGAGAATCACGCGAGCCACCTGCTCGGCAGCCTTGTCCAACTTGTGATAAGCGCCGCTCGCGTCCACGCCATAGATGCGGTCAGACATCTCCACCAAGTCCCGAACGTCTAACTTGGCTTGTGTTTTGGTTTCTTTCTTGCCCATAAAACAAAAAAGGCCCGGAGCGGCTGACTCATAGTCAACCAACTCCGGGCCTCACCTTGCCGGAAAAAGCGAAATTGTTATGGACTACTTAATCAATTTTCGTCATTAGAAATATTCGGAGGCAGTCCATCCTCCACAATAACGCGGCATTCCCAAGATGGGTCCAGTATCGCAAAACGATCATCCCCGATCTCAAATGTCGTTTCTTTAGTTATCTCTTGTAGCGGGTTCTCTTTCATCATGAATATTGTCATTTACTGATCTCCTTCTCCACTTCTGGCTGCACTCTTACTTTTCGCACCCGTCCGTCCGGGAAAAACCGCACAATAATGTGCAGGGACTCCATCTCTGCGTGCAATGCGGAGGCAAATTCCCGGAGGGTCTGCACAACAGCATTTTCAATCGTCTGGAGGCGGGTCATTGCCAATTGTTCCGGATCCAGCGGGGCAAATTCTTCATAACTCTTGGCCAGGTTCTTGGTGAACCAGCCGCAACCGAAACCACCTTTCCAAGGCAGCTAGTTGCTCAAATGGCACTATTTCTCGCAGCGGCGTCCGAAATAGGCCATCACCACTCCCATACTGAGAATTTTCCGATACAGTCAATAATCGTTCCCGCCTGCCAATAGATTCCAGTACATGACGCTCGTACTCATACAGGTCAGCCGCTTCCTTGGCTGTGAACATGGGAGTTGGTACGGAATCTACCCGCTACTCATAGCAGTCACGATAAACCCGTCTCCGAGACCAGATCAACTGACCACCTCTCCAGGGCGGTGCATATGGGGAATAAACCGGCCCCCATCCCAATGGCCCGGGTCGCTGCCGTTCCACCAGACAACAGAGCCTCGGGATTCCTTATAAATAGGAATGCTATCCCGTCGTCCAAGAAAATGGCACTCCCCATTTAGGCGCATTTTCTTGCAGTGTTGTTCCCTCCGGGGTACTTCGACCCCAGACGCCAAAATTAAAATAGCACTATTATTTTGAGACATCAGTAGTGTAGAAATTTGAACCAGACAGACCATCGCTGTCGGACCGATGGGAGCGGAAGCGTTCCGCTCTTATCTATAATTATTTACTAGCAAGTCGAACGGTTGTCAACTTTAGAAGTTCTGGTAGTGTCCTAATTTGCCCCTGCAACCCCTCTATGGCCCATCCCGGCTTGCACGGTCGCCGATACTGAAAAAAACGTAGCCTACAAGGAGCAGCACCAATGGAGTCCAATCGCCCTGTCGCCAAGATTCCTTAATGCCTATCGGGGCCTTTAGAAATTCACCAAATCCCTCAGCAAGGATAAAGAAACTCCAAACGCCACCCACGCCAAAGAGCAGTATTCCAGCAATAAGGAATAGTGTGGAAATGGTTTTATGTATCTTTTCTCCTAGCATTTCCCAGAATCCCATTCCGGCCCCCCCCCTATATTTACCGGCCACCTTTAATGGTATGATGCCGGCCAGAAAGGACTCCTCGATTATGCCCAGGATTTTAACATCCAGGCATTGGCGCCGCTTCACTTCCTCTTCTTTTGGCTGCTTGGGAATATCCCTATGTCCCATGCTGCGATGATAGCGGCAGATTGTCTCACTAGGCTCCAGCATCACTTTCATAACCGGATGAAAGCCCATATCATCAACTCCTTCGCGTGAAAGTCTCCAAGGCGCTCCGCAACCTTTGCGCGCGAACGGATGCAGCATCCATCTCTCCCCAACCGCAGGCAGGCACATAATCCCAAAGCGCACGAGAAAATGGCCGGTCGCATTGGGAGAAAAGAAGCCGCGGGCGCTGCATCGCTTCGATTTCGGCAACGGTATATGCCCTATTACGATGTGTGCGTTGCATCATACAACCACCTTCAAGCATGGCTCCTCCGTATTAGTCGGATTCCATCCTCGGTAAAACAGCGAAGTAGGGATGCCACGCCACTCCGCGCTGCCATCCGTATAACTAATGCTTCATCCAGCACGCTCCAATGCCCGCAAAAGCGCCACCAATAATTTCCGCTTCTCCTCCCCGCGCAAACCCGATCTCTTCAAAACCCCGAGAATCTTCTCCCGATACAGAGCCACCACCTCTGTGGTTGTAATAATTTTATTTGACATCAACACCCCCCCCCTACATCACCAAAACTTTCAAATCGCTAAAATTCCCCCAGGTGGATGCATCGTAGGAATCGAGACGGGTACAGCACCTGGATGCCCCCCCCCGTGGGGATCGGTGGAAAATCCCGGAAAATCCACGGTGAGTATACTATATACTTCCCGCACGCTGATTACATTGGACTTACTCACCTTTATCAACATTTGCCTCTATTTCCTGCTCACCAGGCGGGAGCGCAAGTTGACTATCCACCTCCGCCAGCAGCCCCATGATCTCCTCTGCCGATGCCTTGCGTAAGTCCTGTATTCCCAACACTTTACGCTCGACGAACATGCCTAATTCCTTACCGATCAGCTCTAGTCCTCGATTGACCGACGATCTATCCCCGTCGAGCGTGGCCGCGATGACGTTATTCCTTAACTCCTGGAGAACCCAGCCCTTACTCACGGCAACCGATCTCACCGCCAGAGTCGATGATGCTTGTCGCAGCCATGCAACGCGTGCGGCAACGTCCGGCCTCCGCATCAACTCTGAACCCCGTGTAGCCGCCTGAGTACCGTGCCATCCCGCAAGATCAGCGGCCTGTGTCTGATTTTTATTGTCCGCCATATAGAGCGCGAAATTTTCGTGCTTTGCTTTTTTGAGTGGCCGGCTGGGGTCCGGTAAATATGGGGTGCTGACCTTGCGCGTTTTTACTGATTTCTCGCTCATTCTCACTAATTGTCGGTGGAAGTGCGCGTAAAATCAAGTGAAAGTTAGGAGGGCAGTGGTAAGTTGAAGATTATAAGGAGCTTCGCTTCACGTTGTTGCGCTACGGCCTTCGGCAGAGAGGAAGAAGGCATTTGCTTCTGCCCCTCCGTAGGTTCCCCATAGCTTACGCTGGGAACGTGCCGGCGGCGCTGGATTCTCCCCTTGACGCGGATCACTCCGGGTGGGCCTGCTTGCGCTACAGCCTTGCCTCTCCCGCTCGCTCTACCGGGTAGGTCCCGGCTTGGTTCCTGCGGAGGCTGGGATAACGGCGTTCCTGCGCCGCCGGGACGTGCAATACTCACAGTGCCCGGATTGAGAGACCTGTCCCTGTACTACTGCTTGCGATCCTTCTTTGTGTGTGATGGGACGAGTCGGGATGATGCTACGGTCTTGACGATAAACTTTCGCGGCCTGGTCAAGCTGCTGGCACCGCCAGCGGTTCCCGATCGCGTGAGCCTGCGCCCACTCGCGTTGACGCTGCTTCCTCTGCCGCCAGTCAGCCCAGTAATCGCGTGATTGTTCCATCCGTCCTTACCGTTCGCTGACAATCTAAACGGTAGGGGAAGCATCGCGCTTCCCCAGGATGGTTTAGATTGTTCAGTCACTTACAAACTTACGCCGGCGTTTCGCGTTTGTCAAATCTACCATTTCGTCTCTGCCAATACCGGGTCCATTCAATTTGCGCATTCTTTTCACGCATTTTCACTCACCCTCGGTACTAGTAGTTTGTCCTATCGGTAAATTATTCTTGCAGTACACACATTTTCCCCGATGCTAAATTGTTTGTTTCGTCATTATTTCCCTGATTGGTACTTATTACCGGGTAAACACTTCTGGGACTGTATCTGTAACTAACTGATATTGCGTACGAGCACTAATGGCACTAAACTTGCATAGTAACATATGTAAGTAACACGACAAGGAGGAAAAGATGGAAAATCCGATGAATCTGCGAGCATCGCAAATCGAACTCATCGAGGCGCTTACGGCGGGGCAACTCGACGCGATCCGCCACAACTTACAGGAGCCCGACTATTCG
>C687J35021_10003793_pt1 | contig 10291 bp, 8 predicted proteins | sample RifCSPhighO2_12_FD_35021 | JGI IMG/M metagenome (IMG submission 35021)
CGACAAGATCAACTTCCTGATGGACGCCACGGTCGGTTTCATCAACATCAACCAGAACAAGATCATCAAGATCTTCTCGGTGGCCAGCGTCGCGCTGCTGCCACCCACCCTGATCGCGAGCAGCTACGGCATGAATTTCAAGTTCATGCCCGAACTGGAGTGGACGCTCGGCTACCCCTTCGCCCTGGGCCTGATGGTGTGCAGCGCCCTGGTGCCCATGTGGTACTTCCGTCGACGTGGCTGGCTCAAATAATTCATTGAATTCTGAATTAAACGCTTTACCATCATACGTATGCAGCTTCTGTTTTCATAGCAAACTCAGCAACTGGCGCACAATGTGGTCCGCGTAGCGACTGGCCACGGTCTGGACAAAGACCGGGAAATCGACATGCGCGTCATCATCGGCCCGGTCGGAGATGGTGCGCATGGCGGCAAACGGCACGCCATAGTCCAGACACACCTGGGCTACGGCGGCTCCTTCCATCTCCACAGCCAGCACATCGTGCCCCGCCGCCACCAGAGGTTCACGCAGTGCCCGCGATACCTGTGCACTGGTGACGAACTGGTCACCACTGGCAATCAACCCTTGGTGTAGTTGCGGCGGCTGCCCATCTGGATGTGCATAAAAATTGGATCTAGCGCCTTCCAGGCAAGCGCTAACAGCTCCTGAAAGATGAGCGGACAGCTCCGCATTACAGGGCAGGCGCACACCCGCATAGCCGGGCACGTGCCATCGCTTGAACAGCGGTGAGACATCCATGTCGTGCTGAACGTAGTCCAGTGCCACCACAACATCCCCCACACGCACGCCGTCCCCCAAGCCCCCCGCGACACCCGTAAAGACAATGCGCGCCACGCCAAACCGCTCCACCAGCACCGTGGCCGTGGTCGCTGCAGCCACCTTGCCCATGCCCGACAGCGCCAACACCACGGGCTTGCCATGCAACGCCCCCACCCAGAACGCACGGCCCGCGTGCGTGATGCGGCGGGCCTGCTCCAGGCTGTCGACGAGGCCGGACTGTTCTTCGGGGAGGGCGCTGAGAATGGCGGTGGTCATGGTGGTTCCAGAATGACAAAGAGCGGCCGAAGCCGCTCCGTATTGTGGCGCACGGGACCCAAACGGCCCCGCTGGATCACTTCTTGTCGCGCAGTTCGCGGCGCAAAATTTTGCCCACGGGCGTCTTGGGCAGTTCCTCACGGAACTCCACCACCTTTGGCTGCTTGTAGCCCGTCAACTCGTGGCGGCAGAACTCACGTACGGCCGCCTCGGTCAGGTCGGGATCCTTGCGCACAATGACCAGCTTGACCGCCTCACCCGACTTTTCGTCGGGCACGCCCACCACGGCGCATTCCATCACGCCAGGCATGGCTGCCACGACTTCTTCCACCTCGTTGGGGTAGACGTTGAAGCCGCTGACCAGCACCATGTCCTTTTTGCGGTCAACGATCTTGAAGTAGCCGCGTTCGTCTATCACGCCCACGTCGCCGGACTTGAAGTAGCCGTCCTCGGTCATCACCTTGGCGGTCTCGTCCGGGCGCTGCCAGTAGCCCGCCATCACTTGCGGGCCCTTGATGGCAATCTCACCCGGTACGCCCAGTTCGTTGATCGTGTTGCCTTCATCGTCCAGCAGTTTCATGGAGGTGCCAGGCAAGGGCACACCGATGGTGCCCGTGAATTCCTTGCCGGTCACCGGGTTGCAGCTGGCCGATGGGCTGGTTTCCGACAGGCCATAGCCCTCGCAGATCGGGCAGCCTGTCTTCTCCAGCCACAGCTTCGCCACAGCGCCCTGCACGGCCATGCCACCGCCCACGGACACCTTGAGGTTCTTCCAGTTGACGGTGTTGAAGTCGGGGTGATTGGCCAGGCCGTTGAACAACGTGTTCACGGCTGGGAAGCTGTGGAAGGTGTGCTTGGACAGCTCCTTGAGCACTGCAGGCAGGTCGCGCGGGTTGGGGATCAGGATGGTTTTGCCCCCCGTGCGCATGGACAGCATCATGTTCACGGTGAACGCGAAGATGTGATACAGCGGCAGCGCGCAGATGCTGGTGGGCTGTTCGCCCGCGGGCACCTTCTTCATCACCGGGTCGTTCCAGGCCTCGGACTGCAGCACGTTGGCGATCACGTTACGGTGCAGCAGCACAGCGCCCTTGCTCACGCCCGTGGTGCCGCCAGTGTATTGCAGCAGGGCAATGTCATCGGGCTTGATTTCAGGCTTCTTCAACGTGCCGCGCGTGCCCTGGGCAATGGCGTCATTGAAGCGCACGGCCCCGGGCAGGTTGTAGGCCGGCACCATTTTCTTGACATTGCGCACCACATAGTTGACCAGCGCTCCCTTGAGCAAGCCGAGCTGGTCGCCCATGGCGCACAGCACCACATGCTTGACGGGCGTGTGGGTGATGCACTGCTCCAGCGTGGTGGCGAAGTTCTCAATGATGACAATTGCCTTGGCACCCGAATCCTTGAGCTGGTGCTCCAGTTCGCGCGGGGTGTAGAGCGGATTGACGTTGACCACCACAAAACCCGCACGCAGGATGGCAGCCACCGTCACGGGGTACTGCGGCACGTTGGGCATCATGATGGCTACGCGGTCTCCCTTGACCAGCCCCAGCCCCTGCAAATAGGCGGCAAAGGCGCTGCTCAAAGAGTCTGTCTGGGCGTAGGTGACATCCTTGCCCATGAAGCTGTAAGCCACGCGATCGGCGTACTTGTGAAAAGCCTCCTCCATCAGCGCCACAAGGGACGGGTACTGCCCCGGGTCGATGTCGGCGGGCACGCCAGACGGGTAGCTCTTGAGCCAAATGCGGTCGGTCATCTCCAGGTCTCCTGATGTATTTATTGCGTATGAAAAACCGTGCCAGAATAATTTCGCACGATCGTGCTATTTTGCTGTGGAAATTATGCCCTGTCAGTCCTTGAGTGCCCCCAGCACCTCATCCAGCATCTTCTTCGCGTCGCCGAACAGCATGCGGTTGTTCTCTTTGTAGAACAGCGGGTTGTCCACGCCCGCATATCCAGAGGCCATGGAGCGCTTCATCACGATCGAGGTCTTGGCCCTCCACACTTCAAGCACAGGCATGCCAGCGATGGGGCTGGAAGGGTCTTCAAGGGCGCTGGGGTTCACGATGTCGTTGGCGCCGATGACCATGACCACGTCGGTGTCCGGGAAATCGTCGTTGATTTCATCCATTTCCATCACGATGTCGTAGGGAACCTTGGCCTCGGCCAGCAGCACATTCATGTGGCCCGGCATCCGGCCCGCGACCGGGTGGATGCCGAAGCGCACATTGACGCCCTTATCGCGCAGGGTCTTGGTGATCTCGTACACCGTGTGCTGCGCCTGTGCCACGGCCATGCCGTATCCAGGCACGATGATGACGCTCTTGGCCTCGCGCAGCATTTCGGCCGTCTCGGCGGAACTGACGGGCACCGCCTCACCCTGCGGCTCGGCAGCCTCGCCCTTCTTGGCCGGAGTGCCTCCGCCCGAACCGAAGCCACCCGCAATCACGCTGATAAAGTTGCGATTCATTGCGCTGCACATGATGTAGGACAGGATGGCGCCCGAAGAGCCGACCAGCGCGCCAGTCACGATCAGCAGGTCGTTGCTCAGCATGAAGCCCGTAGCCGCAGCGGCCCAGCCGGAGTAACTGTTGAGCATGGACACCACCACCGGCATGTCGGCACCGCCAATGGCCATGACCATGTGGATGCCGAACAGCAGTGCGATCACGGTCATGACGATCAATGGCAGCATGCCCGACGGCACATCATGCGCAGCCAGGAACTCCTTGCCGAACCAGATCACTACCAGCAGGCCAGCCAGGTTCAGCCAGTGGCGCCCGGGCAGCAGCAGCGGCTTGCCGCCGATTTTGCCGTTGAGCTTGCCGAAGGCAATGAGCGAGCCCGAGAAGGTCACGGCGCCAATCAGGATGCCGACGTAGATTTCGACCTCATGGATGGTCTTCTCCACACCCTGCAGCTGGATTGAAGTATCAACGTAGCTGGCAAAGCCGACGAGGCAGGCTGCCAGACCCACCAGACTGTGCATGAGTGCCACCAGCTCGGGCATCTGGGTCATCTTCACGACCTTGGCCGCATACAGGCCAATGCCGCCACCGATCACCAGCGCACCGACGATCCAGGCCATGCCCGCAGGGCTGACGCGGGGGCCGAACACCGTGGCCAGCACGGCCAGCGCCATTCCGACCATACCGAAAAGATTGCCCCGGCGCGAAGTTTCAGGGTTGGACAACCCCCCGAGGCTCAGGATGAAGAGAATGGCGGCGCCGAGGTAAGCCACCGTGGCGAGACTTTGGGACATGATCGTCTTTCCTTCTTTGTTCTCGTTCTTATTTGCGGAACATGGCGAGCATGCGGCGCGTCACGGCAAAGCCACCAAACATGTTGATGGCCGTGAGCACGATGGCTGCAAAGGCCATCCAGAGGATCAGTCCATCGGGTCGCCCGTTCATCCCTGCTTCAGGCGGCGCGATCTGTACCAGCGCACCGATGGCGATGATGCTGGAGATGGCGTTGGTCACGCTCATCAGCGGCGTGTGCAGCGCGGGGGTGACGTTCCACACCACCATGTAGCCGATGAAGCAGGCCAGCACGAACACCGTGAAGTGCCCCAGGAAGGCCGCAGGTGCATAGGCCCCGATGAACCAGAAGGCCAGCGCAACTACTGCAAAAATGATGGCCAGCTTCTTGGCGGGCAGCGGGCCGCTGCTGCCATGGCCGTGGCCCACTTTCTTCTCGGCCACCGGAGTGGCCGCAGGCTTGGGCGCAGAGACCGGTGCAGCCTTGAGCGGCGGGGCGGGCCAGGTGATGGCTCCCTCCTTGATGACCGTGAGGCCGCGGATCGCCTCGTCCTCCATGTTGACTGCGGCCACACCGTCCTTGGCCTTGCACAGTTCCTCGACCAGGCGCAGCAGGTTGGTGGCATACAGCGTGGAAGACTGCTTGGCCAGCCGAGAAGCCAGGTCGGTGTAGCCAATGATGGTGACGCCATGGCGCACTACGGCCTCGCCGGGCACGGTCAGCTCGCAGTTGCCGCCCTGCTCAGCCGCCATGTCCACGATCACGCTGCCCGGCTTCATCGACTGCACCATTTCGGCCGTGATGAGCTTGGGCGCGGGCTTGCCGGGAATCAGTGCGGTGGTGATGATGATGTCCGCGTCCTTGGCCTGGGTGGCGTACATCTGGCGCTGCGCTGCCTGGAAACCCTCGCTCATGACCTTGGCATACCCGCCACCGCCCGAGCCTTCTTCTTCGAAATCGACCTTTACGAACTCGCCGCCCAGCGACTTGACCTGGTCGGCCACTTCGGCGCGCGTATCGTTGGCACGCACGATGGCGCCCAGATTGGCCGCCGTACCAATGGCCGCAAGACCCGCGACACCGGCACCCGCGATGAACACCTTGGCCGGAGGCACCTTGCCCGCCGCCGTGATCTGGCCGTTGAAATAGCGGCCGAAGGCATTGGCCGCCTCAATAACGGCGCGGTAGCCGCTCACACCGGCGGTGGAGGTCAATGCGTCCATTTTCTGTGCGCGACTCAGGGTGCGCGGCAGGCAGTCAATCGCCAGCACCGTGGCGTTCCTGGCGGTCAACTGCTGCATCAGATCAGGATTCTGGGCGGGCCAGACAAAGCCGATCAATGTCCCGCCTTCGCGCATCAGTGCCACTTCGTCGCTGCTTGGTGGGCGCACCTTAAGCACGATGTCCGAAGCCGCCCACAGCGCGCGAGCGTCGGGCAGCACCTCGGCCCCGGCGGCGCGGTAGGCATCATCGCTGCAGTGTGCTGCATCGCCTGCACCGGACTCGACAGCGACCGTGAAGCCGAGCTTGAGGAGTTTTTCCACCACGTCCGGCACGGTGGCCACGCGCTTTTCACCGTGGAAGGTTTCCCTGGGCACGCCGATGCGCTGCCCCGCTGGGGTTGGGCCTGTTTGCATGAATGGTCTCCTCCAAGTGTAGTAATCGTTGCACCAGCCCTGCAGAGGCTGGTATGCGTGATGGGCCGGGCTGAAATGTTCCGCTCACTATCCCCGCCCGCACGTTTTTACTGACCGCGAGCTTACATGAAGAACATTCGGGTTCTATCTCCTATCGGACAGGTTCATGTAGAGAAGTCCCCCAAAAACAAAAACCGGCAGCATGAGGGCTGCCGGTTTTCGCTGGGTGGGCATGCAGTTGTCAGTTCACCAGCTGAGCCAACTCGCCCGCTGCGTACTTCTGTGCCATCACGGTCAGCGGCACGCCCTGGATCTTGGCGCCCTGGCCTTCGCACCCAAATTCAATATAGCGCTGCTTGCAGATGGCTTTGGCGGCTTCGCGTGCGGGCTTGAGCCACTCGCGGGCATCGAACTTGTCAGGGTTCTCAGCCATGAACTTGCGCACCGCGCCCGTCATGGCGAGGCGAATGTCTGTGTCGATATTGATCTTGCGCACACCGTACTTGATGGCCTGCTGGATTTCTTCGACGGGCACGCCATACGTCTCTTTCATCTTGCCACCGTACTGGTTGATGATGGCCAGCAAATCCTGCGGCACTGAGGACGATCCGTGCATCACCAAGTGGGTGTTCGGGATGCGGGCGTTTATTTCCCTCACGCGCGAGATGGCCAGCACGTCGCCTGTGGGCGGACGGGTGAACTTGTAAGCGCCGTGGCTGGTACCGATGGCGATGGCCAGCGCGTCAAGCTGGGTGGCCTTGACGAATTGCGCGGCCTCTTCGGGGTCGGTCAGCATTTGGCTATGGTCAAGCTTGCCGACGGCGCCGATACCGTCTTCCTCGCCAGCTTCGCCGGTTTCCAGCGAACCCAGGCAGCCGAGCTCCCCCTCCACGGTCACACCCACCTTGTGGGCCATCTCGACGACCTTGCGGGTCACTTCCACGTTGTACTCGAAGGAAGCTGGCGTCTTGCCGTCCTCCATCAGTGAACCGTCCATCATCACCGAGCCAAAGTCCAGATCGATGGCGCCCTGACAGATCTTGGGTGAGGTTCCGTGGTCCTGGTGCATCACCAGCGGGATGTGCGGATAGGCTTCGCAAGCGGCCTGAATCAGGTGCTTGATGAAACTCTCTCCCGCATACTTGCGCGCACCCGCACTGGCCTGGAGGATCACTGGTGCCCCCACCTCGTCGGCGGCCGCCATCACGGCCTGCACCTGCTCCAGGTTGTTGACGTTGAAGGCAGGGATGCCGTAGCCATTGCTGGCGGCATGGTCGAGCAGTTCGCGCATCGAGACGAGTGGCATGGTGGTGGTCCAATCAGGGTTAGGGAGACACAAAAAACGGCACGGTGCGGCGGTAACCGCTTTGTAACCCGTGATTTTAACGGCCCGTGCTGCACCGCCTACGCGATCTCCCCAGCCCCCGCCCCGCTTTCCTGTGGACGGTCAGGCAGCGCGGCAGATCTTCAGCATGTTGGTACCGCCCGGCGCACCCATGGGCTCCCCGCAGGTGATGGCGTAGACATCTCCACTGCTGACTATGTTACGCATCTTGAGGTGACGCTCTGCCTGCTCCAAAGCCGTGTCACGGTCTGCACTGGTATCCATCAATAGTGGACGCACGTTACGAAAGAGCGCCATGCGTCGCTGCGTCGCTATCTTGGGGGTCAATGCATAAATCGGGATGTGGATGCGGTGACGGCTCATCCACAAGGCGGTTGAACCGCTATCAGTCATGGCGACAATGGCCTTGGCGCCCAGATGATGCGCCGTAAACAACGCCCCCATCGCGATCGACTGGTCGATGCTGCTGAAGGTGCGGCCTGAAAAATCCGCATCAAGCTGCGCATCTTCAGCAGCTTCTGCTGCAGCACAAATCTTCGCCATCTCCAGCACGGTTTCCAGAGGGTATTTGCCTGCAGCCGTCTCGGCGCTGAGCATGACGGCATCGGTGCCATCGAGCACCGCATTGGCTACATCGCTGACCTCGGCCCGTGTCGGTACAGGGTTGGTGATCATGCTTTCCATCATCTGCGTTGCCGTGATGACCACTTTGTCCATATCACGCGCCATCCGGATCATTTTTTTCTGCAGTGCTGGAACCACAGCATTACCCACCTCAACCGCCAGATCGCCCCGAGCCACCATGATGCCGTCGCTGGCCCGAAGAATCTCCTCCAGCCTTGGTATCGCTTCCGCCCGCTCGATCTTGGCGATCAAGCCCGGCCGGTGCTGGTAGGGTGCGGCCGCCACATTGCACAACTGGCGAGCCATTTCCATGTCAGTGGCATTTTTCGGAAAACTCACCGCCACGTAATCGGCCTGCAGGCTCATGGCCGTACGGATGTCATCCATGTCCTTGGCCGTCAGTGCGGGGGCCGTCAGTCCTCCACCTTGCTTGTTGATGCCCTTGTTGTTGGAGAGTTCACCGCCGATCTTGACCGTGGTGTGCACGGCCTCGCCGCGCACCGCATCCACGGTCAGCACAATCAGGCCGTCATTGAGCAGAAGCACGTCCCCGGCCCGGGTGTCACGGGGCAGTTCCTTGTAATCCAGCCCCACGCCGTCCTGATCTCCTGGTTCCGTCCGGGAGGCGTCAAGCACAAAGGGCGCACCCGCTTCCAGCATCACACGCCCCTGGGCAAACTTGCCAACACGGATCTTGGGGCCCTGGAGATCCGCCATGATCGCAACTTCTCTGCCCGCGCGCTGCGCTGCCTCACGAACCATCTGCGCCCGGTCGATATGATCCTGTGCGGTTCCATGACTGAAGTTCAGCCGCACCACATTGACCCCTGCTGTGATCATTTTTTCGAGCAGTTGCACCTCGCTGGAGGCGGGGCCCAGGGTGGCAACAATCTTGGTGGCTCGGCGCAACGTCATGAACAGCCTCTTTCCGGAGTTGTAATTAGGTTTCAATTTTTACACGAAAGCAGTTACAGGACGACAACGAAGCGTGACAAGCTCTCATACATCGTTGAAAGCATCATTGGCGGTGCGGCCTTGGCGATCTGTGTGCACTGATGGGAAGCTAAAAAAAAGGCCGTCTGATGACGGCCTTTTGGGTTTGGCTTCTGCAGAATAGAACTCAACGCGGCACCTGTAGCAGACGCTGCACATCACGATCGTTGGGCAAGGCATAGTCGTGGCCGCGCACGATACGGCCGTCTTCGGTTCGCACCAGCTTGAGACTCACATAGGTGAAGTTGGCCGCTGCCGAATAGGTGCCTACCAGAACCATTGAAGCATTGTGACTGCGTGCGATGTCCTTGATTTCACGTGAGAGAAGCAATTCACCAGCGCCTTCCTTGACGAATACATCGCCACGGAGTTTGATTTCCTTCACATTGAAACCGCTACCCGCCATGACGGAAGCATATTGCTCGGACAAGGTGCGGCCCAGCGGAGCAGAACGGCTCAAATCATTGACATTAACCACCGTGGCAACAAGCACGGGGCCACCGCCCAGGGCATGCATGTCGAAACCGGCTGCCAGCTTGGTGACAGCGTCGCGATTGGCCTGCAGAAACTGGCTGCTGGCCGCTTCCTGGTAGCTGGGCTCAGCGCGCACAGGAACATTGTTGGTGGCACAACCCGCCAGCAATGTGGCAGCCAGTGCGGTCAAGAGTGCATACGACTTCATTGCGAAACCACCTTCATGTTGATGTTCTTGTACGAAGGACGCATGAACAAGGGTGTATCAGCGTTTTCGAGGTAGTACACATCGGTCTTGCGGGCGATAAACTGACCACCACGTGCAACAGTGGTCGTGAGAATCATCTCGGTATTGGTGGGCCCACCGGAATTAACGCTAGCACCGTAATCCGCCGCCGCCGTGAGGCCCAGGGTGGCCAGCAGTTGCGCATCCAGGTGTTCATGGCGCAGACCATATGCAGCCATGAGCCCTGCAGCAATCATCGTGAATTGCCCGGGGATGAAGTGGGGGCGCTCGCTGTTGTGGCGTACCAACTGGGTGTGGTATGTCACATCCAGTGTCTGGCCGGGCATCTGCTGCACCGGAGCACCGCTTTGCACCAGTTTGGTGATCAGGAAATCACGGAACGCCAGATCGAAAGAACTGGGGCTGGCGGGCAGAGCCACATGCAGTTGCGTGCCAGGCGCCACACCGGCCTTGTCGAGCGTAGCCAAGGTTTGCGCGACCACATCGCGAGAAACCAGTTCCCAGTGGCCTGCAGAGCGCACCTTGGGCTGAACCGTCAATTCAAAATTCTCAGCGAGGGGAATGGGCGCCCTCGATGCGCATCCCACCATAGTTGCCACAGCGCCAGCCAGCACGGCCAGGCTGATTGCCTTTGAAAACACCATGATTCCCTC
>C687J35021_10003796_pt1 | contig 10286 bp, 8 predicted proteins | sample RifCSPhighO2_12_FD_35021 | JGI IMG/M metagenome (IMG submission 35021)
CACAATCTGGATAATGATTGATACATTCATGATAGCAATTTAAAATAACATTTTTAATTAATTCAATATATTCTTGATCATTATTTTCATTTTTATCTAGCCATAATAATGATGGATCACGACTTGTAATTTTTGTCCAATCAGGTCTGGTCAGTTTTTTATTGAATGATTTAGATCGCACGTGAAATAATTTAGCTGATTTTAACATTTTCATCCCACCAAATAAACGGTTTATCAAAATATCCAGAACGGCATTTTAATTCTCGAATATCTTTAATTCTTTTTCCTGGATTACCTGCGATAACTGAATAAGGTTCGACATCTTTAACAACGATTGAGCCTGCATAAATCTGGGTATGATGGCCTATTCGTATACCTGGTGCGATAACAACATTTGCACCAATAGACACATAGTCTTCTACTATAGATTTCGGTACACAGTTTGTTCGCTTCGGACATGGCGGATGAATATCATCTGTAAAAGTGACTCCAGGACCTATAAATACCATCGACCCAATCACTACTTCTTCCATGAATACTTTTGCATTAATCCTCACCTGATTTCCAACGATACATCCATTCTTAATAATAGCTTTTGGACCAATCCGGCAATTGTCTCCAAAGCGATTATTATAAAAAATAGTGGTTTGATCACTAATATCAAAATGAATTCCTGCAACAACATTATCATAAATAGTACACCGAGATCCAATAAATGCATGATCACCAATAGAAACCTTTTCTTGCTCATGAAAACGATCGTGCAATCCAATAATTGCAAATGCTTCTACAATAGCATTATCTCCTATTTGAACATTATCATATATAATTGCAGATTCATGGAATTGCTTTATATTATTCATGCTATGCTATTCTCCGAATAGAATTATACATATCATTCATCTCGGCAATAAGCTGAACATAGCAACTTGATATTTTTTGACTAATCTTTTTTTCTTTTTCTAAAAAATCATTACTATCTAATTTTCTTGGGCACCGTCCTTTAGCAAGGATGCCATCTAAAATCGGCAATGGATCATTACCTATAATGGTTTTGAGTCTGCCAATTTCCTTTTCATGATTGGTGACTAAATCTTCGAATGTAAAAACATGAAGATTTTTGTAATTTCTTTTTTTTATTAATGTGTCTCTATTTAGTTTAAGAAAAGTATAAATCATCTTGATTGTTCTCTCGGTAGGAGTAACTGATAAATATTCTTCCTCCCAACCTAATGCGACTTCCGGTACAGTTGTATCTTTATATTTGATACAATACTGCATTTCAGTAGGATCTTTCGACATTCGCTCACTAATGTTTATACCAACCCAATCATAAATAATTTCTATTGGTTTTCGATTGGAATAAATGAAATCTAAACGATCTCCATATGCATCAAACACAATATCTGATTTATTTATAACATCATGGCACCAAGTTAAATAAATAGGATTTTCTTTTAAAACATTTTCATAAATAATTGGTCCATCCTGTTCCGCCGCTCGCTTAAGATATTTGGAAGGAGAATGATAATGATACAATGAACTAAGATCGGATAAACGTGTATTAACTTGACGCCCAATCATACTTTTATATAGCGCACTATCCATTTCTGTTTTCAAAATTGCAATAGCAATATCTGATGATATTTTATTATATTTATGTGCCAAAGCAACGTATTCTAAAAATGGATTATATTCTTGTTTCTCAACTGCATGGAAACTTCCAATGATATCTGCTAACAAAGATTTTCCAGACCTTCCAATACCATCTAGGATAATTAATCTATTCAATAAAATATTATCTCTTTTAAACTCCACTTAACCTCCTTAAAATGAAATACGTTAGATTTATACTATCGTGAAAAATCTACAGTGCTGAGTTTATTTATCATTATTCTTGAGATATGGACCATGTAATATATCAATTGCCTATTAGTAATAGATGTGAGCTTCACCAGCCATGTTTCACACTGTAGGTTTTTTTGTTAAAATTCTTTTTTTAATGTATTGATAATGATTTCATTTCTGACTTTATTTAGTTATTGCAATATTTTCATCAATTTTTTTGATTTTATTTAAGCTTAACAAAAGCTCAACCCATTCATTAATATAATTTTTTGATATTTTAATAAAATTGTTACAAAATTTCTGGCGAACTGTCTGAACAGTTTCACTATTCCACCAAGAAAATGGGTTATCTGCGATATTATTCAACATTTTCGCAGCAGCCTCTGGCGAATCATGATAAATTCCTACACGCTCCAGTTCTTCAAGATAAGGCTTTGCTTCATTGCGAAATGCCCATTGTTCTGCATCCCAAAATAAAATAGTTGGTACATCTAGCAATAATGTATATAAGAATGGAGTACTTGCATGATCTATTACTACCATCTTGGCCTGAGCAAGATGTGTAAAAAAACCATCACGATCTTCAGGCAGATAAATTTTCAATTCCGGAAGATGCTCTTTAACTTCATCAAAATTTGTAGATGAAGGATTAAGCCTCATGCAAATCTGAGAAGTAATTTTTGATTTTAAGGCGGAAATGAATCTTTTTTGATAAGACAAGTATGGTTTGCTGGAGATTGACCAATCATATATGCTTAGTTGATAGCGCATGTTTGACTGTGTTGCCACCCATAATATTTCATTCAACCCACTTTTTTTATTTTTTTGAAACTTCTTAACAAGCAAATTTCCATGAGGAATTGGAGCAGGTAATACATTTTTGCATCTCCAACCCCAAGAGATAAAAAAGTCACTCACATGACGCTCTAAAAATTCAGATGAAGCTGCTTTTTGCATTCCATAACAACCGCCATGTTGAAAACCAATTAATTTTGATCCCGCTTCCAATTGCTCACCAATCCAAAATTTATATTGATCATAGCTACAACATGATTCAAGCATAATAAGCTTGCTAACATATGGAAAATATTTTTTGCTCGCAACTACTTCTTCTTCATAACCTTCAATAAAAATTGATGGCATATTAATTGGTAAAGTATGTATTACTAATTTTGATAGTTCATCATCAACGGGAATAGCTAATAATTGATTACGTTTTTTCAAATCAAGTATGTTTCTAGAAATAGATGATCGTCCTAAAATTTGGCCACGGTTTATTGGGATAGTTGGAAGTAGAGGTAAAATACGAAACCCTGAGCGCAACATTAATTTAATCATATTCATTTTAGAAAAGCCATCTAATATGCCAACCATTTGTGATCTTCTAGCTTTATTCACAATACGTAAAATTGATAATAAAAATTTGGTACGATTCTTATATGAATTTTCTAAAAATTGAGTATTTCGTTGCTTTAATTCTGCTTCCCAAGTTGCGCTCTTGAAATTAATTGGTCGCTTAAAAGATAGATTCAATAATTGTGTTAAGATTTGTAAATTCCAAGTATCACTTTCAAAAGACCAAACTTGAGCCTCGCCAGTACTTATTGGAGTCAAAAATGCATCTTGCAAAAGTCCATAAGTTTCGAGGTCTGGATTTGTATGAAATGCTGCTTGTAAATAAATAAATCGCATGTAGATAGTTTGAATATATAAAAACAAAAATGGACCAACCAGTAATCTCCAATATTGCAGTGAGTGTTTGAGTCCATGAATTTCATTCAACCAATCTATTAGTTTAGGTAATAATTTCTCATAAATACCCATAGCATATTGATAAGCTTCATAAGAATTTGCATGGCGCAGTTCATCAGACTCCAATACTTGTGCATCTAGTTCCTCCCAGATATGTCTTTTTTTATGGTCTTTGCACCATTCACCTAAAAATAACAGAGGACGCGAAGTATCCCAAAATTCTTCAAGTCCGGTTAATGCCAAAAACTCTCTTGGTTTTTGCTCGATTTTCATTATTGTCCCTATATGTTACACTTCACATTAAATAATATTTTTTTAATTATTCACTTAATATCACTGCTATTCCCAAAAAATGCTCTCAAAGTAAATTTAGTACTAGGTTCTTGGAGTCTTTCTATTTCTAAAGCAGAAAGCCCTACACGAGCAGCTAGTAGTGAAATAGAAACAAAACTAAATACATGTAAATGATCAATAGAAAATTCTTCTCGTTCAGCGCCTATATTTTTTGCGGTCTCACCATCAGGTAATTCAACATAAAATAATCCGTCTTTTTTTAAGAAGGATACTGCTCTATGCAACATCGCTATTGGATTCTCTACATGCTCCAATACTTTGTTAAAAACAATTAGGTCGTAATCTTCCAGTGGAGTCACTTCAAAAAAATTACCACATAAAGTGGGTACGTTAACATAATCCTCAATATGTCTTACCGCCTGTGGATCCGGATCGAGCGCAGTAACTTGATAACCTCGCTTTGACATAACATAGGGAAAGATTCCTAATCCTGATCCAACATCTAATATTTTGTAGCTATCTCGTTGCTTGGCTACATTGCGATGACGTAAAAATTCCTCAATACGATTACAACGGCCAATATTATCTGATTTTTCTGGATCAAGGTGAATAATGCGCTGCAAAGCATTATACATCCCATCTGCATTTTTATAGGTAGAAGTGTTATATTCAGAAGAATAAAGTGTGCTAAGATCCATATGACCAGTAGAATAAAAATGCCCGCATATCATACAAGAAATAATCTTTCGGTAATATAGATCTGATTTTAGCAATCCAAAATCTGTTTCGCCTATTGGTGGTTGTTTATACTCAAATACTTCTTGAAAGCGAGAATGATCACAGAACATGCATTGAGTAATAATGCATTTTTTCATTTTGATTCCTTCAACAATTTTTGTTCAATCATTTGCAAATGTTCAAGGGTATCCATCCAGCAAACAATTGTCAGTGGTTCTTGATTAACATACTGCTGAAAAAGCTCTTCTTTTCCTTTTTCTACTAACATGATAAAAAAGCGATTGATTCTATTTTTAACCAACACTGCTCTTAACTGAAAATTAGACAAACGACCATTCAAAGAAGGTGTTGCATAAAAACCCCAGTCTTTTCTGGCAACATCGTATTCATTCCCAAGCTCTGTTACAAAGGTAATTTGTTCATTAGCCGTTAATTCTACAGAACCACAATCCTTAATAGTATTCTTGTTATCATAACCAACTACAAATTCACGTGGCGGAATTTTTTCTTTAAATTTCATTTATACACTCATAGTATTTCAATTTAATTGCTAACCTTCAAGTTCAAATGTCGAATAGAATTATCCATTATTAATGAATCATGCTTATTAACTAATTTATGCGCCGAAAGAGTATTCAAAATGGAATATAAGTCCCAAATTGGAACATTACATTTTTCTGCAATAGTAAGTAATGAAGTTTTACCATCAGAATAAGTAATTAGATTCATCATTAATCCAACATATTTATCACGTACTTTTGTACCGATTGTATGATAAAGACCTCTTTTACTCAAATGCGGTTCGCCTAAGACCGTGACTTCTGGATAGCAATTATTTTCAAAAGCCTCTAAAGCATGACGAAGAGCGCTATAACCGCCTTTTAAGCCTTCTGGCGTAACCACATTTTCCAAATTATCTAGAGATGTATGATATTCGCTATACTCAGCGAATTTTGTTCGCATAATAGATGCAATAGGTAAATCTATTCCTGGGGCACAATATTGACGCTCATCACTTCCTCGATCATTCCAGGTATAAGTTTTAAAGTTTTTATCAGTCCACTTAAGAATATGATTAGCTACCTGATCAGAGAGTGTATTACCATCACGAGATGGTAAATACGAATAATTTCGGTTATCGCCTACACAAGTTATATTAAAACCAGCAACCACATGTTCTTTTAAATGTTTATAATGCTGACTTAAATATGTAATAGATCCAATCGTCTCTGGAACAAAAATAATTCTATATGTAAACCTTCTATTTTTCAATGATTCAAGCCATTTAGCTAAATATATCGTAACAGTCGGACCAGATAATTCATTATTCGCCATTGATGGATGACAAACATAAGTAGAAAGAAATATTTCTTTTGAACTTTCGCCTGGAATGATCAATTCGCCATAGGTGAGCGATCCTGATTGTAATGTAGAATTAATGTGTACTTTATATTTCCCTGGCTTTAGTTTTTTTCTCTGATTGTGTGTAATGCAAAATCCCCATCTCTCTGTATAGTAAGATGTAACATAGGGTATTGCATTTGGTTGATTACTGAGTGAAAAAAGATGTTTGTCTAATTCTTCAAGTTCGAAAGTAGCATTAACCGGTATTGAATATCCCATTAAGTGCAAATTATTATTAGCAAAATCAAGTATTCTTTTGCCATCTGGTCCTTCAACCCAAGCCTCTTTCACATTCCATTCTTTTGGCACAATCCAATCAAATACTTTTTTCCCAGAAGGAATTTCATATATTTCAAGATTCGTATGAAAATTTTTCAATATGTGTAGTGTTTTTCTGACTCCATCCCCTGTAATGCTTCTATTAATTGGCCACAATATTTTAGCGAGCTGATGAATATCATCTCCAATCATATTATTTTTTAACTGCTTCTATGATAAAAGCAGAACAAAGAAAAATACCTCTCCAACCTAATGCATCATGTTCAAGCTTAAGTGATTCATGACGAAATAGCGTTTCATTATCTTTTTGAAGATATGGCATAGCAGGATGATAGTGATACCAGAGAAAATTAATATCATTAAATTCCAACATTTTAAATGTTTTTTCTATTTCAAATGGATTATGAAATCTTGACAAAATAGCATCATATCCTGGTTCAGTATCGTTATCTTCATGTATCATGCGTGGGATAGGTTGCTCCATAACCAGACGTTGTCTTAGGTCTTTGCTTACCTGGTCCTTAAGAGTTTGAGAAACACCGGCTAATAAATCATCCATGATAAATTCATAGGTATATCGATTAAATGTAAATAATGAAAATAATTTATTTCTAAATTCAATAAAAACAGAACCACCTGGCTTAATTAAAGCTTTCATATTAGTTAATACTTGCGAATCATTACGTACATGTGGCATAACGCCCATGGCTACAAGCGCATCGAACTGGCCTTCTTTAAAGGCATGCGAATAAGTAATAGGATCTTGAATATCACCCCATGCTATTTTATTCGGATCCATCCCAATATTTCTCATCATATCTTTAGATTTTTTTACCATCTCATGGCTGATGTCTATCCCATAAATATCAATACCAGATTTTTCTAAAGTAGAAAGTGGTGTTCCTTCTCCAACTCCTATTTCAATAACACGCTTTACTCCTTTGTTAGCAAAAGAATTTAATAATAATTGAAGTCTAAAATAATTTGCAGGGTAATGTATATTTACATCGGTCAGTGAATCGCGTTTATATTGTTTATTATAATCTTTAGCCGATGCGTTATAATAAGATGCAACGCTTTTATTAGTTACCATTCATTTATTTCCATATTCATTCCTTAGCTAAATGTAATAGTTTATTGTATTTTCATCAAATATAGTTCAATATTATTGCCACTTCCAATCATGAATTAAAAAATTTTCAATTTTCCAAATGTTTGATTTTGTCGTCCAAATACGCTTGTTTCTAAAAACACTAACCATTTCTAAAAATTTCACTTCCTCTAATTTAGCCCATTCACAAAATTTCTGTATAGCTTCACTAGGATATTCATCACCTGTCTTTCTAACAATTTCAATGGCGTTTTCTCTAGTAAGCCGGCCTGCTCGAATTTCGAGTGACAAATTATCCCATAAACGTGTAAAGCCAAATTTATACCATTTTAACCAATGATGAATAGTAATAAGAAATTCGTCATCAATATCTGCGAATTGATAATAACCTGTCTTCGGTTTACCAGACAATGGTTCAAATCCATAGCTTTTTGCGATTGAATAAGTTTCTACAGGATCCCAAGGTAAATACCATCCCAAAAATTGTACCATCACACCAGCGCGTTCAAGTTCTTCATCAGTCGGCCATCGGTAAGTTGATAGATCCCTTAACGACAAACTATCAGAAACCCAATCTTCAATAACTGTGCCATTTGTCACACCAAATTTCTTTATCCATTCATTTGTCATTCTAAAATTTAGTAGTTCTTTTTGCGTACCACCATATTCTATTGCTGGATTCTCTCCAAAAAAAACGAGTGGTATTTTGTAATAAACTGCCAAGTTTAATGGAATAGCAAATAATGCCATATGCATAGGAATTGCAACGCTTCCTGCTTTTTTTAATGTTTCAACCGTGAATAATTTTTCTATTTTTGGGTTGATACTAAAATCAATATGATCAACTCCTAACCGAATGAGGTTCTCTAGATTTTTCTGCCCCAAAGAATTCCGGGCTGGCGTTTTCCACGTAATGCAGAGCGGCTTTAAACCTAGCTCCATTACCTTTATAACTTGCCAAGTACTATCTTTTCCGCCTGAAACAGGAATAACACAATCCCATGTATTTGACCGGTTTTTGATGCTATCTACTAATTCAACCAATAAATTTTTTCTGGCTTTCCAATCGACACTATTTTTTTTCTCTAACCATGCATGACAAGCATTACAACGTCCATCATCTAGAATAGACAAATTTGGCCGTGTATCTGGTAGTAGGCAATAATTACAATAATTCATGAAAAATGCTCCAAAAAAATCTTGCAGCTTAAAAAGGAAAAAATAAATTTGCTATCACTATTAGGTAAATGGGAATTTTTAATCAAATTTTCTATAGCACCTTTGCGCAAAATATCCCAAATAGGACTATCCTGAAATAGATATTCATTAACTTCAAGTGAATGGATATTCAAAAGATCCATTATTGGTGCATTGAATCCGACCTTGCGCTTATTATCTAATACTTTATCTGGAACAATCCCACGCATAGCTTCTCGCAAAACTGCCTTTGCTGAGCCATTTCTAATTAAATGTTGTGTGGGAATAGAATGACAAAATTCAAATAATTTACGATCTAGGAATGGTGATCGTCCTTCCACAGAATGATACATAGTATTTAAATCAACTTCATGCAAAATTACCGGAGTTGTTTCATGAAAAATCTCATTCATCATGCGATTTTGCAGTAATCCTTCTCTAAAATAGATTTCTGAAAATTCCTCATACCATGGTTGGTGCAAATAAGTAGAATATTTCTCATTATCTAAATGTATATGGCTTCGTGTAAATGGATTATCAATAAAAGCTTTTGCGTTTTGTAAAAGTGGATTGCGAACAACAGGTGCAACATCTCGGTTCCAGTTTTTAATACTTTCTTCGAGCAAATTCGTATTGTGCCTAACATCGTACATATACATTAATTGATGATCAAAGTATCCTGAAAATAATTCATCTGCTGCTGTACCACTAACTGAGACCCGATAACCTTGCTTGGCAATAGTTTGTTGAAGTAACCAATCTAAATAATACGTAATAGTAAGGACAGGCGCATCATGATATAAAACTAATTTTTTCAAATTTTCAATAAAGTTAAGCGGTGTAATTGGATAAGCGCTATGTTCTATTTCTAATTCATCAACACTGGCATTGATCATACTCTGTTCTTCATATCGACAATCCGAATTAATAATCGTAAAGCCATGTACATTATAATCAAAAACACGCTTTGCTATACTAATTAAAGAATTAGAATCGACCCCTCCACTCATACAAAAAGCAATTGGAATATCTGCTCTTAATCGCATACGGACTGAATTGATAAGTAGTTCCTTAGCTTCATTTTTTGCTTCATCAAATGTCAACGATGGATTAACGTTTGTTTTTGGAAACCAATATCTTTTAATAATTTTTGTACCAGATACAATATTAATTTCTTTATAAGTAGATCTTGGTAGTTCTTTTACTTCTTCAAAAAAATTTTTGTTTACTTTATATATTGCTTTATAGCCATTAACTAAAAATCTTGTGATATGATCTTTATTCGGAGTAAATTTTTTATTAGATAGACTTGATAAAAATTTGATTTCTGATCCAAAATAAATTTCACCTACTTCAGGTTCATACATATATAAAGGTTTTTCGCCAAATGGATCTCTTGATAAAATCAACTTTTTTTCAGAATGATTAAATAAAGCAAATGCCCACATTCCCTCAATAAAATTAAGAGTTTTTTCAATACCCCATTCATCTAAAGCATGTATTAGCACTTCTGTATCAGAGGTCGTTTTAAAGTCATGCCTTAGCTTTTTTAATTCTTGCTTAATTTCAAGATAATTGTAAATTTCACCATTATAAATGATGGTCTTGTTTTTATAATGAAATGGTTGATTTGAACGAGAATCCAAATCAATTATTCGTAATC
>C687J35021_10003798_pt1 | contig 10284 bp, 20 predicted proteins | sample RifCSPhighO2_12_FD_35021 | JGI IMG/M metagenome (IMG submission 35021)
CCGCGCCACCCTCAAAGCCGCCCGCGCCGCCCTCAACGACGCCCGCGCCACCCTCAAAGCCGCCCGCGCCGCCTACGACGCCGCTGTGCGTGACGCCCGCGCCGCCTACGACGTCCGCGATGCCGCCCGCGCCGCCTACGACGAAGCCTGCGAAGGGGCCGCAATGAAGCACCTGGGGGACGAGGGTCAGCCATGACGACTGAAGAGCAAGACCGGTTCTGGCAGTGGCGCATCCAGGAGAAGGAGCGCCAGATCAAGGAGATTCAGGCCGAGATAGCGTCCTTGGCCTGGGCCAGGGAGCACTATGAGCCAGAGACCAGCCAGGAAAAGGAGTAGCGCCATGTCGCAGACTAAGGGCCGGACCTACCACGCCGTTGCCGGTCTGAGAGCATCTGACCCCACCATGCCAGCCGCGGAGATGGCGCGGCGCCTGGGTGTCAGCCGGGAGCGAGTGCGGCAGATTCTTGGCAAGTTAGGGCTACCGGCGAACTTCTGGCCGCAAGCCAAGCGCACNCTGCNTCTGNGGCAAGGANCGNCCACNCTANCCCNGCNNNAGNCANCGTAAGCCGTACTGNTCCGATGAGTGCAAGGAGCGCGCAGCGACCGAGCGCAAGGGGAAGCTCTACGTCACCCTGGTCTGCAACTGGTGCGGCAGCCCGTGTCCGCCACTGCTCCGCACGTACATCGAGTGGAAGCGGCGGCGCGGCCAACGGCTCTTTTTCTGTGACCGGCGTTGCCTGGGTTCCTGGAGGGGTGCTACCCACGGCTTCGGGGCGCATCCTGAGAACGCCGGGGGCCCCCGGAAAGCCTGCTGCAAGCGCGGTCATCCACTGGCTGAGGCCCGCGTGACTGTTAGGGAAAACGGATACATCCACCGGCAATGCCGGGTCTGCGTCCGAGAGCGCCAACGGGGGTATTACCAGGCCAAACCCGCCTTGACGAGCAAACCATGACAGGGGTAGAATGGCTGCAAGCCGCCTCTCCATCGGCTCATTCGCGGGGCGTAAGGCCCTGGAGAGCGCGAGTGGGCCGATGTCAGGGGCGGCCAATCTTTTGCTCAGGGGGATGTGATGCAGTACACAGAAGAACAGGTACGGCGCATCATCACTGGCTTGGCTAGCGGCAAACGCCCAGGCTATCGCCCAGAGACCGACGCTGAGTTTCTGAAACGGTATGACCCAGAACGCTACCAGAGGGAGCAGGTTATCGCCATCCTTGAACAGATAAGGGACTCCCTCAATGCCAAGCGAACCTGATACCAAATGCCAGGCCGGAGTTTATAACCTGCATTGGCGAGATGAGTATTTGGACGTGCGGGTGGACCGGGTACATGTCGAGAAAGCCGGGGTGTACGGAGAGATTTTGATTCGCACAACAGCCCCCGGCTATAACCCGCATATCCACGGCCCGGTGCATTTCAACCTTATCTCCACGTCAGCCCGTGTTGCGCTGGTCAAGCACCTCAACGCCGTCCTTGCCCTCGACTGGTCGGGAGTCCTGGAGCAGACCTGCTACTACGTGGTGGAGACTCACCGGGAAGGGACGCCCGCGGTACACCTGGCCGACTATGCGCCCGTAGAAGCCCTGGCAATGCGAGTCTGCCCACTCTTACAGGAGAAGCAACCTACGGTGTTCTTCGGCGAGGGTGATAGCCTCAAATCGTTTTTTGCCACCTACTTATCAGTCCTGGTCCAGACCGGCACACCGGCTCTCGGTCTTACTCCCATCCAGGGAAACGTCCTCTTCCTGGACTACGAGACGGACGTGGACACGTTCTGGGAGCGGGCCAACATGATTACCACGGGTCTTGGGATAGCCATTCCCGACGGCCTGTACTACCGTTCAATGGTCGGCAGCCTGACCGACGAGTTCCCTGGAGTCAACAAGCTCGTCATGGAGAAAGAGATTGAGTTCGTCGTGGTAGACAGCGCAGGCCCCGCTACCATCGAGCCAGAAAAAGCCGAGACGGTGATCCCATTCTTCCGGTGTCTTCGGGCTTTGAACGCTACAAGCCTCGTGATTGCCCACGTGACTAAAACGGCCAAGGGTGACTATCCCTTTGGGTGCTACTCTGCTGATACAGAAGTCCTAACCTCAGATGGGTGGAAACCCCATGCAGACGTGACACTATCAGACTTGGCCGCTTGCTTCAACATGGAGACAAACGGGCTGGAATGGCACCACCCAATGGCAACCCACGGGTACACCTATTCCGGGCCGATGGTCCGCATCAATGGCGGGTCCAAAGCCAGTCTGGATATGCTGGTCACACCTAATCATCACATGGTCGTGCGTCCGGCTTATCGTTTGCCTACTGGGACGGGGCGCATACTGAAAAACCCGCGGACGTGGCACTACAAAGAGGCGAGTCAACTTAAACAGGGGACGCCATGGAAAGTGCCCTATGCCCCAGAGCCAGATAGAAGCCAAACTGGGGGCGGGGAGACTACCTTTGCCCGATTTCTAGGCTGGTGGATCAGCGAAGGATGTCTGAATGATTTTGGTCCGGTGTTGACACAAGTTGAGGGGCCGCTCGCCGTGAGAATGCGCGAAACAGTAACGGCCCTTGGGTATGAAAGCAACGTCTGGTTAGGTAAAAGCCGTGAGACTGAGCAGACCTGCATGCAAATGAGGCTTCGCGGCGCAACGGAGCTAGGGCGGTGGCTGGCAGCGAACTGCGGCAATGGAGCGTTTAACAAGCATCTGCCCACAGAAGCGTTCTCCTGGTCTATTGAAGCCCGCCAAGCTCTATTCGATGCGTTGTTGGAAGGGGATGGCTGCCAATCGGGGCCGCATCGCTGGACCTACACAACCATTTCCGAACACTTGGCGGATGACGTGCAACATCTTGCTATCACGTTAGGATACTCTGGGCGTGTAAGAAAAAGAAGCCGAGCCAAACTCCTACACCATGATGGCTACATCGTTCAAATTGGCCAGCGCAGGACACTTACAATTAGAGGCGAAAGGAATATCTCGTCCATACCCTACGATGGCAAAGTCTATTGTCTTACAGTACCGACAGGTGCCTACATCACCCGTCGCCGTGGGGCAATGGCAATAGCTGGCAACTCAGCATACTGGCGCAACCTTCCCCGTGGCAATTTTCTTATCAAGGCGGACAGGAACGGAGACGACGTGGCGATTTCCTTGAGGCATACCAAGTCGAACAATGGACGCCGCCTTGACCCACTTGGTTTCCGGTTTGAGTTTCAGGAAAACCAGGTCCAGGTCAAACGGGCCGAACCGTCTGAGTACCCCGACCTTGTGAAAGAACTGCCTCTCAGAACACGTCTCATCGCTGCCCTTCGACACGGCATGGTAGCCGAAAATCTCTTGGTTCAGACAGTTGACGATAAAGCCGCAACCGTCAATCGTGTCTTAAATCGCTATAAGGGGCGAATCTTTACGAAGTACGGCAATCAGTGGGGATTATTACAGCAGGATGCTGATGATTCAGACAATCGGACACTGTCTTAACGTACTGTCTTTCAGCCTTCGGACACACCCCTCCCCTCTATAAGAGGGGTGTCCGAAGGTGTCTTGAGGACTGTCAGAGTAAAGTAGGAGGCGTCATGGCCACTCTGAGCAAGGCGCAACAGCGGGTGGTGGGCCGCATGCGGGACGGGTGGAATGGGTTCTAGGGAGGTTTAATGGCACTTCGGGTATTTCTCTTCTTCTTCCTCCTTGCCGTGGTGTTGATAGGGGGAGCATCTCTCTTAGGAGCCGTGATTGGTCCCAGGAGCCACAGTGATTGCTACATAGTAACTTTGTTTCTGGGGGGTTGTTAATTGCCATGAGCGTCCGGCTGAACTTTGGGGACCAGACCGCGAGCAGGTACGGGAGCAACTTCGATGATACCGGCTGCGAGGCGGCGCCGTCCTGCCTAGCCTGTCCCCTGCCCCAGTGCCGCTACGACGACCCGGATTGGTACAACCGGCTGGTAAAACGGCGGCAGGACCAGGAGCTGGTGGCGGCGCTGAGAGACCTGCCGGTGTCGGAGAGCCGGGCGGCGGAGAAAGTAGCGGCGCGATTCGGGGTGACGGTCCGGACGGTGTTTCGGGCACAGGAACGCATGAGGAAACATGACAACACGTAGTTACGCCCAAGGCACCACGGTAACAACGAGCCGGTCCAGGGATGAGATTGAGCGCACCCTGGAGCGGTTCGGGGCCACCGGGCAGATTTGGATGAGAGACGATGAGACGCGAAAGGTTACGGTAGCGTTCAAGCGCCAAGCCCGCTCCTACAAGTTCACCATCGCATTACCCGACCAGTCAGAGTTCCTCTGGACCCCAAATAGCGGGAGGGCGCGGACCGCCTCCGCAGCCAAGCAGGTGTGTGACGCTGAAACGCGGCGTCGATTCAGGAGCCTCGCTAACTATCTGAAGGCGCTCCTGGATGCGATTGATACCGGCATCATAGAGGTGGATGAAGCGCTCCTGCCCTATATGATGCTGGGGTCGGGTGAGACGGTCTATGAGCGGGTGCAGCAGCAGATTGAGGCTGGGGTGGTTGACCTGACACGGCGTCTCACGGCAGGAGTACAGCAATGAAGCGGAGACAGGCCCCCGCCGTCTTTGCCACCGGGCGAGGATGTGTCCACCATTGGCAGAAGAAGGAGGGGTAGCTATGGCAGTACATTATGTTGAGGTTGACCTTGAGGATTTCACCGATGAGGAACTGTGGGAGGAAGTGACGGGGCGCGGCTCGGAGCCGTATGACGCTATGGCATTTCTCCGTAGCTGCGGAGTCCCGCCAGCGCTTCTTGACCCCATCGAGGCATGGTTTAGATCGCCGGTTGCCGATGCGAACCGGCTGAAGGAGTGGTCTAAATGGGCGCAGAACAGCCCTGCCAACACCACTGGCTGATTGAGCCAGCCAACGGCTCCATGAGCCAGGGCCGGTGTATCAAGTGCGACGCGACGCGGGCGTTCTGCAACAGCTTCGTCACGCCGGACTTCAAGGAGAGGCGGTATCAGGGCGATTACTTCGAGCAGCAGGCGGCGCGGGCTGACACCGGCTGGACCGGTGGATGGATGGTGGCGTGATGGCGAAGGAGCACAGGATACTCATGTCGAGTGACCTCATTCAATCCCGCAAGGCTCTCCCGTGGTGGTCACTTAGCACTCCCTACCCTCCAGTAGCCAGAGGATGTGGCTGTTGTGGTGAGATACTAGGGAAAACCCTCCCACCTTGGAACAAAGTTATGCGCCAGAAGAGGACACCGGAGTGACAGACATGCGGCTTCCCATGACTAGGGCTAGACTCCTGGAGAAGTGGCTGGCTACCTGGGGATTCAAGGTCAAGGTTGTGACGGAGTGGTGAGGCATGGGTGACACCAACGGGCCGGTCATGTCTGCGCCACGCGGTTATCTCTGGCGTTGGGGCAGAGAGGCGGTAGCTCACTTGACCGAGCCGACACCTTACATGTCCCGGACTACCCTGTGCGGCAAACTGAGCCGGGGCACGGTCTTCTCACTCACAACCGGGGGCTATTCGGCGCGGCCTTGCCCGGAGTGCATCGAGGCGGCCCTTGCCAGAGAGCAAGGGCGGGAGATGCCGGATGCCTAGAGTAATCAAGCGGCAGCGCACAAAAGGCTGGCGGATGCCTCCCGGTGCGGTCTACGTCGGGCGTGGAACACCCTGGGGTAATCCATGGCGAGAAGGGACCGATGGAAGCCGACAGGAAGTCGTCGGAATGTACCGCCGGGCGCTTCCTGAAATGCTGACCGCCGTAGATGATGATGGGCATCACCTACTGGACCTTGATGAACTCCGCGGCCGGGACCTGGTGTGCTGGTGCCACGACTGGGACGGCAAGGGGCCGAACCCCCGGTACTGCCATGCTGACGTGCTGTTGGAGATGGCGAACCCTCCAGCGGAGATGCCGGCATGACCCCCTTCTGGCAATCGCCGGTGGCCCGGCTCTCGGCGGTCTCGCTGCCCCTGGGGGTGGCATGAACATCAGCTTTGAGGTTCCCGGCCAGCCAGCGCCCTGGGGCGTGTACCGCCGGAGACGGCGTGGGCAGCGCAGCTCACCGGGCAAGGACCGCATGGAGGCGTACCAGGACACGATTCGCCTCTACGCCCGGCAGAAGTGGGGGCCGGAGCCGCCGTTCATGGGGCCTGTCAAGATTGCCGTGGTGGTGTACCCTGATGTTGGCAAGACTCTCCGTGGAGACGCCATCAACTATGGAAAGGCTGTGGAAGATGCCACCCAGGGCATCGTGATAGGGAACGACCGGCAGACGGTGGAGATACGGGCCACCAAGGGCGAGAAGCCCGTCCCAGGCGGATTGACCGTGGTTTGGGCCTGGAGCGACGGCGCAGGCCCCGTAAATCAAGCCGAAGACTCGCGATTTATCGGAGCCGTGGGGCCAGAGGAGGCATGATGCTCAGGTTGGCTGATGCACAAAGGGCAAGAATCGAGGAGCATGACCGGCTACGGCAAATAGGTGTGCTGCATCACCACGATTGCCACTATGCACTCTGTATTTGCCGCTGCGGGTGCCAGGCACCGGCTGGCTGCATCCTGGTGGCTGGCCCGCTATGTAGGATGTGCGTCTCGTCAGTGGACCGAGGGGATTCGGCGCATGGAGAGCCTGTAGAGGCAGAGGAGGCATGAATGGTAGACAAGAGTATAGATACGAAGATGCTCCCGGGCGGCGAGTCCAACAAGACCATAGAGTGCGAGAATTGTCTCGGACTCGGTTACATTCCGGCAAGTGGCTACTTTCTAGGAACAGAATGTCGGATATGTAGTGGTTCTGGGGTAATATGCGTGGGAGGGCATGATGATGACTAAGGAATTACAAGCTCTGGCAAACCGGCTGGCGGGGGCGACGGTTTCTGGGCCTGCTGGGGGCCGTGTGCCCCTGTTCCCGGACCCGGTGCGGAAACGGTGTCTGCGTTGTTTGGGCGATGGGCAGGTGGGCATCGCACGGCTACGCACTTGCTCTAATTGCCAGGGCCGGGGCTGGACGGCGACACTATATGGGTGGGAGGAAGCGGCTGCGGGAGCGGCGGTCAAGCTAACGACCTTTGATATGGAGTGGCTTGAATACCGCAAGCAGTGGAGATGCCGTGTGCAATTCCTGGGAGCATCTTCCCAAAAAGTTGAAGCCGNTCCTCCTACCGAGGCCCGCTTGCTTGCGCTTGAGGCGGCTGTAATGGCGTTGCCCGGAGTGGAGATGGATAGACCAATCTCAGAGTTCCGGGCGGCAGTACAGCGCGGCGTTGCAGATTCCAAGGCCGGGAGAGTCAAGCCTTGGTCAGAAGTCAGAGCAGGGTTAGAGAAGTCGCCCGGCGTGGAGATGGGGGAATGAGTAAGAACCGTTGTCCAAAGTGCGGTGGCACGTCGTTTGCCGGGCCTGGTGCCAGTGACAACTCCGGCCCCGGCGTGTGGGCCGAGTACCTGTTTTGTGTTACATGCGGGGAGCTAGTAGTGAAAGGAGGTGATAGCCAGGCCAGGGACGATGATACCGCGCCCGGATTTGACGCAACTGCCCCGGCGGCTGGTCCTTCGGCTGAAGGACGGGGCTAGCAGGGAACGAGCCGGTGATTGACAGAGCGAAAGCGAAAACAAGCTCAGGGGCACTTGGGCTAGTTTTCGCTGCTCAGGAGCGAAAAAACGGCTATCTCGGTTTGGAATCCGGCTCCTGGGCAGCAATCGGCGCTGCTGGAGGTGGAACGCATCCCTGGCCCTCTTGTGGCCGGGAATGGTGCCCTGTTGGGTGCCAGCGTTGGGGTAAGGCCAGGAACCCGTCGCGTTTCGTGGTGGGAGGCCCTGGGCCAGCAGCAAGGAAAGAAGGCGAAGATGATTCCCAAACCTGATTCGGTCAAGTGCGGCGGACTGGAATACCGGCTACTCTGGATTGACGACAACAGCTTCCACGAGGACTACCGGGGGCAGACCCGTGGGGACGACCTGGAGATACGGGTCAACGCCCGCAACTTGCCAATCGTACAGCGCCTTGCCTTGTTGCACGAGTTGGTTCATGTGGCCTCAGACGTAAGCCTTGCAGGAGATGCGCGGCTGTCGGAAGGCCAGGTCAAGTTGGTGGCCCATAACCTGTTCGACATCCTGACAAGAAACCCACATGTGGCAGCGTTCATCCTGGACCAGACTGACAGCCCTAGTACCTAGATGCCCTGCCAAGGCCCTACGGCTCGATTTGCGGCCATTGGAAGGATAGGGGCCGTGGTGAGGGTGGAGTGGCCGGAGAAACCAGCAGCCCCCGGTTTCTTAGCCGGGGGCGCTGGATCAGAAGGAGGAGCCATGACGGGCGGAGGATTGCTACTTGAGTCCGATAACGCTCCTATTCTACCACACCGGCTCCGATAAATCGCGAGTCTCCGACCCTTAGAACCCAAGGGCCTTGCTCACTGCCACGACAGCCGCTGAGAGCAGCGTGACCAGCCCCACAGCACCCCCACCAACGGCAATCTCCTTGCCCCGGCGCCGGGGCCGGTTTGCCAGGTCCACGACGAACTGACACGGGGCCTGATGGTGCCGGTAGGGGTCGGCAAGGTGGTCGTCAAGCCTCTGGACCGCCTGGGCTACGGTTGTTATTAGCTCCGGCAATGAGCCGGTCCGCTCCATCAGGGTAGCCAACGTTTCCCCGTGGGCCTTCAGTTGACCATAAATCAATCCATCGTCAAGCGCCATCCCAATTCTCCTTACGTGACTTGCTGCACCGAGAGTCCATAGGTCCCTTCTTGCCCAAACTCAGTCCCTTCCTCGTTGCGCGGGTGCCCCACAACCTCCACGAAATACTCCGTCCCGTCCTTGCTCCCACTGGGGTAGAAACTGAGCAGCGTGGTAGCCTCAGCAACCGTCGCCAAGGCGTTGATGATGGCCTGGCCTGTATGATCCCGATCAGTCCGCGCCACAATCTTCATATCCCACCCCCAGAGCAGGGGGGGGATGACCCTAAACTCCAAGGTCAGCGACTCCACCTTCGGCCCGTTGGTGGTAGTGCCGCCTCTGGCGGAGACCGCCTTGAACTCGATGCTCTCAAACTCCACGCCTGCATCCGAGAACGACAAAGCCGTAGGCCGTGGCGACGATGTAAAGCTGCCCAGTTCGGTCCAAGCTGTGTTGGAGTCGATGCGATAAGAGACCGTGATAGTCTCGTCAGAGGAACAGCCGCGGGTGACGGCCCGGACTTTATGCGCCACCTTTGGCATGGCCTCGAACTCGGAGTGGAACCGTGGGTAGTAGAGCGTCCCGGATGCCCCGTAGGTGTGGGTAGCCAGCAACTTGGCATTGTCGGTCAGGTTCGAGAACGGCAGGCTTTTGACATTTGTTCCCTCTCCAAAATAGAGGGTGCCTGAGTCCCACACAAGAGCACGGATGGGCGTATTGACCGACCCCGTGTAAACCACGTGCCAATGCTTGCCCGTGATGTACCGCTTGAGAATAGAACTCTTGGCTCCCTCACCACCGTCAACCGCTATCACAAGCCAGAACCCGACGCCGATCATGTCGGAAACGGTGCCCTGGAGGTCTTCCGGCAGGCCGTCATCCGTATCGGGGCCAACGGGCGCCGCAACACCAGCCTGAAGCTGATAGACGCCCTTCCCTACGGCGATGTAGTGCGCCCCTCTGAAGTAAATCCCCTTCTTCCCAGCGGTGTTATCTTCCTCCCAGGTCAGCTCGGTCTTTCCATAGACGAAATTGGTGAACACGTCCAGGTAGTGCATCCCCGTCGGGCTGAGGAAGTAGAGTGTGGGATTGTCGCTGGAATCCCGCCCAGCGAACATCCCGGTGAAAGCTCCGGGGTAGTTGGGGAAGGCGGGTTTGTCGGTCCAGTCGGACACAATATCGCCGACAGGGGAGTAACTGAAACCAGCATATTGCTTCCGCAAGACGCAGAGCCGGTTATTGAACTGAGCCAGCCACGCCCCAGCCAGAGACCCCGTCGCATCCTTGGCGCAGGCCGTCCAGGTCCCCCCAACGGGGTCAGCCGTCTTGACAGAGCCTTGGTCCTGAGATGCCACGCAGAGGAAGAGGTATTGGTTCAACTCCGATTCCAGGAAGGCTTGAACCCCTGCCTCAACTGTCAGGGAACGACCGTAGGTGGTGGCGCGGCTCAGGCTGGCAGTCAAGCCAACCTGCACAGTCAAGGTGTAGGAGAAAGGCGCAAGGTTGCCTGCCTCAATAAAATAGGCGTCGCTGCTGGAGTCGGCCCAGACCGAGCCGTCAAACCAACCCTCAGCGCCACCCGCGTAGGTCCCGACAGCCTCAATTGCCCATTGAATCCACTTGTCGGTGGTCTG
>C687J35021_10003799_pt1 | contig 10281 bp, 6 predicted proteins | sample RifCSPhighO2_12_FD_35021 | JGI IMG/M metagenome (IMG submission 35021)
TAGCTGCCTCATAAAATTTAGGCCGGGATAATAGAAATGGCGCATTATTTGCAAATCCCAAAATTAATCCAGTAAACATCAATAAGGATTCTGAAACATGTGGAAAATAGTTTTCTTTGATTTTTTGAAGAAGAGCAAATCCCATAAGAAAACTTAACGAGAGAAAAAATAATACTGCGGATGCCTCGGAAGGATAAAATCCTGTTAACAATTTAAAGGGCAGAAAGTAAGCTAATACAGGTAAAGGCCCAAAATAAAGATAATATTTTCCATTGTATAAGGTCGCATCATGTAATCGAAAGAATTTATTTTGTTTTGGATCATAAGGATCTTTTAATTTTAGTAGCTGAGGGGAGGGTGAAAGAGGTAGATTGAATTGACCAGAGAGAAAAGCTGAGGTTAAATACTGATAATGGGTATAAGGAGCCGCATTCAGTTTGATGAGTGAATAGGAAGTGGATACAAAAAAAATATAAATAGAAATAATGAGTAATAACAAGGGTACATATATTAATTGTTCTCTCATATAAGCTTCTTAGCGTTCTTAAGAGTTTTAGCATAAGGCTATTAAAAAATTGAGTCAACGATAGATTCTTTATTAGGAAATAGTTATGTCTTTTTATTTGTAAGCCGCAGCAAACAGATTTAAACCAAATTTATGATATTTCAATATAACTTTGCTAGGTTTAAATCCAGCTTGAATTAATAAAGGCCAAAGGTCTTTTTTGTCATAATACATTTTATGATCATCCATTTCATTTTGTGGGCTGGTGCCTAATTTAAAGGCAGAAAACTCCAAAAAAAACTTTCCCCGCCATGTGGGCACATTGATGAGCAGTATCCCATCGTTTTTTAATAGATTATAGCAGGAATGTAAAATTTCTATGGGATGATCAAGATGTTCTAAAACTGATGTTAGCATAATCACATCTGGATTCGTTTGGATTAGATGTACAAACGACTCTTCAATAGGAGATTCAATAAAAGTTAGATTACTTGGATTTTTTTTTAATTCAGGAGAAATAGAAAAATCAACTCCAATGCCTTTTTTTATACGATTTTGTAAAGCTAATAGCAATGTAGCTTTATAGCCGCATCCCAAGTCAATCACTTCTAAATCAGGCCGCTTGGGGAAATATTTTTTTATGGATAGTAAAGATAGAAAAATTCCAAAACGATCAACAAAACTAAATTTTTTTTGACCATATGGGATGCGATAAGAAACGTGATGAAAAGAGGTGTTGATAGATGGTTGACTTTTAGTGGCGTATTCAACCATCTTGCTTTCATAAGCCAAATTGTTTTGCTGATGATCCAATAAGATTGCATTAAATAAAAGAGCAGATGCAAAATAAATCATTCCTATTAAAATGAGTCCTAAGCCACCGATCGCATGATATGAAACAAAAGAAATGGTAGGCAGACGAAAATCGAGATTAATATATTCTGTTAACAAGGGGAGGATGCTGATTATAGCTAATAAGATATATAAACTAGTTAATGGGAGAACGAGCTCAAGTGAGAATATTTTTTTCCAAATATTTAATTTTTTCATTTCGATATCATAAATTGCTTTAGCCAATATGCCCATACAAAAAAATTGCAACCCAGCNATTAACATAATTAAAAAGAAAAACATCCAGTGTAGTTGAAAATTTATCTTACCAATCATTATGGGTCCATTATATAGCAAAGTTGTTCCAAGCAATCCAAGCAAGGTCATGATGATTCCTATTTTATACAAAAAAAAGTTTGCTCCAAAAATTAAAATTGCTTTTAAATTAACCCAACCCGCCAACCATGGAGCAAACCAACCCATGCGCTTATGATGACTAATCCGACCTTCTCTATCTTTATAGAAAACAACAGGAACTTCGATACTTTTAAGGTTTAGATGTATTGCTTTAATAAGCATTTCCGATGCGTATTCCCAACCTTGAGATTGGAGTTTTATTCTTTTAAGAGCTTGTAATGTCATACCTCTTATTCCACAATGAATGTCTGAAAAATGACATTTATAAACCCGATTCAAAATCCACGTTGTTATGGGCGTACCAAAATAACGATGTAAAGGAGGCATAGCGCCCTTCTCGATTTTACCTTTAAATCGGGAACCCATAATAAACTCATAGCCTTCTCTAAATTTTTTTATAAATGGTTCGATTTGCTTCATATCGTATGTAAGATCAGCGTCACCCATAATGACAAACTTGCCTTTTATGTAGGGGATAGCATCAATGTATGCTCTACCTAAACCTCTAGGTGGTACGGCAAGTACTTCCGCGCCATGTTCTAAGGCAAGTTCTTTTGTTTTATCTATAGAGCTATCTACAATGAGAATTTGACCTGTTACATGAGCTCGCAGTAAACCGATCTTGCACCACTCGACAAATTCACTAATTGTAATTTCTTCATTTTTAGCAGGAATAAGTATTGTTACTTCAGGACAGGTAATCACATCATTTGCAGGTCTCAGAAGAAACACATCATTGTTTAGCATAGTTTTTTTACTAAAATATTATCATAAATAAAATATTACAATGAATATAGAGAAATGAATAGAAAAATATAAAATCAGCTGTCTATTTAATTACTCTGTATCCTTCATCCAGAATAATGTATAAAGAAAATAATATCGATGTCTTTTTCAAGGAACTAAAATGTCAGAAAGAATACCTTTCAAAACTTATTGCCTAATAGGTGGTGCTGGTTTTGTAGGTTCTCATTTTGCCGATGTTCTTTTAACTCTACATGATATACAAAAAGTGACGATTTATGATAATTTTTCTTCAGGGCAAAAATGGCACTTTCAACATCTTATCAATGATTCTCGTTTTTCTGTCATCAATGGAGATGTTAAAAATTTTGATAAATTAAAGCACGCTGTTGCAGGACATGAGGTGGTTATACATTTGGCTTCAAATCCTGACATTGCACGTGCTGTTAAAGAGCCAACTATTGATTTTGAAGAAGGTGTTTATTTAACTTCTCAAGTTTTAGAAGTGGCTCGTTTAACAGGAATTAAAAGAATAATATACATGTCAGGGAGTGGTGTTTACGGCGATATTGGAATGGTTGAAAGCTGTGAGAGTGATGGTTCGCTATTTCCCATATCGACTTATGGAGCAAGTAAACTTGCTGGTGAGGCATTTCTTTCGAGTTATTGTCATATGTTTGGTATGACTGGTTGCGCGTTTCGATGCGCTAATATTGTTGGCCCTCGGCAAACGCACGGCGTAGGCTATGACTTTGTACGAAGTTTACTAAAAAATCCGCGTTCCTTGACTATTTTAGGAGATGGCTCTCAAAGCAAGTCGTACATTTATGTTGAAGATGTAGTTACAGCAGTCCTTTTGGCTAACAAGAAAGTGGAGAAAGAATTTGAAGTATATAATATTGCTACTACCGATTACATTACTGTGTTGGAGATAGCAGAAATCATTGTGGATTGCTTGAAAATACGAAATCCCGTTGAATTTAAATTTACAGGAGGTGATAGAGGATGGAAAGGAGATGTTCCAGTCGTGTTGTTAAATACAAATAAAATTCGTTCGCTAGGGTGGATTTGTAAAAGAAATTCAACACAAGCAATGCGTGATTCAGTACAAGCTATTATTCAGCATGTTAAAGAAGGGCTGATTAAATAACCCGAGCTCGAGAATAATTAACCAGGACTATCATTTCTTGCCAACTGATGAGATGATTGATTGTTTTGAAAAACGCAGTGATTTCTTCCAGCTGCGCAATGGAGTGACCCACTAACAGAATACCAAGTATTTTTAACAATTTCCGGGTGAAAATCTTTTTTTGCCAAATAGGCTCTTGCTTCTGATCCATTGAAATCTCGGTAATAGCAGCGAATGATATTACGTTGTTTACTATCTTTGTGCCATTCTGCCAAAGTAAATTGTTGCGCATATTGTTTAAATTGTGGAACATATTTTGTGTTTAATGGTTGATGACTATCACTGTCATATAATCGCCAAGCATGAAAATTTCCATTTTTTATATCTTGAATGGTGGGGCAGGTTTCAGCTATGCCAACTGAAATGGATATTATATAAAAAATAATTAGTGTGATTAACTTTCGCATTATTGTATCCTCTTATAAATGGCAAATTTATAGGCGTCAACTTTTTCAATTGTCGCATAATAACGATAAGCATGCCAGGCTAGGTTAAATTTTGGATAGTTGGAAAATTCCTTAAGATACTCAAAGGTTATACCATCAAAGTAAGGTTTGTTTTTTTGCACATCTACAAATATAAATAAAGGTTTGTAAGTCGCGAGCTCCTTAGTCACATTATTAACAATAAATAATTTATCTTGGTTTAATTGTTGATACTGTTTTTCATTTTTTATCGGCTGTTTAAACATGCCTGCTAACCAAGCAAAATGAGCAAATTGTGAGACAGGCTTAGCTTGGAGCAGTTCAATGATAGCAAAGGTAGGTGGCATGGTGGTTGATAAAAAATAAACGGGCTGCTGTATGAGCTCGGGAAGTATGGTTGGTAGGTTTTTTGTGGTTTGTTTGTACGCCAAAAAAGCGGTCATGCATCCATAAGAATACCAAATAGGAAATGAGAAAATTAAAGCAGCAAAAATGATAAAGCTAACATTTTGTATGATATCAATTTTCACTCGCTGTTTGCCGATATGTTTTGCAATAGTAAATAACAAAACAGCCAATAAAATAGCTGTAGAATAAGCGGGAAATAAATGATACTCCCAAGGCGAGCGTTGAATAATATAAAGTAATAAAAAACTTAATAAAGAGAAGAATAAAATATTTATAAGTAAGCTAATTTCTTTTGAGTTCGAAAAACTTTGCCATTGAGTAAAATAAAATAAAAATATCAAACTACAAAAAAGTAAAGCTTGGTTAGAGAAAATCATCAACCATGAAAAATGATAACTTTGATAATGATAGCGCATGATAAGCGGTGCGATAATTGTAATATAATTTCGATGAAATAAAAAAATAATTAATATATATATTGCAAATAATAACAGGATAGCGATTGTTTCTGGTCGTAACCAGGCAAGCCAACTTTTTTTGCGATAAGCATAGTACACTTCTATCACGATAAGTGTCATGGGGAAGAATGGTTTAATTGCCAAACCAATGCCAGCTAATAATCCAATCAGAATGTTTTTGAGAGTATAAGAAAATCTAACCGATGGTTCTCGATCTAATAATCTATTAAATACTAATAGCAGATATGGCATGATCAAAATGAAAAAAATATGTTCCCGTTGACCAAAGTCAGTAGGTAAAGGCAGAGCAAGAAAAGTGACAGCAAGTGTGAGTAGAAATAATTTAAGATAGAAAGGCTTGGTAAGTATATTGCGAGACGAAGATAGGAGTTTGTAGCAAATAAAAAGAGAAGTACTTGCAAGCCCAAAAATAAATAATCTAAATGCTAATGTAAGAGGTATTACAAAAATATGAGAAAAGGCAACTGGTATAGAATAAAGATATAAAAACATGGGGGGTGATGGTTCAAAAAAATCTTTAGCATAGTTGCCACCAGCAAGTAAGCGATCAGCCTCATATAATCCCCAGCTGATATCCCAATTAAAAAGCAAGGTAGATTGAATGATCCACGCTGCAACATAAATAATAATAAGCGCTATGATGAAAAAGCTATTTTTTTGCGGCATCGCTTAATAATTCTGCTTTATCAGTGATTTCCCAGCTTAAATTTAAATCATCCCGACCAAAATGACCGTAGGTAGCTGTTGGAAGATAGATGGGTTGTAGCAATTGCAACAGGTGAATGATATTGTGTGGTCGCAAATCGAAATGATGTTCTATCAATTGAATTATTTTTTGATTAGAGATATTACTTGTACCAAACGTGTTGACATACATAGAAGTAGGTTTGGCAAGACCGATAGCATAAGAAAGTTGAACTTCGCAACGATCAGCAAGTCCTGCTGCCACAATATTTTTAGCGACATAACGTGCGGCGTAAGCAGCAGAGCGATCCACTTTAGAAGGATCTTTGCCAGAAAAGCAACCACCACCATGACGCGCCATACCGCCATAGGTATCCACAATAATTTTGCGTCCGGTTAAACCGCAATCACCTTGTGGGCCACCGATGACAAATCGACCGGTAGGATTCACAAGAAATTTAGTTTGTTTTAACCACTTTTCGGGAAAAACAGGTTTAATTATTTCTTCGATTACCGCTTCAACAAGATGAGTATAAGTGATATCAGGATGATGTTGTGTAGATAACACCACGCTACTGACAGCAGCTGGTTTGTGATTGATATAATGAAAAGTAACTTGTGATTTTGCATCTGGCCGTAACCAAGGTAACACATTTTCTTTACGTAACTGTGCTTGACGTTTCATTAATTTATGTGCATAGACAATTGGCGCAGGCATTAGCACATCCGTTTCATTGCTTGCATAACCAAACATTAAACCTTGATCCCCGGCACCCTGGTTTTCTTGCAATTTGTTATCAACACCGATTGCAATATCAGGGGATTGTTTGCCAATGGCTGTAATGATTGCGCAAGAATCGGCGTCAAATCCTACCTCGGAACTCGTATAACCGATATGACGAATAACGCCGCGTGCAATTTGTTCAATATCGGTCCAAGTATGAGTGGAAATTTCTCCGCCTACAAAAACCATACCGGTTTTTACCATGGTTTCACAAGCGACTCGTGCATGTTTATCACGTTTTAAGATATCATCAAGAATCGCATCAGAAATTTGATCGGCGATTTTGTCAGGATGGCCTTCTGAAACCGATTCGGATGTGAATAAAAATTCGTCTTGTTGCATGCTGATTGGTCAAGGTAAGATTTTATTCATCATAACATATAGATGGTTGTTCGGGAAAGCATATGTCATCTATTCATTCATCGCGCCGCCTTATTTGTATGCAACAGTGTCTCACTATTTTATTTATTCTTGCTCAATTATCTTTTTTCATGATTCATTACAACGTTACTGAATTGGTTGATTCACTGGTGAATAGTTCACTGTTGCAAGCAATCAGTTATCCAGTTGTTTTCTTCCCTATTCTCTTATTTATTTTCATTCAGTTGATTGCTTATTGTTTATGGGCGAGCTGGTTAGCATTTATTACCATATCAAATGGTGAATTATTTAAACTATCGAACATTGTCACATATGGTTTGGGAATTATTTTTTGGGTGGTTGGCATGATAGCAATGCTTAGTTTAAACTTTCATTATTTCCCAGGATCGTTTTTCGCAGAGCCATTTTATTACTCTTTATGGCTCAATAAAAGCAATCATTTTATTTTAATTGTTTTATTAATCATTTTAACTACTGCAACGTTATTAGCTTATATCAATTATTTTTACTATAAACGCCATCTGTTTTTTGGAGGCATTTTTTTATTATTTGGGTTGGTTGTGGGAATCGTATGGTTTTATAACTATTTTTTATTATTCACAGTGCGAGCACCCTATCATCAAACGAAACCAAACATTATTATGATTGGGTTAGATTCATTGCGCCCCGATTTCACTGGCTATTTTGGTCATCCTACTATTCACACACCAAACATCGATCATTTTTTACAAACAGGGGTTACAGTTACTCAAGCTTACACGCCACTAGCAAGAACATTTCCAGCGTGGGTGAGTATTCTAACTGGGAAATATCCCAAACATACTGGTGCGCGCAATAATTTAGTCGATATTCGTCAGTTAGCGATTAAAGATACACTCGCCAAACGTTTGCAACAAGCTGGTTATGAAACCATTTATGCAACNGATGAAAAACGCTTTAGCAATATCACNAAAGAATATGGATTTGATCAGGTGATTGGACCAAGCATGGGTATAAATGATTTTTTATTAGGAGGGCTAACTGATTTTCCAATGAGTAATTTGCTTCTTAAATTGCCTATTGCACGATTTTTATTTCCATATCAATATGCAAATCGTGCTGCTAGTGTAACCTATAATCCAAATGATTTTTTGCAGCTTGTTGATTATGCATTGAAACAAGTCCATCAACCTTTATTTTTGGCTATTCATTTGTGTTTGAGTCATTGGCCGTTCACATGGGCAGGCGATAATCAACCTATCCATTTCATTATGCCCGAACGATATACTAGCAGTGTGGAGGCGATCGATCGACAATTGGGTGATTTGCTTCATATATTGAAAAAAAATAAGATACTTGATCATAGCTTCATTGTATTACTTTCAGATCATGGAACAACATTAGGATTGCCTCATGATCGTTTCATTGAAAAAAAGAATTATGTGGGTGATCTACAACAAACAAAAAAAATAACAATGGCGAGATTAAGTGCTGCGCCTCATGACAGCCTTGATTTTAAACATGATTACACGATGGAAACATCTTATGGGCAGGCAACCGATGTGCTCAGTCTTAAACAATATCAAATAGTATTAGCATTGAAATCAACGAATAGCATGCCGCATGAAATAAAAAGTTTTACTCTCCTCATGGATATTGCGCCAACCATTTTAGATTATTTAAAATTACCTCCACTTGAGAACGCAGATGGTTTATCATTCATTTCTGCGTTTTCTACACAAGATACTTCTCTACACTCATTACGTAAGCGATTCTTTTTTATTGAAACGGGTGATACATTATCTGAAATTGAAACGGATGACATTCATATCGAAAAAGTGGTGCAACGCAAATTAAATGTGTATCAAGTAAATGCACAAAATGGTTTGTTATTTATTAATCCAAACAATGAAAAATATATTATACAAGCAAAACAGCGTGCTATTTTGCAAGGTAATTGGATGTTGGTTTATTATCCGAGAACCATACAAACAACGTTTAGTCATTTGTCTTTTTCCACCAAACTTATACCAACAATGAAATGGATGAAACCTTATTACGTATTGGTTGATTTAAAATCAGGTGCTTGGACAATGGATATGACTTTACCGTTAGTACAAAGAGCACCGATTGCCGAGCTTAAATTAAAATTGAAAGGATTTTATGGGGATGAGATAGTATGATTAAATGTATTCCCCGCGGCTATAAATGATACTCGCGTTTGTAAGAGATTGATTTATTTAATGAACGACAGCATCTTTCCCCGATCCCTCAAAATCAGTTAAGATGCGCATTCAAGCTTGTACTGTTTTGTCTCAAAGAGGACATGCAATGTCGCAATTAACGCGCCGTGATCGTGCTGATGCTATTCGTTTTTTGAGTATGGATGCTGTACAAAAAGCAAATTCCGGGCATCCTGGCATGCCTATGGGAATGGCTGATATTGCNGAAGTGTTATGGCATGATTTTCTTCAACATCATCCTGATAATCCGCATTGGATGAATCGTGATCGTTTTATTCTTTCTAATGGCCATGGTTGTATGTTGCAATATGCATTATTGCATTTAACTGGCTATCACCTATCTATCGATGATATCAAACAATTTCGACAGCTACATTCTAAAACACCTGGCCATCCGGAGTTGGGTGATACACCTGGTGTGGAGACAACGACCGGGCCGCTAGGGCAGGGTTTGGCTAATGCAGTAGGTATGGCGATAGCATCAAAACATTTAGCAGCTATATTTAATCGCCCTGATTTTTCTATCATCAATCATTTTATTTATTGTTTTATTGGCGATGGTGATTTGATGGAAGGTATTTCTCATGAAGTTTGCTCATTAGCAGGCACGTTGGGATTGGGCAAGCTTATTGTATTTTACGATGATAATGGTATTTCTATTGATGGCAATGTTTGCGGTTGGTTTCGTGATCATACGCCATTACGTTTTGAAAGCTATGGTTGGCATGTGGCACCTCACGTTAATGGACACGATAGTGAAGCGATTCGACAAGCTATTCTCGCAGCGCAAGCAGTTATTGATCAACCTTCTATTATTTGTTGCAAAACAATGATTGGTTGGGGTTCGCCTCATCTTGCAGGAACAGCAGGGACACATGGTGCAGCATTGGGTGATGTTGAAGTGGATGCAGTACGAACGCATCTCAAATGGCCGCACGTACCATTTGTTATTCCTAAAGAAATATATGAATCATGGGATGCGCGAGAAAAAGGCAAAGCATTAGAACAAGCTTGGCAAGCATTATTCGAGCGTTATCAACATCACTATCCTAAATTAGCTCAAGAATTATTGCGTCGCATGGAAGGGCAGTTGCCAGATGATTGGCAATTGATATCTCATACATTGTTGCAAGTCATGTATGAAAAAAAACAATCTATTGCTACACGTAAAGCCTCACAAATTTGCCTGGATGAATATGCGAATCATTTGCC
>C687J35021_10003806_pt1 | contig 10265 bp, 23 predicted proteins | sample RifCSPhighO2_12_FD_35021 | JGI IMG/M metagenome (IMG submission 35021)
TTCCTTAACTATTACGATGCGTGGAGGTTATCATCTCCCGATGAAAATGATGAAATAGAGGGGGATGAAGATGATACTTGCCAATAAAATTATAACAAGAGATGAAATGGATAAGTTTCTTTCTGTTATTACAAACGAGGATGATAAGCATTTATTTTCTATATGTGCCAACACTGGCCTTCGTGTTTCCGAACTATGTGGTCTCAAGTGGGGGGACATTTATCCTTCTTATTTGATTGTCCAAAGAGGCAAAGGGGATAAAAAAAGAACTGTTTTTTTTGGTGAAAAAACTTACCAGCTATTTTTAAACTATAAAAGAACAAAAACTGTCTCCGATAATGATTATATTTTTATTGGTCAGAGAGGTAGACTTACTCGCCATGGAGTTTACTCTAAAATTAAAAAATATCTCAATGAAAGTGGTGTTAGAGAATCTTTGTCTACTCATTCTTTGAGGCATTATTACGCCACGAATTCACTAGATAATGGGATCAATCTAAACACAGTAAAAGAACAGTTAGGACATTCAAGCATCTCAACTACTGGCCAGTATTTACATTTGACTCAAAAATCTAGGGAAGATATTGCAAAGATTTATTAATAAAAATGCCTAGATTTCTCTAGGCACCGGCAACAAGCTAACAAATAATCGAGAGGGCTGAATGAGATTTAATTCTAACACCCTTATTTTATTTTGCAAACTCTCCGTTATTAATTATAATTTCATATGAGCTTCACTGACCAAATGAAATGGTATTATCTACTTAACACCCATCCAGATATTTTTATCAAGGAACGCAAAGAAAAAAACTTATTTATTGTGAGGGAATATGCAAGAATCAGAGTCGATTGAACGTTCAAGAAGAGGTAGGTCTGCGAGAGTTAAAGGACATTCCTTTGAAAGGCAAATTGCCGAAAAACTAAGAAAATTATTTCCTGATTGTAAAAGACACTTAGAAATGCAATATCAAGAGGCAAAGGGATATGATCTTGATAATACTGGCAATCTTAAAATCCAAATAAAAGCTCATAAAGATTACGTACCTATTTCCAAAATAAATGAAGTCCATTACTCTGGGAATGATATCCCTGTTTTAATAACCAAAGGGGATCACAAAGAACCAATGGTTGTGCTATCTTTCAAAGATTTTCTTTCAATTATTTCTGATGTCGGTGTTGTTTTTTAAGCAATGCCTCTAGCTCTTCTATTCTTGTTGCTCTTTGGCATTCTTCTGTGACTAATATTTTATCTATTAACAAAACCAAATCATCCCTAAATATTTGGTTTGATTTATATTGCAAAGTGACTGGTCTTAAATCTTTGCCCTTAGCGGTTATTATTTTATTTTCAATGTTGATATCTAGCACTGTTATTTTTTCTAGTAAAAGCAATAATTGGTTGTAATTCATCGGCCCATGTTATATACAAAATAATGTTTTGTCAAAACTTGGGGGTAATTGGTGAATAAATTTTACATACAACCACAGATTTCTTTTCTGGAAGACTTTGTTGGTTTTGGCATCACCTCATATTGGGACAATAATGAAACTGCTAGATTTATAGCTTTTAATTTTGATTTTATTAACATGGTTATAAGTTTAACTTTTGGGATAAGGAAAAAGTAAATGAGTGAATCGGAGAATGAGTTTGAAAAATGGTTTAAAAATAAATGCGAGCATGAATGTCTGCCTTATAATTCAATGAGGGAATACTGTTTGAGGCAAATTGATCTAAAAGATTTATGGGATTATTTATGGAAAAAAATAGTTTATTACAAGGGGGAGTTTGATTTCTATTTTAAAAAATGTAACGAACAAGATGATGAAATCTCCGCTCTCGAAGCTAGGATTAAGGAGTTGGGAAACGATTATCCATCTTCACGGAGTAAGGCCCGAGATACAAAAAGTCAGTGATAGAAACAACCTTGAGATATTTCGAGTATTAAAAAAGTCTGAGGATCAAAATGAGCACCAATGATGAGTATATAGAAGTAGTAAAAATGAAAAATCCAGTTTTGCTCTCCGAAAAAGGGATTGAAGAATTCAATTCTGTTATAGAGAACGCCAAAATTAAACTGCAAAAGGTTTGCGAAGAGGCATTGGGAAGCATCTATGGCAACATCCATCGGCATATTGAAACTGACACATGGTTCAACTACAGATCAGATATACGGCAAGAGCTGGCATATGATTCTGGAATCTTAGAGCAGGAAAATTATTGGGCGAGAAACGTCAGAATGCAAATTTTAAAAGAACACAAAGAAGAACTTGCCATGCTCATAAACAAAGACTTGCTGGAAAAAATTGGCGAGCTGGAAGATCAATTAAAACAGCTATATAAAATGAGGGAATATTAAAATGAGCACCAATAATGAGTTTGAAACATGGTGGAACACAATTAAAAAGCCATTATCGGGGAGCAAGAAAGGATATAAACTTGGTTGTAAAGATGGATTTAATTCCGCCATTAAAATAAAGAACGAACAAATGCAAGAATTTTTGTCAGAAATCGGCATTAATGGCGATCTTCTTAATAGTGATTTTTGGCATTTAAGACTAGACCATATTACTGATGTCGATAAAAAGGATAAAAAATGATTTTCATGCACAAAGAATCGGGGGAGTTATTTGAATTTAATTTTGAAACGTTTTATACGCACCGAAGTATTTATACTCTAGATGGGACTTGGTTATTTATTCCAGACGATACTTTTGCAGAAAAATGTGAGTTTATCGGGTTTTTATAATAGGAGAATTTATGAATATTAATGAAGTTATCAATCAAGAAATTAGCAAAATTGACACAGGCGAAATCGTGAGGAAGGAAGTCGTTAAAAACATGGAGAAGCTAATTCAAGACAAAATTTCAAAACTTTTTGATTCATGGGGAGAAATAGGTAAAAAAGTTGAGAAACATATTAATGACAATCTTAATATAGATTTAAGCAGGATAAAACTGCACGAACATAGAGATTATGTCGTTGATTGTATCTCCAATGAATTGGCCAAACATTTTTCTCTTAGCGGTTTTCGTGTTGAAAATCTAATTAATACAAAAATATTCACAGAATCTAGGGCCGAAATTCCATTCGAGAGTTTAAAAAAAGATATAATTGAAATTATATTAGACGATCTTGACATCAGTCTTGAGGATTTCGAGAATGAATACATCGAAACAGTATCTATAGAGATAGAAGACGAAAAAGATTACTCATGGTCATCAAGCAAGTATAAACGAATAAACATTAAATGGAACCATGAAAGTAAATCTAATGATTTTACGATAAATCTTTCCGAGGGAAGAGTTTATCATTGCAATGGTGAGCTTGATAAGTTGAAACAATTTGCAAAATCTTTAAAATATCGTCAGACATTAATTACTGGTATTTAAAATTATGAATCAACAATCCAAAATCTCCGCTCTCGAAGCCAAAAACGAAGACCTAGTGTTTGAGCTAAGAAAAAACTCTGACATTATCTATTCGCTAGAAACATGGAAAAAAGAATCGACTAATCTGCTAATGGTGGCGAGTACGGAAAAAGAAGCTCTCGAAGCTAGGGTTAAGGAGTTGGAAGTCCCTCTTAATACTTGCAAGAATGATTATTGGTTTATGGCAAATCTTTTAGAAAAATATAGCTCAGACAAAGAGCAAGCAATTAAAGATTGTATAGAGAGAATGAAGTATAGAGCACCAATGTTTAAGGTGTTACATAAAGGCGATTAAAATAAAAATAAAGGGAGAATAAAATGGAAAATAAAAACAACACAGGAAAAGAAAACTCAGGCAACTACAACTCAGGCAACTACAACTCGGGCGACTACAACTCAGGCTACTACAACTCAGGCTACTACAATTCGGGCGCCCGCAACTCGGGCGGCTACAACTCGGGCAACTACAACTCGGGCGCCCGCAACTCAGGCAACTACAACTCAGGCTACTACAATTCGGGCGCCCGNAACTCGGGCAACTACAACTCGGGCGACTGCAACTCGGGCAACTACAATTCCGGCAAACGCAATTCCGGCAAACGCAATTCCGGCAACTACAACTCAGGCAACTACAACTCGGGCGACTACAACTCGGGCGACTACAACTCGGGGGCATTTAATACCGATAAACCAAATACAAGACTGTTTAATAAATTTACAGATAAAAAAATGGGTGAAATTGAAATTCCCTACATTGACTTAAAAATTACTGAATGGTTATCAGAAGATAAAATGACGGATGAACAAAAAAAGAATGATCCAGATTTTCATATACGTGGTGGCCAACTTGTAAAAAGAGATTATAAAGAGGCATGGAAACTAGCTTGGAGTGAAATTGATCAAGCTACTAAAAATAAGTTTGTAACGTTGCCTAATTTTGATGCTGAAATCTTTTTTGAAATTACTGGTGTTGATTTAAGAGAGAAAAATAACAGCGATTGCGGAATGGAAAACCCTGAAAAAATTATTGTTTTAAATGGCGAGAAATATAAATTAGTAGAATAATAGGGGGAATTTATGCGAGAACTAATTAGATGCCATAATTGTGGTCTATTTTATGACATGGCAAGGTTTAATTGTCCATATTGTAAAGCAGAGCAATAAAAATGATCTTTAGAAAACTAAAAATAAAACATCCATGGTGGCATTTTTTCTTTACGACTTACGTGGTGAGACTTTCTGACCCCATTAACACATGTTTACATTGCTCTAAATGTAATAGGATGTATTGGATTAAAAATGACCTTTAAAACTTGGAAAGACGAATATTGCAAGCGTGATTTCCACGGAAAAACCATGCACCAATGGAGTGCTGCGGAGTCGGCTTTTAATGACCAGCAATCCAAAATCTCCGCTCTCGAAGCTAGGATTAAGGAGTTGGAAAATGAAGTGAATGTTTTAATATTGGCAGTCAATGGAGAAGAAGTAATTATTGAATCTGGGAATGGGATAGATTTAAGGCGATTAGAATAATAAGGGAGGTTTTGTGAGCGATGAAAGATTAAAGGTGATTAGCGCATTGAAGCTTAAATATAAGTACAAAGGAAACATTTATGAAATTATGGGTGAAGCAAAAATGAAAGATAGGACAACTAGAGAATGGCTAAATGCGATTATCTATGTCGGGGCAATGGGTATTTATGTACGAGAGGAAATTGATTTTTTTGAAAAATTTAAACCAATATCCCCAAAAGATAAATCATGATCTGCTACGAACCCCACTGGTGGCATTTGGTTTTATTAATAGTATTGGTAGAAATTATTGGAATAGTTTATTTACTCCGTATGAAGTCAAAAATTGATATTTAAAGATGACTATAAAAAGGAGAATTTATTAAATTGTCAGAATTAATTTTTAAGTTAAATAAATTAGCAACTATTTTTAAAAAAGATGATTTAGATGTAATTACTGATTATGATGAAAATGGATATTTTAATTTAGAAGATGTAGAAATTAATGGAATGGTTTATTTAGTCTGTACGGAGCCAAAAAATGACACCTGAAAATTTTGATCATCCATGTAAAAATACTTGCTCAGGATGGCAGCAGGGTTTTAATAGGGGCGTAGAATCGCAGCAAAAGCGGATTGATGAGCTGAAAAATATAGTTAGGAATCGAGAGATGAGAGAGGATCTTTTGAGAAAGGAAATTCAAAACTCGAATCCCAAAACAAGACAATGCGTGAGGCGTTTGAGAAAATTATGGTCCAACGTAAAAATGGTAACAAGATTAATGATCCTGATTATTTCCATAAAGCTGCCAGATATTATGAAGCAATTGCCCGTGAAGCTTTGGAGAAAATAAATGAGTGATGCAAAAATTGAAACATCAATAGATCTTTTAAAAAGACAATCTCGAGATGCCAAAGAATGGGCAGATGCTTTTTGTAATGAAACTCATCCAGACGGACTAGATAATGGCTTAATTCATGCGTGGTTTGCTAATGCAATGATGGCAATGTACGACTCTATTTTTAATAATGAAATCAAAAAACTCGAACAGGCGTTGATAATTTTGAGTAAGGCGAATTATTTTTATGCCGACGAATTCAATTGGGACAATATAAACAACGATTCGGATTACTCAAAAATAGTTGATGATGACTTATTTTGTATCCCAGAATCACCATTTTGCCATGCAGTTAATATAGGCGGTAAAAAAGCCCGACTAGCACAGAAAAAAGTTAAAGAGATTCTTGGATGGAAATGAATGAATTATAATAAACGATATACCGATAGAGAGTCAGGTACATTTAAGTCATTGAAAAAAATTATAAATACAAAAGCAAATAAAAAACATGGGTGTATTAAGGTGGTTAAAAAGGAAAATGGAATGAGTAAAGAAGTATTCGAGCAGTTTCAAAAATCATGGGATAATTTTAATTCTCAAGACAATGAAGGGTACATTCCAAATAGAGGAGATTTTAAAGCTGGTTGGTTTACTTGTTGGAATTATCGAGAAAAAGAAATTAGTAAAATAAACAAAGAGATAGATCTCTTAAATCTCCGCCTTCTTGAGACAAATAATCTTCTTGTAAAGAATTTAATGGATAAAATTGGGAAACTAGAAGAGTGATAACCCATTTTGTTGTGAACGGCCCCACAAATAGAGGTTTTGTTAATACTTTGTGCGGTTGGTTGTTACAATCTTGTAATAATTTTAGTAAAGACAAGAAAAAAATAAATTGCAAAAAATGTTTAAGAGTAATGAATGGATACTATAAAAGAAATAATTGACTATCTTAACCAAAAAACTGGGAAGAATTTTAGACCTCAAAATAAAGAGACACAAAAAATTATTTCTAGGCTCTTAAATGATGGATATATAGTTGAAGATTTCTATAAAGTTATTGATAATAAAACATATGAATGGCTTAATACAAATATGGATCAATATTTAAGACCTATAACCTTATTTAGACCTAGCAATTTTGAAAGTTATTTAAACCAAAGATCTCAAGCAGAGATCAATATAAAGATTATTGATGAACTTAAATGACAAATATTGAATTTATGAAAGAAATTGAAAGGCTCAAAAAAGAATATGGGGAGAATAAATTCTCTACTGAAAAGATTAAAATATTTTGGAACAGTCTTAAAGACTACACTTATAATCAATTTAAAAATACTACTGATTATATGATAGCTAACGCTAAAATTTGCCCGACATTAAATGATTACCTTGCCAATTTAGGGCCAGTAAAAGAAAAAGAGATATTGTTTTCTGTAAACAATAAATGCGTTAAATGCAATAATACTGGTATTTGGTACCAGGAGATTGAAGGATATGAATGTGCATTTAGTTGTGCTTGTGATATGGGTAAGAAGTATTCTTTCCCAAAGAGACCAATATGACGTTAATTGAAAATCCATTTATCACAATGGAAGACAACTATAACCCATTGATTCCAACAGCAACAAAAGAGATTTATTCTTTTATTGAGGACTACCTTGCGAGAAGAGACAAGGTTGTAACCCTCAGAGCATCCTCCGCTAATTTATGCGTGAAAAGAAGATGGTTCACTAACAATGGATATGAAGGCGAGAAATTAACTCCAAGGAAGATGGTTAACTTTTTACTCGGTGATCTTTCTGAAAGGGTTATGGTTTATTTTGTCCTTCAAAGTTGTGTTGGTGAAGGGAAACTTTACTCAGAAGTTGATTTTGGAGAAGTTATTGGAGCAATTGAGTTCCAAGGGAAAAGTCTAAACCTCTATAAGCAAAAAACACTGACTACCCAGTATAAAGATGAGGATGGAGAACTATTTATTCCTGGCCATGCAGACGGCTTTGGGAAACGTAACAGTGATAACAAATGGGAACTCATAGAATTCAAATCGTCTTCCGATTATGGTTTTGATTCTTTTATAAAAGATGGGCCGGGAAATTATCTCAATCAAGCACATGTTTTGATGGACAGTAATGAAGCAAATGCAAGAGAGATAAGCGAGGTTCGTTTCTTTTATTTAAAAAAACAAACTGGACATTTGTGGGATAGGTTAGAGAAATATGATCCATTAATTTCTCAATTGGTTGCCAAAGAATTTAAAGAATCAATTTCTCCACAAATGCCACAAGACCCATATTCATTAAAGAAAGAAGTAAAAAATAAGAAGGAAACTGGAAGATTTATTGCAGCGTTTCCTTGCAATTATTGCGACATGTTAAAGCACTGCAAGGGTGAATACGATATTGAATGGAGTAAAAGTTCTTTTTCTCAAAAACCTAAATATATTTTCAAGGAGACAACAAAATGAGCTCTTTATTTGATCCCAACAAAAAATCAAGCGGTGGTAGTTCAGACATGTTTTTAACACTGAAAGATGGAGAAGCAGTCACAGGAGTTATTTGCGGCCCTATTTATGAATATTATCATCTAGGCTATGGGAAAACATTGCAAGTGGTTGATGAGCATACAGAAGGTGCCTCTTTTAAATTTAGAGCAAATTTCGTTTCCAGAGAAAATGGAAAATTTGTAGCAAAAATTATAGAGAGAGGATTAACTGTTTATGAACAACTAGCAGCTCTTGAGCAAGCTGGTTATGACCTTCATAAAACCACTATTAGAATTTCCAGAAAAGGTTCGAAACAACAAGACACTATGTATATGGTCATGCCTGTCCCAGGTGGGGAAATTAATCAAGGAGTTTTAGATTTATTAAAAAATGTAAAACTTTGGGAGTTGTCTAGAGAGAAGAAAGAGAACAAAGAAGAGGTTGTCAAAACTGACCAGAAAGGTCACTATTTAGATAAGGAATATAACACTACATCTGAAAGTAATTATACTGTTGATGAAATTCCTTTTTGATAATGTGCTTTTAATAAGGAGTCTTTATGGCAAATGGTTATGGAAAAATGAAAGCTAAAAAAGGTAAAGGGAAAAAGAAGGGGAAATAATCCCCTTCTTTTATTTTGTTTCTTCTTTTAAAGTCTCAAGTGCTAACTGGACCATTTTGTGCTCTTCTCTTTTAAGTGCTAATTGAGAGACTAGTGAATCTAAAATTTTAAAAGCTTCTTCTTTGGTCATATTATCCTCCGATTAAATATTTATTTATAGTCTATATCACTTTCTATTTCGTTTTTCATCTCTTGTTTTTTAGTTAGGATAATATCGTTTATTGGTGCTCCTAGTAATAATCCAGAATCTTCTAATTGTCCCCATTTCTTCCGCAATTCATTTGCTTTGTTATCAAAATATTTTTTTTGATTATCATGGTAGTCGACCTTACCAACTAGTATATCTAAATAGGCCTGATATTCTTCTTTTGTCATATAACTCCTTCTTTCACCCTGAATAAAGAGAACATGCGATAGTTTTTGATTTTTTACCAGAAAAAGATTCTCTAGCTTTCCCAAGGATAACGCTAGGGTCATAAGATTGCCAAAATCTTTTGTTATACTTCATTGCGCAACCCGGGATTGATGAGGTGCATAATAAATCACCCACTTCGATATTACCCCCCTCATTGCAAACCCTAACAACACCAGCTCCCAAAGCTAAAACAATATGATCTCCATCTTTATCAGTCCCACCGTAAACACCATAGACTCTTTTATCTTTTGCTTTTTCCGACAATGCACATTTGGGGAGGCAGCTATTGACCTCATTTTTCCAATGTGCTAACGCATTAATAGAAATTAAAACTGACCCTGGCAATAAATCTTCAGGAAGAAATCCTTGCGACCAATGTGCCCCAGTAAAAGTATTATAGGCAATAACCCCTGCCACGGCAGTCCCTACAACAGAACCAATAGCACCTCCTGAAGATAAGAAATCCATAAAAGTATCTGCTGCGGTGATATTGGCATCGGCAGTATTTATTCGGGCACCATAGCAACCTAATGATGAAGCATCTGCGATTTCTGAGAAAACTCTATAGTTGGCATGTGTTGCCCCGACTCCGAGCTTACCGTCTGATCTCAATCTCATTTTCTCTGAAAGTGTTGTTGTAGTTGCTGCAATTGTTTGCCAAACAATATCAGTCCCTAAAGCTGTTGCGGTATGCGTTTCGTTTGCTACGGCTTGGATTAGCGCAGTCACATTTCCAGGAGCTGTCAGTGTGGTATCATTCGATCTAAAGGCAACACCACCTAATAAATTTCCAGAAACAATGGCCGCCCTGTTCGAAGTTAAATTTATCTGTTCATGCGTTCCTGCAGTCACTCCAGCGGCAAGAACGTCTAGAAGTGAGGATGGCGCACTTGTACCAATACCAACAGCATTACCAGCGGTAATTCTCATCACTTCAGCCGAACTGGAATTAAATGTAATGTG
>C687J35021_10003808_pt1 | contig 10257 bp, 9 predicted proteins | sample RifCSPhighO2_12_FD_35021 | JGI IMG/M metagenome (IMG submission 35021)
TTTGGCGGAGCAGCAGGAACATAACATGGGAGAGACAATCGCTCCAGGTACGTATCGTGGTGGTTCTGGACTTCAGGACACAATCTCCACTATGCTTGGAATCCAGAAGATTAAAGCTGCGAAGGAGGCGACTGCTACTGATGAAGCTGTCAAGACAAGTCTTGCTCGAAAGCGTTTGGAGGAGGAGCGAAAAGGTCGTAAGGAGGAATCGAAAGGTATTTTTGCTAGGGAAGTCGAGGGGGCTTTTGGAGCTGCTCCATCCCCAGAGATCGAGCCTTATATAGCTCCCTCTCGTCAGCTTTATGAAAGTGAAGGTGCTGTTACGGCCCCACTGTTTACAAAACGAGACCCCGCTGAGGGTATTAACCTAATCAATCGTCCTGTTACTTTGTCTGACGTTCGTCCTTCCTTGAGAAGAGGGGCCGAGGAGTTTCGCCAAGAGGAGCTTGGGAAGGCTAAGCGTCTTCCTCCTAGTGCCGAGCCTGAGGCAGTTGGAGCTGAGATTAAGGCAAGAAAGATTCCAGCCGCTGCTGGTGCTGTCGCAGCGGAACAGTCTAAACTCCGCTCTGAGGGAGCCAAGGCTACTCAGGAAGAGACTAAAGCTAAGCTCGGTGCTCAAACCTTAGAGGCAGAGGTATCTGAGAAGAAGTCGACTGCTTCTATTAGAGCAATCGAAGCTGGGGCTGCTGAGGAAACTGCTGCTCTCAATCTTCGCGAAAAGCGTGCTAAGACATTGTCGGCTGAAGTCGATGCCACGTATGCTGAGATATTCAAACAAACTGAGCTGGAAATTAAAGAACGAGAGATAACTCTTAAAGACGCCGAGATTCGTAAAGAACCTCTGGACTACGAGAATGCTCGTCTTGATATTGAGACTAAGAAGCAAAATCTCGCTAAAGGTAAAATCGAAGCCCAGCGTGAGGCGCGCATAGCCGCGTTACGCTCACAATACGAAGGGGAGAGTGACCCAAAACGTCGAACCGAAATTCTCAAGCAGCTTGCAGTTGAGAATGGTCATGAAGCTACTCTCATTACAGAAGACGTGACCAGAGCTAATGCTTATGTAAGTGCTATTGAATCTGGTCAGAAAATGTTTTTGACAGCTCAAGCTGCGATTGCTAACAACGATATTGAGGGAACTAGTGCAGCCCTCGATTCATATAACAATACGATGATTCAAGCGGCGTTGCTTCGGGGTTCTAATACTGTCAGACTTCAAACTGTACAACCCGTTGAGGGTGTTGTCTATGGAGCTACGGTGACCCCGGGATCTGTCATTGTACCCACGGATGTTGCTGTCGCTTGGAAAGATGGAACTCTCGATCAAGCTATTACTGGTAAGATTCGCGGTATCGACCCTGGATGGGCGTTGGCACAAAAGATTAGAATTGAGCATGCTTATGGACAAGGAAACAAAGCGGTGTTCGAGAGCGCTATTAACTCGGCAACGGCTGATCCTGTAGTTAAACAAAGAGCGTTGCAGCTTTTGCAGGTTGCTGAGGGTAAACCTACCGAAAAGAAAAAAGAGAAGGCGCCAGAAACTAAGCCTAAGGTCGGTGTAAGTCGTGGGCTTCCTGGAATACTTCCCAGAGTTACGAAGGAAGTTAATGTACAACGACAACAGTTTGGTCAAAAGCCTCTTCCACTTGGTAAGCCAGAGCCTAAGCCTTACAAAACATATCAGCAGCGTGTACGTGGTGAATGATGGCTCTTGAAGACTATCTAGATGACAACCCATTTGTCGAAGCTCTCAAGCCGCCAGAGGTGGCTAAGTCAACGGGAGCCCGTCGTCTAGCTTCTCTAGCGGTAAAGGGAGCCTCGCTAGGACTTCTAGGGGCAAAGCACCCCGCCGAAGGTTTTGTTGAGCATGCAACCGAATTCGTCGGTTCGTTACCGACTATCGTTGGTGTCAGTGCCTTAGCCTCGCCAGCGGCTACGGCAGGGCTCAGGGCAGCAAGGCTACCAGTTACCCCAGCCTTAGCACGGCTCGCTGGCGCTGGGGCTACTGGAGGCGCTGTAGGCGCTGTAGAGGGGGCTGCTAGGGGTGAGAATCCTCTTACATCCGCTGCAACTTCGGCGGGGGCTTTCGTCGCTGGGGAGGGATTATTTCTTGGTGGATCTAGAGCCCTTGCTGCGATTCGTGGTAAGACTGTGGCTAAGGCCGTAGAAGAGACAGTTACTCAAGCTGTTCCTAATTTGCCAAAAGCTCTAGCAGCGGGGACTCCTCCTAAGGAACTTTTATCTGGTTATAGAATAACTCCTGGAAGTCAGTTGGCATTACCACCTGGAGCGCCTCCTCCGAGACAACTTCCTGTGTGGACTGAGACTACAATGTCTCGTGGGCCATTTCCAATGCCCCCCTCTGCTCTAACACCTGATCCACCTTTTGGATCACTTGTTGACGATCCCATAAGTGCTGCGGCGGGGGGCGGTAGACCTATTCTTAGAACGACTGATGAGGGTACTGGTTTGTTAATGCATCTACCTACAACCCCAGAAGCTGACGCAGCTATCAAAGCTGTGGGAATCTCGCCAGTTCCCTACAGAACAATATCACCATTTACTTCTGATCAAAATTATTATATGAGTCATACTGGAGATTATGTTCCTCGTTACGACAAAGTTACTGCGAATCTCCCTAGGACGACCTCTGAGCTTGTGAAAAAGACTCCAGAAGAAGTCGAAGCTATTATGAACGACAGTGGTATTTACATGGCAGATGTTATGGTAATTGAAAAAACGCCTGAGGCTAAGAGCCTTGGGAAAGTTTTAGATGAGATTAAGGCGTCAATAGATGATTCGGTGACTATTAGTGAGGTTGCAACAGTTGCTAAGACTAAGGTAAGAAAGAAAAAGCCAGGTCCTATAACCGAAGAAGGCAAACCTTATCGTCCATCTGATCAGTATGTCAAACCAGAAGACATTGGAAAACCTGGAGCTAAGAAAGCTGTGTCTCCTATCGAAAGACCAAAACCAGAGGAATCTGAGAATGTCGTAGGTTTGGTTGACGATCCACTAAACCCTGGGCAGAAGATATGGATGGTTCCTCCGAAGGAGCTTGATGATACTGGTCGTAAAGCATGGATTACTAAGGAGCTTGAAATTCGTTGTCGGAGAGGACAGATACCATAATGGCTTACGACCCGTGCGACCCAAATAATCTACGGCGGGCGGCAGAGCTTATCGACCAAGGTAAGCTTGGTGAGACAGAAGCTGAGTCTGTTATCAGCTCCGAAGCTCCTTCAACAGATCCTGGTGTTGTTACGACTCGAGCTAAGATGGGTTTCTTTTCAAATCTGAGAACCCAACTCGGAGCTTTTGGTGATGAGTTCGCTGTCAAAGCCATTCAGCCTCTTCAGCGCAATAATATTGCTACAGAGAATTTCGTCACTCGGCAATACGCAAAATATAAAGAAGCTCTATCACCTTTGAAACTAGATGAGACGTTGGCACAAAGACTTAGAACTGGTTTGTTTGGAATGCCCACTGAGGTTGACGAGGCTTTGCAGAAGGCAATTCGTCTAACTACAGCTGATGGAAAATTCACTGGTCAGCCAGGCTCCTTTCCGCCTCACGTAGTCGACGCCGCTAAGAGTATTAGAAAGCTCTATAGGGAGATGGGGGATGAGTTTGGGGTTGATCCCGACACATTCTTTCAGTATCGGGACCTATATTACAAAAAGCCTACTGGTATCATTAGAGAGCCAAGCGGGGCTCCCGCCGAGGAGGCTGTCAAAGGTCGTATCAAGCCTGGAGAAAGTAGTTTCTATGACGAGCTAGAACGCAAAGGTATTGTCGGTGAAACCGATGCTACAGCAACAGCTGACTTCCTTGCCTATATTCACGCTGTTGCAAACTCTCGCATTCGTAAACCATTTATCGACCAGCTCGAGAAAGATGTTGTCGATCCATTTTTTGATAGAAAATTTTGGCGTACTAGTGATGGTAAGGTCCACGTTTCATCGAAAGACCCCGTAGCTGTTCAATCGTGGGAAGAGCTTAAGAGCCATATTTTTGGAGCTCCGACACCACTTGATCGTATTCTAACTTACAATCTGAAGAAGCTTGCTGAGATCACGGGGCATGGTGATGTAGATATTCGTTCTTCTTATAGGATTGTTCAATCTATTACATCTCTATTCTATGGAGGGACTCTTGGTGTTCCTCTACTTGGTGGGCGCCCAGGCTCTGTTATGCGTCAGCTCGCACAGATCGTTCCAACTTACGCTGAGCTCGGTATGAAGTATACAATGATGGGAATGCAACAAGCATTGAAGCCTGGTTCTATTGATGTTCTGAGAAACAAAAACATTCTTTCAAGTCCTCTGGAGCAAGTTCTCGAGAGTGTCTCTGTCGCTCGTGGAGTTGGTCGTGGAATTTCTAAGACTACAGAGACCTCCTTAAAATTATTTACGGCAGTTGATCAATTTACTCGATCGGCGACTGCTTATGGAAAGATGGCTCAGTTTGATGATTACCTTGCTCGAGGAATCATCGAGAAGCTTCCTATGCGAAAAGAAATCAGAAACGAGGTTCTTCCTCTGATTCGTAAGGGTAATCATGATGAGGCGAAGGAAATGCTCATGTTTGATGCCGTAGCAAATCTTCAATATATCTATGGAAAAGCGAATCGCCCCGCCGCATTTCGTGGGGCACTTGGGGCTCTTGGTGGTGTTTTTATGTCTTATCCACTAAACTCTCTTGAGCTACTTCGTTTGTTCAGTAAACAAGCTCTTCCAGAGGCTCTTGGAGGATCTGGTAACCCTGTTCCACTCATCAGGTTAATGGGTCTGACTAGTGCGATTCTATGGGCGGGTAGTGAGATGCTCGATGTCGATCTTAGAAGTGCTATGATGATAGGAGCTTTGCCATATTCAATGGCATTCCCGAAGATGGGAATCGACGCTTTTCAGATGGGTCGTACTAACTATGAATGGCTCACCGGGAACTTGTTCATGGTAGGAGAGACAGACTTTCACAAGAAAATCAGAAACGACGTCCGATCTGAACAAAGAGTTTGCGAAAGACTTGAGAACGTTTGTGCCAGGTGCCGTCTTTGCATTTGAAGACCTGCCTAAGACTATAAATGAGGGTACGATAGTTCGTCTTCTAGGTGGTACACCAAAGGCGGAAGCTTTAAACAAAGCTGCCCGCGAAAGGTCTCGTAAAGCCCGCGAAGAGTCCTCTACAACTCGTGGACTACGCGCTATGCAACCACTACAATGAGAATCATATCGGAGATTGAAGTAATGGCTCTATGTAATAGAACTATGATACGACCAACTGCGATTGAGGTTGTTCTAACGTTCCAAGAGGAGCTCCCAAATGAGAGACCTGATCGAAGTAGAGTTCCCACATTTCTCGAAGAGCCCCAACGGTACACCAAAGATCACTAAGAAAAATGCTATTGTTATTCACGACACCGGTGGTAATACGGTTCAAGGAACTTTAGGCTGGTTTCTTTCTGAAGAATCTAAAGTTTCTTCCCATTATCTAATCGCTAAAACAGGCGAAATCTATCATGGAGTCCCTGACGAATATGTTGCGTGGCACGCAGGAAAGTCGATTCTACATGGTAGAGACTATGTTAATAATTTTGCTATAGGCATAGAGCTAGTCGACGATAATGATAATGATCCATATCCTGATGATCAAATGGAGTCTTTGATTGACCTATGTGAAAAGTTGTGTATTGAACATGTTATTTCATTGAACCGAATTGTAGGACATAAAGACATAGCTATTCCGGCGGGACGTAAGGTTGACCCTGGGAAAGACTTTCCTTGGTACGAATTTCTCAATACAATTGGTGCGAGGATTGCTGCAAGAGAGATTAACGGGGACGAACCTTAGGCTCCTGCTTCATCTCACGCTCCGCGAGTTTTATCACAACTTTCTTTCCGATTACTTGTGGAGTCTCAATCGTATCTTCCTGCGCTAGTGTCATTATTAGCTCGTCGAACTCACTTATAGGAAGGCTCATTCCGCGAATAAGAAGTCGCCTATCAGCAACCCCGCCGTTTCTTCTAATCATATCGATGAGCTTAGCTCTGTTCTGTCCGTGTGTCGTTGAGGAGGCCCATGAGGATATCCTATTAAACTCTGGGAGCTGATCTTCTATAAATTTGATACCTCCTGCAACATGAGCTTCCTCAAGTATCAAACGACTACTTCGTGACACGGATATTAACATTCCTACTTTCAATGCCGTATCGTGACACCTCTCCTTGAATGCGTCAGTAACTGAGTCATCATCAGTTGTGATCTCGCAAAGTTTCTCATACCATCCTGTGAATAACTCTTTTCCGGCTGACGTTATTGTCATCTCCCCCTGTAGGTTAGCGATAGTTTCCAAATCTCTTTTGAGAGCCTCTCGTAAAATTTTATGATCGGCACTAGATTCGGGCCATGCGATAATCTTGCGCTTGTCTCTCGCTGTAACGAATATGATGCGTCCTATGAGGCCGGCTATAACTTCGTCGGGTAACACTTTTAGATTCCGTGGGTCAGTTCCTGCAAGTAGTACGGTATACAGATTTTTCAAGTCTATCTGAGAATCGCTTTTGGTCGTGTGCATGTAACTATCACGACCGTAAGTCTCTGTTAGCAGAATGGTCATGCGCGAAGCTCTACCCTTATCGTATCCAAATAAGGTAGCTAGCTCATCTGCATGGATTAGTAGATAGGACTCGTGTTTAATTTTTGGGATTTCGTCAGACTCTTTTTCAAAGACATGATGCACACGGTTCATCTGTTTAACGATACCCTCGGGAGTTGCTGCTCCAGTTATGTATCCTCCATTAATCTTAAATGCGGGAAGGGCTTCTAGTAGAAGATTAACACCTATGTTCATAGCTGTACTCTTACGTACTCTAGCAGATTCTGCAACAAGCAAGACGTAAATGTTGGGATAGAGGGAGAAGATACCGCGACTTAGCCAGATACGACGACGTAGAGCTGCACTAAGAACGGCGAAGGCCGTCCAAAGGTGAAGCTTTTCAGGACTTTCTTGATCCTGTGTCCATTCTAGATAGGAGTCAAGCCAGTCCTCAAGAAGTCTATCACTCACCCTTTATGAGGTTTCTCGATTACGTTTCGTTTCTCATCAAGAGATAGCGTTTCAAATTTGACAGCATTAAGTAACATCTCGTTCCAAGCTTTTGGGCGACATTTTGGACATATTGTTTCATCCAAGGTTTCGTTCGTAGTGTGGATACTCCAAACTTCCCATAGGTACTCACCACACGTAGGACAATTTACTAGGTTTTGGTGGAGTCGTAGAGCCATTTTTAGAAGTCCTTATATGACTTAAGTTCACCCCAACTAGGACCGATTTTGAAATTCATTGGGATGATTAAAGGGTCGTCATCCCCTACTAACAACTCTATCTCAGCCTCCTTCTTGATAGTGCGACAGGTATAGCGAACAACATCTTCACTGTTCGGCACAACAACGCCCACCGAGTCGTGTACTTGTAGTTGAACATCAAGACCATGTGAGCGAATTTCCCAAGGCGTCAAAGCTTTAGCTTCGCTAAGGCTATCAGTCTTAAAAATGTTGCAAAGCTTGTTCAGCAGGTGAACAAGTAAGTGGCCCACCGTAGACTGTGGATAGAAGGCAAACCCCGCCCTTTCCATCTCAGCATCGTAGATACCGTAAAAGGTTTTCTTCCACTTAAATGGTGGAGGCAAGTGTATAGTTCGATCACGACTTAGCTGGGTTTTTACCCAAGCTTGATACCCTGACTTAATTTCTGGGAAAATCGCATGGTGAATGTTTTGAATCATCTCAGCATAGTTCGTAGGCAAACCTGAGATAGTCGCAAACTTTATCTTACCAAGACCATAGTTATTTGCGTGATTTGATTTCTTACCTATGTCTCGTTCTTCTTCATCGTCTTTAGTAAACTCTTGCCAAGGCTTGCGCCTAAAGATATCTCGTGGCATCTTTAGCTTATTCTCTTGGACGAACTTACCTATGAGTTTTGCTGTACCGAGGTGGGTGTCGCGACCTTCAAGATACCACTGTTTCATAAGCGGAATAGGACCACGCCAGGCGCAAACACGGGATTCTGCTTGACCATAATCCCCAAAGATAAAAACGTTCTTCATGCTTTAGCTTGCTCAACCCCCACCGCATTTTGGTATCTACCACTGTACGGGAACTCCGCATCACCAGAAAGTCTATGAACTATTAACTGAGCGAAGCGCATCCCAGGCCATATTGGTAGAGCTTGGTAACGAGTGACGTTACGTACCTCAAAAGTGCCGACTCCACTCCAACCAGGATCAAACCAGAAAGCTAGAGAGTGATCGAAACCTTGACGAGCCCGTGTTGATTTTAGCTTACAGTCGATGGCGTAGCCGTTTGGGACCACGATGCGTTCCATAGTTTCTATCAGGACAAAATGCCCTGGAGGAAGTATGTGAGGGAATCGCTCTGTGAATCCACCAAGGTCGTAAGTGATCCACACATTATGATCACTCTCACGTATTAGTTTATTTCCGATTCGTATGTCGATGGACGCTGGATTTACCAATGTCTCATCATATGGTTGTACTAACCATCCAGTACGTCCTAACGACTTGAGGTCTCTGTCACAAAGAATCATGGTGGGGCTCCGGTGGGAAAACTATGATGTTAAACCTCTGACGAAGCATTTCCACATCTGGGGTTCTTTTGTAGACTCTGAACAATTCGTGAAGGGAGAAGTAGACAGGTTTGTTGTTTTCTTGTGCAAACACCATTTCTTTGTCTGCTCCATAAGATGCTCCGGGGAGTCTTAGCAAACCATCACAACGAAGTATCCATTTGAAATCTAGGTCCAGCCACTCCTGTTCGGGATTCTGATGTTGTAGGTTCCAAAACCAATTGAGATGTGGAACGTATGGGGCGAAGTTATGAAGTCTTAGAATCTCCGCGTATTTAATAGCATTTGCGACTGAGAGTTCAGGAGTTCCTCCTGTCATGAGTGGGCCAGCGATGTATATGTGAGGTGTAAAGTTCATTGAAACCTCGTATGCATACGGCCAGTATATTGTTGGTGTTCCTGGAAACTGTGGCCACAAGGTCATTTTGGAATAAATAGTTGTCTAGCTATTGGATAACGCCAAGGAACATTTTGAAGATTCGTCCCTGTTCCAAGGATCGACCTGACCGACGACCACCTTGCGCCATCTGTTCCTCCTAGCTTGTAGTGAGAATGCATACGACCATCTTCACCTAATTCTTGCTCTACTATGTCACCTTTGAGGTCTAACACCCCTCGTAAATCCTGGATATATCTTAAGACTTCGTCTTGATATTTGTCAGCAAAATGCTGTAGAGCATATTTATCTGAGGTAACAGAGCGTTTACCAGACCGCTTGTCTACCTTATATCTTGGTTGATAACCTTTTGTCTTGTACAAGAGAGCTGACATTTGCTTAGGTGAGTTAACATTAAGATGCCATCCCAACGTTTTATCAATAGACCTCTGAAGTTCTTGAACACGGGCTTCTAACTCTGTCTTAGCTATAGCTCTTTTCGCAATATCTATCGCTACACCAAACCATTCCATTCTCAGGGAATTCAAAAAAGAATCCATATAGTGTTCAATGAAGTATTCCCATACGTCCTCTTCGTGGGCTTCCGTTTCCATCTTTTCCGCAACTTCTATCGGTATCATAACATCCATACAGTTGTATGCCCAGAAAGCGTGTTCCCCGTACTCAGGGCGCCACTGTCTTCCGTCGTCTTTATAGTATGGTGTCTCTGTATAGTGAGATGTTACGAAAGCAAGTCCATGTCCAGGTTCATCAAATCTTGGCTTTATAGCTGACCACTCGCTCTTAGCAGCACCAAAGTCTGGATATAAGCAGTGATGGAGTAACATGGTGCAGATGCGAGGAAACCTTGGATAAATCTTAGCAAGCCACATATACATCCAATCAAAGGCTAGGTTGTGGCCTATTTTTTCAATTTTAGAATTCGCTAAGACTGTAGCTAAGAGTTGCCAGATAGCCGCTTCTTCTTCAAGAGTCCAGTAGTTTACCCCTGACTGACGTACAAATGGTATACAAAGAGCTTGGTCTTTACGATAGCCAATACCAAAGCAGGCAATATGACCAGGGCGATTAGCTGTGTACCACGATGTTTCTATGTCAAAAGATATTCGTTTCTGCTCATTACATTCGCGAAGGTAATCTATGACTGTACGAAACGATGGACCTGTTAGAGCCTCACGTTTTGGTGGGCGTATCTCTGGGAAGAGGCTTT
>C687J35021_10003809_pt1 | contig 10253 bp, 10 predicted proteins | sample RifCSPhighO2_12_FD_35021 | JGI IMG/M metagenome (IMG submission 35021)
ACCTCCTTCCCGCTCCCGGTCTCCCCGAGGATAAGTATGGGCGCATCGCTTACGGCNGCGGTACCAGCCCTTTCCAGCACCTTTCTCATCTTTTCAGAGGAAGCAACCATCTCCTGCCCCCCTGTAACCAGGGACCTAAGCGTCTCTACCTCCCTCTTTAATTTTTGCACGTCTACCGCCTTGCGTATCTTCTTCCTCAGGAGTTCTTCCTCAAAAGGTTTAAGGAGATAGTCCTCCGCCCCTTTTTTTACCGCCTCTACGGCCGACTCTATGGTGCCGTAACCGGTCATAATGAAGACTGGGATTCCCCTGTTACGGTCTTTTATCTTCTCCAGCAAGGCCATCCCATCCATACCCGGCATCACCAGGTCTGCCAGGACGACCTGCACGCCTGGTTCTCCGCCTAAGGCGGAGAGTTTTTCAAGGGCTTCTTCGCCAGAAGTAGTCCCTATGGCCATTAGGCCCTCCTTCTCAAAGACCTCTGAGAGGGTCTTTACCATCTGGGGGTCGTCGTCCACTATGAGGATTCTATCCGATGGCATCCTAGCTCCTGATGTAGGGCAGTCTCATTGCCACTGTAGTACCCCTACCTTCCTGGCTCTCTGCCAGGACGTAGCCCCCGTGTTCCTCCACTACCCTTTTTACTATGGGCAGTCCAAGCCCTGTACCCAGTTTCTTTGTCGTATAAAAGGGCTCAAAGATGTGGGGGAACACGTCCATAGGTATCCCTGGGCCATTATCCACCACCACTACTTCCACCTCTCTGAGGTTCAGGATACCGGAATTGAGCCTTATCTCCCCGCCTTGTGGGAGGGCCTCAAGGCTATTCATGAGGAGGGAGGAGAGGGCCGTCTCAATCTCAGTAGGGTTGGCATGGAGCTTTATCCCTTCCGTAGCCGATATATTAAGGGTGCATCTAACCTGTTTATGCCTGAAGGCCGTCTCATAGAACTGGCACACCGCCTTCAAGAGGCCATTCAGGTCTACGGGCCACCTCTGCTGGACGGGCTTCCTGGCAAAACCTAGGGTATTCTGGACTGAGAGTTTGAGGGTCTGTAGACTCTCCCTGAGGGTCTCCACCTCTGAGGAGAGGGTGTCGTCCCCACGTATATTCTCTCTTATCTTTTCTACCTTTAAGAGGGCTACTGCCAGGGGGGTGTTAAGCTGATGTGCCAGACTGGCGGAGAGTTTGCCGAGGGCCGCCAGCCTTTCCACCTCCAACATCTTCTCCCGCCAGGAAATCCTGCCAGAGACGTCCCGGGCGCTCTCCACAAAGAACCCACCGGAGCCGTCTCCCACAAAGGAGAGACTGACGCTCACCTCCAGTACCTTTTTGCCCTTGTTCAGCCTCCTGGTCTCCCAATCCACCACCTCTTCCCCCTCCCTCACCTTTTCCAGGAGGCGGAAGAACTCCTCCTTGAGGTCTTCTGGAATGGTAGGCAGAGGTCTGTGCAGGAGTTCTTCTCTTTTAAAGCCGTAGAGCCTCTGGGCAAGGCAATTAGCCTCTGTTACCAGGCCCTTCGGACTGAGGAGGAGGTTGGCGTCCGGGCCTTTCTCAAAGACTGACTTGTATAGGTCTTGGGCTGTCATGGTTAGGGGTCAGAGGTCAGGGACTAGGGGTTAGTCTTTTCCCTGATCCCTGACCCCTGGTCCCTAGCCCCTGGACCCCTATTCCTCTTCCTCTTCTTTCTTGCCCTGGGCAACGATGTTCTGGGCGATGTGGGAAGGTACGACGTCGTAGTGGGAGAGCTCCATACTGTAAGAACCCCGACCTCCTGTCATGGACTTTAACTCTGTCTCATATCTGGTAACCTCAGCCATGGGTACGGAGGCCTTGATGACTTGCATCTTCCCTATGGTATCCATCCCGATGATTCGCCCCCTGCGGCCCGTAAGGTTCCCGGATATCTCCCCCATGAACTCCGAAGGGAAGGTGATTTCAATGTTTACTATGGGTTCCAGTAGGACCGGTTTGGCCTCCATGAACGCCTTCTGGAAGGCCTTAGAGGCGGCCAGCTTAAAGGCCGCTTCTGAGGAGTCCACCGCATGGAAGGAGCCATCGTAAAGGGACACTTTGACGTCTACCACGGGGTGACCCGCCAGTACGCCCCTGGCCAGGGTCTCCCTTATCCCTTTCTCCACCGCCGGGACGTACTGCCCCGGGATCTTTCCTCCCACAATCTGGTTGGCAAACTCAAACCCCTGTCCCCTGTGTAACGGCTCCAGTTTGATGTACACCTCTCCGTACTGTCCCCGGCCCCCAGACTGCTTCTTATGCTTGTACTGGGCATTGGCCTTGATGGTGACAGTCTCCTTGTAAGGTATTTTAGGCTCATGGGCATTAACCTCTACGTCAAAACGGCGTTTTAACCTGTGAAGCATTATGTCCAGGTGGAGGTTGCTGATACCCGTCACGACCAACTCTCCGGTCTGGCCGTCTCTGGAGACCTTAAAAGTGGGGTCTTCTTCGGCTAACTTGGTCAGGGAGACGCTGATTTTCTGTTCCGCCCCCTGGTTCTTGGGCACTACGGCCAGGGATACCATGGGGGTAGGAAAAGTAATGGGTTGGAATTTTATATGCTTCTTGGGACTGCACAGGGTGTCTGAGATGCCGATGGTCTCTATCTTGGCTATGGCTACTATATCCCCCGCAATGGCCCTGGGTATTACATGTTGTTCTTTGCCAAAGACCTTGAGCAGATGGCCTGCCTTCTCGCTCTTTTTAGTGTGGGTGTTATAGAAAGACAAATCCCCGTCCAGCACCCCTGAGAAGACCCTGAAGAAGACCAATTTACCCACAAAGGGGTCCGTTATACATTTAAATACCTGGGCACTAAAAGGCGCCTCCTCCTGCCATTTTACGGTTACTTCCTCGTTCTTTTCTAAGTCCACTCCCTTCCTCGTAACACCCAGTGGGTTGGGGATAAAGTCCACTACCACCTTCAGGAGTTCCTCTATCCCCACGAGCTTCTTGCTGGAGACAAAGAGGACAGGGACTACTTTACCCTGGGCAATGGCCTTTGTGAGACAGTCCTGTACCTCCTGGGCATTTACCTCTTTTCCCTCCAGGTACCTCTGCATGAGCTCATCGTCCACCTCCACCACCGCCTCTATAAGGGCATCCCGTAGGGTCTTCGGGTCTCCCAACACCCCTTCAGGCATCTCCTTCGGGGGGTCAAGCAGGCCTACCACCCCTTTGAGGTCATGTCCAGAGCCTACGGGGAGATTCAGGGGTAGACACTCCGTACCCAGTTCCCCCTTGATGGACTCCAGGATTCTATTGAACTCGATGTTCTCCCCATCCATCTTGGTTACTACTATCAGGCGGGCAAGCCCCCTGTCTTTTGATAGAGACCAGAGTTTTCTGGTATTGACCTGGATGCCTGCCGTAGCTGAAACGGTGAGGATAGCCGTCTCCACCACATTAAGGGCGCCTATGGCGTGGGAGATAAAGTCAGGGTAACCTGGTGTGTCTACTGCATTTATAGCCCTCCCTTGCCACTGGCATGGGAGGAGTTTGGCACTTATTGTAAACTTTTTTTCGTGCTCTTCCGGCTCGTAGTCTGCGACAGAGGTGCCCTCATCCACGCTACCCATCCTGGCAGTGGCCCCTGTCTTGAAGAGCATAGCCTCCAGTAAGGAGGTCTTTCCAGAGGCCCCGTGCCCCACTACGGCGACGTTACGGATATCCTTTGCCTGCGTGACGGACATTCCTCACCTCCCCGATATTATTAAGAGGTCTGGGATCTTGGACTTGCTATATTTTACAGGGCAAGGAGGAAATATCAAGGGTGCTGTGCGAAGGGAGAGGACAGTTCAAACTTTTTGGTAGGGGCACGTTGTCCGCCTGAGGCGGATGCCCCTACTATGGATGTAGGGGGGCTTTGCCCCCTTACATTATTCTTCCTATGTCTATATACAATATACAACCCAGATTCTGACTATACAGTTTGTTTCTTGCCGGCCTCTATGGCCTCCTGTAGCCTAATGGCCCCCGTGTACAGGGCCTTGCCTACGATTGCCCCTTCCACACCTAAAAGGCTTAAAGCCCTGAGGTGCTCCAGGGTGGCAATCCCCCCTGAGGCGATTACCGGTGTCTTTATAGTCTGCAGGAATTGCTTTAAGAGGATTGTATCCGGACCCTGGAGTGTGCCATCCCTGGATATATCCGTTACAATAAAGGCCCTGGGACTTACCTTCTCAATCCGCTGGGCCAAATCTATTAGAGAGAATTCGGAGACCTCTAGCCAGCCCTTGACTGCTATCCGTCCGGCCTTGTGGTCCAGGCCAATAGCAATACACCCAGGGTATTCCTTGCACAGTTCTTCAACAAGCTTGGGAGAGTCCACCACCTTTGTGCCAAGGATAACCCTGTCCAGGCCCATTGCCAGTACCTGGGTGGCACTATCTTTTGTCCTGATACCTCCCCCGAACTGGAGTGGTATCTTTACTGCCTGGAGGATGCGCCTCAGGGAATCCAGGTTTTTGGGCGCCCCCTCACGGGCACCGTCCAGGTCAACCACGTGTAAATATTGGGCCCCCTGGGCCTGCCACGTCAGGGCCGCCTGTACGGGGTCGTCATAGTAAACGGTCTCTTCCTCAAAGCGCCCCTGGGTGAGCCTGACGCACTTCCCACCGCTCAGGTCTATGGCAGGGATTATCAGCATCTAAATTTCAAATTTCAAATCTCAAATTGCAAATTACTAGTTGGTTTAATTTGTAATTTGGAATCTATAATTTGCAATCATTATTTCTCCCGTCTTTTCAAGATACTCACCTGATAGTATTTGATGCGGGGGAAGACCTCTCCACTGCCCGGGAACTCTAGGGTGGCGTACTCCTCGCCCCCGGGCCTGAGGAAGTGGGGGGCAAAGAGGCCTACCGTGAGGAGGTTTTTGTCAGAATCAAAGAGGGCTACGGACAGGGCAAAGCTGGCCTCCTCCTTCCCAACGTTTTTTACCTTGATTTTTGCCATCACGTCCGCGGGGTGGATAAACTCCAGCTTCCCCAGGATAAAGAGGTCGTTGGAGAGACCTTCCTGGGACGAGATACTGAAAGCCCTAAAGCCCGAAGAGACGTCGGAAAAGACCTCGGTCATANCTGAGAGGGGAAAGACCAGCAAGATTATTAGAGGCCACAGCTTACTAAACCTGCCTGCGGCAGGCCCATCTTGACGGGAATTTCTAACCATCCTCCCTCCTAAAGGGCCGCAAAATTTCTCAAGATAGACAGACCTACGCTCTGGCTCTTTTCCGGGTGGAACTGGGTAGCAAAGAGGTTGTCTTTCCAGATGAAGGAGGCGAAGGTGGTGCCGTAGTCCGTAGTGGCGGCCACCACCCCTGGGTCTTCCGGGCAGACGTAGTAGGAGTGGACAAAATACATGTACGACCCCTGAGGGATACCCCTGGCCAGGGGGACATCCCTCAGGAAGGATACCTGGTTCCACCCCATGTGAGGCACCTTCAACCCGTCTTGCGGAAACCTCACCACCCTGCCGGGGATAACGTTGAGGCCGGCGTGCAAGCCATCCTCTGTGCCTTCAGAGAAGAGTATCTGCAGTCCCATGCATATCCCCAAAAAGGGACGGCCTTGTTTTATGTACTGGATAATAGGCCCTACCAGACCCCTCTCTTCAAGCCCCTTCATGGTATCGGCAAAGGCCCCTACACCAGGGAGTATCAGTTTCTCTGCCCTCTCCAGTTCCTCGGGGCTGTGGATAAGGGTCGCCCCGAAGCCCACCCTTTCCACAGCCTTCTGTACGCTCCTCAGATTGCCCATCCCGTAGTCAACAATTGCAATCATATCTTATCTTGGGGGACGATAACTATGTCCACCCTGCGGTTCTTCTGTCGGCCAGCAGGAGTAGAGTTATTGGCTACTGGGTGCTGGTCGCCCAAGCCGGCCATATAGACCTTCTTGGAGTCCAGGTGGCACTTGTCCACCATGTAGTGGAGTACAGAACTAGCCCTGGCGGAAGATAGCTCCCAGTTGGATTTAAAGCGGTCTTTCTGCTTTTTTATGGGCAGGTTGTCAGTATGACCCTCTATCCGTACCATGGCCGTAGACAACTGGGGTTTAAGGGCCTTGGAGACCTTGTTGAGCAGGGGCTTGGCCCCGGGTCTCAGGGTATACTGCCCTGAGGCAAAGAGCTTCGCTGAGGGGAGGGAAATGACTATCTCGTCACCCCTGACCCCGACGGTCACTCCTGTCCCACCTAACTGGGCCTCCAGGGTCTTCTTGTAATTCTCCAGCTCCTGAGCGGGCCTCTGTGCCGCCTGCTGTATCTCCGCATCCTTCTCCGCCAGCTTGGTCTGGAGTTCCGTGTTAGTCTTCTGCATCTCCGCAATGGTATCGTTCTGATAAGCTACCTGCTTCTCCAGTGCCTTCCGGTTCCCAGCACAGCCGTAAAGAAACGTGATAGCTACCAAAAAGACCACACACCTAAACACCGTTCCTCTTCCAATCATCTCGTTCCTCCTTTTTAAAATTTTACCTTAAAAGTTCCCCTTTACAACCTCCGAGAGGATAAATAACCTAGAGTCAAAGAACCTGATGAAAGGCCCTTGCAGTAACAAGGCCACCAGCGTTGCCATAGACAGGAAAGGCCCATAAGGCAACTTACGCCCTTCTCCTGACCTCAGTAGCGGTACGGACCCCGCCAGGGCAAAAAATGGCGCCAGGAAATAAACCATCACCGACAATTTCCAACCCACCACACCCCCGACCATGGCCATAAGCTTCACGTCCCCCATCCCCATAGCCTCCTTGCGAAGGGCAAGACTGCCAAGCAAGGCGGTAAGGAGGACAAGCCCCCCTCCTGCCAGGATGCCGAGGAGGGAGGCCATTACTGCATTCAGCCTCTCATTGCACACAAGCGTAAGGCCCCTCAAAGGGTCGGCGGAGGGATGCAGGGAAGGGAACAACAGGCTATAGATAGGCCCCAGGGCAGTACCCCAGACGGTGATTTCATTGGGGATGACGTAAAATTCAAGGTCTATGAAACTAGAGACTATTAACGCACTGGAGAGGGCTACATAGGCCAGGTAGACGCTGACGGGTTGACCCCCTCTAAGGACAAATTCACAGAAGAAGAAACCGAATAGGAACCCCGTAAAGGCCTCTACGAGGGGGTATCTTATACTTATGGGAGACTTACAGACCCTACACTTTCCACCCAGTATCAGATAACTGAGTAGCGGTATATTGTCATACCACCTTATGAACCCCCCACAGTGAGGGCAGGAAGAAGGTGGAGTAACTACGGATTTGTTTAAGGGTAGGCGATAGATGCAGACGTTCAGAAAACTGCCGACGACGAGTCCGAAGAGGAAGAGGAGGCTAAACCAGAGGATTTCCTCAGTAGAAGACCCTACAATTAAAGCAGTGGCAGGGCCACTCCAGACGAAGAAGGACAAACTATTAAGGGCTACACTCTAAGCCTGGCCACCCATGCCAGTTAAGGAACTTTAACAAAAACTCTTTCAGAATGCAAGAACTTCTTTTAAGAAAAAAGAGAATTCAGAATTCGGTAGTCAGAATAAAGAATAGGCCTTTCTGTATCCTTGATTCTGTATTCGGAATTCTGTATTCTGTATCCCACATATGCGGCAGATAGAGGCAAGATCCATTGCTGGGGCAGTAGAGAGACTCTGCGTAGAGGCAAATTACGTCCTGGGGGACGATCTTGTGGAGGCCCTGAAAGGGGCACTGGAAAGGGAGGAATCCCCTTCGGGCAGGGACGTCTTATCACAGCTAATAGATAACGCAAGGGTCTCCAGGGAGGGACAATACCCGGCCTGTCAGGATACGGGCTTTACCATAGTCTTTTTAGAGATGGGACAAGGCGTGCAAGTTATTGGGGGAGACCTTTACCAGGCCATAAACAGTGGCGTAGCCTGCGGCTACAAGAAGGGCTACCTCAGGGCCTCTATTGTAAAAGACCCCCTGAAGAGGGTAAATACGGGGGACAATACCCCTGCGGTTATCCATACAGAATTGGGAACAGGGGATAGGCTGAAGATTACTGTCCTGGCGAAAGGGGGCGGGTGTGAGAATATGAGCCGCTCTGCAATGCTCACCCCTGCCATGGGCAAGCAAGGGGTGGTGAATTTTGTGGTAGACACGGTCAGGCGGGGCGCAGTGAATGCCTGTCCACCTGTCATAGTGGGCGTGGGCGTAGGCGGTACCTTTGATGAGTGTGCCCTTATTTCCAAGAAGGCATTGCTAAGGCCGATAGGGAGTCCTCACCCTGACCCCGCCACGGCAGGGCTTGAAAAGGAACTCCTGGAAGAGATTAATAATCTAGGGATAGGACCCCAGGGTTTAGGGGGGAGGATAACGGCCCTGACAGTACACGTAGAAAAGTATCCATGCCATATAGCCAGCCTCCCCGTGGCAGTAAACATGGAGTGCCACTCCCACAGGGTTAAGACGGCTACACTGTAGAAAAGGGGCCAGGGGTCAGGGGGCAGGGAAAGAATAAAGAATACAGTAGTCAGAATTCAGAATCAGCAATCAGCTATCAGGAATCAGCAAGCTGACTGCTGTCTGCTGTCTTCTGACTTCTGAATTCTTAATTCTAGCCCCTAATCCCTACTCCCTAACCCCTACCCCCTAATTTAGTGGCCATGTTCCGGGTGGTGGCCATGCCCTTCATGCCCCTTAGTATGTTTCTCTATATCACAGGGGCACCTGGCCGCCGTACCCTGACAATGGGCACAGTCCTTACTCCCAGGGGGGCAGGAGCACGCATAGTTATCAGGGTCTTTTTCAAACTTGTTAAAGCATTCCTCACAGCAGAAACAGTAGACCTTTCCGTCATACTCCGCCTGGACGGCCTCCTTTTTGTCCACCTTCTTTTCGCATACGGGGTCAAAAACCTCCTCCCCTACCATAACTGCTGGGTACAATAGAAAAAACACGGCACATGTTACCATCAAGAGTATCTTCTGTACATTCATCTTATTTCTCCTGGTGTTTGAATCCAGTTCTTATCGGGAGCAACCCTGCCACGCCTAAAAATAGGGCAAACCGCCGCCATTGTCAAGTAGGGGCATCTGATGTTAGGACACGAGTTCGGACATGGCTTTCTTAATCTACCATGAAGGCGTCTTATTTCCCCCTCCCCTGGTGGGAGGGGGAAGGAGGAGGGGGTTCACCCCCACCCTCCCCTCCCCCCCCATCAAGGGGGAGGGAATCTGTAGGGGCACGGCGTGCCGTACCCCTACACGGGTAAATCAACCGCATCTGAGAGTTTGTAAGGCCCTATCCTTGTCCGTGTCAGTTGGGTGAGTACCGCCCCTGTGTCCAGCTCCTTCCCAATGTCCACCACCAGAGACCTCACGTAGGTACCAGAAGAGACGCAGGTCCTGAAGCCTACCCTGGGGGCTATGTTCAGGAATTCTTCCGGGCCAAGTTCCTGTAGGGGCACGTTGTCCGCCTCAGGCGGATGCCCTACATCGGCAACAGGACGAAAATCCAACAGTTCCAGACGTTCAATGTTTATCCTCCTCCTGGGCAACTCTGGGAGTGGACGCCCCCTCCTGGCCAGTCTATGTAACCTCTCCCCCTTTACATGGACGGCGGAGAAGGGGGGTACAGTCTGCTCTTGCTCCCCCTGAAATTTTTTAAAGACTGCCTCTACCTCTGCTTTATTTATGGAAGAAAGTCGCTCCAGGCGTAGGGGCACGGCATGCCGTGCCCCTTGTTCGGCAAAAAACCTGAGCCGCCCGTCGGCACTATAGGTGTCACTCTCCACCCCCAGGGCAAACTCCCCCTCGTATTCTTTGGGGAGTCGGGTAAAATCTCCCTGCCCCTTAGTGGCCTCCCCGACAAGGATTATCAGCAGACCCGAGGCCATACTATCCAGCGTACCCGTATGCCCGACCTTTTGACCTGGGAAATATCTCCCCCTCACCCTGGCCACCACCCCAAAAGAGGTAATGCCCACTGGCTTGTTAATCAGTATTACGCCCTTCTCAGATTCTTTTAGCTTGTGTGTCAAATTCTACGTTACGGGTGGCAGGCAGGAGATTACTCACTGCCTCTTCTCCCACTCTAAAAGATATACCCTCACCACATTCAACGCATGTTTGGCGGCGAGGAGCTTTATCCACTTCCTTGTCCCGCTGAAGCGGAATTCTTTTACGGTGCAGTCTTTTTGGGCGGCGAGGGCGACGTATACTAGCCCGACGGGTATCTCAGGGGTTTGACCTGCACCGCCAGTTTCCCTCCCCCTTGATGGGGGAGGGAAG
>C687J35021_10003810_pt1 | contig 10250 bp, 8 predicted proteins | sample RifCSPhighO2_12_FD_35021 | JGI IMG/M metagenome (IMG submission 35021)
GGGGGCGCGACGCGCCCCCTGCCGACCCGTTAGAAGGCTGGACGTACGGCGGCAATGGCGACCACCAGCAGGCCCAGTATCAGGTTGATTCCGACCAGACGGCGAATGCCCGCGAGCACGGTGGCACCGCTGGGCCAGTCTGCAGCACCGACGGCGTTGCGCAATGCCGGAAGCTGCAATATCTGCACCCGCAGGAAGAGCGCCAGCATGACGATATACAGGCCCATCATCACCTGCACATAGCGCGGGGCATTGTCGAACCCGGCAAAGCCCAGGTGCAGCATGCCCAAGCCGCTGACCGGCAGCACGATGACCGCCGCCCAGACCCAGTAGAAAAAACGCGGGAAGACTTCGAGCCACAGTTTCAGGCGCTCGGGGCCCTGCAGGGCACTGACGGCCGCCGGGCGCAAGATCATCCAGGCGAAGAACATGCCGCCCACCCAGATCAGTGCGGCCAGCAGGTGTAGTGCGTAGGTAAAGGCGTAAGGGGTCATGGTTTGTTCCTATCCGGTAAGCGGTTCTGCGCCGAAGCATTTTGCGCGCTATGATAGCGGCCCATTGCAAACACTGAAAATTTATCCAGCCTTTTCCTGTCCGGCCGGCGCGCGGAATTTTCCGTTCGCCGCCAGATCGCACACGGTTGCGGGACGCTACTGCCGCTGCCAGACGAACAGGCCCCGGGTCAACAAAACAGCGCAACCCAGGCGGCACCTCTCCCGGGTGCGCGGCTGCGATTTTGCGCGGTAGAACAGCGTCACGTCCGACAGGCTTGCCACTTCTATGCTCAGCACCGAACTCAAGGCCCAGATCCAGGGGGCCTATTCCCGCTTTCTCGAGGCCAAATCGCTCAAGCCGCGCTATGGCCAGCGCCTGATGATTGCCGAAATCGCCAAGGTACTTGGGACGATCAAGACCGACGACGAAGGTCGGCGTCTGGGCGAGCCGGCTGTGGTGGCGGTGGAGGCGGGTACCGGTACCGGCAAGACCGTGGCCTACAGCCTGGCGGCGATTCCCACGGCCAAGGCCGCCGGCAAGCGTCTGGTGATTGCTACGGCCACCGTGGCCCTGCAGGAGCAGATCGTGCACAAGGACCTGCCGGACCTGATGCGCAACAGCGGGCTGAATTTCAGCTTCGCCCTGGCCAAGGGCCGTGGTCGTTATCTGTGCCTGTCCAAGCTGGATATCCTGCTGCAGGAAGGCCAGGCGCAGAGCGCCACCGCCCAGCTGTTCGAGGAGGAAGGGTTCAAGATCGATGTGGACGAGCAGAGTCAGAAACTGTTCACCGCGATGATCGAAAAGCTCGCCGGCAATAAATGGGATGGCGACCGTGACAGCTGGCCGGAAGAGCTGGAAGACAGCCGCTGGTCGCAACTGACCACCGATCACAGCCAGTGCACCAGCCGCCATTGCCCGAACTTCCAGCAGTGCGCCTTCTACAAGGCCCGCGAGGGCATGGGCAAGGTCGACGTGATCGTCACCAACCACGATATGGTCCTGGCTGATCTGGCCCTGGGCGGCGGCGCGGTATTGCCGGACCCGCGCGACACCCTCTACGTGTTCGACGAAGGCCATCACCTGCCGGACAAGGCCATCGGCCACTTCGCCCACTTCACCCGCCTGCGTTCGACCGCCGACTGGCTGGAGCAGACCGCCAAGAACCTGACCAAGCTGCTGGCCCAGCATCCGCTGCCCGGCGACCTGGGACGGCTGATCGAGCAGGTGCCGGAGCTGGCGCGGGAGATCAAGACCCAGCAGCAGTTTATGTTCGCCGCCTGCGAGCAGGTGGCCGAATTCAAGCCCGGCGAAGACATGCAGGGCCGCGAACGGCCGCGCCATCGCTTTGTCGGCGGCCTGGTGCCGGCGCATCTGATCGAGCTGGGTGTGGAGCTGAAGAAGGGTTTCTCCAAACTCACCGACCTGTTCACCGGGGTGACCGAGCAGCTCAAGGAGGCCATGGATGGCGAAGCCACTGTCGGCATCGCCAGCCACCAGGCCGAGGAGTGGTACCCGCTGTTCGGCAGCCTGCTGGCGCGCGCCCAGGGCAGCTGGGAGCTGTGGCTGGCCTTTACCGCCGAAGACCCGGAAGACAGCCCGCCGATGGCGCGCTGGCTGACCCTGGCCGACAGCGGCGCGCTGTTCGACATCGAGGTCAATGCCAGCCCGATCCTCGCCGCCGAAACCTTGCGCCGCAACCTGTGGAATGTCGCCTATGGTGCGCTGGTGACCTCGGCGACCCTGACCGCGCTGGGTACCTTCGAGCGCTACCGGATGCGCGCCGGCCTGCCCAAGGTGGCGGTGACTGCCGTGGTGCCAAGCCCGTTTCACCATGCCGATGCCGGTGTGCTGCGGGTGCCCAACCTGAATGCCGATCCGCGCGATGCGGTGGCGCACACTGCGGCGATCATCCGCGATCTACCGACCCTGGTGGCCGGCTCGCGCGGCACTCTGGTGCTGTTCTCCTCGCGCAAGCAGATGCAGGACGTATTCGAGGGGCTGGAGCGCGACTGGCGCAAGCGGGTGTTTATCCAGGGCAACCTGTCCAAACAGGAAACCCTCAACAAGCACAAGGCGCGGGTCGACAGCGGCGAGGAGAGCGTGCTGTTCGGCCTGGCCAGCTTCGCCGAAGGGGTCGATCTGCCTGGTGCCTATTGCGAGCACGTGGTGATCGCCAAGATCCCCTTCGCCGTGCCGGACGACCCGGTGGAAGCGGCGCTGGCCGAGTGGATCGAGGCGCGCGGCGGCAACCCCTTTATGGAAATCGCCGTACCGGATGCCTCCTTGCGCCTGGTTCAGGCCTGCGGGCGCCTGCTGCGCACCGAGGAAGACCGCGGCACCATTACCCTGCTCGATCGGCGTGTGGTCACCCAGCGCTACGGCAAGGCCATTCTCAATGCACTGCCGCCGTTTCGCCGCGAGATCAGCTAGCGTTCTGTCGCGTCGCGGTCTGTGCGGTGCCGGCCGTCGGTGATGGGGAACCGCCCCTGGCTTTTTGTTTTCCAACCGCTGCCCCCACCGGCCCGCGTAGCGGACAAGCAATCGCGGTGTGCCGGTTTGGGGCAGGGCTTATACCGGCTGCTAAGCTGCCAGGTATTCCGGGTATTCCTTGGAGAACGTGATCATGGCTAAGAAAATCACCCAGGTGCTGGCCTTTACCGCTTGCGCCATGCTGCTGTCCTCGATGGCAGCACCCGAGCACAATCCCTTTGTCGGTTCTGCCTACGCCGGTCCCGGCGGCGGTGGCGGCGGCGCAGGGGGCGGCGGTGGCGCGGGTGGCGGTGCCGGTGGCGGCCGTGGCGATGGTGGTGGCGCAGGTGTCGGTGGCGGTAAGGGCAATGGTCTGGGTCAGGGCAAGGGCCAGGCGGGCCTGGCTGGGGCCAACGGCAAAGGCCTGGCCAGTCGTGCGGACAACCGCGGCAGCAGCACTTCCGCCGCCGCCCAGTCCAAGGAAACCAGCGGCCTGGCCAAGGCCATGAGCGTGGTCGCCACGACGGCGGCCTCGTTTGCCGCAGCCATTGGCTTGCAGAATGCCGCCGAGCAACAGGCGTTGCGCGACCCGGACGAAGTCGATGAGGTTGCCACCGTCGAGACTATCGACTAGCCGGTGCAGGCCTGAGGCGCTGCTCAATCCTTGTCCCGCTCCTGCTGCAGGGCATCGTCCAGGCGGCCCTACTGCGGTTTGCCCCTCGCCCGGTAGGCCGCCCGCGACAGTACATGGGCGGCCAGTGGGGCGTTGGCCAGCAGCACCAGCACACCCAGCAGCACCTCGCCGCCGGCCACCAGGGGAATCTGGCCAGCCAGGCAAAGGCCGCCAGTGGCGCGAGCATTAGCACTCAGCCGGCTCGATGCGGCAGTCGGTGTGTCAGCCTGGGTGCCAGCAGGGCCGCCAGCGCAATGATGGCCAACAGGCAAAGCACGGCAGTCTCCTCTAGCGTTTTTGGCTCGCCGTTTGTGCGCAGTCGCCTATCGGCGTGCCCGGCAATTGAGCCTTGGCTACGGCTGGTTGTTTTTCAGCATAGAGAGTTGCGCCGGCGCATCGCTATTCCGTGAGGTTTCAGAACGTTGCATGATTGGCCCACTTTGCCGCTGGCATCTTGCGCGAGTCTCGTTCAAGGTCGCGGTATTTCAAGGTTCGAGGAGCGCAGGTTGATGCAGGTTCAGGGGTATTTCGATCTCAGGTTCGAGGCGGTCAAGGAGGCATTCGCGGCGCTGTTCGACGATCCGCAGGAGCGCGGCATGGCGCTGTGCGTGCAAATCGGCGGCGAAACCGTGCTGGATATCTGGGCTGGCACCGCGGACAAGGACGGCCAGCAGGCCTGGCACAGCGATACCATTCTCAACCTGTTTTCCTGCACCAAGACCTTTACCGCCGTGACCGTGCTGCAACTGGTGGGCGAGGGCAAGCTGGAGCTGGATGCTCCGGTGGCCCGCTACTGGCCGGAGTTCGCCGCGGCGGGCAAGGAAAAAATCACCCTGCGCCATCTGCTCAGCCATCAGGCCGGGTTGCCGGCCCTGCGCCAGATGCTGCCGGCCGAAGCGCTATACGACTGGCAGGCGATGACCAGCGCACTGGCCGCGGAAACCCCCTGGTGGGCCCTGGGCGAAGGCCACGGTTACGCACCGATCACCTATGGCTGGCTGGTGGGCGAAGTGCTACGCCGGGTCGAAGGGCGCGGGCCGGGCGAGTCCATCGTCGCGCGCACAGCAAAGCCTTTAGGGCTGGATTTCCATGTTGGTCTGGCCGATGAAGACTTCGAGCGGGTGGCGATCATCTCCCGCGGCAAGGGCAACTTCGGCGATGCGGCGGCCCAGCGCCTGCTCAAGACCATGATGAGTGAGCCAGCGGCCATGAGCACGCGGGCCTTTACCAACCCGCCGTCGATCATGACCAGTACCAACAAGCCCGAATGGCGGCGCATGCAGCAGCCGGCGGCGAACGGCCACGGCAATGCCCGCAGCCTGGCCGGTTTCTACAGCGGCCTGCTCGATGGCCAGTTGCTGGAGAGCGAGCTGCTGGCCGAGCTGACCCGTGAACACGCGGTGGGCGAGGACAAGACCCTGCTGACCCATACCCGTTTCGGCCTGGGCTGCATGCTCGACCAGCCCGCGGTCGCCAATGCCACCTACGGCATGGGCCCGCGCGCCTTTGGCCATCCCGGTGCCGGCGGTTCCATTGGCTTTGCCGACCCGGAACGGGATGTGGCTTTCGGTTTTGTCACCAACAACCTGGGACCGTTCGTCTTGATGGACCCCCGAGCGCAGAAACTTGCGCGGCTGTTGGCTGATTGTTTGTAGCAAGCTCGGCTAAACTGCTGTGCAATATGGCTTGGCCTGCCGCCCGCGAGCGCAGGCCAGTTTCTCAAGTCTCTAGATGTGGATACCCAATGCCTAACAAATCTCTTGCCATAGCTCTGTGTGTCCTGGTCAGCGGTTGCAGCGCCTTCGAGAAAACCGACAAGGCCGCCAAGGTTGCGCCTATGCCGCCGCCCGCGGTGACCCAGGCCTGGCTCGACGATTATGAACCCCGTGTGCGCGAGGCGATCAAGGGCAGTGCCTTCGAACTGGAGCGCCGGGAAAACCTGCTGGTGGTCACGGCACCGGTGCAGAGCTCGTTCAACCCGGACCGTCCGCACATGATGCTGCCTTCTACCCTGGGGCCTCTGAGCCGCATGGCCAAACTCCTGGAAAGCGACGAGAAGATTGGCGTACTGGTATTGGGCCATGCCGACAGCAGCGGTGCGGATGACCTCAACCGCGAGCTGAGCCACCAGCGTGCCCGGGCCTTTACCTCGATTTTCCGCCTGAGCGGCCTCAAGCAGAACCGCCTGATGGTCAAGGGCTTGGGCTCGGATATGCCGCGCGCCGCCAACGACAGCGCCGAAGGTCGTGCCCTGAACCGCCGGGTCGAGATTCTTCTGACCTCCAAGGCTACCCTCAACGGCCTGATCGCCAAATACAGCCAGCCGGCCGCCGCTCCTGCGGTCGCCGCCGCCAACGTCAAAACCGCTGCCAAATAACTAGTTGTCGTAGATCAAGCCAAGTAATACGGCGAGGGTTAAGCTAGGCGAAATCTGTTCTGGAGGATTCGCCTATGACTCAGACCCTGGCCGATATGCGCCGCGACTACACCCGTGACGGGCTGTGCGAGGCGCAAGCCCCGCTCGAACCCTTCAGCCTGTTTCAGCGCTGGTTTGCCGAGGCGGTAAAGACCGAGCAACTGCCGGTCGAGCCCAATGCCATGACCCTGGCCACGGTGGACGAGGAGGGGCGGCCGCATTGCCGGGTGCTGCTGCTCAAGGGCCTGGATTCGCGCGGCTTTACCTTCTTCAGCAATTACGACAGTGCCAAGGGCCAGCAGCTGGCTGCCAGGCCCTATGCGGCCATGACCTTCTTCTGGCCCAGCCTGGAGCGTCAGGTGCGTATCGAAGGGCGTGTCGAGCGGGTCAGCGCCGAAGAGTGCGATGCCTACTTCCAGGTGCGTCCGCTGGGCAGTCGCCTGGGGGCCTGGGCTTCGCCGCAGAGTCAGGTGATTGTCGACCGTAGCGAGCTGGAACAGCTGCTGGCCGAAACCGAGCAGCGTTTTCTCGACCGCGCGCCGCATTGCCCGCCGCACTGGGGCGGTTACCGTCTATTGCCCGAGCGCATCGAGTTCTGGCAGGGCCGGCCGAGCCGTCTGCACGATCGACTCAACTACCGTCTGGATAATGACAACTGGGTGCGTGAGCGTCTGGCACCCTGACGGCCTGTGGATGGGCTTAGCTGTCGTCGCGGTAATCCCTGGCGGCAGCCTCCAGCCAGGCCTGCAGCTCGCCGCGCTTGATCCCGGTCGCGCGGGCTTCCTGCAGGCGTTCGAGCATATAGCTGCGCTTGCCTGGCGAGTCGCCGGCCAGCGACAGGGCCAGGTCGCGGTCGATCCAGCGTTTGATTCGCACATACAGCCACCAGTGGAAGTACAGGCCCGCCGCTGTGGTGATGGCAACAATAAAATAATCCATGGATCCCCCCCTGGGTCTTCTTTGCAGCTTAAGCCCGCGGCACGCTGGGCCGAAAGAGGGTGCGATGTCGCGGCTGGGGCAAAATTTTGCCTTATATTGACGGGTGACAGTCGGACCGTGCTCGCGCTCTAATAAGCGCCTCGCAAACTGGAGGATCCACCATGCGTAAACCCCTTTTGTTGATTGCCTCGTTGGTCGCGCTGGCCCTGTTGGGTGGTTGCGCCTCCAGTCTGACCGGCGACACTTACTCGCGCGGCGAAGCCCGCGCCGTGCAGACCGTGCGTATGGGCACCATCGAAGCCCTGCGGCCGGTACAGATCGAAGGCACCAAGACCCCCATCGGCGCAGGTGCCGGTGCGGTTATCGGCGGCATTGGCGGTAGCACGGTTGGTGGCGGCCGCGGCAGTGCGGTGATGGCGGTGATCGGCGCAGTGGCGGGCGGCCTGCTGGGCGCGGCGGCCGAGGAAGGCCTGACCCGTACCCAGGGCGTGGAAATTACCGTGCGCGAAGACGACGGCAGCATGCGTGCCTATGTGCAGGAGGTCGAACCGAACCAGATCTTCCGCGTGGGCGAGCGTGTACGCATCATGACGGTCAACGGCACCAGCCGCGTTACCCATTAAGTGTCGACCGAGCCGGATCAGTAATGGCTGATCCGGCTTTTTCTTGCCTGGGGTTTTATATTGGGCCGTGTTTATCGGGAATGTCCGGTAAATTTCAGGCGGAAACCTTGAATAAGAGCCTTTAGTAATACTTCTATCCATGACGGCGTGCCGATAGGTATGGATAATCGCTGAATTATCCTGTGCCGCCAGGGGGTTAGCGGATTGCTGTAGGCCGTTGCTTCTGGCGCAATCATTTTCCACGCACTGTTAAGCGGGCATAGATCCGCAGCCACACAAGCACGCCGCGGCCCTGAAACGGGGTGGCGTTGCCGTGCTGGTGGGTTCGCATAAAGGGGTTTCATGTATGACGCTTGCGCTGATTATCGCCTTGCCGTTTCTCGGGGCATTGCTCCCCTTGCTGGCAGAGCGCCTGGGCCGATCGGCGTGTGCCGCGGCGGCCGGGATAGCGCCCTTGGCCGCCCTGGTGCTGCTGCTGTCGCAGCAGTCCTCGGTGTTTGCCGGTGAGCTGCTCAAGTTCAAGCTGGAGTGGTTGCCGGCCCTGGGCCTGAACCTCAGCCTGCGCCTCGATGGCCTGGGCTTCCTGTTCGCCCTGCTGATTCTCGGCATCGGCCTGCTGGTGATTCTCTACGCGCGCTACTACCTGGCGAAACAGGAGCCGATGGGGCGATTCTTCGCCTTTCTGCTGCTGTTTATGGGGGCCATGCTCGGCGTGGTGCTCTCGGAAAACCTGCTGCTGATGCTGATGTTCTGGGAGCTGACCAGCCTGTCGTCGTTTCTTCTGATCGGCTTCTGGAACAGCCGCTCGGATGCCCGCAAGGGCGCGCGCATGGCCCTGGTGGTGACCGGCGGCGGTGGCCTGGCGTTGCTCGCCGGGATTCTACTGCTCGGCCATATTGCCGGCAGCTTCGAGCTGTCCCAGGTACTGGCCGCCGGCCATGCGATTCGTGCCCACGAACTCTACCCGCTGGCGCTCATCCTGGTGCTGCTTGGGGTATTTACCAAGTCGGCGCAGTTTCCCTTTCACTTCTGGTTGCCCCACGCGATGGCGGCACCCACCCCGGTATCGGCCTATCTGCATTCGGCAACCATGGTCAAGGCCGGGGTGTTCCTGCTGGCGCGGCTGTACCCGGCGCTGGCCGGTTCGGAGTGGTGGTTCTATCTGGTCAGCGTNACCGGCCTGGTGACCCTGCTGTTCGGTGCCGGGATGGCCCTGTTCCAGCACGACCTCAAGGGCCTGCTGGCCTATTCGACCATCAGCCACCTGGGCCTGATCACCCTGCTGTTCGGCCTCGACACGCGCCTGGCGGCGGTGGCGGCGGTGTTCCATATCATCAACCACGCGACGTTCAAGGCTTCGCTGTTTATGGCCGCGGGGATCATCGACCACGAAACCGGCAGCCGCGATATGCGGCGAATAAACGGACTATGGAAGTACATGCCGCATACGGCGGTGCTGGCCATGGTGGCGGCCTCCGCCATGGCCGGGGTGCCGCTGCTCAATGGCTTCCTGAGCAAGGAAATGTTTTTTACCGAGACGCTCAATCAGCACCTGCTGGGTAGTTTCAGCTGGGTGATCCCCGCCGGCGCGACCCTGGCCGGGGTGTTTTCGGTGGCCTATTCGCTGCGCTTTATCCACGACGTGTTCTTCAATGGCGAGCCGATCAACCTGCCGCATTTCCCGCCCCATGAACCGCCGCGCTATATGAAGGTGCCGGTGGAGGTGCTGGTGTTCCTCTGCCTGCTGGTCGGCATCGTGCCGGCCTACACCGTGGCACCGCTGCTTGCGGTGGCGGCCGCCTCGACCCTGGGCGGGCCGCTGCCCGAGTACAGCCTGTCGATCTGGCACGGCTTCAACCTGCCGCTGCTGATGAGCTTTATCGCCCTGTTTGGCGGCATCCTGGTCTACGCCTTCCGCCAGCCGCTGTTCCGCTGGTACGCCGGGCTGCCGCAACTGGATGCCAAGCTGGTGTTCGAGACCGCGGTGCAGAAATTCGTCGCTGTGGCCGTGGCGATTACCGGCTTCCTCGAAAATGGCTCCCTGCAGCGCTACCTGGCGCTGATGCTGCTGGCTTCGCTGGCGGTGGTGACGGTGGCGCTGGGGCCTTTGTCGAGCCTGCAGGGCCCGCTGGCCATGAGCCCGGTGGATGCGGTGACGGGCCTGAGCATGGGCATGCTGGCGCTGTCTGCGTTGATTACCGTGGTGTTCCACCGGCGTCGCCTGGTGGCCCTGCTGATGCTCAGCGTGGTGGGCCTGCTGGTGGTCCTGGCCTTTGTGCGCTTTTCCGCGCCGGACCTGGCGCTGACCCAGCTGTCGGTGGAAATGGTCACCATGGTGCTGTTGATGCTGGCGCTGTACTTCCTCCCGGCCACCACGCCGGGCGAGTCGAGCAGCCTGCGCGGGCTGCGCGATTTCGTCCTGGCCGGCGGCTTTGGCACCCTGGTGGCGCTGCTGGTTTATGCGGTGCTGAGCCGGCCCTACGAGTCGATCGCCCACTTCTTTATCGACAACAGCGTCTCCGGGGGCGGCGGCACCAACGTGGTCAACGTGATCCTGGTGGACTTCCGCGGCTTCGATACCCTGGGCGAGATCAGTGTCCTGGCCATCGCCGGAGTCGGCATCTATGCCTTGCTC
>C687J35021_10003813_pt1 | contig 10245 bp, 11 predicted proteins | sample RifCSPhighO2_12_FD_35021 | JGI IMG/M metagenome (IMG submission 35021)
CTGAATGCCCTGTCGGCCTGGATGTGCTTCTCCAACTTCCTCAATCACCTGAGTCTCGACCGCATCGAAGCCGACTACTCGAATATCCTGTAAAGCTGCAAGTCGTAGGGTGCGCCGTGCGCACCAAGGCTGGTACGCATGGCGCTGCCTATGCCAGCTGCAGTGAATCGTAGGTCCTATGTTCATGCGCAAGATCTGCGGCATCGTAGGGTGGATGACGCTCTACCCATCCACCAACGACTATGGTGGATGAAAAAAGCGTCAGCTACGCGCCCCGATCCACCCTACACAGCTCTCGTAGCCCGGATGTAATCCGGGCAAGCATCCCACTCGAATTGCCAGGAGCCCCAGATGCCCAGCCACCAACTCGACTACGAAATCCTCGGCGCCTCGGCGCAGAGTGTGGAGATCATCCTCGATCCCGGCGAGACGGTGATCGCCGAAGCCGGGGTGATGAATTACATGACCGAGGGCGTGCGCTTCGAGACGCGCATGGGCGACGGCGCGGCGAGCGGCGTGCTGGGCAAGTTGTGGAGCGCCGGCAAGCGCATGCTGACCGGCGAGTCGCTGTTCATGACGCACTTCTCCAACGCCGGCAAGACCCAGGCGCGGGTCGCCTTTGCCGCGCCCTATCCGGGCACCGTGGTGCCGATCCCGCTGGCCGAGCACGGCGGCAGCCTGATCTGCCAGAAGGACGCCTTTCTCTGCGCCGCCTTGGGTACGGCCGTCGGTATCAGCTTCAACAAGCGCCTGGGCGCCGGTTTTTTCGGCGGCGAGGGCTTCATCCTGCAAAAGCTCGAAGGCGACGGCCTGGCCTTCGTGCATGCCGGCGGCACGGTGATCCGCAAGGAGCTGAACAACCAGACCCTGCGCCTCGACACCGGTTGCCTGGTGGCCTTTACCAGCGGTATCGATTACGACATCGCCCTGGCCGGCGGGCTGAAAAGCATGCTGTTCGGCGGCGAAGGCATCATCCTCGCAACCCTCAAGGGCACCGGCACGGTCTGGGTGCAGAGTTTGCCGTTCTCGCGCCTGGCCGAACGCATCTACGAGGCGACCTTCAAGGCGCGCGAGGAAGTGCGCGCGGGCGGCAAATGATCGGCGCTGGGCAAGCGCCCGCGTTTGTAGCAAGCTGCGCCGCCTGTCGCTGTTGTCAATGCCACTTTGTAGCTTGCCTGTCAGCCAGCCATCTGGTTCGCCAGGCGATTATTTTTGCGGAAACGTCCAACCTCGAGAGCCTGTAATGAGTGAACTGAACCCCATCCCCCTGATCCTCACCGGCATCGCCAGCATCTGCGCCACCGTGGCGGCCCTCGGCTACTACGGCTACCTGCACATCGCCCAGCCGGAGGATGCCTTGCTGCTCTCCGACTACACCATGCTCAAGACCGTTCCCGGCGAGGACTACAAGGTTTCGCTGAAACCGGCCAACCAGGTGGCGCAGTGCATCGACGGCGTCGTGGTGTTGTTCGATCTGGAACAGAAAGGCCTCAGTGGCGTGCTGGTCGACCAGCGCAAGCGGGCAGTGCGCTGCGTGGCCGAGGGCGCGCCGGCCGTGGAGTGAGCATGCGGCCGACGCTGCGAGCCGCGGTCCGGCCCCGACGCACCTGCGCCACTTCAGGCTGGCGTATCTGGGCGATTGTTTCGGCGGGGGCAGGGGCAGGAGCATTAGCTACCGGCAGGATCTCTCAACTCGTCAAAGATGCAGGATCGGCTAATGGGCGCCCCCTACTATTCCCCGTGTTGCTAGTTGTTGTTCAAGGAGGAAGCAATGAAAGGTAGTTGTCTATGTGGCGCCATCGAGTACGCCATCGAGGGCATCGATATGCCTGTCAGCCATTGCCACTGCCGCAGTTGCAGGAAAGCACACGCCGCTGCGTTCGCCACCACCGCTGGGGTCAGACGTGAGAATTTCCGCTGGATCAAAGGCCAGGAGCGCCTGTCGACTTTCGAGTCTTCTCCGGGGAAGCTGCGCCACTTCTGCTCGGTATGTGGCTCGCAGCTGATCGCCGANCGCCCACGGCAAGCCCANGTCATCGTGCGCATCGCCACCCTCGATGAAGATCCAGGGGTTAGGCCCCAACAACATATCTGGACTGCCCATGACGCGCCNTGGCTCGAGTACCAGGGCGTTGTGGCATACCCGCAATGGCAGCCGGGGCGTTGATGTAATTCCGATCATTGGAGCTTGCTCATTCATGGACATGCAAACGCTTCTCAGCTTTTCCGCAGTCGCCGGCATCGCCATTCTCAGCCCCGGCCCCGCGGTCCTGCTGGCGCTGCGCAATGGCGCGACCTGGTCCGCTGGCGCTATACCGCGAAGCCTTTCTTATGGCGGGATTCAACCCTAAACCCATCCTGTTCTTTACCGCGCTGTTCCCCCGGTTCATCGATGTCAGCACGCCCTTATTGGCGCAATTTTTCGCGCTCACGGGGATTTTCATGGTGCTGTCTTTCGCCACCCTGATCGCTTATGCCATGGTTGCAGCACGGGCCAGAAATTTGCTGGCGCAGGCTGCTTTCGCCAAATGGCTGAACCGCGCAATAGGCGCGGTGTTCATTTCGTTCGGCACCGCACTGTTAGCCCTGCGGCGGCCTGTAGCCTGAGCGGCCATCGCGCCGCAGATATCCCCGGCGAACGGCAATCGAGCCCAACGCCAGCGACAAGGAGTCATTGATGGAACTCTACCTGCTCTTTCTGCTGATGGCCGCCGCCACCGTGGCCAGCCCCGGCCCTGGCGTGGTCATGACCCTGAGCAATGCCCTGCGCTACGGCTTGCGTGGCACCTTTGGCGGCATTCTCGGCATCGCCTTCGGCGCCCTGGTGGTCGCGGCGATTTCGGCCACCAGTTTGGGCGTGCTGCTCGCGACCTCGGCGCAGGCCTTCACCCTGCTCAAGTTCATCGGTGCGGCCTACCTGGTTTACCTCGGCATTCGCCTGTGGCGGGCACCGCCGTTCGACTTCTCCACGCAAGCGGCACACAGCGCGAATTTTCCCCGACGCTTCGTCGAGGGGCTGTCGTTGCAGTTGACCAACCCCAAGGCAGTGTTTTTCTTCCTGTCGATCTTTCCGCAATTCATCGACCCGGCACGCGATTATTCGCTGCAGTTCGCCACCCTGGTGCTGACGTACAGTGCGCTGGTCGTGTGCATTCACTGCACCTATGCGCTATTTGCGCGGCGGGCGAAGTCCTGGCTGACCTCGCCGCGTGGCGGGCGCATCGTCAATAAAACTGCGGGGGTGACCTTTATCGGCTTCGGCGCGGCACTGGCTTCGGCAAGCCGCTAACAGGCGGTCGAGGATGAACAAAAGGCAAGACCTGACCCCTTAATGCGCTTGCTGGTCACCTCCCTGGCTTACAGTTCCAGCGCACTGGAGAAGGAGGCGGCCTCGGTTTCGTTGCGGCTGACCAGCACGCCTGCATCCATTTCGCGCCCGATCATGCTTGCCCAGGTTTTTGCCTCCGTCTGGGTATTGAATGTGCGGGGCTGTTGGGATCACCCTTATCTCTGATTTGGGCGTGCCGCTGGTGTGGGGCTTTCTTCCTGAGCGTCACCATCGTCAACCGCACTGCGCCAGAGTTGTGCCAAGCACCCTACAGGAGTCTCTATGGAGCCCGCAAAACCCGCGCTAATCCGCGAAACCTTCCCCGTCGGGCCGTTGCAGTGCAACTGCACGATCATCGGTGACCCCGTGACCAAGCAGGCCATCGTGGTCGATCCGGGTGGCAATCCGGAGTTGATCATGGCGCGTCTCGAGGCCCATGGCCTCAAGGTGGTCAGCATCATTCACACCCATGCCCATCTGGATCACTTCCTCGCTTCCGGGCAGATGAAGGAGAAGACCGGCGCGACCCTGCACCTGCACAAGGCCGATCAGTTCCTCTGGGACGGCCTGGAGATGCAATGCCGCATGTTCGGCGTGCCCTATGTGCCGGTGCCCGCGCCGGACCAGTGGTTGGTCGACGATCAGGCGCTGGATTGCGGTTGCGGTGTGGCGCTGCACACACCAGGGCACACGCCGGGTTCGATGAGCTTCTGGTTCCCCCAGGACAAGTTGCTGATCGCCGGCGATACCCTGTTCCGTCGCGGTATNGGCCGTACCGATCTGTGGGGCGGCGATTACCCGACCATNGAGCGTTCGATCAAGCAGCGCCTGTACAGCCTGGACGAGGACGCCACCGTGATTACCGGGCACGGGGCGCAGACCCGTTTGGGCGATGAAATGCGCGAGAACCCATTCGTGCGGGCATGATTGGCAATTCTGCGTGGCGGATCTTGCTAAGCTGGAGCGGAACTTAACATCCGATCCAGGTTCGAAAACTCGGATAAAGCTCTGTCTCAACACGAAAAAATAAAGGAATAAACATGACTAAATGGCGCAATCTGGCATTCGCAGCAGCTGGCATTACTCTCCTGGCTGGCTGTACCACCAATCCCTATACAGGCGAGCGTGAAGCCGGTAAATCCGGGATCTACGGCGGTATTGGCGCGGTAACCGGCGCCGTGATCGGGGCGGCCACTTCGAGCAGCAAAGACCGGGGCAAAGGCGCATTGATCGGCGCGGCAGTTGGCGGCGCGGCAGGCGGTGGCTATGGCTACTACGTCGACACCCAGGAAGCCAAACTGCGCCAGACCCTGCAAGGCACGGGCGTGCAGGTGCAGCGCAATGGTGATGACCTGAAATTGATCATGCCGGGCAATATCACCTTCGCCAGCAACTCGGCGGATATTTCCAGCGGCTTCTACCCGACCCTCAATTCCCTGGTCACGGTATTCAAGGAGTTCGACAAGAACGGCATCGACATCGTCGGCCACACCGACAGCACCGGTTCGCTGGAGCTGAATCAGAACCTGTCGAATCGCCGCGCGCAAAGCGTTGCCTCCTACCTGTCCGCCAATGGCGTAGCGGCGGCGCGGATTTCTTCCTACGGCGCCGGGCCAAGCCAGCCTATCGCTAGCAACGCCAGCGAAGCCGGCCGTGCGCAGAATCGCCGGGTCGAGATCAATCTGCGTCCGCTGCAGTAACCAGTCGCGGTATTAGAGAAGGCCTCCTGTAACAGGAGGCCTTTTTTGTTGTTCGCGGAAGTTATGCCAATAGTGCACGCCGTCGCCAGGCGCTTGCCGTAAACGGGCGTTTTTTCATGGGTTCTCAGTATCGGGTGGTGGCCCGTATTGCTGGTGCAGTTGAGTCAGTTCGGCGTCCTTGTCTTGCCACAACTGGTTGACCCATTGCTGAAAACCGAGGCGATAGGCTTCGTCCTGATCGTAGTTGCGACCGATGAACTGCGGCGGGATCGGCAATTCATTGAAGTTCACCACCACGTCGCTGATCTCGCCGCTGAGCAGTTGCCAGAAGCCCGGGTTGCCCTGCGGATAATGGATGGTGACGTTGACGATGCTGTGCAACTGCTCGCCCATGGCGTCGAGTACGAACGCGATGCCGCCGGCCTTGGGTTTGAGCAGGTAGCGAAATGGCGAGCCCTGCGCGGCGTGCTTGGCCGGGGTGAAGCGTGTGCCCTCGAGGAAGTTGAAGACCGCCACCGGGTTGCACTTGTAGCGCTCGCACGCCTTGCGGGTGGTCGCCAGATCCTCGCCGCGTTTCTCCGGGTGTCTGGCCAGGTATTCCTTGCTGAAGCGCTTCATGAAGGGAAACTCCAGGGCCCACCAGCACAGGCCGATGACCGGCACCCAGATCAGCTCCTGCTTGAGGAAAAACTTGAGCAGCGGCATGCGCCGGTTGAGTTGATATTGCAGCACCAGTATGTCGACCCAGCTCTGGTGGTTGCTCGTCACCAGGTAGGTGTGCTGTTGGTCGAAGCGCTCGATCCCNNNGATGTGCCAGCGGGTTTGGGCAAGCAGATCCATCCAGAACTTATTGGTGGAAATCCANGCCTCGGCGATTGCGTGCATGCGGTCGCGCAACCAGCGCTGTAGCGCCGGGATCGGCAGCAGCAGTTTGAGCAGCGCGAGGAAAAACAGCGGCCAGCACCAGAACAGGGTATTCAGGGCCAGCAGGCTTGCGCCAATCAGGCCGCGCAGGGCNGCGGGCAGAAAATGCAGCATGGGGGCCGATGCCTCCGCAAAGGGGGCGGCATGCCCCGGATCGTTCATGGCCCGGGGTNCTCCACCGCGGGTCGGTCGGCGCACAGGGTAGCGTCTGGGCACCGGACTGCAAGTGCTGGAGCTGACCGCTCGGTCATGCAGGGACGGGGATGGGTGAAAAAGGCGTCATCCTCCTGCCCGGATTGCATCCGGGCACGGGTGAACGGGCCGCTACCGCGGCAAGTTGGCCGCCTGGACCGCGGTCAGGGCGATGGTGTAGACGATGTCGTCGACCAGGGCACCGCGCGAGAGGTCGTTGACCGGCTTGCGCAGCCCTTGCAGCATGGGGCCGACGCTGATGCAGTCGGCGTTGCGCTGCACCGCCTTGTAGGTGGTGTTGCCGGTATTCAGGTCGGGGAACACGAACACCGTGGCGCGACCGGCCACCGGGCTGTTCGGCGCCTTCTGCCGGCCGACGCTGTCGATGGCGGCGGCGTCGTACTGCAGGGGGCCGTCGAGCAGCAGGTCCGGCTNGATCAGCCTGGCCAGGCGCGTGGCCTCGCGGACTTTCTCGACTTCCTCGCCGGTGCCCGAGTCGCCGGTGGAGTAGCTGAGCATCGCCACCCGCGGCTCGATGCCGAAGGCAATGGCCGAGGCGGCGCTTTGCACGGCGATCTCCGCCAGCTGCGCCGCAGTCGGATCCGGGTTGACCGCGCAATCGCCGTAAACCAGGACCTGNTCCGGCAGCAGCATGAAGAACACCGAGGACACCAGGTTGTAGCCCGGCGCGGTCTTGATCAGCTGCAGGGCCGGGCGAATGGTGTTGGCGGTGGTGTGGATGGCGCCGGAGACCAGGCCGTCGACCTCGTCCAGGGCCAGCATCATGGTGCCGAGCACCACGTTGTCTTCCAGTTGCGCCAAGGCCATGGGCGCATTCAAGCCCTTGCCCTTGCGCAGCTCGATCATGGGTTCGACGTAGCGCTCGCGGATCAGATCCGGATCGAGGATTTCCAGCCCCGCCGGCAGCTCGATGCCCTGGGCCTGGGCCACGGCGTGCACCTCTTCCGGTTTGGCCAGCAGCACGCAGCGGGCGATGCCGCGCGCCTGGCAGATGGCGGCCGCCTGGATGGTGCGTGGCTCGCTGCCTTCGGGCAGGACGATGCGTTTGTCCGCGGCCTTGGCGCGCTGGACCAATTGATAGCGGAATGCCGAGGGCGACAGGCGCAGTTCCCGTGGGGTGCCGCAGCGGGTGCGCAGCCAGTCGTGGTCGACATGGCTGGCGACGAAGTCGGCGACCTTCTGCGCGCGCTCCTTGTCATCCACCGGGATTTCCTTGTTCAAGCGGTTGAGGTCGGTGGCGGTGTCGTAGGAACCGGTGCGCACCGTCATCACCGGCAGGCCGCTTTGCAGGGCGCCACGACACAGTTCCATGATCCGCGGGTCGGGCACGAAGTCGCTGCACAGCAACAAGCCGGCCAGCGGCATGCCGTTCATGGCCGCCAGGCTGGCGGCCAGGATGATGTCGTCGCGGTCGCCGGGGGTCACCACCAGGGTGCCGGGTTTGAGCAGTTGCACGGTGTTGGCCACGGCGCGGGCGCAGAGCATGATCCTGAGCATGCGCCGCTGTTCGTAGTCGCCGGCATTGAGCACGCGCGCGCCGAGCAGGTCGGCGATGTCGCGGGTGCGCGGGGCGTTCAGCTCGTCCTGCCAGGGAATGCAGCCGAGCAGGCGGAAGTCTTCGCTCTTGAGCAGTGGCGAGTGTTCCTTCAGGCGCTCGCAGAAGGCCGCGACGCCATCTTCGCTGCGCACCTTGTTGATGATCACCCCGAGCACTTTCGGGTCTCGCGGCCCACCGAACAGCTGCGCCTGGATTTCCACCCGGTCGCACAGCTCACTGAGGCTTTCCTGTTCCGGTGCCGAAACCAGGATCACCTCGGCATCCAGGCTCTTGGCCAGGTGAAAGTTGACCCGCGCCGCATAGCTGGCCTGGCGGGTCGGCACCATGCCTTCGACGATGACCACATCTTTGCCGGCGGCGGCCTGGTGGTACAGGCTGATGATTTCTTCGAGCAGCTCATCCAGTTGACCGTCGCCGAGCATGCGCTCGACATGCGCCAGGGCCAGCGGTTTCGGCGAGTGCAGGCCGTGGGTGCGGGCGATCAGTTCGCTGGAGCGTTCCGGGCCGTCGTCGCCCTGATGGGGCTGGGCGATCGGCTTGAAGAAGCCGACCTTGAGGCCGGCGCGCTCCAGGCCGCCGACCAGGCCGAGGCTGATGGAGGTGAGGCCGACACCAAAACCGGTGGGCGAGATAAAGAAGGTGTGCATGAAATCTCCAATCGTGTCGGGCGAGCGCTTACCGGTAGGTGGGCGCTGAGCAGCAGGCTATGTTGGTCGTGGTCGTGGTCGGGGCGTGGCTGGCGGGCGCCGGTTGGGCTTGCTCGCTGCGCTGTTCAATCCAATCCGCCCGGTCATGAGCATTCAGTTATCGAGCAGGGCCAGGGTGTCCAGGGCGATCTGCCGTTCTTCGTTGGTCGGCACCACCAGCACGCGCGGGTGGCCATAGGCCTGGATCGAGCCCGCAACGCCGCGAATGGTGCGGGCGTTGGCCTCCTTGTCCAGGGCCAGGTTGAACAGTTTGAGGTGGGCCACGGTCTTGCTGCGGATCAATGGCGAGTTCTCGCCGATGCCGCCGGTGAAGATCAGCCCGTCCAGCTGCGGCAGGGCGCAGCTCATGGCCGCCAGGGATTTGGCCAGGCGGTAGCAGAACACCTCGATGGCCAGGGTGGCGCCAGCATGGCCCTGTTCGCGGGCCTGCTCAAGGCTGCGCATGTCGTTGGACAGCCCGGACAGGCCGAGCAGGCCGCTTTCCTGGTTCAGCAACTGGTCGATGCGCTCCAGGCTCCAGCCCAGGGTGCGCGCCAGGTGGCTGTGCAGGTTGGGGTCGACATCGCCGCTGCGGGTGCCCATCACCAGGCCTTCCAGCGGGGTCAGGCCCATGCTGGTGTCACGGCTCTGGCCGTTGACGATGGCGCAGGTCGAGCAGCCGTTGCCCAGGTGCGCCACCAGCCAACTGCTGTCACCGGCCGCCAGTCCGGCCAGTTCGGCCGCGCGATGACTGACGTAGCGGTGACTGGTGCCGTGGAAGCCGTAACGGCGCACGCCGTGCTCGCGGTAGAGACTGTCCGGCAGCGCATAACGAAAGGCATGTTCGGGCAGGGTCTGGTGGAAGGCGGTATCGAACACCGCCACCTGGGTCAGGTTGGGGTACAGCTTGATCGCCGCCTCGATGCCCTGCAGGTTGGCCGGATTGTGCAGCGGCGCCAGCGGCGCAGTGGCGCGAATGGCGCGCAAGGTGGCTTCATCCAGGCGGCTGGCCGCAGTGAAATGCTCGCCGCCATGCACCACGCGATGGCCGATACCGTGCAGCTTGCCGCCGGATGCCCCCTGTACCAGCGGCAATAATTGGGCGAGGGCGGCGCGGTGATCGCCATTGGGGATCATCAGGCTGTCCTTCTCGCCACCGCGCTGCCAATGCAGCACCGCAGCGTGGCTGCCGAGGCGTTCGGCCAGGCCGCTGAGGGTGAATTGCGAGTGGGCTTCATTGACCAGGGCGAATTTGATCGACGAACTGCCGCAGTTGATGACCAGAATATTGCGTGCCGGCATTTACCGCTCCTTGTCTGTGTCGCTCGGGTTGGCTGCGTCGGGCGCGACAGCTGCCATGCACCAGCCGCAGGCGAACGGTTGGCCCAGGCGTGTAGTGCGTTGTTGGGCGTCGAGCACCCAGGCGCGATTTTGCCAAGGCGGCTGATGGCGCAGGTGCTGCGTATGACCACAAGACAAGATTGCCAGCCAATGGCCGTCGGCGTCCTGACCAAAGTCAATCAGTCGCACCAGGGCCGCGCCCGGCCGTCCGTCAGGGCTGGGTTCGCTTTCGCGCGCACCCTTGGTTAAACTTGTCCGTTCTTTATTTCTATGCAGAAGGTCTCGCCCCATGCTGATCGCCCCCAATAAGGCTGTCTCTATCGACTATACCCTGACCAACGATGCCGGTGAGGTGATCGATAGCTCCGCTGGCGGCGCGCCGCTGGTTTATCTACAAGGCGCCGGCAACATCATCGCCGGTCTGGAAAAAGCCCTGCTCGGCAAGCAGGCCGGTGACGAGCTGGATGTGTCCGTCGAGCCGGAAGAGGCCTATGG
>C687J35021_10003815_pt1 | contig 10242 bp, 6 predicted proteins | sample RifCSPhighO2_12_FD_35021 | JGI IMG/M metagenome (IMG submission 35021)
TCTATTTTTCAGATCTTCGTTATTATTTAAATAATTGCGCAACGGCGGATAAATATTCATAAATACAGCGCGGGTTTTTCCCTCCCTGTCTTGTTTTTTAATTTTTTCTCTTTCCTCGGGCGACAATTTATTTTTATACCAAGATTTTAGTTCGTCAAAACTGTCAAATTTTTCCCATTCTCCGCCCCTGTGGCCCGTTATAATGTAACTAACCCATCCGGGTTTGATATCAAGTTTTTCACCTCTCAGAAATTTATAAAGTGGGTCTTTCGAAAGTCTTTTACTTCTCTCTATTTGCGTTTCATTAAATTCATCCGAGGCTCTCTCGCCTACAGGCTGGTCAATAAGTCGCTCGTCTAATTCAAAATATTCTTTCGTTTCTTTTGCCGTCGACTCGGTTTTTCCTTCTACTTTTTCTTCCGGCTTTTTAAAGTCGTCCAAATATTCATCCGATGCGCTAACGCCGCGTTCGCCCTCATCGATATATGGTTCCGCTGTATTTGTCCGAGAATTTCGCGCTAGCCGATCCGGATCTATTTTAAAACGCTCGCATGCTCCTCGAAAAGACGAGTCGAAATCAAATTTGGGATCATAAATCGGCACGCCAGCTTGTTTTGCTTCTTTATAAACCATGGCGAGAGCTTTCATGCGAAGCTGCCCAAAAGATAATCTGGAACTTCCTTCAGGAATTCGAGGCTCTTCTCCAAATCCAATGCCCATCATTATTTTGCCATCTAAATCTTTTACTTGCTCAGTAAATGGGGGGATTCCAGTATCGTCAAAGGAATCTTTATTATCTCTGTATATTTTAGTAAGGGCGGATATGACTTCTTTTTCTTCAAGCTTATCAAAATAGATAACCATCTTGTCTACACGATTAAAAGTATTAGCGCTGCCCTGGCGCGGAACCTTCATATCTAAATGCGCGCCGCTAACGCCGAAATCAAGAATGGCTTTTTGTAGGACAGCGGACAATTTTTCCGGCTTGAGATTAAGATAATACCTCCCGATTTCTTTGGAATGATGCTCCCCATTTAATCTATAATATGACCAATATAAATCCCCCAGAAGCTTTGTCTTTGGATCATTCCACTCTTTAACCATTTTTTCGATCTTCTCAATCGATTTTCTATAATATAGGGCTTTTTCGTTGAAATTTTCATCTTGGCTACTGTATTTTAGATTCTCACGGCTCTGGCTATAGAATTCGTGGTAGAAGAACTCATCGAGAAGATATCCTTCCTTGAATTCCGCTTCAATTTCTCTTTCATATTTCTTTGCGAATTTTAGGAAATCTTCTTTTATATTTCTTGCCTCCTGGGCTCTAGATTCGAGCTCTTCAGCTCCAACCTGAATTTCTTCCTTCAATTCGACGTATTCATCTTTTTTCTTCGGCTCCGGCTTTAGATCAGAATTCCCTCCATTGAAATCTTCAGCGTTGCGGTATTCGCGGACTGGTTCTTTCTTTTTCATTTTTCTTTCGCGATATTGCCTGATTTTGAATGCCGCGCCAATACCTGCGATCTCGAGAAAATCTTTAAGCCAAGAATGAGTTGCCTTCTCCGCCGCTTTAACTGCAGCCTTATCTTTATACAATTCCGATCCCTCTTGATAAGCAAGCTCCTGCGCAATACTTTCTTTCGCATCATTGACAGCCACTGCCGCCTCGTCGCTCGCTATTTTTAAAATTCTTTCAGAAAAATTATTATCTCCATGGAAAGCAGAGCTATAGTTTAAAGTCTCTCCCCAAGTCTTATCCCCGATTTTTGAAGCATATTCTGCCTTAATATGCTCCTTGCCAGCTGATGTAAGCAGTTGCGCTTTCTCTATCGCGGACTTAATTTGTTCCCCAAGAAGATTAAGCTCATCTCCCGGATTCAATGCCTTCCCCTCAAAAAGATTTTTGAGCGCGTCCTCCGCGTATATGAGCTGGCTTTTATCCAAAGCAATCTCAATCCCGAGCGCTTGTTTTTGGGAAATATAATCGTGGATCAGATTTCGCGACATCGTTGTAAGGCTGTCCCCATTATCCGCCATTGTAAAAAATTCTTTCGCCTCCAGCCCTGCGATCCCTTCTGCAAGGGCGCTCTCGTGGGTTTTTGAATATACGTCCGAAATTTCGTCCTGAATTTGCGATTTAACTTCATCCGACAAAGACACGCCCGCTTCTTTTGCGGCCTTCGCGATTTCTTTGGCATCCTCTGCTCCGAAAATAAAATGACTAACAGTGCTTCCGAGTACCCCCCCTAAAGCTCCGTAGATGGCACCCCTTGCTACCCCGCTTCTTACTTTTTTCCAATCGATTGAATCAGCTTTTATTTCTTTCCTAAGAGCTTGATACAATTCCGCTTTGTATCCGCTGAAGGTTTCGATTTTTCCGAATTCCGGATAGCCGGTTTGCAAAATATCCAGCGATAAATATTCATCCAGCTTTTTTTTGATATTTTCATTCGACGCACCAATCTCCTTTGCCTTGGCTAAAACTTGGTCTTCAGATAATGGATTTTCTTTCAGTCTTTTCTTTTCGGAAATAATAGTTCTAACAAATTCTGTGGATCCTCCAGCCAAAGTTCCGGCACCCATTGCTGCAAAAAGGCCTCCTGATGCTCCTATCCCCCATTTTGCCAAAAGCCGAACGCCGCTTCCAGTTGCAAACCCAGCCCAGAATTTCAAAGAATCAGCGCCGAAAATTTTCTTAACGTTGGCTTTAGTTAAAATTTTCTTGGGATCTAAATTTAACCCCTCGTACTTTTTCTTTAATCCCGCAAACTGCTCGCCCAGAACAGCGCCCATTTCCGCCAGAGCTTTTTTCGCTCCAATCCCTTTCTCGTCCTTATTGAATAGATCAGAAATTCTTTCCTCATGCTTTGAAAAATCAATTACTCTCCCTCTTTCTCGGGATATCTCCGCGCTTGCCTTTTGGCCGCTTTCGTCCAATTTAAAAGGCCCAACTTTATATTTTTTGTCGCGCTTGGCAAATTCGCTATATGCAAAAATCTTCTCGCGATCTGAGTCCGTAAAATCTTTGTCCAAAACAGAGAGCTCAAGTTTCCCTTTTTTTGCGGCTTCTTCGAGTTGCCCCGATATAATCCTCTCCGTATCTTTCTTCACGGCCTCCGCATTTTTAGGATCAGGATTTTCGACTTTGATTCTATCCCAATATTTTCCAGACCAAATCTCCTCTGGAGATTTTGGTTTTTCTGCTGTTTTTTCAGGCCCAGAAACTATTTGGGCATCCTCCGATTTGGACTTATCAATATCAAATTTTCTCGCTTCCATTGCCATATCTCAATTAAAACATGTATTTCGCTTTGTGTCACCGAAAAACTGAATCCTTTGCCCCAAACTTAGTTTAGGTCACGTCCACAAATTATGTCGAGGACTTTAAATGAGATTGTGTTTACTTCTTATCTTGAATCTTCTTCATATAAGATGAGAAGCTTTCATCCACATTTTTTAAATGAGCGTACAATAATAAGATCTGATTCTTATCTGCATTCCTCAATGCATTTAAAATTATTTCGCGCTCTTTCTTTTCAATTAATCCGGATAACAAAGCATTCGCAATATCATCTTCAATCTTTTTCCAATCTGGATTCAAATTAGAAACTATAAAATAGAAGTCGCCAAACTCCTTAGAAAGGGTTTTGGCAACAGCCCCAATATAACCCTCGTCGTCTGGAGAAATGTATTCAATTGAGTCAAGTAAAATATTATTCTCTTCTCTACCTATAATGAGCTCCGGTTTTATATGAGAAAGCCTCGCCATAAGACGGTCTGAATCTGGGATAGAAATAAGGTCGGCTTCAAAAAAACCACCTCTTCTCCAAATGGAGCCACAAAAAGTTGAATTATCTTTCCGAAATATTCTAATATTCTGGCTTTGTAACATCGCGTGTTTTTTCTTTACTCCACATAAATTGTCTAGTTTTTTGAGCAGCATTTGTCGGATCCCAATTTTTGTCTTTTGTAAATTCTCGAAGAAATTCGCGCATATAATGAAACCTGACGGGGTCTTGCGCCGAAAAAGATTCTGGATTTAAGAGAAGCTCCCTGAATGATTCAGCAAAATCTTCTCTTCGTTTAAATTCTTCCTCAAAATAACGGTACAAAATTGGAGTTTTGATGTTTTTGGGATATTGAAATGATTCCTTCCCAGACATCTTCCTGGCCTCGCCCCAATCTACTGACGCCGACGAGGAAACTTTATTATTTTCCGATCTCTCTGGATCAATCACATGGCCTAATTCGTGTAAGAACACATCTAGCCCTACCCGAGCTCCTCCAAATTCTATAAAATTTTTTTCTACTTTAATTACCGATTTCCCAGTCTTGAGTTTATCAACATATGCGCGAGCCTTGCCTTCCATCCCATAAGCATAATAGCCGACTTCTTCATCAGAGTAGGTAACCGAATCAAGATTTTCTGATAAAATCTTATGAATTGTTTTTGTATCAAAATACTGATTCAGGATATGCCAAGAATCTTCCGCAGTAAAACTCGTTTGCTCAGTCTTCATTTTCAGTGAAAAATCTTTTCTCCCTTCGAAAGCATTAAGAAGATTTCTGAGTTTATCCAGATCCTTTTCATGAATCTTATCCTTCCCCGCAAAACTGTCAAAATAAAACACATCGGATCCGTTTTCATTCGCATGCCCAATCCCTTCGGGAGAAAAAACTTCAACTATCTTCAGCGACATTTTCTCAACATCAGCCTTTGGCCCCAAATCTAATTTTATATTAAGATTTTCGCCAGTCTTTTTGGGTACCTCCACAAAGATTTCGCGAAACCACTGCTCCAGTTTAAATTTTGCCGCTTGGGAATCCACGTTTTTTTCAATTTCTTCCGCCTTTACACTCCCCTCCCATTCTCGAGCAATTTGGCCTTTACTCGTCCCCTCAATCCCAGCAAGGTGCCCCGCCATAAACATAACAGTTACCATAGCGGTATTAGAAAACTTTTCTTTCCATTTTCTCCGTTTCTCTTGAAAACCTGCGGATGATTCACGATCATTTTGACGTGACTCATTATTAACGCGCTTCTCAATACGACTTACGCTGAATTCTAGCGAAACTTCCTCTGGCACTTCTGTTGGCTGTTCTGGAAATCGAAATGATTCCATAAAATATTTTACGTCCCCTTATGCCTCCTTCTAATCTCCTCCTCAACCTCGTCTCTAGTGCGGGCGAATTTGGAGAAAAAATAGATTTATTTATTTATAAATATCTTTCCTGTGACCTACGCGCAAAACAAAAATCATATCTTTTTCTACTTCAAAAATAATTCTATACTCGCTAATTCTAAAGCGNAACTTGTCGGAATAACTGCCCTTCAAACGATCGGCCCAGCGGAGAGGATTTTTCTGAGAAATAAAAAAGTCTAATTTCCGACGGAGTTGTTCTTGCGTATCATGATCCAATTTCAGCCAATCAGATTTCGCGCGTCTCGAAAAAAATATCTTCATCTAGCAATGGCTGCTTTTTTGAAACGCCCAGTCTTTGTATCAAACGAAAATACTTTCCCTGATTTTACATCACGAATCCCCTCCTCAATCGTCGCTCGTAGGGCAATGGAGTTTCTCATCTCTTCATCCTCTATCAATTCTTCCAGTTTCTTCCAGTCTTCCATGGGAATCATGACTATAGGCTTACCTTTAAAACGGGATTTTTCAATTTTCTTGTCAATGTTTTGTATTTCTCTCAAAGTCATATGTCCACTATAACCAAAAATAAATAAAAGTCAAACACGGATTTCGCTCCGTGTCAGTGAAAAGCTTACGCCCCAAACTTAGTTTAAATCACATCCAAAAATTATGTTGGGAACTTTGAATGAGATGATTTTTATCATAATATTTTTGTTGGATTGTCTTCAGCCTCAAGATAATATCCTCCTACTCGATTATATCCTCCAATTTTTTTATATGTTCCAGAACTACTCTGCAGCCCAGCAAGAAAATCTGATGAAGGCAGATCGTTATTTTTTTGCCCAAGCACCACTTTCTCAACACCTACATCTCTTGCATATTCTTTAATGTATCCCTGCAATTTTAATGTAAGTTGATTTGTAAAGTTAGTGCTATATAAAGTATTTGATTCGATATTATCGACTACTAAAACATTTTCTCCTTTGTCATCTTCTCCTAGCCAACACCACGCCGCAGTTACAGGTTCTCCTTTAGCTTTGTCCCAAATTTGAACAATCTGAATACCTAAATCGGTGTTATAGTCTGCGATCGTAGACTCTCCGCCATCAGCATAATATCCCCTCTCGATCGAAATGCAACATGGAGAATAATTTGCTTGATACAGATCAATGTCGGGATTCCTTGACCATACCGAAATTTTCATAGGTCTGCCTTCGAGCGCTTCTTTATCTTTGTCTGCCTTTTCAGAAAATAGATTAAGGAGAGTATTTCGATCAGTGCGGTAATGACTTAATCCTTCTTCCATTCCATTTTGAATTTCTTGAATAACAGCTTCTCCCCGTTCCTCGCCAAGTACAGGAGAAATTGTAGGAAGAAAATTTTTTTCGAAGTCTTCTATCCTCCGTCCTAAAACCGCGAACTCCTGTTTTATTTTTTCCTTTTCCGTAGAAACCGCGCGCTTTGATTTTAAAATACGATCGGGATCTGCGGATTTTTTCGATATTTCTTCTTCAAATTCGTGTTCGGCGGCGATAAGGCTCGTATGAGTGCGGTCTAGTTCAGCTCGCAAATGAAGAAAGCCATCAATGTCGCCCATTAATTTATCCCAAACAGAAATTTTTTTCAACTTATCTTTCTTTCTTTGTAAACTCTCGATTCCCTTTGCAATTCCTTCTGCTTTCTTCTGATTACCGCCTTCTTGAGCAGAATGTCGCTCTTGTTCAAGCTGATGAATTTGCTCATCTATCTTCGTTGGATCTTCAACGAATACAGCCCCGCCAGAAAATTCTTTCTGATATTCTCCGAGAGCTTCTTTTATATTATTGCCGTACGCCTCTAACGTTTCTTGAATTCGAAATAACGGAGTGGCTACAGATTCCGAAAAACGAGTTTGATTTTCCGCCTCCAGAAAGAAATCATCTTCTTTATGATAATTAAGCCATTCATTACTATCTATTCCAGCCTCCTGAATTGCACGTAGAATGTCCGGATTTTGTTTCCATTCAATTAGTCTCTGTTGCATTGCAGTGCGAAACCCCGCCGTGTCTAGTTTTATAGATGGGCTAATTTTTAAAACTTCTTCCTTACTTTCAAATAGGAAAGAGATATTTTCTTTGGAAGGCGCATCAAATTGCTGAAATTTTAACAGAAGTTTTGCTCCAAAACGTGGATTTTGCGCGACAGCTTCAAGTAAAAATGGGTTTTCACGAACGACCTTAAAAATGTCATCTTGAGAATCGAGGAGCGGGAAGACGGAAAACAGCACATCCGGTGATTTTTGTGCCTGCGCGTAGAATTCTTCTGATACATCTTTGAAACGATCTAAAAATCCTTTGAGTGCAGGAAATGTTTTCAAAAGTTCTTCGGATGAAACATGTAGAGCAAATTCTTCCTGCATTTCTAACGCAATTGAAAAACGCCTTTTTTCTATTGCTTCAAAAATAGATTTTTTAACTAGCTCATTGATAAAATCCTTTTCAAAATGAAATTGTTCGGCGATTCTTCGGGCTGAAGAAAAGCCTTGACCATAATTTCCACGTAGCGTACCCTCAAATGCGCGATTAGCCGCTTCCCTTAACTCCTTTTCGCCAAATGAAGGAATGGCCTGCTTTAGACGCTTGAGTTCTGCCATTGAATCTAATGCAATAAATTTCGAAGCAATATCTTTCGCAGAATTTTCTAAGATGTCTGGAGAAACGGAAAATCTCGTAACTATATCTAGCGCCCAGTAAATACTGCCGTTTTCAAGCGCTTTTTGAACCCCTTCTTCAGCCGCTTCGCGAACCGAATCTCCTTGAAGAAAAGAAGAATCCAGAGGAAAATTTTCTTCCAATTTTTTCATACCTTCGTCATCGCCTCTAATTCCCTCTGTCAACAGCTTTAGAAAAGTCTCTTCGACACCCTTTTTTATTTCTTTGTCATTTAGAAATGCGTCAGGCGAGCTAAATTTCTCTTTTATGTTTACTATCTCATTAACTCTATTGATCGTTTCTCTTCCACTCAATTGAGAATAAAACCATTTTGAATTGAGCACAAAGAGCACGCCCTCGCGAGCCGCGTTTTGGATTTCTTTTGGAGGCGGGGAAAGTCGTAAGCGATATTTTAGTCTGTCGGATATGCCGCTTTCACCACGCCAAAGGGATTTCAAGAGTGTAGAATTTCCTAATTCTTGAATTACAGGATTACTTACAAATTCGTCAGAGAATTTAAAGCCCTCTGTGATTGAAACGGCATCACGATTTGAATTTGATCTGTCATCATCGCTGGCACTTTTCCTAAGAGCTGCAATTAATCCTTTTTCTGCTGCTTTATTCACATCTGGTCGATCCCTGAACTCAGGCCAATTATTTCCTCTAAAAAATTCGCCATGTATCATGGACGTATTACTTATATTGCCTCTCTCGAGGCTTCTAAGCATTTCTTCGTCAGCTGCTTGTTTCATCCATTCCTCAGAAATTACAGGAAATTCTTTTGATTTCAAAAGATTCTTTGTCTCATAAATTCGCCCTTCTCGAAGTTGTTTCTTAATCCCGTCCTTCGCCGCTTCAATAATTTTTGGATCAGACAAAGAATTCTCAGGAAGAAGAGGCAGGAATCTATCCAATGAAACCTTAATATCATCCTCCCCATGCTCCCTGAGTCTAAAAGCAAGATTATGTTTTATAGCAGATTCAATTTCTGGATCCTTTTTAGGATCGAGAAGCGCATCTATAGTCACTGAAATCTTACCGGGCGATTCAACCTGATTTAACATCTTTAGAACTGTTCCTTTAACAAGCTTTTGAAGCTCATTTTCTGGAAGAGAAATCCCATCCCTAATTTTGGAGATTTCTTGCAGGAGATTTCCTTTTGATTGCCAATTCTCTCGTAGAATATATCTTTCTACTGCTCTTTCCCCGTAATAAATCAGTAAGTCGCGCGGCAAATTCTCGTTTTTTGCTTTTTTAAGCCAATCATCGAAAGTAACCCCACCATGCTCATCTGTAATTTCTTCAACGAGTTTTTTCTGCTCTTCGGTAACATGAACTCCCGCCGTTTCGAGATCTGTTGCTATTTGTTGTACCGGCGTGTTTTCTTTTAATAATTCTGGAGTTTCTTTCATAACTGTCCAGTATGCCTTCTTCTAATTTCCTCCTCGACTTCGTCTCTCGGGCGGGCGAATTTGGATCGGGAGAGTTGCTTGATATATTCCGCCATCTCGGGATTGCCCTTTTCGGGAGCAATGGTTTTTATATTGAAGGGCTTTGAGGTTTGCCCATCGACAAGCAATTTTAAGTATGCGTTTCGGTTGTCTATATTCAAAAGGTCGGGCGCAGTAAAAGTCGGCGCGAACTGCTTCTCCATATATTCCCCGTCGTCCGAGCCGATCCTAAACGAGCATATAGAGCCGACGTTCCCGAAAACCGCTTTTTGAATATCTTCCTCAAGCTGACCAATGAACTGGTGCGTTAATATCAAATCGAGTTTATATTTCCTCGCCTCGGACAAAATCGTCGCGATGGATTTCGTCGTCACATTTTGAAACTCGTCGATATATAGATAGAAGTCCTGCCGTTCTGCCTCTGGCATATTCACGCGGGACAAAGCCGCCATTAGAATTTTCCCAACCATAATCAACCCCAAAAGACTCGAGTTAAGCTCGCCCAATCTCCCCTTCGAAAGGTTTAAGGAGTAATATTTTTTTATTATCCATCGCTTCGCGTACATTAAAAGAAGATTTCTCCTGCGCGATTATCGGGCGCATGATGTCGTTCGCGAGAAACGTGTCAAACTTTGAGACAACGTAAGGAACCATATTTTGGAGTGAAGCTTCCCCTCCGGCTTTCTCCGCAATTTGGCGCCAGAACATATCGACAACTATATTTTTCGATTTTGACAATTTATAGTCCCTGAAAGATTTATCCGCCAATATTTTCTCGATCTCTAAAAGCGTATTCCCGGACTCCGGATCTTCCATGACAAGCAGAGCCGCGTTCCTGAAATACTGTTCGAACATTGGTCCGCCGGCAGTGGCCATATTAAATAGTTTGTTAAAAATATCCAAAAGCTCGTTTACGATCAAAGTTTTATGCTCCGGAAATCTCGGATCGTATTCGAG
>C687J35021_10003816_pt1 | contig 10241 bp, 11 predicted proteins | sample RifCSPhighO2_12_FD_35021 | JGI IMG/M metagenome (IMG submission 35021)
GAAGCCATGCTCGCCGCCCGATCAGCGGGAGAGGAGAAGCCATGAAGCTCATTCTTATCTTGTTGCTGTCCATCAGCCCGGCCCTCGCAGAACCGTGGTATTTCGAGGGCACTGTCGGCACCGCTCACCACTACCGCTACCACTCGGACGGAGACAACTACTGGCGCACCGATGCTTATCCCGGCGAGTCCTATGACATGGATTCGCTCAGCTGGCGGCTGGGTGTTGGAAAGAAGCTGACCGGAGACTGGTCGAAATGGTCTGTCACCGCGAGTCTCATCAACCTCGGGCGCAATTCCATTCGGAATGGTCGGGGAGTATCCGATGATGACTACGACTCCAACGCCCATCGCTGCCTGAGAGACTGTGACCGAGTTTATCGGGTGGATCTGGACGGGTCTTTGAGGGGCTTTGAATTTGCTGCTACCAGACAGTTCGATACCGGGTTCTACGGTCGTGGCGGTCTAGCCTTGCTTGAATCCAAAGTAAGAGGCACCATCATTGACCCGGATAACCACGTCCACGATTACCACGAAAGCACCAAGCTATTCACGCCCTTTGTCGGCGGTGGATTCCGGCACAAGAATCTCTTTGCCGAAGTCAGCTTCTACCAGGGCATGGGCAGCGGTTTCCCGCTATCGAAGCGGGTTTTGACTACGACTGTAGGATGGAGGATGTAGTGCAGGATAAATTCCGGATTGACGGGCAGAAATTGCATTTTCATCCGCAGCGGGTGGCGCAGTGGCTGGACTCGGGAGATGACTGGGAGAAAGCAAAAAAAGTCTATCCCATCTACGCGGAGATCACGACTTCAGCGGCATGTAACCATCGTTGCCTCGCCGGAGATACGCTCGTTAATACCGTATACGGGAAAATTCCCATAAAGCAAATAGCTCAAAGCTATGACACTATTCCTATCTATACGCGGCACAACGATACTGGACGAGTTTTCATTGCTAACGCCATCAACATACGCAAGTATGGTTCGGGCGAGAGGTTAATCAGAATCAAATTTGATGATGGTTCCCATATCGACTGTACGCCAGATCATCAGTTTCTGATGTTTAGGACTGGAAACCAAGTAAAGTTAAGCCGACAGCAAGCAACCGAAGCTCAAGATTTACAAATAGGAGACAGGATCAGAGCTATCAGGGCGGTGCCTAATGATGTTGGGTACATGACGGTCCACTGTGGCAGATATTTCAAAAGGATGCGCTCTCGCCTAGTAATGGATTATCTTATCGGCAGACAATTGAAAAGAACAGAATATGTGCATCATAGGGATCACGATATCCAAAATGATCTTCCATACAATTTGGAATACTGCGAATCAGCTGAGAAACATGCAGAATTCCACCCCGAGATAGCGGAGAGGATGAAATCGAACAATCCCGCTAAAAATATGACTCCGCGTTGGCGGGAAAATATCAGTAATGCAGTAACCGGAAAGAAACGTTCTCCAGAACAGAAAGAACGATATAGGCAATCGAAATTAGGAGCTAAAAACCCAAATTACAAACCTCACTTGCATGAACCTAATCATGTAGTAGTGGAGATTGATTGGACGATCAGACATGGGGATGTCTATTGCTTAGAGATCCCAGCCACAGGATGGTTTTTTGCCAACGATGTCTTGGTAAAGAATTGCACCTTCTGCTCGGTAGATGCGATTGGCTATCCCCAGATCATGCTTGACCACAGACTCTTGAAAGACCGACTTCAGGAAATGGGTCAACTGGGGGTCAAGTCTGTGATGTATGCGGGGACTGGAGAACCACTCTTACACAAGAAGATCAACCAGATCGTGCTGGATTCAAAGAGTGCTGGATTGGATGTAGCCTTTACTACCAATGGGGTCTTGCTGCACAAACTTGATTCAATAGCCGAGTGTAGTTGGGTCAAAATCTCAATGAACGCCGGAACGAGGGAAGACTATGCCAAAATCCACCAAACGAATCCAAAGGACTGGGACTCAATTTGGGAACATCTTCCGACAATCATTAAAAGGAAGGGGCTTTGTGCCTTGGGATTACAGTGCGTCGTCTTGCCCGAAAATTATCATAGCCTCAGAAAACTTGCAGAAAGCGCTCGAAATGTGGGAGTCGATTATCTCGTCCTCAAACCGTACTCCCAAGGTACGTTCTCAATCGTTCAAAGGACGGACATCGACTACAAAGTGATGGAGGACGAACTGCTGGAGCTGGAGTCTCGCTATCAAACCCCGACCTTTCAGGTGATCTACCGTGAAAACGCCTTCAGGCAGGAAGCCCAGCCTCACCATTATGAAAAATGTAACGCCACTCCATTTGTTTGGACGTATTTCATGGCTACAGGGGATGTATTTGCATGTTCGGCCCATCTCCTCGATCCAAGATTTAACATCGGTAATATCAGAACTCACACATTCCAGGAAGTCTGGGAAAGTGAAGGCCGGAAAAAGAACTGGGAAATGATGAAGAATTTTGACATCAAGCAATGTCGCTTGAATTGCCGGATGGACAAGACCAACATTTATCTTGACCAATTAAAGCATGGCGTCCCGCATCAGGCATTCATTTGACGATCAGCGACTACATTATCCAGTTCCTCGAAGAAAAGGGAGTGGAGTATGTTTTTACCGTCTCTGGCGGGGGTTCAATCTTCCTGTGTGATGCGCTCGCCAGAGCAAAGAGGATGAAATATGTATGCACCCATCATGAACAGGCTGCGGGATACGCTGCGGAAGCCTATTCCAGAATTAACGGGTTGGGAGTGTGTCTTGTTACTTCTGGGCCTGGGGGCACTAATGCTGTTAGCCCTTGCGCTGCTGCTTGGCTCGATTCTGTTCCAGTAATCTTCATCTCGGGACAAGCTTTCCTCAACCAGACCATTACCCAGCATCCGGGATTAAGACAACTGGGAGTGCAAGAGATCAACATCATCGACATTGTGCGGCCCATCACCAAGTATGCGACCATGCTCGACCGCGCAGGAATGGTAAAAGTTTGCATGGAACGAGCTTTCCATGAAGCGACGACCCCCCGGATGGGTCCGGTCTGGCTGGATGTTCCCGGAGATATCCAGAATGCAAGCATCTGAAGTCGCCGCCCTGTTACTGAAGTCTAAACGCCCATTGATACATATCGGGCAAGGAGTGAGAGGTGCTGAACAGATTGTCATTGGAATGGTTCAATGTTGGAACATTCCATTTGTCACCGCGCGAAATGGTAACGATTTGGTGCAGAGCGACTATGCCCTTTATGTGGGAAGACCTGGAACCTTTGCTCAACGAGGCGCGAACTTTGCCGTTCAATTGTGTGATTTCTATCTGGCTATCGGAACAAGATTATCTCTTACTCAAACAGGCTATAACACCAAAGACTACGCTCGAAATGCCCAAATCATCCAAGTTAACATCGACCAAGCGGAGCTGGATAAGAGCACTCTCAGGAATCCTATCTCGATTCGGCAGGACGCGAAAGAATTCCTCACCGAACTCTTGAGAGCTTTAGATGGTAAAGAACTTCCGGACTGGTCGGCATGGGTCAAACGCTGTCAATACCTGAGAGACAAGTATCCGGTGTGTCTGCCCGAATACAAGGAGCAAAAGGATTATGTCAATTCATACTATTTTCTGGAAGTACTCTCAGGACTGGCATCTGAGACAGATCAGATCGTCACGGACATGGGATTTGCGTTCCAGAACACGCACCAAGCTTGGAAGGTTAAGCAAGGCCAGCGCCTTATCACCAATTGTGGTCTTGCCCCGATGGGCTGGGGCCTACCTGCGGCGATTGGAGCAAGTTTCGCAACTTCTAAAAGAACACTCTGCATCACGGGGGACGGGGGCTTGATGATGAACATCCAGGAACTCGCCACCGTCCTGCATCATAAGTTAAACATCAAGATATTCGTCTTGAACAACGGGGGTTATCTGACCATCAAGCAGACGCAGCAACTAGGCTTTGAGGGAAGGTTGATGGGAGTAGATAAGAATACAGGTCTTTCATTTCCTGATTTTCAGGGCATTGCATACGCGCATGGAATAAATTGGGTCAGATTCAAGAATCTTGAATGCTTAAGTCCCCTGATGGCGGTTCTCGAATATCAAGGTCCGTGGATAACAGAAATCATGATGGACCCCGAACAGCCTCAAGCTCCCCGCTCTGTCAACAGGCGAAATCCAGACGGAACCATGAACCCCACCAAACTCGAAGATGCCTTCCCGTTCCTGCCGCCAGAAGAAGTTGCGGAGAATATGAAAATATGAAAGCCCTGATCTTGACTGGCAAGCTTGCGACCGATCAAGAGGTTTTCTATCCACTTTACAGGTTGGACGAAGAGGGTTGGGAAGTCGATATCGCTGTAAAGGGAAATGAAACCGTGCTAGGCGAGAAAGGAATCAAGATCGAGCCCACCATCTTGATGGATGGCATTTATCTACAGAGCTATGATCTCTTGATTCTCCCCGGTGGAGCGAAATGCATGGAATATCTGAGGCAAGATCAGGAAATCATTCGATACATTTCAGCCTTTACCAAGACGATAGGCTCGATCTGTCATGGTGCTCAGTTATTGATTTCAGCGGGGTTGGTGAGAGGTAGAAGAATCTCCGGGTATTACTCGATCAAGGATGACATCAACAACGCAGGGGGAACTTACGTGGATGCTCCCTTTGTCACAGACAGAGGTATCATCACTTCACCCCATTACAAGCATCTGGGTCCGTGGATGAAGGAAGTCATAAGGGTAGCCAGTGGAATTGCCAGTGGAAAATAAATTCCTCCCGGTGTGGGAAAGATTGGAGAAGGAAAAAGACAGACCTTCCCGCTGCCGACACATCATCCATGCCGACTACGCGGATTATCGGCATTACATCGCTCAGCAATCAGACTCATTTGTTGAGCAGATCGTGAATTCCCTTTATTCAGGGGATGTTTACATTCTGCATCAGGCTTTCGATCCGGCATGGATGAGGGAGGTACGGGAGAAAGCCATAGCTTACTGGGCTACCAAGCCTTCGGAATTCCACCCGATGCTGGAAGGCACCCCGGATTTCCACCGCGTCATTGATCTGGAAACCGGGAAGAAATATTCCTTCCGGGTGTGCAAGCATTCCTGTTTCTTCTATCCGTGGAATGACGATCCATTGGAACTCTTCTTCACCGTCTACAAACGGTGGAGGGTCATTAAAACTCTTATGGGACTACAGCCCGATGAATACGAGAAAAATACCCCTAAAGACGGTGTTGTTGACCGGATTCAAATCGCTCAATATCCCTCCCGAATCGGATTCCTCGAACCACATTCTGACCCTTACCTACACCAACGGCTCTTCTTCTCTGGTTATATGTCAAAGCGTGGAAGTGATTTTGAGGGGGGTGGATTTTATCTCGTCGGGCCTGGAGAAAAAATCATGGACGCTGAGACTTCCATCAACGTGGGAGATATCGGCATCGGATACGCCACGATCTACCACGGGGTCGCGCCGTGCAACAAAGACAAAGATCCGGACTGGGATTCTAGCGAAGGACGCTGGTTCCTCTCCATGTACTCGAACGCCTCAGACGAAGTGAAGGACCGGCATACCGGCCACCCGGTCAAACTTGATCTGCCGGGGGTGATGCCGTGATCCTCGTCAAGCGCACAGTAAAGGACATTGACGCGCTTCATGGAGTTAAAATCTCTGCCGCAGAAATCGCAGATGATGGGACCGACTATTACGGGCTGCGGGTAAAGAAACCGTGGGGCCATGAAATCGAGCAGTATAGAAATGAAAACGTTGCGGTATGGTGGCTTCACCTTCATAAGGACCAGCAGACTTCTATGCACTGCCACCCCCACAAGACGACGCTCCTTATGATCATCGGGGGTAGAGCAATGCTCGACACCTTGAATGGCTCCCACGAACTCTCCGAAGGCGAGATCGTAATCATCGAAAACGGAGCCTTTCACAGGACCCGCAGCAACGGAGAACCAGTAGTCTTGTATGAGCTGGAGACCCCGCCAAATAAGAGAGACCTGGTGAGATTGGAAGACGCCTACGGGAGAGGACAGGGTTATGAACGAGTGTAATCTGCTTCGTAGTTATCCCCAACCCGAAGAACGAGTGATCCCGCATCGCACCATCCGGGATCGCATCCTCGCTTCTTACCGGGGACATGACTTCTTCGATGGACCCAGGACTTGCGGATATGGGGGCTACAAGCACGACAACCGCTGGGCAGCGGTGTGCAAAGATATTATTGCTGATTACGGTCTGGAAGTTGGTTCACGGGTAATACAGTTCGGCTCGGAGAAAGGTTATCTTCTGGCAGAACTTGTGGACTACGGAATCTGTGTCACCGGGATTGAAGCCTCCAGTTATGCGCGGCGTCATTCCCTGGTGAAAGATAATATCAGGACTGCATTTCCATTGACCGAATTGGCTAATCCCTATGACCTTGCCATCGCAATAGGAGTGGTCTACACGCTGAATCTTCCGGATGCGATGAACATGATCCGGCAACTCGAACGAATCGCCCACAAAGCTTTCATCACTCTAGCTGCTTATGACACAGAGGAGGACTTGAGATTATTCCGGAAGTGGACATTGCTGGGATCGACGATACTGAAGAAGGACGAGTGGCGGGAAGTCCTGACCCACTGCGGTTATACGGGGGATTACTGGTTCGTCACGCGCGAGAGCTTGAGACTCAAAGACTCGTCCTGATCCATTGTCCCACCTTCAGTTTCGAGACCTACCAGCCGCAAGTCCTGAAGAACCGGGGTTACTATGCCTACCCACCCAGGGCTTTGGCGTGTCTCGCTACCGCAATCAAGGACTTGAATGTTAAAACCGATATCCTCGATCTCAATTTCCTCCTGCTTGGAGAGCTTAGAGGTGTGGACGCCCCCGATCTCTATTCAAAGCTCATCGAGATATTGGATAGATATCTATCACAACATCCTGATACCCATTACTTCGGAGTTTCCACCGGAGTCATTGTCCCAACTATATTCGATAATCCCCGTCATCCTTTTCTGGAAGTGCTGAAGCACCTGATGGAGTTAGACAAGGGACTGGTCATAGCAGGGGGTGCTCCGGCAACGATTGAAGCGCGTAACCTGATCGAGGGCGGCTGGGCGCACATCGTCTTCAAAGGGGAAGCCGAGGATAGATTACGCTGCATCTTCGATCCCAAAGCCAAAGCGATGTCGGGAATCTGCTACCTGGAGGACGGGAAATATACCGAATCCAGAGGCTCCGATGAGATGGTGCAATTCACCGGGTCGTTGATTCCGATGTATGAGCAGATTCCGGTTGAAAAATACCATACCGTAGGCTCTCTTTCCCCGTTCTCCAGGATGGTCGGGACAGAGGTTCCCTATTCTACGATGCAGTTGATCCGGGGTTGCCGGATGAAATGCACATTTTGCGGGTTAACCCAATATAGGGGGTCCAATGAAGTCTGCGAATACCCGACGGACATTCTATTTAATGAAGTCAATTATCTTGTCCGTGAGCGAGGAATTTTACACTTCGCGTGGCAAGACGAAGATTTACTTGCCAGCCGGGACGCCATTATGGCTTTCCTTACCCAGATCGCCAAGGCCCCCTGGAAAATCACCTGGGAAGCGGACATAGGACTGATCGCGGTCTATCTCGATGACGAGCTGCTTCAGTTGATGGCTCGCTCTGGATGTATCGGCTTCCGTATTGGTATAGAGTCCGGCAACGAGGAGATACTGAAGCAAATCAAGAAGCCCGCTACCAAGAGAAAGCTGCGTCTTGTCTCGCAGATGCTTCAAAGGTATCCCCAGTTCTACGTGGTGGGACTCTACATGCTGGGGTTTGAAGGCGAGAAATACGGGCAGATGTTCGATACGCTGGACTTTGCTATCGAGATGAACATCAGTTGGGGACACTTTTGCGTCTATCAGGAGATCAAGGAAACCAACCTCGAAAAGCGGGACTTGAAGACCTACCGCGACTGGCTGCCCTCGATGCAGAAAGTGGTGGGAAGTTCTGAAGCGGTAGCTCCTCCGATTCAATTGACGGGAAAAGAGATATTCGCTCTTCCCAGCGACCAAGTTCATGACCCCGCTCTAAAGCAGGAGTTGTGGTTTGCCTTCAATCTGATCGTGAATTACCTTTTAAACAAGAATCTCAAGCCCGGAGGCAATCTCCTATCCTTCATCCGGTGGTTGAAGGGTCTCCAGATGACCTATCCCCAGCATCCGGTGATGAGCCTTTTCCTCGCTCTTGGACATTTGATCGAGGGCAAGCGGATAGAAGCTCATGTGCAATACGTGAAAACCCTCAAGAATCTTCACGCTTCCAACTACTGGAGTGACCGGTTCAAGGGCTATCAACTGGACAGAATCCTCGAAGCCTATCCGTTCGAGGGCATCGAGATTTCAGGGTTTCTCAAGGAAATCGTGAAAGGCTACGGGTGCAAGGCAAGCGCATCCTGATTACCGGGGCCTCCCGTGGGTTGGGGGCGGTGGCGGCTCATGCTTTTGCCAAGGAAGGGGCTGAACTTACCTTGCTTTCACGGGAGTTCAACTCTCTGGAAAACGTCCGCTACAAGCTCGACAGTCCTTTAAAACACCGTTCCATAGCCCTTGATTTCGGGAAGATACGGGAGTGGTATCCGGCTTTGAATGAAGCCACCGCAAATAGCCCTCAAGCCGGGATGGTGGGGACGATGGGCTATTTCGGGGATCTGGACATAGTGATCCACTGTGCCGGGGGGGGTCTGGGGTTGAAAGGCCCTTACCTGCCTGCTCAAGCCTTTTATGACCTTTTCATGTTGAATCTGGGGGGGGCGGCAGAGCTTAACCGCTTGATTATCCCGGCAATGCAGGTAAAAGGTAAGGGAACCATCATCCATGTGTGCTCGATTGCTTCGGGAGAAGCCGTGGGATCGGTAGGGTATAACACCTGTAAAGCCGCTCTAGGAGCTTATGTACGGTCTTTGGGGCGTGAGTTAGCCCCTTTTGGGGTGGTGGTGACCGGAATCAGTCCGGGAGGCTTCAGGGGGCCGTTTAATGCAATGGAGAGGCTTCAGGANACCCATCCCGAGGCTTACCAGGAATTCATCCAAAAACGCCTCCCAAGAGGAAAAATGGGGGAGGCTGAAGAACTATTACCCTTATTGAAGTTCCTGTGTTCCGAAGGAGCTTCCATGATGGGAGGCTGTCTTGTCCCGGTGGACGCCGGGGAAGGACACTATTACTGAGCCGGTTGCTGCGCTTGAACCCAGAGTTGCAATTCAGCCAGTCTATCGGCTACCGCTTGAGCGTGTCGTAATACTTCAAGAAGTCTGGAATTGAACTCGGCTGCATCAGTGGGGCGGGTGGTTTCGGGGGTGGCGGGCAGGGCACGGCAACCGGCACTGAGACCGGCGGACTTGCACAACCCATCAGCGCGAGCCCTAGCATCAGCGACACGCTTACCCAGAGAGGCGATTCTTTCATTGGCGATCCTTTCACGTTCGACAAGCGTTTGCTGGTTGCGTTTCTCGGCTGCTTCACCAAGTCTCCTGGTCTCTTCCTTGAAAGCTTCATATTCGCCTTGAACTCGGGCCTTCTCTTTCAAAGCACCGTTGTAGAGCCAGCCCATACCACCGAGAGAGGCGGAGAGGATGGCGATCATGATGATCGAGCCTATCATCAGGAATCCACGTTCTTTCATCGCACACCTTCCCATTCCATAGAAAAATGATTGCCGTCTTTTTTCTGAAAATCACCACCCCAACGGCAGTCCGGATCAAGAGTTTTCCAGTATTCCCCAACCTGTTTATAGGCTTCTGTCTCTGTCCGATACTCTCCATTAATGAACAGATTCAAGTCTATTGCGAGGCGCTTGGTATGGAGACTGTTGGCAATCCCACTGCCTGATGCGGCATTAAGTGCGGCCTGCTCCGGGGTGCGGTAGGCTTCGCCAAAAGTCAATTCATAGCCGGAATCGTAGCACCATAAGATCAAGCGCCCGACAAGCTCGGTGAAACGCCGCTGCTTCTCTCCCAGGCTCATTTCATCGCCAGGATGACGACTACAATCAACACTCCTATGGCAAGAATGATGAAGGTATAGGGAGAAGATGCAAGGCGAGTGAGAAAGCTGTCACTCTTGGTCTCCAGCTTGGTGAGATTGTCCTTTAGTTTTTGGATGGTCATGTTGACTCCTTTCACTTGGCTAATCGTTCACAGGTAGGAAGTTTTAATTCACGGTCTTTCTGCTCCGTTGCAATGAGACAGTTCATCACGCGGTTGGCG
>C687J35021_10003817_pt1 | contig 10240 bp, 9 predicted proteins | sample RifCSPhighO2_12_FD_35021 | JGI IMG/M metagenome (IMG submission 35021)
CTTATCTTTATACCGGCCAACGTGTCCAAAGCAACAAGGCCAAGATTCCGAACACGCCCAAAATAATCCGGCTTTTTCTCGATAGCGTTTGCCAACTTCTGAAACGAATATCCGCCCTTCCAGAAACTCCCATCCGCTGGAATTCCAGGTGTAAGGCTGGGGAGCAAGGCTTTTCCCATGTAATCAATGATCTTGGAAACCTTTTCACCGTCGCTATCGGTGGTATTGTAGATTTCGCCGCTCCCTGTTTTCCCAGCTTTAAATGTGGACTTGTTGTACCCCACATCCAAGACGGATTTTAGAGGCCCGCCAGGGCTTAATGTTGGCGGTAGCTTGAAAAGACCGCCGCTCTCCCCGATGTCGCCCCACGGCAACATGTACGTCAAATCCAACGTCATTGTGGCCCCGTCCTCGTCTTTGAATGGAAGAACTAGGGTTTGCCCTGGGGCCGTCCTTTTAACCGTGTCAAAATCCTCGTCGCTTAACCCGGTTTTTTCTTTCGACACATGCTCCACGGCATTAAAAAGAAGGTCGTATTTGTAAAGGCGCATGGGGTCTTTGACGGCTGTTTCTAAAACGCGGGGAAGGGCTTTTGAAGTGTAGGTAAAGAACGGCGACCCCAGCGGAGCCTTTCGGACGGCATCAACAAACGGGGAAACCTTATTGTAATTGAACAACCATTTTTCAGCCTCATTTGCCGCCTGTTTTACGGTAGAACCTTGCTCCCTGGCATGAATATATTTCGCCAACTTGTAGACCTGTTCTTCGCCTTGGTATACCTTCCCTGCGCTGTTCGCCATTTTGCGCGTCAAGTTTAAGGCTTTATCCAGAAACCCGTCATCCGCCGTCACAAACAAGGCGTCTCGGAATTGTTTTATCTCCCCGCCAAAAAACTCATTCCCGAGGAGGTTCGTTTGTGTTTTTGCTTCTTGGAAATACTTCCCCTTATTAAGCATGTTGTCCGCCGCACGGATAAGAAGACGGGGCTGTTTATGGAAGTCAACACCACTCAAATCCAGCATAACGGAATTGGACACCATGTTCCGCACATGAGTTGACGGATTCACGACCACTTTCCCGAATTTCCATTTACCGAGTAAGTCCTCATAGACTTCTTGGATCGGCCCTTTTGTTTTGAAGGTATGCTCCAACTCGTCCGCAAGATTCTTTTTCAGGAATTTCCCGGCCAATGCCCCATACTTCTTTTGATCCGCAGGAATGGCCTTGTACCCAGCCTTCACCGTTTCCGACACCCAATCCGTTTCTTTGGAAATAGCCTGAAAGAATTCCGCGTTGGCAATGTCCCGGCCCACCTGGGAAACTCCTTTGGCAACCGGGTAGGCTGGTTCTTTGATTTCGCCAAGAGCTTTACGGTATTCGTCGCTTAAATCTCCACGGTGCTTAAATCTTTCGCCACCTATTTTTATGTTCTTTCCGCCAATAGCCAGCGGCTTTCCGCCTTTTCCAGCGGAATCAATGACTTCGCTTGCGAGTTTTGGATCGAGGTCACCAACCGCTTTTAATTGGCTGTCTGATAAATCGTCAATGACGGGAAGCGCGGCGTTTGGGACATTGTATTTCTTGGGGTTCTCGAAAACGCGGTATAGGCGGGGGACGTATTTTTCCCCAACGGCTTCTCGTTTCAGAACGGACGCTTTAGGGATCAGTCCAAGGTCAACAGCCTTCTTTTCCATCTCATCCAGCGTTCCTCTGGCGTTTGTTGCTAAAGCCCTGAGCGGGGCTTCGGCTTCGGAGGTGCTAACGCTTCCCTTTAGTATCTGCCCAAGGCGTAACTGCTCAGTCTTGGAAACGCCTTCGCTTAGTTGTTTCCCCAATTCGTTTGCTTTATCAATTGCGTCCCCGATGGCCCTGACGCGGGCATCGTCAAGTTCTTGGAATTTTCCGTCAACGCCGAAACGGTAGGTGAAAATCTTTTTAAGCGTGGGGGTGTGTTTTGTGGTCAAAGCGTCCAGGGCGGCGGTGGCTTTAGGAAGGATTGGGGCAATGGCTTTTCCGACCCCCATGAGGGCAATGGACGCAGGGTCAATCGTGGAGGTGGCAAATTCTGAGCCAATTTCGGCAAGCGTTTTTGGAACACCCGCGAGCATCGAACCAACGGGCGTCCAGCCCTGCGCGTCTGCTGGCGTATTCCCTGTGGCTGTCGGGGAAATGATGGAAAACTGATCGCCATTAACGCGGGGAACCATTGGCGCAGACGCCACTTTCGCGTCCGGGATCATGTCCGTAAGGAGTTTCAGGCCTTCACGGGACTTCTGGCCTGGGATGCTGGCAACTTCCCACCCCCTGGCCGCAGAGTTTTTTAGCTCCTGAAACGTAGGCCCTCTGGCAATATCGGCCTGGACATTGGCGGTTTTTGTTCCGCCGACTTCAAAAGAAGAAGGTTCTACGATAGGCGGTAACGCCTCCCGTCCGACCTGCAAAACAGACCAATCGTCCTTCTTTTTGTCACCAATGGAGGCAACACCCCATCCATCATCGGATAAGGCCGTGTTGCCAATACTTGCGACTTCCCACCCGGTAGCCATTATTTAACCCGTTTGGGAGCCCCGTTTTCGATAGTCCACGTTTGGCCGTTTTTGAACGTCACTGGCTGGCCGTTGGCCTGTTGAAGAGCGGTAATGGCCTCCGGGGGCAATTGCGCCCCATCCCCAGCCCCCTGGGCCGCATCCGCAGGCTTAGGTGGCGGATTAGTCACCGCCGCTTGCTGATCCAACGCCGTGCGGATTGTTTTTGTCATGGTGTTAAGAACCGCCAACTGCTCCTCTGGCTTGTTGGAGAGGTTCATGAGGTTTTGCCCATAGGCCTGCAAGGCCAATTTGAAGGCGGGGTCTTGCAAATCCTCTGCGATAAGAACCTGTTCTTGCTGGGAGAGGCTGGCTGGGTCCGCCATGTACTTTCTTTGGATTTCCGCTTTTATTTTAGATGGTGAATCCGCGCCGCCTGAACCGTCTTTCCCCTTAGCGGCGCCCATTGTTTTCAGCGTATCATGAACATTCGCCCTGGCGGTTTTCTCCATATCCGAAAGTTCAGCCTTTTTCATGTTCTCCGCGTCCCACCCCGCGTTTAATTTTCCCCATTCGCCAATCACGAATTCAAACTTGGACGGGTCTTTTCCAAGGTTGTCAATCAAGGCTGCTCCCTGCTTTAGAATGGGCGCATAGTTCGGCATCGCCTCGGGCGTCACCTGAGGAAGTTCCATTTGTGGGTACCATTTCTGAATAATCTGGTTCGCTTTGTTGATAGACGTGGCGGAAGTTTCCTTGGAAACGCCTTTAGTCCCGGCATAATCCACGTATGTCTTAACGAGTGTCAAATCCCTCGCCCATTCCTTTTCTCTTCGCTGTTGGGCCATTTGATCAATGTTCATCATCAGGCTTGCCCCTTGCGCTATTCCCTGCGTGAAAGGAGCCGCCCCGCCGCTTTTCAACCCGCTTCCGAAGTCGGATAATGTGGACATTTTATGCCGCCCTTAAAGAAAGACTTTCAACCTTGCGATTTAATGCCTTGAGCGAAGAAGTTAGGAGCCCTAGGTAATTTGGTATGTCTAAATGCTTCCCATCCTGCGTAACAATATCCTTGGGGGCCTCTTCCGCCATGAGGCTCATATGCCGCCGGGGACCGGCCCCCTCTTCCTTGTAATTCCAACGGTACACCTTCCCCTTGGAAACAAGGCTCAAGGATTTATCCTCTTCTTCCGGTTCCATCTCTAAAATATCCTTCTTAAAAGTCCTGGAACTACGTGAAGCAAGCCCGGCGATAACGCTTCCCGCCAACTGCCCATACATGTTGTACATGCCGGACTGGTTTTGCTGGCCTTGCCCATATTGTTGTAAAAGTCCGCCATATTCAAGCCCACGCTGATTTGCATAGGTGCTTTGAAGCCCTTGAAATTGAGGGAACAGGCTTCCGTAGCCGCTAGCCACATCTCCATAACCACCGCCGCCAAACTGAGGCGTCCCCAGGGAATAGGATTTTAGGGCTCCGCCCGCAGCCACATTTCGACTCGCAATGTCCGAAGTAAGCCCATACTGAGAGAGTACAGCAGAACCTCCAGAGGATATTTCCCCCCGGCGTTCCGCATCCTCCACCAAGCCCCATTTACGGGCAAACTCCCCAAGAGCTTGCGTACCAGCCGTGCCCCTTGCAACGGCAGTTTCAGGAGTCGCCCCTTCAATGGCACCGCCATTCCGCGCCACATTTTCTTTTAACTGTTGAAATTCCTGGAGCTTCTGTTGCTGAGTCGCTGCGGATAAGGGAAGTTCCCCTTTAAGGGCTTTTTCCTGACGTTCCGCTGTCAGCGTGCGTATCCTATTAAATTGCTTTTCAACCTCTGCTTGGTCGTTCAGCATTTCGTACATCTTATTTTGGTAATCAAATTGCTGCTGTTGCTGTTTGTCTAGCTTTGAACGATACGCGGCGGCTTTTTCTTGGTTTATAACTTGCCCTGTTTCATCTGGTGTCGCGGCCACATCCGATTCCTGGGTCGTGGCAAGCCCAAAATCACTCCACCTAGACGGGGATTTTCTTAATTCCGCTGCGGCATCAGCTAAAATTTCAGCAGGGTCTTTTTTCTCAGAGCCTTTGTGTTGATTATTCTCATCGTAAGAACGGTTAATATCATACCCGGCTTGCCCCAGTTTATCCTTTACCCAATCCGGGAGAGGGGCTTGCGCGAGACGGCCAGGAGCATTTTTCTCACGGTTAATTACGTCCTTATAAGAAGAAATTAAATCATCGTTAAAAACGGTTTCTGTTTTCTTGCCGCCAGGAGTGCCTTTCTTCGTCACCACCGTATCATAGAACCCAGAAAGGGCCTTATCTAAATCGGTAGCTCCACCAGTCTGTTTAAGTTGCTGATCAAATAATTCCTTTTGCTTGGAAATGAGGGACTTTTGTTCCGCAATTAGGGATTTTTCCTCATCCGACATTGGAGGAGCCGAAGGATACTGCCCGCTAGACCCGCACATGTTTGAACTCCTTTTTGAACAAAATTTCGTTTTCCGTTTCTGAATATGGCACAGCGCCGACGCGCTCAATCAATTTGTGCATTATGGTATGGTCCTTCTCGCTGGCGCAGTACCAGCCCTTCAAATTCATCTGTTTTGCATTTTCTTCCGCAGCGCGAAAAGCCTTTACAAAACTCTTCTTAAATTTGCCGGGTTCCGTCCAACGGAGAAAAAGCCAATCATTTATTTGGCGGGTTTCCAAAATCATCCCAACATTTCCCCGAAGATACCGCTTTGCCTGAAGCTTGGATTCCCAGCGTCCCCATACCATGTCGTTGTTCCAGTAGCTTCTGAATATTCTAGCCAGGCAATATAATGCCGACCTACGCCAGGGTAACCCTTCCAGCTTGCAATTAGAGTCGCTATTTGACTCGCAGCGACCCCTGCTTTTGACAATAATGCACGGCTTACATTCGCACTTGTAGAATCAACCCCTATCCCTATTGCAGCATCTATAAGCCCGGATGTGTTTGAAAAACTTCCAATGACAGTAGTTGAAACTAAGTCCTCGCTAATCCCTATAATCAGATCAAGTTGGTTCCCGGCGTTGGCATCGGCCTGTCTTAGGGTTGCCGTAGTGTATGTCCAGCTATCTGCCGTATAAATGGCAGATTGCAAAACTCTAGGAACGCGATTATGGTAATTCCAAACATACCTTTTCGCCATTGAATCTTCCGTCTGACCAGAGACCCCCGTTGTTCGGATAGACCCAACATACCTGCGGGTTAAATCGCCGGTTTTACTGGGCACTCCATTGTTGTACGCTATGGCCGTAGCCCTGGTCGTGTCATTCGTCCACGCGGTTGTTTCCAAGGTCAGTGTCCCGGAGTTGTCATAGACCCATACGTCATACATCGTGCTTGTCGTTGACGGGACCGCGAGCGATATTTCAGAAAGCGTATAAAGATTCCAAGTTGCCCCGGAACCAGTAGCGGCGGCGCTGAATAAGGCAATCGCGCTTCCCTTGTAGGGAGTAAAATAAAAGGTCGTCGCCGCCGTAACATCCGCCGTTGTGACCGCTGTCGCAGAAGTTAAAGTTAAGCGCCCGAAACAGGTTTGAGCAATGAGCGGGTCTTGATACCAATAACCGGACTGATTAACTTTTCCGCCAAGTTGCCCAAGGAGGTATCGAAGGCGCTCCAATTCGCCCGTGCCTGCTGTCGGAAGAGATTCGGCCCCGGATGGATAGGGGTCCGTCGTTGTCCGCATTTCTGCGTTACTGGCGGAATAGTCCCCCAGCCCAACAAAATCATTTCCGGCGATATGTTCAGCGTTGGCTGTGATCCAGCGCGCAGCCGTTATGGTGTCTCCGGTTGACGGAGTGTAGCTCATCGTGTACGTTCCGCCCATACATTATTTCCCCTTTATCTTTTCTTTTTGCTCTTCTGTTAAACGACCTATAATCTTCATAACTTTCCACTTATTCCCAATCGCTTTATGCGCCGCATCCCCTTCAAGACCTACAAATGCGGATTCTTTTTCATGGGCTTTAAGGATTTGACTAAGTGCTTTTTTATGGTCAATTTCTTCATTTTCACAACCCTTACAGAGCTTTAAATTGGTATACGTACCATCCGAAAGCTCAACTGGAACCTCCCGAAAACTACTGTTTTTAACAGGCCCAATTGCCACCATAATCTCTTTATTTGGGTCCGTTGTGCTTTTCATCGGGGCATAACGTCTTTCAGAAATAACCGTCCCGCAACGCATACAGAGCAATTTCAAAAGACCAAATTCATCAAAAACGGCATACTCAAAATCATAATGGCTCACGGTAAAACTCCCATCGGCTTAAAATCTATGAGGTTAGAAGAAAGAAAAAATTCCTGATTCACGGTGTTCATGTAAAATTCCTGTTGAAGGCGCTTTCCGTACTGTCCAAATTCATAAGAACTATCAATCAAATCCTCCCCGCCAAAAGTAGCTGTGCCAAATGTGCCTGTCCCGAAAACAGAGCCAGTCCCCGCCAAGGAAATGGTCCGTGCCGTCTGGGCGACACCATCCACCCACCAATTCACATTTACGCTGTATGTCCCTTTTGGTTCTGTTACCACACGGCCTCGCTTGAAATGCTTTGAGATGCGAGGATTATCCAATGCCGCATTTGGAGTTTTAACCCCAGAATAGAAAGCCGCGCTGTCATCATTCGCATTTGACTGATTCAATCTCCAAAGGAACCCGGAATAATCTCCAGTCCAAACTTCATAGTCTCCTGACCCCACTCGAATCAACGCGGAACAAGCCGCTGAANACCCGGAATTGCTCGACTGGTTATCATGGATAACCCATGCCTGTTCAGGGGGCCGGTCAATAAATTGGACAAGAGCTGTATCGCATTCCGTTTGATTTATCCGCACAACAAACCAATAAATAGCCCGAATGTTCGGATCATACACAGCATGGAAATCCGCAATTGAAGAAAGGAGCACATTATCTCGGATATAACGGTCAATGAACGCCGGCCTAGTCACAGACGCCCGTTTATAGTCCCGTGCGAATTGCGCCTGAGTCACGGAATAGATGGTCCCGTCCTCCATCATGGCGAAAAGATCATTATCCGTCTTAACTAAAAGCCTATGGTGCGCCACACCACCAGTCCAAGGAGCTGGATCATACCCCCAACTCACCGTGTTCACATTTGAATCGTCTATGATGTAGGTTTGACTTTTCCCAAACGCAAAAAGCGTATCCCCAAATTCAATGAGCCCCGTAATCCCAAACCCATCCCCAGTTTCAATGGTAATTTTTCCACTAGTCCCACCGGCAAAAATACCCCCATTACCCAATTCGGAATAATCCACGCCATTCGGACGATTCGCCACACCTTTGGCCCACAGCCGCTCCGAATTCCCACGGCCATGCTTTATAATCTGATCTGGTTGATCCCCGCCGGACCAGTCCGCAGAGGCCGTGGTTATCGCGGAAGTTCCAGCGGCAACTCCATTCCAAGTTTGCGGCGTGGTTGTTCCATCCACGATGTACAGCGTATCCTCAAAAGTTTCAAACCAAAATTTCTTAGTGGTAGACATCCCCGTTTTTATCGTTGTCGTAGTATTTTTATACAAATCCCCTGCACTTGTTCCAAAAACCTGGAAAGCAGTTCCACTAATAAGGCGAAAATAATATAGCCCTCGAATATCAGGGGAGCTGGTAACCGCAGTCGTGTTATCTTTCGTAGTCCCACCACGAGTCCCGATCCCGCCTTCATGGAGATTCACATTCCTTGCGACAACAAGCCCCGTCGGTGGAATCGAGTCAATGTTCTTATCTAAATTCAAGCCAGAATTCTTAAATGGAATTGCGTACGTCTGACCAACGTAACCCATTAAACAATCACCCCTGCNTTATATCTTTCTGCCACTAAAAGGCACATTTCAATAAATTGGCTTTTTGTTTTTACATGCTTAGCTAGATTACATTGCCCACAGCATGAAACAACATTATTAATCTCATATCCTATATTGGAATCAACACGATCCAATCCCTTCGTATCATTCTCTCTCCCGCAGTAATAGCAGTGATTTTTTATAAGAATCTCATACTCTTGAAATGACACCAAAAGAGGAATTCCACGCGCACTCGCGTTTCCTCTAAGATTATCGAATCGACCTCTTGTGGTTTTTCTAAATCTTTTAATACAAGCCTTCCTTTTCTCGGCATACTTCTTAACTTCTAACCGTGCATTTGCTCTGTGTTTACTTAAATTAGCCCAATAGCATTTATGCTGACTTTTTCTATTCGTCTCCCTAACTCGTTCCTTATTCTTAACTTTCCATCCCTTGACCTTCTCTGGGTTCTGTTTTTTCCATTTCTTGTGAATTAGTAAAATACGTGATCTGTTTTTACGGTAGTATTCTTTTTCATATCCCTGCCTTAGGCTCACAAAGAAAACCCAACGAACTCTCCACCGAATGGGCTTTCTTTTACCAGCAAATTGAGCTTCGACTCTTCGTACTCTTTCTTCTTTGCCATTTGCCGGTTATCATCGTTGTCTTCTAAAATCTTCCACATGACACCAGCGGTCAAAGTGGATTGCCAATTCTGCAAAAGCCTGGTGTATCGGTACGTAGAGCCTTCCGTGCGGTCAACTTCATGGATGTTCATGTAGTGCCGAATCCGAATCCCGTATGTGGAGCGGTCAAACGCCCTGTTAAAAACAATTTCCCGATTAAATTTCGCCCACTCCGTCGGGCGACCTTTTGTGAGAGTCGTGCCATTTTCAATCTCATTAATATGGACCTCTTCAAGCCCATTCTCACGGCCATACACATTGTCCACAATCAGATAAGTCGTGGAAGATGTGGGTGTCGTGTCCCAGGCGGAATCCACCGTAGCGATAAGAGTGCTGGTATCCAGGGACGTTATTTGCCTAATTTGGTCCGCTCCGGTCCCCCCCGTTAAAAAAATCCATTTTCCTTCCGCATTGGCCTCAGTACTGGTATCTGTTGACACCAAAGTAATTGAGCTTGCCCCACCTGTCTGGGCTGTGGCGCGCCGGCTGCCATCCAAAATCTCAACGTCCAGCTCTTCATCCATGGCCTCTGCCAAGGCCAAAGTCCTCTGCCCCTCCACACTGGCATCCAGGAATGTGTCTTGAAGAGATTTTAAGCGCGTGTTCCCATCCCTAAAAGCGGTGTCCATTATGTCATTGAAAATCTCCTGGAGAAAATAATCCCCGCCCCGAGTAAGTTGCGCGGACGTAGGGGAAGTGATCCCCGTGCGCTTGAACGCCTCGGTAATTAAATTAGCCTCAGTTATATTTGTTATAGCAGCCATTTATTTTATGTCGTCCAGATACCCTTCCCGCTTATGCGGAATTGGAGCCTCGTTAGGATGCACTGAATCAAAATCCTTGGGGCATACTTCCAGCCCCTTTTGCTTCCCAAAAACACCCTTCCTCATATCCTGTTGCCGCCATTTTTGCCCACAAACGGCACATTCCACTTTCCGGCCATAGGGTTGATACCCGCGAAGGGTAGGCATTATTCGCCTTGTTTCCTCTCCGCGTACCCCACAAAAACACCATCCGTACTAATCGAAGAATCGATCCAAAATTCACTCAAATCCCAAACAGCGGTCGCGTCTCCATAATTAGAAGCAATCAAAGCAAGACTATCTCCCGCCCCTAAATCCGCCATGCAATCCGTAGAACTCACTTGATTATGCCCAATGTAAATTCTCCCGGTATTGGTGGACTCCGCTTGAAAATCCAC
>C687J35021_10003818_pt1 | contig 10236 bp, 11 predicted proteins | sample RifCSPhighO2_12_FD_35021 | JGI IMG/M metagenome (IMG submission 35021)
GTTAAGTGATTATGAGGCAGCCTTAGATAATGGAAAGTTCCCAATTTATAGAGGATACACAATGAGTGAAGATGACATATTAAGAAGGGATATTATTCAATCACTGAGAAATTATTTCACTTCTGATGCCAGCAACTTTCACGATGAATTAAAGGTTCTTAAAGAATTTGAACAAGACGGTATCATCACCCTATCAGGAACCACAATTACCATTATCCAACCTGAATATGCAAACCTAGTGTGCAGAGTGTTTGATAAGTTCTACGAAGGAAATCACTTCGCTCCTGATCTTGGTGAGAGATGACCCATACCGAGTTCTATGATGAGTATGGATTTTTAATCATTGAGGGCATGTTTGATAAAGATGCTTGCGGGATAATAAAATTCCACGCAGAACAGGTGCATAAGAAAGATTATGCTGTATACCTCAATATCCATAGAGAGGTCCAATTCTTCTTTGAAATAGCCAGCAGTAATCATTTGGTAGACGTTGTGAAATCTGTGCAGAAATCAGAAGTGGTTATTACCAATGACCAGTATTTATACAAGAAGGAAAATACGCCTTACGCAAAACAAGCATGGACACCTCATCAAGACTCAACCTACACCAACGCACCCTACGGAACTTATATGCAACTCCACATTATGTTAGATGACCAATCTAAAGAAAATGGGGGTCTGTATTTTTACCCAGGTTCTCATAAAGAGCCTATGTTACCCTATACATACGCAAAGAGTTGGAGAGAAGACTTTGATGAGGATGGAGTCTCACATCCTGGATGGAAAGTAGAAGTCCCTGAAAAGTATGAGAAACATGATGTAAATGTGAAAGCTGGGACTGTGTTTCTACAGCATGGGAATTTAATTCATGGGTCGTATCCTAACTTAAGCAATCGTTCTAGGGCGCAATATTCTATCGCTTACCTGAATAAAGGAACTACGATTAACAAGGGAGAGGCTTCGGTAAAGATACCTATTGATGTCAAATGATTAAAAGAGTCTTGCTTATAACCCCGCCGGATAATGATGCTCCAAATTTCAATTACGAGACCTGCAAACTAAGCCGATATCCTAATTTTCCTCCTTATGGGTTAGGAGTTATTGCCACTCACCTTCTGGGTGACGGTGTTCGTGTTGAAGTACTCAATTTGAATAACGCAGTTCTAAAAGCTTGTAAAAAATCTGAGAGCGAGGAAGCGTTTAACTTTAATGCTACTGTTCGCGCAAATCTGATAGACAGTTTGATTTCAGTAGCTCCAGATTTAATTGGAGTTACCTGTATGTTTTCACAGACTCATCAATCAACTGTGGATGTCTGTAAATTGATTAAGGAACTATGCCCTGATGTCCGTATAGCCCTGGGTGGTGTACATATTACCAACAGCATGACGGAAGAAAGTACGAAAGAAAGACTGATAAAAGACTTGCACATGGTTGACTTATTTTTCCCTTATGAGTCTGAACTTGACTTCAGAGATTACGTCAGAGGAACTAACGATAAGATAACGCATGTAGTTCCTTCAGGAGAGAATTTAAATGTTATTCCAGCGCATAACCTGATTACTGAACCTGATTTAGCTGAAAACGGTAAAATCGGATCTTTCCATGTTTATGCGCCAAAGGCTAGGTTCAGTACTGTGTTAGCAAATAGAGGTTGTAGAGCTAGATGTACTTTCTGTTCTGTTAGAAACTTTAACGGAGAGTCTGTTAGAAGCAGGTCTGTACAGTCTGTAATTGATGAACTTCTTCTCTTAAGAAACGAGCACGGTGTAAACCATGTCATGTGGCTGGATGACGACTTTTTACATGACCACAAGCGGGCAATGAATCTCTTTACTGAAATGGTGCGTCAAGACGTCGGACTAACGTGGGATTGCACCAATGGAGTGATTGCTTGGTCGTGCACAGAAGAATTGGTTGGGGCTATGGAAGACTCAGGATGTCTAGGTCTCATTATCGGAATGGAAAGCGGAAATAAGAAAATTCTAAATGAGATTAAAAAACCTGGAACGGTGGAAGTCTTTAAGAGAGCCGCAAAAGTATTCCATAAGTTTCCAAATATAAACGCCAGAGTATTCTTGATGCTTGGGTTTCCAGGAGAGACATTCAGTATGGTGAGAGATACCTTCGATGTTGCCAAAGAAATGGATATGGATTGGTCTATGATAACTCCGCTCCAACCACTCCCCAATACGCCCATATTCCAAGCCAAAGACGCTGTTGAGTTTGAAGAAATAAGATTCAAGTTGGGCGCGCATGGAAAGCAAAGGAAGTCTACTGAGAAGAGCATCAATGTGTTCTCTACTAACTTTGAAACTGCTTTTGACCATGATCCAGATACCATACCAACCAAGGATGAGATTAATACACTCTGGGCTTACATGAATTATCATCTAAACTTTGAGAGACTCTTAACAGAAGAAAGGCCAGAGAAACAAGTGCAGATGCTGAAGTATTTAAACTTTGTTGCTGACGTAGTTGCGCCAGACGACCCTATGGCTGACCGATTTAGAAACTACTTATACGAGAAGGTACATAATGGAAACAATGTCATGTCCCAAGTGTGACCACGAGTGGGTGCTAAGAACAGAGAACCCATTAAGATGCCCTAAATGCGGTTTTAGGATATGGACTGTTAAAGAACTTACGCCTCACGGTCATAAAAAATGATTTGAGCGCCCAAGTTATCAAACTCAAAAGGCACAAGAAGTAAATCCTTAAGTTTTTCCCTTATTCGTGGTTGGTCGCTTGGCCTTGCAAATAAAAGAATAAACCCGCCCCCTCCAGCACCCAATAACTTACCTCCTAATGCTCCAGCCTCAAGAGAAGCTTTGTAAATGTCATCAATGCGTTGGTTGGTGATTGAGTCTGAGAGTGTCCGCTTAATCTGCCATGTTTCATCAAGCAACTTACCGAATAATTCAATATCTCCTCCTGTTAAAATTTTGAGTGATTCGTTAACCATCGCTGACATACGACTTAATTCATTCTTCTTATTGGGTATGTTGGCGGCTTGCTTTTTGGAAATCTCACCTGATAACCTTGAAAGACCAGTGAAGTAAAGCATCATGTGAGACTTAAATTCCTTAAGTCGGTATTTATTTAAGATGACTGGTTGAACTGCAAATTCTCCATTAAAGGTGATTCGGTTAAGACCGCCATAGGCAACAGCTATCTGGTCTTGTACTCCGCCGCTCTCTTTTAAAATCTTTCTTTCTATTTCTATCGCCTCTAAACTGAGTTGTTTCTTAGTCGGCATTTTTTGGCGGAGCGCGTGTAAGGCATTAAGCAGAGCCACCGTAAAAGCAGAACTTGAACCAAGGCCCGTACACGCAGGAAGGTCTCCGTCATGATGAATCTCAAGACCATGATTCATCTTTAAGTATTCCAAAGAAGCCTTTACCGCAGGATGCCGAATCTCTGAGACTGTATTGCAGTTTTCTACATTTGAATAAACTATTCTGAATCTATGTTTAAAGAATGGTGGGAGATGGCGGCAGGAGACATAACAGTATTTATTGATGGTGGTAGAAAGAACTGAACCTCCGTTCTCCATATACCACTCTGGATAATCAGTACCGCCTCCGAAGAAGGAGATTCTAAACGGTGTTCTTGATATTATCACGGAAGGAGTCCCGAAAGTAATCCAGTAGAAAATCCATACTCTGTTCAAAGGTATAATGAGGTTTCCAGCCAGTTGCTTTAATAAACTTTGCACAGTTTGGAATCTGAAGAGTTACATCTGTAGGGCGAAGTAATCTCGGGTCTTGACAAGTCAAAATAAGCGAAGTAGATAGTCTGATTAACTCATTTAAAAACTCTCTCACCTTTATTACTTTAGTACCTCCTATATTGTAAATCTGGCCTGGTTCACAGAAAAGTGCGGCATCCCAATAGGCACGCATAGCATCACGCACGTCCAGTAAAGTCCTTATAGAATCTAAATTCCCATACAGAAGAACGGCTTGAAGTCCATTCTCAATTCGGACTATCTGATTTGCAAACGAACTTGCGAATAGATTGGTACGCCTCGGATTGATATAGGCGAACATTCTGGTAATGATAATCTTGAGACCATAACTCCTGTAATAAGTCTGAGCCAGAAAGTCTTGAGCTGTCTTTGAAATAGCGTATGGACTTACAGGTTGTATGGGACAGTCCTCAGTAATGGGTACATTCTTAGGGTCTACCTGACCATAGACTTCTGAAGTTGAACAATGCTGAATAATCGGGTCTAACTTTAGCCTTCTGACAGCTTCAAAAAGGTTACAGGTTCCTATAATATTATTCGTCAGAACATATTGTGGATTATCAAATGAACCAAGAACATCAGCGTTTGAGGCCAAGTGAAATATGACATCTGGTTTTATTTTATTCAGTCTAGTTTCGACACGTTCATAATCCTCTAGTTCACAGTTACCTCTATGAATTCCGTAAACTTCAACTTCTGGATGGTTCTCTTTAATGTATTCTGAAAGGTAACTTCCTCCAGAACCACGAATCCCTGTAATGAGCGCTTTCTTAAATACTCTTGCGGAATTCATCAAGGCTCTCAGGTGTTCCTATGTCACTCAGTTTTGCAGTTGTAATGTAGGGGTTAAGTTCACGACCCACAAGGCTCGTAAAGACATCTTTCTCAAATGAGACCGATTTATCTTTAGGAATCCTATCCAGGATAGAGTGTTCCACGGCATAAATGCCCGCATTGATATGAAGTTTTGAATCAGTCTTTACAACAGCCATAGTTACAAGAGAACCTGACTTTGTATGAGCCTCAACGAATTCAGTCAGGTCTATTGGACAGAACGAGTCTCCATTAAAAACTAGAATGGTTTTGCTATGGAAGAATGGTTCTGCGTATTTAAATCCTCCAGCCGTGTCAAGCGCGGTGGGTTCTATGGAAACAATCACATTACTGTTATCCCTAAAGTGCCGGCGAATCTTATCGGCTCTATATCCTGCGCAGAGAATAAACCTAGAGAATCCAAAGATTGATATAGTGTCAATCAGGATTTCAAGAAAAGGCTTCCCATTAATATCTGCCATTGGTTTAGGAAGGCCCGGAAGATTAAGGCGGGTTCCTATGCCACCGCAGAGTATAGCGACATCCATCATGCGGAGAGGACAACCTGGGCTATTCGTTTAATATCTTTTGTTGTAAGAGATGGATGGTTCGGAAGAAACAGGCCACAGTTGTAGATTCTGTCCGCAACTGGATATTGATTAAATCCATATCGGTTTAACCAAAAAGGATGCATGCCTATATTGCCTGCGGTAAAGAGGCGGGTTTCTATTTCGTTCGCTCTGAGCGCCTTTACGATTCTGTNTCGTTGTTCAGGTGTGTATGTTATGAGAGCAAAATGTATGCTTGAGATAAGTCCATCTGAACAATCCTGTGTATAGAATCTTTTAAGAAGCTTTTTATATAACATGTGATTTCGGTGACGCTTCATTCTAATCCTATTCAGTTTCTTAAGTTGTCCTATACCGATAAAAGCATTTAGGTCTGTAGACCTGAGATTGAATCCAGGTTCACAAAATGTAAATGGATGGTAAGGGTCTTTAACTAGATCTTTGTCCCACCCATGACTTCGTATCATTACAAGTAAATCATGAAAGTCTTTATTATTGGTTGATACCATGCCTCCCTCTATGGTAGATATTTGGTGCCCGAAGTAGAATGAGAAGGAAGACATGTCTCCGAATGTCCCTACCTTCCGATAAGTCTCAGAACCAACGGCGGCGCAGGCATCTTCTAGGAGAATAAATTTATATTTCTTCTTTAGGCTCATGATCTGTTTCATGTTGTTCGGAACTCCCAAGACTTGGACTAAAAATACTGTGGATGGTTTGTATGTCTCAAGAAGGTATTCCAGATAAGGTAAATTAAGGCCAAATGTGCGCGGGTCTGTTTCACACATGATGGGTTTAAAGCCAAGTTGAATGGCAGGCATTACAGAAGTTGCCCATGAGGTAGCAGGAACAATAACTAACTTGTTTCTCAGTAAACCGCTGGATAGGAGTGTTTGATACATCAGTAGATTTGCAGAAGAGCCTGAATTACAAAATGTAGAGTAGGGACGGCCTAACCATTTCCCCCACTTCATTTCAAATTCTTTTACGACACTCCCCTGAGTTAATCTTGGATAGGTCTTTAGCCAGCTAATGAGGCGGTCAATATCTTTTTTGTCTATCGTGTCTTCTGCAAGATGAATCATCTCCAAGACTCAAGTGATTTTATAAAAGGCTTCCTGCCGTTAGAGGTGAACCTGCCTATGAATGACTTTTTAGTTGGAGAAGAGAGTTTCGTAGCTTGGCGTCTCCACCACATAAAAGCGTCTTCTTCTTTGGGTATTGACTTCTGGGCTTTAGGAAACTGAAGTAATTGGACAAGACCCTGGTCTGCGTCAATTAAATCATCATGTGTTCCATAGGGAAAACGCATGAGTTGATGTTCTAAATCTCCCATTCCGCTTTGATGATATATGGCTCCGTTCATGTAGCGTGGAAGAAGCCTGGTCTCGATTCTCATGTTTTTGTCTAAGTCCCACTGAAGTTCTCTGGTCTGAAGGAATTTATTACGTGCCTTCATTTCCCTCTTAAGGAACCATTTAGAGACATTTTCAAGCATGGCTTTCTCGAATCCTATCGGAACTGCAGATTTGGTGAGTAACTCAAGACGTTCTACAAATTCAAAAAGTAGATCAGCGAGTTTATCAGGGCGAAGCCCCTTTTCATTAATATAAGGCATAATCAAGATTTCGCTGTTTGGAGTCAGGATGCCTGGAAGTATAACAGAAGAGTCAGATTCCCGTCTTTCCTTCCATGCAAGGTCACAGGAGATCGCGGCAGTGCAGTCGTGTAAATTATACTTTGTGCGGTGTTTCCCGTCTTGATCCATTAAAATTGCGTTCGAGCCTTCAAGCACCCATCTACGAAAGAACTCACTCTTAAACCGAACATTAGATCCTGCTACTGGATCATTCTGCATTTCCTTAGCGTAGACATTTGGCTTCGTTCTTCTCAGTTCACGCAAATCTTCAATCGTCCACTTCTCAGGCCATAGACTGCGTTCATTAGGCGTGTCTGGGTTTACATGAGCCCGGTAGATGATTTTCTTAAATTTCTCATATTTGAGAGGATCTACCAATTTAGCCAGCTGGGAGTCATCGTGAAGAATCGTTCCTACGACAACGAATCTTGTGCCTTCGTGTCCAATGCGGCCTAAAACCTCATCAAACTCACTTTCTAGTTGCCGTCGTCTTTCAGGGCTTCTGACGAGTTCATCGTCTTCTACGTCATCTAAGATTACAAGTCCCGGCCTATAAGGCCCGAACTTGACGCCTCTAAGAGAACCTATCTGATCCACTCCTTTACATAAAAATTGAGTTTTATATCCATCTGGATGGATGAAGATAGTATCCCCTTCCGCGTCCCGCATCAGCTCAATCCCTGTAAAAGATTGCTTCAGCATTACATTGTCAGTCAGTTCCATTTTTATCGCATCCAGGTACATTGCCGCCTTCTTAAACGTATTTGAGATTAGGACAATAAAAGGTTCCTTTTTAAAGACAATATGATGAAATGGGAAAAGGAAGGATAAATAAGTGCTCTTTGCTGATTCTCTTGGTGATGCTACCGCTAAATACTTATTCCGTGCCGCCCGTGTAATCAATTCATAATGAAATCTAGGAGAAGGTTTTGAGAAATGCCGTTTGAAGTACGTTTGCCCCCAGGTCATGATGTCAGATGTAAATAAGTTTATGATGGCTTCGTTCGATTTATTTGGTTCCATATTTTTCTAAAAATATATATTCGTGTGAGTGTGAGACTATTAAAAATTAGAGGGGGTGGGTACCCCCCGATCCAATTCCCAATACAATGCAATCAATTCATCATCGCTCAACAGGTCAAGCACAACCATCAACGTCCTATAATACAAGTTATGTAACATTCTATTTGTCATCTAAGTCCTTATATATCAATGAGTTACGTTGAGCGAGTTCAATGAGTTGAGTTACTTGATCCTGGTCCAATGATAATGAAATACTAGTCTGTACTATTGCCTGTTTACTGGTCATAGTCTTTAAATAGATTGGAAGCACAATCTTTACACCATATTCTAATCTATCTTTCCCATCCGGCAAAGCGCTGATATACCTTAACATCCTATTGGCTTCCAGGTCCGCCAACTCCTCATTACTTACTTTTAGATGGGTGGAATAGTTCTGCCATGCTTTGGGCCTTCGGCCACTTCTACCTTTTACTCCTGACATTATTCTTTTATCCTTCTACACCTGACTAGATCATTTAAAAATGGTTAAAATGGGTGATAATGAATTTACTTACACCTTATGAGTGTATTTTGTCAATGCAAATATAGCCCAAAGGCCGCTTTGCGCGATTTCAGATTAAAAAAATTGCTCTACGTTACGCCAGGATCAATGATCTTAGGTCGAGTGATACATTATCACCACTTGTCAATGNCAATATGTGTAATAGCGTTTAAAGCATTAAAATATAAGGTGTTAAATAAGGTTAAAGGTTGCTTTACGGAACGCCGAAATATATGTTAACATAGGTATTGACAACGACAACTAGACCGTGTATATTATGAGCAGGTAAAAAAATGAATAAATTAAGCATAGCCGTAATAATAGCTTTAATGGCCGTTGAAATACCTCTTTATGCTGAAACCATCAAAGGCATAGACGTAGAAAGGTTGTCTTTGGCGATTTATCAAGCTGAAGGCGGCCTAAAGGCAAAAGTTCCTTTTGGGATTTTGTCCGTCAAATGCACGGGATACGAGGACTGTAAATCTGTCTGTGAGCGCACGATCCGCCATAGATTAAACGACTGGAATGGAAAAGGTGATTTTATCGGATACTTAGGACAAAGTTACTGTCCGCCGAATGCTCATAAGCTTAATAAAAATTGGGTGAAAAATGTAACATGGTTTTACAAACTGAGATTCTAAAAGCAGAGGATAACATGGACGAAATAGAAAGAGTCGATTTTTTAACCCCTAAAGACAGGGAAAAGTTTATCGAAGTCATTTACACTGATCTCGCGGAAGCAATCGAGGAATATTATGACGAAGGGGACGTTGAAATAGTGGAATTCTGCTGTGCGGTCGAAACTGCTTTAAAAGACCTGCTTTTAAACCTTCACACGAGCAGACAGAAAGGAGAATTAAGTCTATGAAAATAATCGAAAAATTTGCGATGAAATTCTGCGTTCAATGCGGGACTGAAACGATTCATAAATTCGGGCTTTGCATGAGGTGTGAGAGGACCCAAACACCCTTAAACTTTTTTAAACGTCTCACTAAGACAAAAACATGATTAAAGCAAGTAAGCTGACGCAAGGTATCTTTATTCCTCGCTAAGCTCGGAAAAAGATGATTTAAAGAAAAAAACGAAAAAAAAAGAAAAGCGAAACTAAAAGAAGTATACATTCTCTGTCAAGCCACTACCGGTAGTGGGTAGGCTTCCTGAAACCACAAGATACCACTACATATAGTGTATCAAGAATAATGGCATACTACATATAGTATGTAAAAATAGTTTGAAATATTTTTCATCATGGGTTTTTAATTACTTATATAAAGTATTAACACCTTATCTCAAATTAAAGGATAAAACATGGATTATAAAGACTGGTGCGAAAATCATTATGAAAACTGCCTAGATTGTCAAAAGGGCGTTTATGCGAAAATAGAGGATTGCCCCGCATTTAAAGACGAGGGCGATTATAGTGACTATCTTTACGAGCAGGAGAAGGAACGGCAGGCGGAAGAACAGTTTAAAGACTATCCGACTAAAGAATGAAAAAAAGGAGAATTGAAAATGAAAGAAATACAAAGAAAAGTGACATTGAATGGACTTACACCGATTCTATTCGACCGCTACTCAGGAAACAACAAGGAGCAGTTGTCCACAATGGACAAAATTTATTTAGACGGCTCGAATCTGGTTTTTCCGTCGATCAACTTGTTGTCTTTCTTGTCTGCGCAGAACACAGAAAGTGCGCCTCAAAGAGTAGTAGGGCGTGGGTGGAAAGTAGTCGCAAAAGCGGCGCAAAGTTATGTGCAGATCAATCCGTTTCTGATTCCTTTTACGCGAAACGGAAAATCGATCACCTTAGAAAACGCTGATTTAAAAATTCATTATGCCGTTGCGCGGATGATGAAAGGAAAGCTTGCCATTCCGAATCCAAAAGAAAGACCAATGCTTG
>C687J35021_10003819_pt1 | contig 10229 bp, 9 predicted proteins | sample RifCSPhighO2_12_FD_35021 | JGI IMG/M metagenome (IMG submission 35021)
ACAAAAGTATCAGAAAATTTAAAATATCTCAAAAAAATTGATTGTCAAACAAAAAATGGTTTTTAATAGGTTTGTTTGTATTAAAGCTTTTGTCTTTATTAATTGACTAATAAATATAAATGTTTTTCGGTAATAATGTTAATAGAGCTGCTTATAAAAAATCTAATAGTATAAAGTACACCCTATTCCAACCAATGGAAGATACTTTAGCTTACACAAAAAAGCTTCTAACTTCAGTGATTGCATCAGAAAGACAGGTTCTTGGACAATGCCTTTTAGATGAAATGTCACGTTCTCTGTCAATTTCTTCCGTTCAGCTCTTTGTACATGATAAACCTCAAAAGCACTCTTTAAAAAATGGTAAATTAATGAGAAAGACTTATGGGACATACAAGGATGGAAAGATTACTATAAGCAATAAAACTGCAATACGAGAGGCAGTAATCGCGCCAAAAACATTCATTGATACGCTGATTCATGAGTTTGTACACCATTACGATTATAAAGTACTTAAACTACCAGTTAGTTTACACACGGCAGGCTTTTATTACAGGTTGGGAGATATAATGAAAAAATTAATCAAATAGAAAATCAATTTATAGCANAATTTTTATCTTTTTTGTTCTTGTAATTNTAATATTTAATTAATGTTTATTATTAAATTTTATATCTTTAACCTCCAGTTCCAGATTTTCANTATCCATCCAATTATTTATTTTTAAAGTAAAGACNATTGAACACATATTCCCGTTTTGTTTAAGTTTGTCAACCAAATNACCCATCCCAAAGGCTACAGTCCTGAGGGAAGTATCGCCCTGTTTAACATAAAAACTCAGGTGTTTTCCAGTTGAGCCAATACGACGGGGCTGGCCTACAACTCTTAAATTTGTAGCGGCAAATAAAGGAACAGGGTTGCCCTCGCCATATGGTGAAAGACGCGCAAGCTCTGATACTAATGCTTTTGACAGCATGGACAGTGTTACTTCTGCATCAATATTCAGGACAGGTAGTAAATCTGTCCTATTCAGTTTTTGAGACGTAGCGCTATTAAACATATCGCGAAATTCATTGATATTTTCAGGAAGTATTTTTAACCCGGCAGCTTGTGCATGACCGCCTACTGAAAGTAATTTTTCTTTACAGCATTCTAACACATCCAGTATGTGAAACGCGGGAATGGAGCGTGCTGAGCCGTGTCCCAGATCATCCGCTATGGCAATCATCACAGCGGGGCGGTTAAATTCTTCCACAATTTTGGATGCAATAATTCCAATAACTCCAGGGTGCCACTTCTTGTCAGCCAGGACAATAGAGTGTGTTTCATTCATATTTACTTCTTTTTCAATTTTTCCCATGGCTGATTCCATGATTTCTATTTGAATATCTTGTCGCCTTTTATTTTCCTGTTCAAGAAAACCTGCGATTTCCAGTGCCCTTTCTCTGCATGTTGTAGTCAGCATCTCTACGACAATCTTGGCATTACCTACCCTGCCTGGTGCATTAATCCTAGGTCCCAGACGATACCCTACATGAAAGGTCTCTAGCGTAGTGTTGGAAAGTCCTGCTACATCAAGAAGAGCACGAATGCCAGGAATTTCAGAGTGTTGTAAGGCGCTGAGTCCGTATTTTGTTAGAATACGATTTTCGCTTAAAAGTGGTACAACATCGGCAATTGTTCCAAGTGCTACAAGCCCCACAGCATTTAATAAGAAATCTTTAAATTCCGAGGACACCTTCTTCTGAGGAGAAGATTGCTGTCCAATTGCCCATGCAAGTTTAAATGCAATACCTACTCCTGAGAGACCGCTAAAGATATATTGTGACGAACTTAACTTTGGATTTACTATTGCAAATGCGTCGGGTATTTCGCATCCAGGTTGATGATGGTCTGTAATAATCAGGTCAATGTCGCACTCTCGCGCAATATGAGCCTCTCGACAGGCATTTATGCCGCAATCCACTGTTAATATAACATCCGCCCCGCCTTCTTTAAGTTTCTTTATGGCGTCTGAATTTAAACCGTAACCNTCCTCCAATCTCTCAGGTATGTAATAATCTACATGCGCACCCAGCAACNTCAGGCATCTGTACATAAGCGCCGTGGCTGATAAACCATCAACGTCATAATCGCCGTAAATAACTATTTTTTCCTTTTTTCGTATGGCATCGTTTATTCTGACAGATGCCTTTTCAATACCGGGTAAAAGCGAGGGATCTCCTAATGATGAGATTTGAGGTTGAAGGAAGTTTCTGGCAGTTAAAATATCCGTTATCCCACGATTAATGAGAACCTGGGCAAGCAGGTGCGATATTTTAAGTTTATTAGCAATCTCAGCCTGTAAAATCCTGTTCGGAGGATGGAATACCCACCTTTTGTCCATGAGAATATTATTCGGGATTGTGAGTTATAAACTAACTCAGATTATTGCGAAATATTATTTTTTTACATTCTACTTGTATTTTTAAGTCTTTCAAGTAAATTTATTTTTTTATAATTTTGTAGCCTGGAATTGTGAAAGACGGGGTAAAAACGAGTCCATTACGAAACGTTGTAATTAAATACTATGGAGTTGTTACCTGTTCTTATAAATGAGGTTTTTACCCTGCGTATATTAGCATAATGGAGGTATTATATATGCTGGTAAATATATTAGGTTTATAAGGTTTGTTGAAGATTCCATCAGGGGAAAAGGATGTAATATTTTTAAGTATTTATTCATTTATCCGGCGTGTCTTTTGTTATTCCTTCCATTTCTTCCAGCGTTCCTTCGGCAATCTCTTTCTCCAGCTTTACTACTTCATGGAAGGTGATTCCCTCATGCCATAGAAATATAAAACCCATGATTGTTGAAGGTATAATACTGATTGCCCACAGAACAATTGCATAACTTTGTGCTGCTGTGGTTTGTACACCAAATATGTCTAATGACTTTAAAACTGCGATATGGAAGACGCCAATATATCCAGGAGCCTGTGGCATTGCCACGGCTAGCGCAAGGCAGATAGCAACCAGACATGCGCCTACAAAAGGGAGTTGTAGATGAAATGAAAACCCAAGTAGATATATTTCCGCGCCTCCAATAATCCATATTATGATAGAAAGCGCCAGCATGTAAACAGTCTGCATTTTATTTTCCAGTATGCCCAGACCGTGAACAAACGATTCGTAAAATCCTAAAATCTTATCTTTTAATTTGTGGGGTAAGAAAAAACAAATGCTGGAAAGTACCTTTTTGAAGAAAGCGGGTTTTATAATAATCAGAAACATGGAAGCTATGGTAAATACACCTACGCCGCCAAACACCGCCGTCCACTTTTTCAACGAAGGGATAATTGATTCCTTGAACGTCGTTACCTCACCTGCAGTTACCTGAACAGAAGGATCGTGTTGATATGCAGTTGGGTGCGGTAATAGGGTAATAACCACGACGGTAAATATAATCAATCCCAGCATATCAAAGATTCGTTCAACTATTACTGTAGCAATGGAAGTTGAGAATTTGACATTTTCTTTTTTGTACAAGATAAATGGTCTGAGCGCCTCTCCAACGCGTGCAGGGAGGACATGGTTTGCCATAAAACCAATGGATGTGATGGATATAAGATTTAATACAGGAATCTTTTTGATATGAGACAGGAGTCCCTGCCAGCGAAGCGCCCTTATGGCATATATAGAAAGGGCAAGGATAACGGATGGTATAACAAACCAGTAATTGGCTTCTTTCATGGCGTTTTTAAGTAACGACCACTCGATTTTCCTTGCAAATAACCATGAGCAGAAAACACTGATAGCAATGCTTACAATAAACAAGATATTCTTTTTATTAAATTTCATCACAACCTTTCGTAATTTATTAAATTTCCCATGTTTTTGATTGCCTTTAGAATTTAAATTGAAATACCAGATGCTTGCCGTTTCTTTTGTGTTGAATAGTTAATACATTTATATCGGATACATTTTCAAGTATATGTGCTTTAACTCTATCATTATAATCAGATGTTTGAACAATAAGATTAACACTGCGTTCTGATTACAGTAAACGTCTCTGTTTCGTAATAACGGGTTTTTCGCCAGGACAGTTTTTTCACAAATCATGGGGTATATCTGTAATATTTAAGATATTATTAGCCATTCTTAAATGTTTTATACGGTTTTTAATGGTAAACAATCATGCAATTTCCCACCATTTATTAGAACTTCAAATTTATTAATAATGGACTCTTTTAATAATAATTTCAATAGGGCAATTCTTGATGATGAAAGTTTGTCTATAGAAAAAAGTTTGTTACTTGTAAGCCTAAGGATTGGTAAAGGGGTGTATTCTTTATCGCCGATTTTCACTTCTTTGAGGTTAGAAAACAGTATCATTTTAATCAGTCCATCTTTAATATCTTCTGTGGAAGGGATAATGCTTTCTTTTGAATGTTTAGCTTCAATCAAACAAATTGAATTTTTAAACAATTTAGCTTCATCACATGTAAAGTAATAATATCCTCCAAGATAGTTCTTAATAGTCAATGTTGCTTTTGTGCCGTCCAATTGCTCTTTTGGCTGTATAGTGGTTCTTTCTCTTGCCTGAGCTTTTTGAGCAAGATTTCTTGAAAGATTCATAAAGTTATCTTTTCCTTTCAACAATTCTTGTATTCGGTTATGTGCAGAAGTAAACGAGTGCATATCAACATTTAATTCTTCTGAAATATTTTTATATGCAGCTAATGCTTTTTCACCAACTGCGCCTATGTTCTCAATCTGAGATAAATTCCAATGCAGAGGGTCTGATTGATAGTTATAATGATGATTGTAATATCAGAAAATAGCCATTGAAATGATGCTTGATTTTAAAGATTCTGAATTGTTTTAATTCCGTTTTGCTAAAAGTTGATTCTGCTTTTCTAATTATTTCTTTTTCTTCATTTTCATTGTGACAAGGTAAAACAAAATTTAGCGTATTATCTTTTATCTCTGGATATTTCTTTGGATTTAAAATATTTCCTTCTGCTTTAACTTCTGTCATTACACGAAATCTTAACTTTACAGAGGATTTATTTACATCACGGACTTTGCTGAAACTCTGTTGTTCAGACAAAATCGTTAGAAGCTTTCTCTTTACATCTTCATCAAAACTTTCTCCCCTATCCTTTAGTCTTTCTTCCAGAACCTGTAAAAAAGATTGACTGATTAAATCTTCAATGCGAATAGTTTCAAAAAAACTACCATGAACAAGACAGATTTTTACATCCCCTTTCTTTTTGCCTCTGACAAGATAAAAAACATCCCTGACTGGCAAAGAGTAAATATCATTGCCGTTTTCTTGCATCTGTTGTTTGATCCCACTATTTTCTCCTGTGATAATCTTAGCTATTTCTTTCCTGCCGGTAGGTATGGTTGAATTAAACGATGACACCGTATAAGTATTGCTATCTTTTAATTCAATTAATTCTCCGCCGGTAAAAATTCCTCTATTCGTATTTAGTCTTATCGCCATATCTGGAAAAGTCCCCTTATTTCTGCATGAAAGCAAGTTTTCATTAAACGGAAAGTCTTCAAGTTTGTTTTCTGTCAAAAAGTGTCTTTTGCTTTCTACAAGCGATTTAAAAAAGTGATATATGGAATACATCATCTCTCCTCACCAAGCATTGAAAGCTGTTTAACTCTATATTTTTTAGAGCTATCACTAATTCCATATCCCCAAATTTTTTCAATATCATCAGTATAAACATAATCATTATAATATCTTTGAATATTATCAGACTCTTTGCTATTCGTCAGTCTTTTTTCTATACAATTTATATTTTCTTTATTTTTTTCTATACCTATAGAATTCCTTCTTAACTGTTCCGCGACTACCAATGTTGTCCCTGTTCCTGCAAAAGGATCTAAAACTGTATCGTTTGGATTTGACGAAGCTAAAACTATTCTTAAAAGCAGTTGAATAGGTGCTTGTTGTTTATGGAAGCGGTTACCATCAGGTTTACGAATAGCCTCATCTCCAGCAAAATAGCCTGCTGTAAGCTCTCTGATATCATCCCATACATCAGTAACATACATGCCGTCTTCTCGTTTAAATTTGTAGTTAGACGGTAAAGGTGGATTAATCCTTAATCTATTAAAAAGATTCGCCTTTTTCCCCTTAATTGCATAAGCTATTATCTGGTAATGTTTCCCAAATTTGTTACTGCACGGCACTGCAGAGGTTTTCTTCTTCCAGATTATTAAATTTTGTAAATTCCATCCTGTTTCTCTGAGACAGCTTAAAACATGCTCAGTATTCTTTTCCCTTTGCATAAAATAGATTGCTCCGCCTTGTAAAGTTAATTTATAAATATTGCTGCATACCTCCCGCATCCACTGCCAGTAAACAACGGCAGGCATATTATCATCATGTTCAGCATACTCTTTACCTTGATTAAAAGGCGGATCAAGGAATGTCAAATCAATAGTTGTTGTTAATCTCTCTAATTCTTTTATGCAATCACCCATGATTATTTTATATGCCATTGATTATTCCTCATCTTCGTATTCTTTTATTTCTCCACTTTCTGTAACAATATTTTCCCATTCACCTTCCTCTCTATCATCGTCTAACTTCTTTTCAAGATACATCATAAATCTATCGCAGTTTAAAAAATTATTTGCTATTCTCATAAATTTTTTAGCCTCTTTTTTTGTAACCGTCCAACTCGAATCATAATACTTTGGATTATCGGTTTCGTTATCGCCTATAAGTTCTGATAAAACCGCATTGAGATTATTTATACATGATGTTCTTTTGGTGAATTTACATATTGCTCTGATATAAAACTCAACCTCGTCTCCAAAGACCTCTGAAACAATTTTAAAATTATACCTTTTGCCATCTACTACAATTTCTTTATGTATAGTTCCTATCATGTTTATACACCCTGCCTAAAACAACCCTTCGTAATCAAAGGGAGCATTAAAATAAGGTGGCGAAGTAACAACCAAGTGAACTTCTTCATCTGAGATTTCCTTCATACTCATACAATTACCAATTATTAATTTGTGGTTTGTGGACATATTATAAAAAAGGGTAAAGTAATATTATTCATACCTTGTGTTTTTAATAACGCTATGGATACTTCAAATCCATTATATAATTTTTTATTCTCTTATTCACTATTATTGATAATATTTTTAATAAAGGTAGGTTTTCAGGTATCTGCCTGTGTAACTTTCTTTTAATCTTGCGATTTCCTCCGGGGTGCCGTATCCAACAACGTATCCCCCTGCATCGCCGCCTTCGGGACCAAGGTCAATAATATAATCGGCAGACTTGATAATATCCAGATTGTGTTCAACTACAATCAGGGAGTGTCCCGCCTCAATTAATCCCTGAAAGCAGTTGAGTAATTTTTGAATATCGTCCATGTGCAATCCAACGGTGGGTTCATCAAAGATAAAAAGCATCTTGTCAGAGCTCTCCTGAGCCATGTAAGTAACAATCTTGAGCCGTTGTGCCTCGCCGCCTGATAGTGTAGTGGCAGGCTGTCCCAATCTTAAATACCCTAATCCTGTATCCCTTAGAAATTCCAATCCTCTGGTAATCCTTGACGAATTATTGAAAAAGGTGAAGGCATCATCAACGGTCATTTCTAGTATCTCATGGATATTTTTGCCTTTGTACTTTACATCCAGTACTTTTTTATTGAATCGTTTCCCATTGCATTTTTCACAGGTAACAAAGACATCTGCAAGGAATTGCATGTCAACCCTGATGTAGCCAGCGCCCTCGCACTGTTCGCATCTGCCGCCGGCTATATTGAATGAGAATGAACTGCTGTTCAGGTTGCGCATCCTTGCATCGCGTGTTGACGAAAGGAGTTTCCGTATTTCATCAAATACTTTTACGTATGTTATTGGATTTGAACGAGGGGTGCGTCCTATTGGGGATTGGTCCACGAGAATAACGTCATTAATGTAGTGCATTCCCTCAATAACCTTGTGTTTTCCTACTAATCCCGGGTATCCCCCCCATTTCTTCTTAATTGTACCGTAAAGGGTATCCTGTATGAGGGTACTCTTGCCTGACCCTGATACCCCTGTTATGCAGACAAGCATATCCAGAGGGAACGTTACATCTATATCTTTCAGATTATTTTGAGAGGCGCCTCTTAGAATTATTTTTTTACCAGAAAGTTTTCGTCTGGCAGGTATTTTAATTGCTTTACGACCTTTTATGTACTGTCCTGTAAGCGAGCCGTTATGGGCGGGTAAGTTCCTGAATGACCCCTGGTAGACAATCGTGCCGCCGTTCTCTCCAGCGCCGGGACCCATATCAATAATCTCATCAGCCTTTTTAATAACCTCTTTATCGTGCTCTACGATAACAACCGTATTACCTATATCACGCAATTTTTCGAGTATCTGTATCAATCTGCCCGTATCCCTTGGATGTAGCCCGATACTGGGTTCATCAAGGATGTACAAGGTATTTACCAGTGAAGAACCAAGCGATGTGGCGAGATTTACCCTCTGAGCCTCTCCTCCTGAAAGTGTGCGGGTCATACGGTCGAGGGTAAGATACCCAAGACCTATTTTGATCATGTAGTCTAATCGCTTTCTGATTTCCTGTAAAATTAAATGAGCAGTATTTTTTTCATAATCAGAAAGTTGAAGTTCCTCAAAAAACTGCAAGGCTTTTTCAATAGTCATAGAACAGATATTCGCTATATTTTTGTTATTGATAAAGACATTTAGTGCCTGTTTTTTGAGTCTGCTGCCATTGCAGTCTGTGCATAATGTGTAACCTCGATATTTACTCAAAAATACGCGAACATGCATTTTATATTTGCGTTGTTCCAACCATTTGAAGAAATCATAAAGACCACAAAAGTCTTCCGTGCCCTCCATAATTAATTTTACCTGTTCTTCCGTCAATTTTGAGAATGGTACATTCATGGGAATGTTGTATTTTGATGATGCATTTTTAAGAGATTCAAGCAGTTCTGAATAAGTCGGTGTATTCCATGGTACTATGGCGCCCTGATTTAGTGTTTTCCCCTTATCAGGAATTACTGCATCCAAATCAATGTCAATTGTATGTCCAAACCCCTGACATCTGGAACATGCACCAACAGGGTTGTTGAATGAAAATAGCGCCGGGATGGGTTCTGAATATTCGATGTTGCAATAACTGCAGTAAAACTGCTTATTGTATTTTAATTCAATCCATTGCGAACCATGAATTTCTGTTGGGATTCCTTTGCTTATGCTGGAATCGGTTGGGTTATTTGTTATATCATAAATAATACTTAAGTGTCCGGCGCCAAGACGATACGCTGTTTCAAGGGCATCTACCAGGCGTTCTTTGATAACATCTTTTACTAACAGCCTGTCAACGATTCCGTAAACTGCCTTTGCATTGTGAATATTTATGTCCTTTGTTTCTGTGGTGATATCAACAATAGTCTTATCAACCAGGATTCTGACTAATCCGCGTTCTTTGAGAAGATTAATCTGTGCCTGATTCGAGACCTTCTGGCTTATAGTAAGCGGGAATATGACCATAAATCTTGTACCTTCAGGCAGCGAAAAGACAGTTTCGGTTATATTCGAGACAGTGTCTATTTGCACGTGTCGTTTACAGGAACTGCAATAGGTTTTACCAATCCGTGCGAATAACAGCCTCAGGTAGTCATTTATTTCGGTAGCAGTTCCGACCGTTGAGCGTCTATTTTTTACTGGATTTTTCTGCTGGATGGCTATTGCAGGCAGGATGCCTTCTATGTGGTCTACGTCAGGCTTATCCATTTTTTCTAAAAATTGACGTGCATAAGCGGAAAAGGATTCTATGTAACGTCGCTGCCCTTCTGCATAGAGGGTATCAAATGCAAGGCTGGACTTGCCCGACCCGCTAACACCGGTAATCACTATTAATTTTTTGTGCGGTATTTTTACGTCAATATTCTTTAAATTATTCACCCGTATACCGCGCGCAATAATATATTTTTCCATGATTTGCACCGACGAACTCGTATGTTTAAGATTTTAACATTTTTGTAAAATATTTTTCATACTTTATCACAAATCTTGTAAGTTAATGAAGAGATTTATAGAAATGCAGGCTTATTAAACTCTTGCAATTTGTTAAGAAGTTAAGGGCGTGATAAATAAACAACGTATTGTTCAAATTATATGTTACTTCTATTATTTCCACAAGCTTCTGTCCAGACTTCTGTATTGTATCGCTTCTGAGATGTGTTCAATT
>C687J35021_10003826_pt1 | contig 10220 bp, 17 predicted proteins | sample RifCSPhighO2_12_FD_35021 | JGI IMG/M metagenome (IMG submission 35021)
TTAAAAATTCTACCAATCTAATATCTGTACTTGCTACTTTTACCTTTGGAGCAAAACTATTTCTAGATTTACTATTAGGTATAAGCCCTAAATATCCTTCACCATCTATGATACCTGCTGTATATGCGAGAAGCTCTTTTCTTGTCATACACTCATTATACCATAGTGAGAATATAATGTCTAACTTGCTGAGGGTTATCATTTCAGACTTTCCCCGTTAATTAGAGAGTATTTATTTTTTAAAGTGCAATTTAGCTCTTGGTATTATTCACACATTACTGTGTGTGGAGACATGGTCAATTATCTCCGGAATAAAAACCGCTTCGGTCGTGGTCGTCATTTGGTCTGTACCAAGTGCCATATTATTTTGTCACCTCCTTTGCTTATAGGTCTCCCGCCTGAGCAAGTTTAAGAATCTTTTCGCGATTCCTTTCATACTCGGCTGGGGTCATTTTGGCGATATCTTCCCTGGAGAGCCCGCTTGGGGCACCTTTTCGGGCAGGTTTCGCCGGACCTTCGGAATAAGGAGCTTTATTTTTCATGAGTTCCTTGACATGATAGTCAGTTAACTCATCTTTATACAGATTTTCGTAGGCTGCTTCGGGGTTGAGGATTCCAGTCTTTCGAATGTGATCCTCTATAACCTCTCGGTCATACCGTGGTCTGCCGTCCGTACCTGTAAATTTGCCTTCAAGACGATCGTGAGTCTGATTCAAGATCATTGAGTCCGAAAGTTGTTGCAGCTTTCTATCCAAAACATCTTCATCGACAAATTTGAATTTGTCCCGAAGGGTTTGGGCTGCTCTTTGGGCATCTGTGCTAATCGCATCTTGATTTGGAGCCGGCGGTACAGATTGATCCGTACCTTTTGTCTCCATCTTTTTTAAAGCCTCGTTTTTTTCTCGGACTAACTGTCTGATACGATCTTGATGGCTACCTTTTAAAGTTCCCCACTCTTTAATAACCTCAGAATCTTCATCGGAAGGCCGTGACGCTGCTTGTGCGGAATCCGAATCATCATCTGTCTTTTCATCAGGTGACGAATCCTGATCGGTGTTATCATCTCCTTCGTCTTTATCGTCTAGGTCAAAGTCTTCGTCTGCCATACTTATCTCACCTCCTTTCTTACGTGTGGTGTCGTACACGAAACGTGTTTAATAGGCTTTTTACGTGATTACGTTCACGAATCGGACTCTATTAAACGGACTTAAATTTTCAATGTGCTAAAAATGCTCGCCCGGGCTATCCATGCCAGGGTATTCATCTATATGTCGTTTTTTTACAGGTGAACGATCAACTCCTGTTTTAATATCTTCTTTCCACTCTCCGCCATGCTGGACTAATACCGAATCATTACTGCCAGCAGTAATTTCGTTAGCGTATTCTCCGCCATAGCTTTTTCCTGTTGAACTTATATTTTTTCCGTAAGGCATCTATTCACCTCCCTTCTTCACTTATTCCCAACCTCTTAAAAGATTGGGATAAATGAACAAGTCGACTTGTTCACATTTAGCTTGCTAAGTCCCAAATAACAGTAGTTCTTGGTGAATCGGTATGAATCGAACCACCATTTAACGGTAATCCGCCATTTGGTGTGCCGTCTGAAAAGTCAATTTCTCTAACTCTTTCAATACCGGCTGCCGCAGTTCCTTGGGTAAACCTGAAAGCAGCTTCTCCTACCGCAACCGATCCCATACCAGAAGCGTGCCCTGGTTGGGCAATTGCACTGTGGAGAATCGTTATGTCTCCATCCGCAGGATCACCGAATATAATCTTTTTAACGATTACATCTTGATCTGCCGATAGAGCGAAATCGGTTGAATCGCCCGCACTGTTATCAGCGTTTATATACGTAAAATTTGCCATTTATTTATTTCACCTCCTTTTCCTAAGCGTGGTTTGAATTGTCCACGCGTCTTTGTGCATCTTCCGATGCCATTTTGAAATTTGATTTATTTTCTTTGTCTAAAAAGACAATTTGATCGTTTAGGTCAACCGGTACAACCTTATCGGCTTCTGTTGCCATACCAAGTTCTTTGTAATATTCTTTTTCGGACTTTAATTTATCTGCCGGTACCCTGTGGTATTTGTGCATTTTCACCTCATTTCTTTGGTCTCCAGCCTTGTTTATAAGCTTGAGCTACCCTTTCGAAATTGTTCCGTTTCTTTTGGGATTTAAAAGTCCTTATTTCACCTGACGACATTTTTAATTTATTCTTTCCTATTTTTGTCATACTCCTGGTAATTGTCCTCCACCCATTCCTGGTGGAGCTGGCGGTGGTCCCGGACTTTGAGCCCCCGGTGGAACTGGAGCTTGCTGTCCTGTGGGAACTTGCGAACCCTCACCGCCTGGGATTACTCCACCAAATCCTCCCGAAAGTTTGCTTTCTTTAAATACTTGGTGTTGTTCCATGTGATTTTCTACAAGTTCATCATTTTGTCCATGCCCTATTGCCTGATCGTGAATAATCAAATGAACATCATGGTCGTCTTCCATTTGGGCTGGCGGTTCTTTGCCTTCCGCCATCATCGCGTTTTCTTCTATAGCCAGTTCTTCATCGGAAACATTGGCACCCATTCCGCCTTGGGCTGGTACTCCTGTCCTTGCTTCAAGTAATCGTTCAAGTCGGGTTGATTTTAGAATTGATTTAATATCTCCAAATTCTAAATGCTGTAGTAAAGTATTCTGGTCAATTGCTCCCAGTTTAAATAATTCTTTAAGTTCTTCCTGGCGAGCCTTTTTTGTATAAGCCAGCCATGATCCGATAGTTACCCTAATTTCATTGTCGGCTCCGATTACGGCTATCGGGATTTTTGATCCGCCTACGGCTAGATCCGGTTTGTTTTTAAGGTTCGAATTCTTACCAACGGCCGCAAAGTATTCGTATTTTTTATCAGGTCCGACTCTTTTAATAACTTTAGATGTGGTGTAATGTTTTGAAACTAAGTTAAGAATTTTTTCACCGGCTTGAGTTAAAAATTCTTCTAAGTTATCGACAATCTCATCCTGACCCGATGCGTCTGCCTGTTTAAGTTCGGCTATACCGACTCCCGACTTTACTCCTGCGGGTACTCGACCCATTGATATTTCATGTACTCCCGAAATATCCTCCTGATAACTCCTAAAGTTGTTTAGTTGCTGGAAAGGAGCATTAGGTAAAGCTGCAATCGGTAAACTTGTTACTTCGGCTCCCCTGTTTTTTTCGATTATCTGTCCGTTTTCATTATTGATTGTCCGAACACCTGAATTTTTATCAATTACAAACCTGCCTTTGGCATATAAATGGTTATATTCGAATATATGAGATTCCAAGGCATCTATAACTCTGTTGATAGGAATGACATGCTTAGCCCATCCTTCCGAATAAATCTCGCTGGGTGCGGTTTCGGGTTTGTAAATAAACCAAGGGAATTCTTTCTCATCGACTACCTCATCTCTATGAACGGCATTTTCCGTATAGGTAACGATTCTCATTTGGATTTTGCCGTTTTCGTCTCTTTGTTTAATCCATGCTTCTTTAAGAAGTGTAGTTTCACTTTCTTCGGGTGCCGACCATTCATCGACATTCTTTAACGCCTGGATTAGAAACTGTTTATATTCGGAAACCGCTTTTGTTGTCTGGGCTTGAATTTTGTCGGTCTTTTCGTATCTTGGGTTGTTCTTAATTTCAGAAGTTGATTTTCTGGTAACTAAGATCATCCATTCGGCATCCTCCCTGCTGGTTGCGTTAGGGTCAATAATTAAATCAAACGGGTCAACAACCTCGATTCTGACTTCCCCTGATCCATTGTCCGCGTTTTCGTCCCACCATATCTGCCAGAGTCCTAAAGAATAAACAAGCCCGTAATGAACAATTGCCTTAATTTTGTTTCTTAGTTTTAATTTCTGGTAAAGTGCATCTAGTAACTCGCCTGAAAGTTCGGCATTGGCTATCGATCTTGGATCAGGTGTTTCAGGCAATACTTCCCATTTAGGCCTGAAGGCGGTCACACTTGACCTGATATTTCTAAGCTGCGAATTGATAAGATTGACGGGGATTCTAACCGCACCTTTTGTCGAAAATGTAAATGTGTGCGTTGATCTGTTGTATTTGGCGAAATGATACCCTCTTACAAACAGATCACGGGTTAACCATTCCCAGTCATATCTTCGCCTGGAACTAAGTCCAGACTTTTCCATTGTGCCAAGTTTTGTTTGCAGAACTTCTTCATCTAATTTCTCTTTTTGGTTTTCAGTTAGTTTTTCGGTTTCAGGTTCTTTAGAACGATTAGTCTGTTGTCTGATTTCTTTTTTTTTTGCTTCAGCCATGTTTATTGGTTAGTAAATTTTCCTTTGGTTATTGTTTCGCCTGTTGAATCTTCTATTTCCATATTGAAATCTTTGGGGATATGCATAGACATACCTTCATCCAAATCGAAGACATTGGGGTCGTTTTCCGCAATATTGTTTGGGGTTCCTTTGAATTTTAAATCGGTTAAATCACGGGCGAGCATTTTTTGTGATATATCTTTAATTGGTTGTTGGCGCTGTTGTTCCATTTCTTTTAAGGATTTATGAAATATCCACTCACGCCAAGCGGAAAATATTAAAAATATGCTAACTAACGCTAAAAATTCCATAAAAAAACCCGCAACATGTACAGAATTCTGTACTTTGCGGGTTATCCTGTTATCAGGTCCCTTAAAATTAAGTTAATAGAGTAAGGGTAAGCATTTATCTAGAATGAACCTTACTAACACAGGTAGTAGTTGCTTGGGTAATATAGCCATTCCTGTGAACCGCCTTTCTGCCCCTCGCAGCGTTCGGCGTGCCTTATCTTCCTACTCGAAGATTTATTCAGCCACTATTAACTTAATGTACTTAGAAAGTGGCTCGGCCAATCTGTCGTACGGCCACTAGTATCTAAACTTAGATTATCACTTATAGGTCTTTGGTGTCAATCTTTGTTTTATAGGTCGGTACTTGCTGGACCCTTTTTCTGATATCATCGCCTACCACATAATCAATGATTTTACCATCTTGGAGGGTGAAAATAAGCGTGACTTGGCCATAGGCACCCATGGCAGTCATTCCTTCCAATCTCTTTTTAATATCGGTACTGGCTTCCAGTACCCAGTGGTTTATTTCATTCTGCATATATTTGGTGTTCTTTATCCAGATTATAATTAGTATTTTGGGTCATTTCGTTGGTGTTTCTTCTGGCTTGTTTTTGGGTGAAAGGTACGCCGCCGGGTAGCCTTTGGGTTGGTTCAGGACGGGACATTATTAAGTAGCGCAACGCGTCAACAGTATGGTCTTTATATTTAACGGGTTTTTCAGGAGCGTTTTGTTCCTGGGAAATCATTTGTTTTTTCCAGCGGTAAGTTTTAAGTTCTTCGATTAAATTAGGGCAGTTTTTGAAAATGAATAATTTTGGCGAACCTTTTTGCTGGGTTATGGGGTTGATTCGGTCTTTTTGAATATGAAGGTATTCTTTGATTCTGTTAATTGAAGCTAGGACTTCATTGTTTGCGGGAACCAGTTGGAGTCCGTTATCCTCGTATTCTTCAAGTACTGACCATGGCATACCATTTTTTATCATGGTTTTAGCTCTGGTTGTCGGATCAATTACCCAAGTGGTTATATTATCGTCCCCTGTCTTTTCCCAGATTCTTCTGGCGTGTTCGGAGATTATTTCGTTGGCTTTGTAATACTCATCGTAGAGATAAATATTTTCATCAAAATCAATTGCTCCCCAAAGAACCGCGGTTGGGTTGACAAGACCATGGTCGATTGAGACTATACGTTCCCATTCATTGGGGATTATGAACGGGTTAATAACGTGAACTTTGTCGTCAAATTCTTCAAATACCTGTCCCATAAAGACATCCCATGAACCTGATACGTATCTTTTTACCCATTCGGGAGGATAGTTTTCTTCCAGGCGTTTTACGTAGTCTTTGGGGTTGTGGGGGTTGTCGTAAGTAGAGCCTTCTGTTAAGGATGAATCGTTGCGGGGTTTTCTTTTGAACCTGTCGTAAATCCAGTTATGGCCTTCATGGTTGCAGCCCACAAATCCGTAATGGGTGGGTACTCTGTTCAATCTAAGTCGTGAGATTAAAGTTAGAAATACATCGTATGATATTTCCTCGGCTTGGTCGATGAAAAACCAGCCGAGGTTTAGGGAGAGGATTTCTTTTTGGGAGATTTTGTCCAAGTGCCTGAAGATTACTTCGCTGCCGTTGTAGAGCCTGAGGTAGTTTTCCGACTCTTTCCATATCCCGCCGTTTTTGGGGTCGTACCAGTCGGGAGGAGTTATTTCAAAGAATGTTTTTCGGGTGGTGTCGCGGAGTTCGGGGTAGGTTAGTCTTCCTACCAGCCCGAAGTTGTTGGGCATGAGTTGGGATAGGAGAAGCCCTTTGACGCAACCGGCTAAAGTTTTGCCCGACCCGAAACCTCCCGCGTAGCAGGCAAACGGATGGCGGTCGAAGACGAATTCGTCTTGTTTGGGTAAAAGTTCGATGTTATTCATAATTCTCCTTGAAAATAGGCTAGGGCGTTCATTTGCAGGGAGTATTCAAGGACTTCGATAGCTTTTTGGATAGTGTATTCGTTGACGATTACGTTTTGTTTGTAAAAGGCGTGTTTGTTTTTTACCTGCCAGGAGAGGATGTTGTCTTTTAGTTCCCATTTGACTTTGGGGTAGAGTATTTTTAGGCGTTCGCGTTCGTAGGCGAAGATTAGGTTCATTTGGGTAAGATTATTTTGGGTACTTTTGGATGGATAAGTTTGTTGTGTTCTTTCATTTGATTGATGGCATCTTGTAGGTATTGGGTGGTTTGTTGCCAGTTGTTGAAGTATTCGGTTGATTTGGCTTTTTCTCTACGCCAGAGTTGCTTGTAGTTTGTTTTTAACATCGATGCTATTTTTATCGTTTGGATGTTTTTTTAGGTGTTTTAGGACGTGTTTTAGTTTGTTTTTTTCTCGGGTTTTGTTTAAGCGGTAACGATCGTATTTGGCTTTGTGTGATCTTTTGCTCATCCTATAGTGTATATGGTTTGAGTGAGAGTTTGGTGTAATAATTTTTCGTAGGGGAGGTAAAAAAATAGTATGGGGATGGAGAGTATAGATATAAGCAAAGATATAAAATTTCCACGTATGTTTATGTGCGAACCCACGTCCAGTCGATCGAGGGTACGGGGGGATACCTCGTGGGATGGGCTTTTAATAAAAGTAGGGTGTAACATAATCAAACTATATCATGCGTCGTAGAACGAATAGTGTGCGACACTATCATAGCTACAATCTAAGCTAAATTACGATTATAGGCTTTAAGATTACAACTCTGGCATACAATCGCTAAGTCATAGATAGTCGCACCATCATACTTCTTATGATGTATTTGTGGTTTCTTCATATTTCTACCGCACTCCTCACAATGATAGAAGTCCTTGCCAATTTTCTGCAAACAATACAATATATATTGTCGCATCGGATGTTTTTTATCGCCGATATTATCTACTCCATCTATTCTAGGCATTTCGCTTCCCTCTCTTTCGTGCCATGTGTTCTTTACTTAGTAACGGGTCGGGCTNCCAGTCGTTGGGGTTGATTGTTACCGGTTGGTTGGGTTGTTTGATGTTTGCTTGTTTATACGCTGTCATGACATCTTGACTGTCACTCTTTTGACTGTCATCTATATCTTTATCACTGACTGTCACATTAGGCTTGACTGTCACTTTGTGACTGTCACTTAACTCATGGATAGTGACTGTCAAAGCTGGATTACCCTCGACTGTCACAATACATGGCAAGAGTTTTAATAACTCTGTGACTGTCACTCTTTGCAATTGTCTGAAGCTAATTTTATTCATTCTATTTTAAACTTCCTCGACCTGTACGTCATCTTTTTTATTTAAAGGCGTTAAATCGGCGCTAGCGGGCTCGGTTTCCCCTGTTATGATAGGCTTTCTAAGGTTTTCGAGCTGTTGGGCTGAGGCTGTTATTCCAAGAATAGTGATGTGCTTGTCGCTACGCTCCTCGATGCGTTTGGTAGGTTCCCCGAGGATTCTATTTAAGATATCTTTCGCGCTTGCCTGTGCCACTCGTGCGTCCCGATGATTTAAATGACCGCCTAAAACCTTAATCGCCTTTAAAACATAACCTGTCAGCATTTCCCAGCTCTTGTTTTCTATGCTTCCTCTAATCTTGTCTTTAAGGGGTAAAACCTTCCTTTTTAGCCTCGCAAATTGCCTTCTTCTAACCGGCGATAATGCCAGGGCCTCTTCATCATTATCCGTCACCATAAGTGCTAATAACACTTGTTTTTCTTTGTCATTTAACTCTTGATACTCAAATTTAATTGCTTGCCGATTTGTGTCATCTTTAGGCAGTAAATCAACACTCCTGTTAAACCCGCCGGAGTTTGAAGTTATAGGGAGGTTGACTAAGTTTGGCATTATACGGGTTTTGTTGGGGTCTGAAATTATTATAAACTCTATGGGATAAAATGGTCAATTATAAACCTAACACTTAACCCCTTGACAATGGTTGTCTAGTAGTATAGACTCAAGATGTACCTTGAAACTCGAATAGCTAATAAGTGCCTTTGAGTATAAAGCGTTAAATGATAGCAATATAACAAAAAACCACGAGGGTAAATGGAAAGTATACCTAAGAGGTTCTAATAAGTTAGTGCAATTAAACGAGACTGATTATTTACCAGCTTTTGATAGTAAAAAGGAAGCACAAAATTGGATTCAAAATAATTGGATAACAGTTAAAAATTACAATTAAATGACTAATCTAATCCTAAATGACCTAAGTTATTATATATTCGCCTTAATATGGCTGGGGTTTGTTATTGTTGCGGTGATTGAGTTGAAAGGCGGGGAGAAATGAGAAATTTACACTTAACATCAGAAGAATATCGACAACGTAAAAATGAAAAACAAAAACTTTATAAATTAAGCCCAAAAGGTAAATTGACCCAAAAACGATATTATTCTTCAAATGCAAAAGCTAATTCTTCTAGGAAATGGCAAAATAAAAATCTTGAAAAACATAATTGCCACACTAAATTATACATGGCGATTAAAAAGGGTATTCTTAAAAGAGGAAATTGTATCTTTTGTGATAAACCTAATGGTTACGGACACCATGACGACTACACAAGACCATTAAATGTTATATGGGTATGCAATAAGCATCACCCAATTTTACACAAGTTAGGAGGTGAATAATAAATGACACTTGAACAAACAAACAAATTGATAGAATTGTTTCAATTAAAAACAAAACGTGATGGCTTTTATCACACTGCATGGGGCAAAAAAACATTAGAAGGGGTCAGAGCATCAGTTGAAAGAATTATAGCTGGTGAAAAACCTAATTGTGACTGCGTATCTTGTGAAGGAAAGTACCCAGTAGTTTAATGGCTTGTAGGCTCCCGAATGTGCAAGCCTTCGGGAGTCAAACAAGGGATTAAAAATGCAACGACTTAACAAAACCATACTTAAACACCACGCTCCCCAACTTGCCGAAAAGATCGGTAATTTGAGCCCCTTAGAGGCGTTTAACAGGGGTAGAATCAACCAACAGGAAGCATGGTACATCTCCAGAATTATACTCTCTTACTATTTGCAATATCATTTAAAAAAGAGTAATAATAAAAAGGTGGTTAATTGATTGAATTCCAAAAGGTACAGTTTCGATCATTTTTAACTGTCTTTAAGAGGCTCGTTAGCGACAATTGACGGACCTCTTTTTATAACCCGTCCCTAACCGCCGAACTAACTGGGAATAAAAGTGGAGTTTTTCAATTGGCAATAGTGGAATTTTCGTGTACTAAATCCGAACGCAAGTTATCGTTGGCAAGATATACCCAAACTGTGTGACTCTCTCCATGAGGCCCGAAAACTGTTTGGATGGTTCTAATAAATGGGGATTCTTTTTTATTTTCTATTGAGTAGTGCATTAATTGGTCGATCTTCGGCGTATCAGCTGTTGCTACTTCAAATACATAACCGCCGACTGACTCCATGCTTTTGGCGATGTTTTGATCTCCTCTAAAGAAGATTATTCTGCCAAGTGTTGTACCACTAAATAGAAGTTTACAGTTTTTTGTGGGTGGTTGTTTTTTTAGCCAGAAAAATTGCATTATAGTGGTGTTAGTTTTTGTGGTTCTTCTTCGATTGTTATTGATAGGGTTTTTTGAGTTAAAGAATATATATCCTCTATA
>C687J35021_10003832_pt1 | contig 10208 bp, 10 predicted proteins | sample RifCSPhighO2_12_FD_35021 | JGI IMG/M metagenome (IMG submission 35021)
AATCATGTCCTCGATATCTTCGTCTTTGCCGTGATATCCGCGGCTGATCTGGCCAATGCGTTCGTCACCTTCCCGGTTGTAGTCAATATGGTCGGACGCCTGCAATCGCTCGCGGGCCTTCTTGTTGAAGCGGGGGTTATCCCGGACCACTTCCAGAGGAAGCCGGCGACGATGGCCCATGAAGGAAATTTCATCAAAATCACGGGCGCGCTGATCGAAAACCAAATCGTCGTAATCTATCCGGGAAATGAACGGCGATCCTGCCTTGAGTCCCCAACCCATGACGGCCGCATCCGCTGGATCGGCCAAGGCAATCTGCGCTACGGCCATATTGGTGAGGCCATCGTGGACCAACCGCCGCATGGAATCGGCGAACCGCATCCGGACCAGTTCCTGATTGGTCCACAGTTCAGCCGTACTGACTGATGGTTTTTGTGCGCGATCGAATGTCGAGAGCATCACGCGAGGATTTTGCGAGGAGAGAGACCTACCGACGATATTGACGAACAGGGAGAGAAGGTTGATGTAGCGGGTTTTCGTAGCGGAATTGTCGGAATACCGATCCCCCGCGAGAAGGCGGATGCAGCGCATGCGCTCTTCGCGGTAGGTCTGCATGATGGCCCGTGCCGTGTCTGCCACGGAACAGAGGCGGCCGTCATCGGATTTGTATCGTTTTTCTGCCAACGATCATCAAGCCTTCTCCTGCCAAGAAGCGGCTCGGTCATGACCAAACTTCCATTTCTGCCTGTTGCATCTGGAGTTCGTGCAATCGCTCTCGCCCGTCGAATGTCCGAGGATCAATGACCTCGGCTCGGCTTGTCATTCTGTCGGGTTCCTCGAAACCAAGCTGCTTGAGCATTTTGACGCCCAGGGCATCGGCTCTAACGATATCGCCGTGATGTACACGCGCCCCGGACTCGGCCAGCGCCTTCTTGTTGCCCAAGCCACGGGCTTGATACTCCACTGAATTACCAATGTAAACCATGTTCAGGCATTCGTCTAGAGCATCCTCGCAGCGGTTGATGACCCGTTCCTCGAAAAGCATCTGCCGGTAATCATCCATCAGGGTCAAAATCGACTTCGGATTCGGCACCCACCCGTACTTCCGTTTATTTATCCGAAGAGCGCCAAGAACTGACTCGTCCCGTCTTTCGTAGCACGGAAAGTAATGGAATACCTCGATGGTCTGCTGCTCGAAAACCTGCGATCCCTGAACCTCCCAGCACAAGAGCGGATTTAGTCCATCTTCATCCTTGATTAAACTCAGGAAGGCCACGCAAAAGGCAGCAAAGTCCTTGGAATAAATCTTGGCATTAGCATATTGGGCAACCTTTTCCCCAGTCCTCGAGTTCCAAACGCTGAGGCAAGATGGCGTTTCCCCAGTGCCGGCCGACACGTCCACGGCGGCCCCACACCGCATGGTCGGCATCATCACGTCCGACTTCGGATTTACCCACAGTTTCAACAGGCCATTCGTACTGAATTCCAGCTTTTTCGCCCTGGCCGTCTTGTCGTCGTAGATCAGGTTCCCCGTCCACCGAGGTTCACGGCCATGTTCCGCCTTGATTATCGATATTCGGTAGGAATCGAAAAACTGCTTCGACGCGCCGCGCGGGTCAATGTCAAGGTTCATTGCAACGTCGCGGTCCTCGCGGCGGCGGCATTGCTTGTCGTACCAAGGCGAACGGATCCCAACACACGGCCCACCGGCCGGCTTCTTCTCCATCACGAATTCGTAGTCTGGCGGGTACTCGTAAGATTTGTCGATGATTTCAATGCGGTTCGTGTTGTCGTTATACTTGTACAGACCCTTCTGCCGCTCAGGATGTTGAGACCAATGCGTAATGATCTCCCGCATGTGCTTATATTTCGGATCGAACGTAAGCCGATAAGCCATACCAGTTTGATTCTTGTGCGTGTAGACGAACACACGGCAATAGCATGTATCCGTGGTCATACTGTAGATTTCTTCCCCGTTCTTGTCGAACTGGCCGAATTCGTCAACGAGCATGATCGCATTGCGCCCGCCGACGCCCGACGACACCGCGTTTGCATCCCCATTGAGGATGTTTCCGTTGGGGAAAACAATCAACATCTTCCGCGGTTTCTTTTTTTTTGTCAGCCCGCTCATCCAGGCCGGCAAATACTCGATGATGTGGCGCGCTTTCCAAAACAGCGAATCAGGATCCTCGCCGTTGTCCACGGCGTCTTCGTCTTTGGAGATAGCGAAAGCCTTGATGTTTTCGTGGAAAAGGCAAAGCCAGACAATCAACATCAGTACCAGCCAGGACGCCCCAACGTAGCGGGATTTCTGCCAGCGAACGTCTTCCTGATCTTCAAGACATTGCAAGATTCCGTGCTGAAATCGCTCGGTTTCGCCGACAATGGTATTCCCACCAACAATAGCGGCATCTTGGAAGTCGTAGGAGATGAACGGGCCTCTTTCGCGTGTATCTGGATTGAATTGCCACACGAAAAGATTGATCCAAAAGAGAATGTCCTGCCGGCATATCTCAAAAAGTCCTTTCTGTATCCGTTCATCCTGGAATGCGGCTTTGAGGACCTCGATGCGGAATCGGATGTTGGCTTCGTAGTCCTTGGGAATAATCTTCCAGAATTGCCCAGGGGAAAGCATCATCATTCCCCCAGGATAACGTCAGGTTCCGGGTTGTAACTAAAATTGCTCGGGTCGCCTACCGACGACATGAACCACATCTGTGGGTCTGTCGGAGGCATAATCACCCTTTGGAGTGGCGGAACCTTATCCTGCCCCAACGTCTCGGCATCCGGCGCAAGACCTTCCAACTTGCACCGCTCGTAAAGCGGATCGTATACCGCCTTGGCAGCTTCCGCCGCCCTCAACAGAAGTTCCTCCTCCAAATGCTTATCTTCTGTGGTTGGCATGCCGCCGATGTTCGAGTGATATCTGATGCAGTCGATGAATACTACTGCATCGCTAGTGTTCCTGATTTCCATGCCGCCGATCCGCATGGCTACACCTGGTGGAATCTGGTAAGCCCCAACGCCACCGAGTTGATGCCGGAGATAGGACGCTTCGGCCTCGGCTTTCACGACGCGTTCTTCCAATTCCTCGATCTGCTTGACCAGCGGAGATTTCTCATCAAACTCAACATATGGTCCGCTCATGATTTCACCTTGACCTTTTCCGCGATGTCACGCAGCAACTTCTCGGCCAACTCAACACACTTTGCCGTTCCAATGTCCATCTCAGCCGCCTTCTCCTGATTCTGGGCATCCTCGGTCCCCTTGCGATACTCCCTTTCCAAATCCACAAGCTGAGCGGCGAACTTGGCGTAGTTCGCCTCCTTGAACTTCCGCGCGTCTCGCTGGCCCTCGGTCCAGTCCTGACTTGCGCCATTCTCGCCAACATGACGAAAATCCCGGAGTATTTGCGGAATATTTTCCGCTGGCGTGAACGGCGCCGGAACTGGTTTCTTCTTGTTGTCATACCAGCCCATACTACATCCCAAGGTTGCGCCTGATTTGATTTTCGTTCGCCTCTTGCATTTGCACAGCGTGAAGATGACCCATGCGCTGCACCTGTTGATTGAACTTCGCTTGCGAAACCGCAGCTTCGAGAACCGCGATAACCATTTCCCAGGATCGAAATTCTTCCTGGTCAAAATTCATCAAGGCGCCCTGGCTTTTTTCATCCCAGCCAACCTTGATAGTCGGAAGTTTGACCGGAACATCATTTTCCTGGCTCATGATTTTTCCTTTATTATTACCGCACCAACTGGAAGGCATCCCAGAATCTTCTTGAGTTTCGTCCTCGCCTCACTCTTGGTGTACGCGAAAACCCTGATCATTCCGAACCACCATGCGAACATTGCGATTTCCTCGAAAAAGTACCGCTCCGTGGATTGGCCCGCTACGGTTTACGGGTAGTGTGTCACTCAGGGACTCCCGACTCATTGACCCGGCTCTCTTGACCGGCACGGCTCATCGGCGCATTGGCTGTGGTTGACTCAGCCTCTAGCGCGAGATTTTGAGATTATTGCAATTTCGGCATTGACTGTCAAGAGTAATGTCATTACAATTTACCAATGAATCCAAAACTCGTCGCGGTTTGGTTCATATCACCCCCCCGAAGCGTGCGGGACAGCAAGATTGACGGAGTTCAACCGTACTGGCCAGCTGACAGCATTGAGAATCCAGACAATCCTGCCTGGGAGACGCTGCTGACCGAAGCATCGATCCTGAGCGACATGGAGCGGAATATCCTGGAGAGCCTGGTTGTCTCTGCGGGTGCGGTGGACCTGCTGCAAGCGGCGTCGGGAGAGTGGTGGCTTACGGATTGCGCCGAAGGCGAGCGGTCGTTTCGGTATGACCCGGCGAATCCGCCGAAGCGTGAGCGCAACGAGTACATTGGGGATGAATCAAAAGAGGATGTTCCAGAGGCGACTGTGGCCTATACGTGCGACGAATCCAAAACTTCTAGGCAAGAGCAATGAAGTCAACCAAAACAACACAAATCCAGATTCGAATAGCCCCAGCGGAGAAAAGGCTTTGGGAAACGTGCGCCCGCCAGGCCGGAGTTACACTGGCGTCATGGATCAGGAACCAGTGCAACCAGAAAAAAGAGAAATCTTGACAATAATCACCTTTTCCTTGGCTCTTGGCGCAAGCCTACTTCTTTTCGACGACATCCTGGTAAGGCGTCGTGTTGATGGATCGATCGGCGGTATCGTAGTTTGCTTATGGACCATGTTTTTTTATTTGGTGCAAAAATGAGAACGCCGACTTCCGACAACCCGCTTCTTGGGCTGCGAGGCGTGACATGAAACGGTCTCGAAGACACTTCAGCTGCCGGTCAGATGCAAAAAAAAAATTCCTGCTCTTGACAAAAAAACCATGTTATCATAAACTCTCTTCCGGTGTAGTCTGGCCATTACACGAATCACCCCGCTCTCCCACGCATCTAACCGGCCAGGCTAAACTACGCTGGGGGAGCGGGACTTTTTCCATAGCGGCCCCATCTGCCGCCGGCTACATCTGGTGACGACGGTTGCGGTCGTGTTCCGCAACTATTCCAGGCGAGCCAGAAATTTCGCGTGATCCATCCTCAAAAATTGCCGATAGGCTTTCATGAAGGACAGGATCAAAAAAGAAGGCGACCGGGACCGACGTCGAACGCACGGCCCGGAGCCGGGAACATGGCCCCCGCAACTCAATGCGCGGTAAGACCTCCACCCCGGTGGTTCTGGACATGCCGTTATGTACACCTTCCAGCCTATCTTTCCATGATCGACTGGAACGTCCTGAGGGGCCCCCCGTGATGAACGGCTGGGTGGTGCGGGGACGTTAAAACAAAATCGCGGTCTGGTAGTATAGGAACCGTCGCGCGCACTTCACCTATCATATCTCCCACTTACAGTATACCTTACATTCCATCACCATCACCATCACAGTAGCTAAGGTGTTCAATATGAACGCTGGTCGAACAAAGAATGAACAAGTTCGCGTACACATTCGCTGGATAATTCGGCGCGATATGCCCGAAGTCCTGCAAGCCGAACAACTTAGCTTCAAATATGCCTAGAATGAGGAAGATTTCCTCCGCTGCCTCAGACAACGCTATTGCATCGGCATGGTGGCCGAGCACGGCGAAAAAATCATCGGCTTCATGATCTACGAGCTGCACAAGAACAAACTCCACATCCTCAATTTCGTGGTCCATCCCGCTTGGCGCCGCTTCGACGTGGGCACCCAGATGGCGGCCAAGCTCATCAGCAAGATGTCCAGCCATCACCGCAACCGCATCACTCTGAAGGTCCGCGAAACGAACCTGACTGCCCAGCTGTTCTTCCGCCAACAGAAATTCAAGGCCGTCCGTGTGCTCCGGTCCTTCTACGAGGACACCGGCGAGGACGCTTTCCTCATGGCATATCTTGCCACACCACCCCATCCGTGCCTCCTCTGGCAAACCTGCCAACAAAAGACACATTAAAGACTCACTAACAACGCACAAGCAAATCTTGCTGCGTCTACGATTTTGGCATATCCCGCCCGCCCCCCCTACTCGCGCCCCCTGGGGGGTCTGGTTCAATCCTGCCAGCTTGACATTTTCCCTTGGTAGCGCGTCACGATAGGACTCGTGTTCGCTGTGAGTAGTCCATCCATCGCCGATTTCAACTTCGACCGTGTACGTGTACATGAGACAACCTCCAGTATTGTTATCCTGGCCGAAACAAGACCGAAACAAGGCCGAAACAAGGGGTTATGGATTGGAGATGAGGATATCCACCACCATCCACCACCACCACGGTTACCAAACAAACTGTGTTGAGGAACGGTAGATCAGGCCGATATGGTCCACGGGCGTTGCCGACCCACGTAGGGCCGGGCCGGAAGCCATTTAACCTTGACGAAAGGGGTATTCCATGCAATCGTTATTCGAAAAATATCGGCCGGTCAATTTTGATCAAATCATTGGGCAGGAGAAGGCGGTGGGCGCGCTTCGCAAGCTGCAATCCCGTGGTGGATTCGGTGGACGCGCGTATTGGCTGTCTGGCAGCTCTGGTACAGGCAAGACTACGCTAGCTCGACTTTTGGCAGCTGATCTTGCGGAGAGCTGGCATATCGAAGAGATTGACGCGCAGGATTGTACGCTCGATTTTGTCCGGCAAATGGAAGTAGGTTTCGCCTATCGTGGGATGGGTACGAAAACCGGCAAGACGTGGATCATCAACGAAGCGCATGGATTGCGGGGCGCTGTGTTGTCCAGGTTTTTGACGGCGCTGGAAGCGTTGCCGGCGAAATGAGTTAAAGCGGAAGCAATCCACTGCGGCGATACGCTGCCATAGCCTGGATAAAATCACCCTTGGCTCGGACGTCGTTGATAAAGTGAACCTATTTTTTGGGAGGGAACACATGGAGATCGTATACGGAGCCAAAATTGTCGTCGAGCACCCGTTTGCCTCTGGCAATTTCCGGGAGGTACTGGAACTGGAAGTTCGCGACTACGGAGACAACGTTTTGTGGCGAGGTACGTCGGACTCGTTCTACCCGCGTCGCTGCCGAGCGCTGGGACCACGCCCGGTGCGATTGATCGCAACGAAAATCAGCACTGATAAGCGGCCATGCATCGGTGACTATACCTGTGACTACTACTCCGAGGAATAGCGATCCGCAGAGAAAATTGCCGGCGTCGCATGGAGTTGGCCTCCGGAGGACGCTTGACAATTTAATGACAATCTGGATAATGGAAACTAGGCGCTTGCAACGCGATCACGAATACGACCACCCCCAGACCCGGCAATTCTCGGTTGCAAGCGCGATTTTCCGGGCGAGGGGGATTTTTGCCGCGCCAGGGCTTTGTACGGGCGAGAAAGATCGGTATTTATGAGCGAGAATATCACCAGGGCATCACGGGAATGGGCATCACGGCCCGACGATCAACGGTATCTGACGATTGCCGACTTGAAAGCGGCCGTCATGCGCCGCAAAGTCGAGTCATGGACATCCACCCCGAGGACGGCCGATCTGCGGGTCATCCCAGCAGATGGGAACAATCTGGCCATCGAACTTTACGATCCTAGCAAGGGGGAACGGCGCGAGGTTTCGCCGACGAATTGGAGTTTCAGCCAACTTGCCGCATACGCCCAGGCCCCGGCAAGCTACCTGAGAAAATTGCCGGCTGAACTTGCGGCTATCAATTTGCAGTGGGGTTTGGAAGCCAACCCACAGCGCGAGGATACATTGATTCTGGCGCAGAGCAACGGCGAGAATCACCTGCGCGCCATGACCAGCACGAGCTACGGCCGCATCTGGGATCATCAGGTAGTAGAGGCAGTGGAGAGCGTCCAGAATGGGCGTTGGCAGATTCCAGCCGCGACCTACGCCACTACGAACCCCAAACGCGCTACGACGCTGTACGCCAGCGATCGGGACGTTTTTATTTTCCTGGTTGATCCAAAAAATCCTATCGAGGTTGGCGGCGAACAGCTTTTCCGCGGATTCTATACCTGGAATTCCGAGGTTGGCAGCGCTGTTTTTGGCTTAACAACATTTTTGTATCGTTACGTCTGTGACAACAGAATCATTTGGGGCGCGACGGACGTGAAGGAGTTGCGGATACGGCATACGGGCGGCGCGCCTGATCGATTCGCGTACGAAGGGCAGCGCTACTTAAAGCGGTATGCGGAGGAGTCAACAGAGAAAATCGCAGAGGGAATCGTCGCTGCGAAAAACTTCGATTTGACCAGGGAAGTGAATTCCGGCAAGGGCGAGACTGTGCAAGACTGGCTGCAAAAACGCGGTTTCACAAAAGCCCAGGCCACGGCGAGCTACCAAACGGCAGTCGCGGAGCAAGGACAAGCCCGCAGCCTATGGGATATCGTCAACGGAATCACGGCGCACGCTCGATCGATCAGTCACACTGACGATCGGGTGGCGCTCGAGACGAAAGCGGGGAAGCTCATGGAACTGGTCGCAAAATAATGGGAAGGGAAAAAACCATGCGGAGGACATGGCGAGAGGGTGGAAGGCCCTCAGTGCCGGCTTAGCTCATCTGGCAGAGCGCCTGTCTTGTAAGCAGGAGGTGCGCGGTTCAATTCCGCGAGCCGGCTTTGTTTTGGGGAAAACAGAAATCCCAGGAGAATTGCAATGTCCGAACCATCCCAAGAAATCGTTGTCATGAAGGACGGCGAGATTAGAGAGAATATTTTTACTCCAGAAAAACTGGACCTCATGAAGCGTACCGTTGCCAAAAATTGCACTGATGATGAATTTGCGCTGTTTGTCGGGCAATGCCGGCGAACTGGTCTTGACCCATTCGCGCGGCAAATTTATTGCATTAAAACGTCGGCCAAGGTCATGATCCAGACGTCCATCGACGGATTCCGCCTGATCGCGGCGAGAACAGGGCAAACGGATGGCCAATTCGGTCCATTCTGGTGCGCTGAAGATGGACAATGGGTCGATTCGTGGACGTCCGCGAAACCGCCGACTGCTGCCAAAGTGGGTGTCCTTCGTAAAGGTCACCGTGAACCCTACTGGGGAGTAGCTCGGTACACCTCCTTCACAGGCAATACGCCGGCGTGGCAAAAAATGCCAGATGTCATGCTCGCAAAGTGTGCCGAATCTCAAGCGCTCAGGAAGGCTTTTCCTCAGGAACTTTCTGGACTGTATACGACTGACGAAATGGACCAGGAGGATAGGCCCGACTGGAAGCACCCTGCCGCCAAGCCCCAGGCCGAACCGAAGGCCCCACCGAAAACGAACGGCAAACCAACTGTCACCGATACTGCGATGGAGGCCCTGCGGCTCGCCGCGCAGGACAGCAAGGCTGCTTTCTTAGCGACCTATCGTAGTCTCAGGGAGGCGATTCGCAACGAGATTTACGCCAAGCACCGGGAAGAACTGAAGCGCCTCCAGGAGCAAGCTAACGGTATCACGCCCGATCGGGGACAGCTCCTGGAATCATTGCGTCTCGCTGCTGAAAAGGGGATGGCTGGGTTATCTCCAGTCTGGCAGGGCTTGACCGATGCACAGCGGAAATCGGTCAACGATCAGCAGGCTATGTTATTGTCGATCGCGCAGGCAATAGACGCCAAGGCCAAGGTTTCGCCAGCTACCCCGCCCATGCTCGAACAGGCCAAATGGCAACAGCACGTCGCGGGACTGTTCGGTCGACTTGGGACTGCGGCGCCCGTCGTCAAGAAGATGTGCCGGCGGTTCGGATGCACATCTACTGACCAGTTATCCGAAAGAGATTGCCGGACGATTGCCGGCGAACTTGAGGCAGCTTTGGCTCGCATGGCCAAGCCGCCAAGCCCGTTACCGGTTGGGATCGGTCCTCCGGAAGATGACGGACACGGTGATGCCTGGGAAGGAGATATTCCATGAGCCATACACCAGCACCTTGGGAAGTGTATTGCCCTGGCAGAAAGTTCGTGGTTACAAAAAGGAACTTCGTTTCTGTCTGCGAAGTGACCGAGGACGAAGAAACAAGATCGTCTGAAACAGCTATGGCAAACGCCCGCCTTATTGCCGCCGCGCCTGAACTTTTGGCGTATGCCGAGTGCTTGCAGGCATCATTCGCCTACGATCAGCCTGGGACAGGATTCACAGCCGACCAATTTCTTAAGGTTGTCAAAATGAGCGATATTATCCAGGGTACGCCGGAATGGATCGAGGCCCGTCGCGGTCTGATCACTGCCAGTATTGCCGGGGCCTGTCTTGGC
>C687J35021_10003833_pt1 | contig 10205 bp, 12 predicted proteins | sample RifCSPhighO2_12_FD_35021 | JGI IMG/M metagenome (IMG submission 35021)
CGCCCGTGGCGCTGCTCGCCGATGGCCGAGTCGTCCCCGTCACGGGCCCCATGCCGAGGGGCATGGAGGTGATCCAACAGCGCACGCCCACGCGCGTCGTCGTCCGTCTCGCGAAAATCACCGGCACGCAGATCCTGGAAGGGAACGCCGACAAGACGGCGGGCCGCGAGCAGCCCTGGCCGTTCATTCCGGTGGTGCCGGTGTATGGCGAAGCCCTGACGGTCAATGGGAAGCGGTTCCTCCGAGGCATCGTGCGGGCGGCGCGCGACCCGCAGCGCATGTACAACTATCAAAACTCCGAGTTGGTGTACGAGCTGGCGCTGGCGCCCAAATCGAAAGTGATCATGGCCGAGGGCCAGATGGAAGGGTACGAGCCGATGTGGAAGGACGCGCCGACGAAAGCCTTCCCGGCGCTGTTCTACAAGCCGACCGCGATCGGGGGCGAGCGGGTGCCGGAGCCACGGGTCGCCCAATTCACGGACCCCGCGAAGATTCAAGCGCTCGTGGTGGCCATCAACCAACATAAAGCGGACTTACGGTCGACGACGGGCTGGTATGACGCGACCGACCCGAACCGACGCAACGCCGATCAGAGCGGGCGGGCGATTCTCGCACGGCGCGACGCGCAGGCGGAAGGGTCGACGAACTATCTCGACAATTTCGCGGAAGCGCTGCAGGTTGAAGGGCTGTTGCTGCTCGGGGCGATTCCCAAACTGTATAATCGGCCAGGCCGGGGGATTCGGATGACGGGACTCGAAGATGACACGACGTCCGAGGTGCTACGGCTCGGGCAACCCGTCACGGGGAAGGACGGCCGCGCGGCCTATTTCGAGTGGGGCGCGGGTCGCTACGACGTGACCGCGCGCACGGGCGCGAGCTACGGCACCCGCCGGCAGGAAGCGGCGAGTTTTCAGATCGAGCTGTTGAAAGTCCTCCCGCCGCAGATGGGCGCCGCGATGGCGCCGATCGCCATCCGGAACATGGATGGGCCGGGCAACACAGAGATCGCGGATCGCCTCGATCGGACGCTGCCCGCTGAGATTCGTGGCGACGAGAAGAAGACCGAGAGCGATCCCGCGCAACTGCAACAGCAACTCACGCAGGCGATGCAGATGAATGAGGCGTTGACGAAGCAACTCGAGGCGGCCACCCAGGCGATTCAGACCGAAGAGGTCAAGCGCGGCGCGGAACTGCAAAAGACGCAGCAAGTGGAGCAGACAAAGTTACAGATCGCCCACCTCAACGCGGAGGTCGAAGCGATGAAAGTCAGGGCCGAGATGATCAAGCTCACCGCCGAACTCGACGCCGAGAGCGCAAAAGTCGCCGTGGTGGAAGAAACGAAACGGCTCCTCGCCTTCGCCGATCTCGATGCGCGCCCGATGGCGCCGGTGTCGTAACGATGCGTGACCAGACTCTGATTCGCATGGTGCATCTCGTCGACGGCCAGCAGGCGGCCTTGACGCGCGTCGTGCTTCCCGGCCTGCGCGATGTCACGCAGAACGAAGCGATCACGCGGCGCCGGGTGACGACGGCCGAAGACCGACTCGACGATCTCGATCACTGGCTGCAGTGCGCGGGCGTCTTCGGCCGCCTCCGCTGGCTTCTGACGGGAAAGGTGGACATCGATGAGCGAGGTGGGGCGGCTTCTGCAGCAATCACTCGCGGCGCACCGGGTGGCGGCGTCGGCACGGAACCAACGGCGCCCCGAGGCGCAGACGCTCCTCGCGGAGGCGTGCCGTCTACGGGTGGCGGCGCAGGCGCTCGACCCGTCACACACTGATCCCGCGTGGGCGAGCGAACAGACCGTCACGTCCCCCGGGGAGGACACCCATGAGGCGCTGATGGCCTTCTACCGCAAAAAGGGTTGCATTTGACGGACGAATCTGCATACTAGAGACAGAGTTTGACCGGATGGCTTGAGCGCTGGTCGCCCCAGCGCTGACACCCGCCCCCTAACGGGGCCATCTGGACAAGGGGACGCATCAGGAAAAGGGCCTGAGCAGTACCGCGCGTCATGCGCGGGTTGTTCACGGCCCTTTTTTTGNTGCTCCCGGAGCGAACAGACCGATGCCCGATGACGCGCTGATCGAGGCCGTCCCAGTGGCCGTCCCCGAGGTGGGGGCCGAGACGCCACCGGGGCCCTCTGAGCTGCAACAATTCCGGGAGAAGAAGGCCCGCGCCGCGGGGGTGTCGGCCGTGGTCCCCGCGCCGCTCGTGGGGGAACCTCTACCGATCGTGGCGGCGCCTGTTGCGCCCGTGGTCCCGGCCCCAGCGGAACTCCCCGAGGTCCCTCCCACGCTCGCGGCCGAACACATCATCGAGCACGAGGGCGTGAAGTACGACCGGCGCACGCGCGCCGGCAAAGAAATCGTCAAACTCAAGGGCGTCCTGAAAGCCTCTGAGACGCGGATCGCGGAATTGCAGGCGCAGATCGCGCGTCAACCCGTGGCGCCCGTCACGCCGCGAGAGGCCCCGGCCCCCGCCCCCGCAGACGACAGCGAGCCGCAACTTGAGGCCTACGCCGAGGCCCCCGATCCGTATGCGGCCTACATCTCGGCCCTCTCGCGCTGGCATGCGCGGCAAGAATATCGGGTGTCGGAAGGCAAGCGCATGGCCGCTGACCGTGTGCGCGCCCAGGAGACGGAAACCACGGCCGCGCAAGCGGCGTGGGATGCGAAGCTCCCAGAAGTCCGTCAGCGGTATCCGCAGTTCGACGAGTCCTATAACGCCTTGTTTGACTCGCTCGCCGGCATGGCGAGATCGGATGACAAGCGGCAGCGCTACCTCGTCCATCGCCTCCTGACCTCAGAGACCGGCCACGATCTCGCGTACTTTCTGGGGACCCACCCCGAGGAAGTCCAACGCCTGTATGACGTGCCCGGCTTCGATCAGCATGTCTTAGCGATTGGACGGCTAGAAGAACGCGTGGCCCACGCGCGGCGCGCTCCAGCGGCTCCAGCGGCTCCGGCGGTACCGCCGGCCGCGGCGCCGATCGCCCCGGTCGGGGCGGGCGCAACGGTGACCACGTACGACGCAAAAACTGCCGATCTGGCCCAGTACCGGGCGCACAAGGCCCGCCTCGGGGTCCGTGGCTGAGGATCGTTAAATGGCGAATACTCTCCCGACAGTCGATGACATCACGCTGAGCGGGCTCGATGTCTTCGAGAATACGCTCGTCGCGCTCAAGAAATGCTCCCGCAAGCACGAAGGGGCCTTCGGCCAACGCGGGGGCAAAATCGGAGACACCCGGCGCATCCGCAAGCCTGCGCAATTCACCGTCCGCTCGGGCCAAGCGTGGGCTGGGCAAAATATCGAAGAACAGTACGACACGCTCACGATCAACTACCAGAAAGGCATCGATTTTTCGATGTCCTCCGTCGAGCGCAGGCTGGATCTCAACTCGATGACCGATCAGATTCTCAAGCCCGCACTGGTGCGGCTCGCGAACGAGGTCGACGCGGACATTCTCGAGGTCGCCACCAAACGCATCGCGAACGCGGTGGGGACGCCCGGGACCGCGCCCAGCACGACGGCGGTGTTTCTGGCGGCGGGGCGGATACTGACAAACAACACCTGCCCTCGTGGTCGCGGTCAACGGCATTTGATGCTCGAGGCCGAAACCGAAGAATCGATGATCGCCGCCCTGCAGGGTCTGTTCAACCCGACCGGCACGATCGGCAAACAGTACGACACGGCCGAGATGGGCTACGCGCTCGGGATGGAGTGGAACGTCGATCAGAACGTCTACTCGCACACGGTGGGGACCTTCAGCGGGACGCCCCTGGTGAACGTCGGCGGACAATCGGGTGGCGATATCGATACGGACGGGTGGACGAGCACGACACTGAACGAAGGGGACGTGTTGACCTTCGATGGTGTGTTCGCGGTCAACCCCGTCACGAAAGCGACGCTCGGCAACCTCGCGCAGTTTGTCGTGACCGCGCAGATCAGCGATACAGCCGGGGCGATCAACGTCCCGATCTCGCCGTCGATGGTCGGTCCGGGATCGCCGTTTCAGAATGTCGCCGGGCTGCCGGCGAACAACACGCCGGTGAATGTGCTTGGGGCGTCGGCCACGGTGTCCCCGCAGAACGTGGTCTGGAACAAAGAAGCGGTCACCGTCGCGGTCATCGGTCTCGAAAAACCCGAGGGCGTCAATCAGGCGTCGGTGAAATACGACGACCAGAGCGGCGTCGGCATACGGTACATCGAGTGGTACGATGGTGACAGTGACCTGTGGAAATCACGATTCGACGTCGTGTACGGGATCTTGGCCCAGCGCCCCGAATGGGCCTGCCGGATCGCAGCGTAGGAGCTGACCAATGCACAAGAAGACCTTCGCGCGATTCGCACTCATCGCCAGCCTGATGCTCGGGAGTGCGCTCGAAGTGGCCGCACAGGCCACGCTCAATCAAACGACCCTGTCAGCGGGCGTCACGCGGACCGCCGGGGTGGTGCAAGTGACCTCTGCCAGCACGATGGCGGCGGGGGATATTCTGTACGTGGACCGGGAAGCGATGGCGATTCGCGCCGTCAGCGGGACCACGATCACGGTCTCACGCGGGCGAGAAGGCACGCTCGCGACCGCCCACGCGACGCGGGCCGTCGTCTACAGCGGCGTGCCGACGCGGTTCTACAACAGCGACCCGCCGTACGGGCGATGCACCGCGAGTGCGCAGCCGGTCCTGCCGTACATCAACGTGGTGACGGGCGGGATCTTCAGTTGCCGGCTCAGTGGCACCATCAATACCGCCACCAGCTCGACCGATCCCGGCCTCTGGGGCGGCACGCAGTTGTTCGTGCATGCGCCCAGCGTCCTGCCACGGCGAATCGTGCAGGACGCCGACTACACGATGACGCCAGACGACGTGGTGATCGCGTTCACCTCGATCGGGTCCGCGGCGACACGCACCGTCACGCTGCCGGCGGCGACCGGCATGCCCGGGAAAATCATCTACATTCAGGATGAATCCGGCCAGATGTCGGCTGGCGTCAATTCGATCTTCGCCACCGGGACCATCAATCTCGTCATCGGGACGACCTTGACGGCGGGGACCGGGATCATCTCGACCAACTTCGGGATCATTCGGCTCCGGGCGGGGTGTGCCACCCCCAACGGGGTGGTCAATAGCTGTAGCTGGTACTCGTGGTGAACAAGGGACTTCGTGTTATTTCGCGCGGCGTTGTTGGGCTCTCCAGAGGGTCCATTGCCGTTGGACGTCTGGTGACTGGGCATGGTGTCGGGCCCAGAAGGTCGTAATGGCTACGCGCGATATTTCTGAGCGTCGCGCAGGCGTCAACGCTGCGGCCCGTGTGTGACCGCACGCCGGTCCGTGCAGAGTGCTGTGGGCGCTCGCCGACAACAGTCCGAGATTGTTCGGGTCATTGTTGCGAGGATTGCCATCACGGTGATGAACATGTTCGGACCGAAGCAGTGGACGACCGAGTACCTGTTCCATGACGTCGCGATGGACATACCGGCGCCGTTGCGCCCAATTGGCCCCGCGCGCATATCGACCCGATTTCGTCGTGCCCCCGCCTGAGGGCGCGCGGTGACAGGTCAACGGGTCGCCGTATTTGCGCCAGCGTTGATAATGTCGCGCGCACCAGCCGCGTGCGCCTCCGAGCGGGGTGGTGGCCTGGCAGTCAGCAACGGCACAGTGAAAGGGCATGGCGATATCCTATCACGAAAGGTTCACTTTCTAGCCCATGTTGGGCCGTGGGCTACCGAGCGTTGCGCGACTCCTCTGTCTCACCGCCCTGCTGGGGTGCACGCAGTTGACCTGCCGCCAGAATCGCGTGTGGACAGATGAGGTACGGCTGTGGCAGCACGCCGCGCGCTGGGCGCCGCAGAAGCCACGGCCGTACATCAATCTCGGTCGGGCGCTGGAGCGGATCGGGGACGACGCCGGGGCCTTCACCGCCTATGCGCGGGCGGCGGAGGTGAGCGTGGACCGGCGCCGCGCCTCGCTCGTCATGGCGTTCGCCTACGCCGCCGCCCAGACGAATCTGGCGCATTTGCACGCGAAATGGGGGGACGGGGCGATGTCGCTGTATCTGCTGGACGGCGTACTGGCGGACCAACCGTTGTTTGCGCCCGCGCTGTTCAATAAGGCCGTCCTCCTCGCCCATCGCGGGCAGTGTGCGGAGGCGGTGCGTCTGTGGAGTGTGGCACAGTCACTCGATGCGACGTTGCCGGCGAACCCGTGCCCCGAGAGCCCCTGAGATGGGCGCCCCGGGCCGCTGGGTCGGGCTCGCCCTGCTGTGCATGGGCGCCGCGTACGGCCGGGTGCTGACCGGCCCCCCCGTGTACGAGGATGCGATGAGCCTGCGTGCGGTCGACACCGTCACGGGGCAGACCCTCCGGGGCTGGCTGAGCACGGGGCGCGCCCTCACGCGGGTGTCCTTCGATGCGACCTATCTCATCGCAGGGTTCTCGCCGGTGGCGTACCATACGGTGAATGTCGTGCTCCACGGCGTCAACGGCGCGTTGGTGTATCGCGTGGGGGCGGCCCTGGTGGGGGCGCCGGCTGCCGCCGTGGCGGCGAGTCTCTTTTTGCTCCATCCGATCCAAACCGAAAGCGTCAGCTACATGACCGGCCGGTCTGAGCTGCTCGCCGCCTGTTTCACGCTGTTGGCGCTCTGGTGCGCGCTCGGGCCCCTGACGCGGTGGCGCGGGATCGGGTGCCTGCTCTGCGCCGTCTTGGCGATGGCCTCGAAAGAAACCGCCGCCGCCGTGGTCGTCCTCGCCCCGCTCATGGTCTGGGCCCGGCGCGGGGATCGCCAGTGGTACGCGCTCCTCGCTTTGCTACCCGTGGTCGGCCTGCTGCACGCACAGGAGGCGCTCGTCGGGAACACCTACGTCTTCGCCCATCCTGCCGGCGGCTTCGGGTATCTGGCGTACCAGTGCGCGGCGCTCTGGCGGATGATCGGACTCGTCGTGTGGCCGGTCGGCTTCACGATCGACCATGACGTGCTGGCGTGGTCGCGTCCGGTGGCCGTGCTCGGCCTGGCCGGCGTGGTGGCGTGGCTGACCCTGGCGCTCGTCACGCTGCGGCGATCGCGGACGGTCGCGCTCTGTCTCCTCTGGCCCCTGATCGTCGTCGCGCCGCGGGGGTTCATTCGCATCGTGGAATACCTGAACGAGCATCAGACACTGATGCCGTTTATTGGATTATGGTGGCTCATCGGGATGGTGACGGTGCAGACGGCCTCACGCGTGCCAGGGATGCGCACGCTCCGTCCGGTCTCGGCATGATGCGGTGGTGGCAGTGGCTCGTCGTGGCGGTCAGCTTCGTGCTCGGCGTCTGGGTCGATCAGTGCTGAGGGGGAGTCGGCTGTGAATTGGTGGCGGTGGCTGATCGTCGTGGGGCTCTTTCTCCTGGCCGGCTGGTGCGGCGCGCACAGCCAGATGGATGTCTGACCCGACCCGTCTCCCCGTCTTATTGATCGCCGCACTCTGTGCGCTCTGGGCGTGGGTGCGATGGGTCTACCGGTAGAAAGGCCCGAGATGCGACTGTGCTGATTCGCGATCGGTGTGCTCCTGACATCGCGGGCGGGCCGCGCGGGTCGCGGTCGTGGTTTTCCTGGTGAGGTAGCATGGCTAATCCGATTGTCTTGACGGCACGCGATCACGATCAGAACCATGTCTTTCGCGGGTCGAAGGCCGGCGCGTCTGCCGTCCTCGGGCCGGAGCGTCTGACCCAACTCCAGGAAAGCGTCTGGTATCTCGTCTGGAGCCCCGAGGCGGTGGGCGGCGAGGTGGTGCTCGAGGGCGCCCCGGAGGTCAGCTACGCCGGCACGTGGGCCGTGCTCCATCGGTTTCCGTGGGTGTCTGGCGGGCGGGCGCAGTGGGCAGCCATCACGGGGCCGCATCTCGCCCTGCGGGTGCGGATTACGCGGTCAATTGTCAATGGGGAGGTCGATTGCTATGGGATCGGAAACTAAACCGTCCACCACGAAACCGGGGGGCGCGGCGACCGGCCTCTTTGGCGCGTTGGAAGCCGCGCTGATGGTGGTCAAGGACCGGAAGGCGACGCTCGATGAGTTGAGCGCGCAGGTGCAGCAGGCGAGCGAGGCCTACCAGGCCGCCCTCGCGGAGGCGGAACACGCGCATACGCTGGCGAATGAGGCCATCGGGCAGATTCTCCCGAAAGATTCGCGGATTCGCGCCGCCTAAGGGCCGCCCCGATGGCGACACAGACGACCGCCGGGGGCCAAGTGGTCACCTACGTCTCGGTGAATCAGAGCGGGGCGGGCACCACCGTGCTCATGGTGGCGTCGCCGACCAATCGCCATAAGGTGATTGGCGCGGTCCTCGTCTTGAGCGTCCTGGGGACTCTGCAGTTTACGGATGAAGCTGGCGCCCTGACGGGGCCGATGGATCTGGCCGCGAATGCCGGCTTTGTCCTCCCGCGCGGCGATGGCCCGTACACGGAAACCGCCCGCAACAGTCCGTTGAATCTCGTGACGACGCTCGGCGCCGCGCGCGGCGTCGTGGCGGTCCTGACGGAGGCCTAAATGCGTGGCGTGTGGATCCTCCTCCTGCTCGGCGTGACCGGGGTCACGCTCATGGCGCAGTCTCCTGTCAAGAATCCCCGCGCCGTCGTGTTCACGTGCCCGGATCACGATCGCGATGATGGGCACGAGGTGGACATCGTGAATAGCGCGGGTACGGTGATCCACACGCTCCAGGGTGGCGATCCGCCAGCCGATGCGAATGGTGAGGTGACGATCGCGATCAACGTGCAGCCGATTGCGTTTGGCGACTACACCATCATCGTGCGGGCTGTCGCTGGCCCCCTGCGCTCTGTGAACTCCGCGCCGTCGGCTGTCTGGCAACGCGTGCCAGGGGCGCCCTCTCAACCGGGCGTGCGGTAAGCCCTCATGCCCTGCCGCTGGATTCTCTGCCCGGTCGTCAGTCGGTTCGTGGCCGGGCATGGCACGGGTCGATGGCCACTTGTGGCTGACCTCGTGGACGTAGGCCGTGTCCCACAGCCAGGCACCGACGATGATGGCCGACCGACCCTGCTGCCGAAAGGATTCAACCTCTCCGCCGTGATCTCTGACGGTCAGCCTGGAGAGATCAACAACTGGTGCCTCTGTTTCGTGCGGTACGTCGATGCCAGCACGTTGGATGAGCAAGCTGCCGCCAATCCGGCCTTCGTGAACGTGCTGGAGCGGGATTATGAGGAGGGTGACAACTTTTTAGCCCGCTCACCCACCACCGACGGCTGGTCGCCCCAGCGCGTGACGCGCTTGAAGACGATCGTCAACGCGCGCGGGAGCGCAGGCGGCTTAAACGCCTCATCGCCCTTCTGGGCGTGGCTCGCGCGACTCGGATCGGTCATTCGACCAGGCTTCGAGCCTCGGGGGACATGGGTTGGCTAACTACGTCGATAACTTCACGGACGGCCCCCCCGATGTCGCGCTGGTGTCTCACACCCCTGATAGCGGGGGAACATGGACAGAGGTGGAGGATAGCGCGGGGTCGAAATCGTTTGAAGTCAATTCAGGGTCCATGTTACTCCGCCTGGCTGAGGACAATGTCAATAGCCAGCGGTTGCTCTATACCATCTCGTGGACGCCCGCCACCAACGAGTACGACGTCTTGTGGACCTACGCGGTGTCCCCGGTCACTAACGATGATCCCCAATGGGTCTTGGCGCGCTACACAGGGACCGCCAGTTATTATGCCGCGGGCAACTACGCGACTGGGGGCAATCCAGACCAGAAGATCGTGAAGGTGACAGCCGGCCCGACGCGGACGCTCTTGGCCTCAGGGAATTTCGCGACCACGACTGGCGATATTTTCAAGTTCCAGGTGCGCACGGCCGCCAAAAAGCTCTTCCAAGGCGTCACCGAGCGGCTGTCGAGCACAGATGACACCATCACCGCCGTGGGGTCGTGTGGCCTTGCTATGGGGAATTTGGGGGATGTCTCGACGGACGACCTTACCGACGGGCAAATGGATGTATTCAAGCTCGAAGATGTGGTCGCGGGCGGGGGCCGCATTATGTCCAGTCTCGCGGCAGCGGGTGGCCTCGTGAGTCATGGCGGCATCGCGGGTCTGGGTGGTGGGTTAGCGGGATGACATGCGCGATATAACCATCGGCGATACGTTTTTTGCCGCGTTCACGACGCGCGCCTTCGCGACAGGCGTGCCCACGGTCCTGGCGGGCACGCCCGTCGTGTCCGCCTATGAG
>C687J35021_10003834_pt1 | contig 10203 bp, 6 predicted proteins | sample RifCSPhighO2_12_FD_35021 | JGI IMG/M metagenome (IMG submission 35021)
TTATCCACTTTGTCTACACCAATCCTGATTGGCAAAAATATCTTCAAGCCATTGATAAAGCGGGTTTAAGACACCCACTCGATATTCACAGAATTCCAAAACCCATTCTCGATCGGATCAACCAACTCAAAGAAAAAATCGATTCTGAAATTAATTTAAAACCTCAAGACCCCGGTTATTGCGATGCCTTCGTCCCCAAATTTTATGAGGCAGGACTTTCTCCTTATGTCGAAGGGGGGTTGGCGTTTAGTTATCCTTTTAATTATCGTGGGCTAGAAACAAAAGAAATGACCGCTTCAGAGGCTTACAAGGCTGTTCTGAACCCCAACAGTAGAAAACTTGATTTTGGTTCTTGTACGGAGGCTACTTATAAAATTGTCTCCGCTTTTTTGGCAGCGGGTGTTCCCTGTGAAGTCAAAGCAATAGCAACACAAAACCATCTTTTTGCCCGTTATAAAAATGAAGACCTCGATCCCTCTGAATTAGGCAAAATTGGCTGGCAAAAAGTGTTGGATGAAAAAAGATTAGCTACAGGTTTTTATGAGCAAGCCAGGATGAGTGAAGTTGGCCAACAGGCTAAAAAAAAGCTAGAAGACGTTATTTTAGCGATAGATCCTCAAGACTTTTACAACGATTTGCGCAAACTGACAGATGCCATCTGGGATGACAATGAAGCAGCTATTTTTGAAGCATCTCAATCAATCGTTTCAAGGAATCCGCACGATATTGGTCAATTGATTGTGCTTTCCAAGGCACTTATCTTTGTTGAAGATCCCCAAAAAAGAATAGCCATTTTGGATAAAATACTTTCGGCCTTTCCAGACAATGCCTATATTTTATGGGCGGTTTCTATTCATTGTACAGTGCACAAATGTTTGCAATCAGAGGGGGACATACAGAATGTTAACAGTCCTTCAAGTGGCAATGCGGAATATCTCTGGGCCCTTGAGCAAAAGGATCAAGGAAATCTCAAGAAATATGAAGAGTTGCTTGAAAAGGCATTGGGGAAAAATCCAAACAATGCTTTAGCTTTGCAAGCTAAAGCATCCCTTCTTTTGGCGCGGGGGGAGATTAGTGATGCAGAAAAGTTAATCCAAAAAGCAATAAAAAGTGCTCCGAACTTGCCCGGAAACTATGGTTTGCTTTCCAACATTGCAATGGGACGGGGCGACAACGACAAAGTCTATGAATATGCCAAAAAAGAGCATTTGGTTTTTGTTGGCAATAGGGGTTCAGAAATAACACTTGGATTTGCGGCATTCAGTGCTCGCAAATATGAAGATGCTTGGGCGATAGGGCGATTTTATACGCGGCAATTTCCGCAAAGTCCGGCTGGTTACTTGCTCCTATCGATGGCAGAGCAATCGATGGGATACATAGAGCGGGCCGAAGAATATGCCAAGAAAGCTCTGAAAGTTGCCGTGACTCCGGCTTCGAAAGCACGTGTTTTGGATCGTTTGGCGGGGATTAGTGCTTTCAAAGGTGACTTTAAAACAGCAGTTGATTTAGCCAAACAGGCAACAGATCTCGACCCACGGGCCCAAATGTCTTTTGATTTCTTCGCGACACAACGGTTGATTTTTGAAGGACGTTGGGAAGAAGCCAAGAAAGCTGTTGAAAATCTCAAAAAGAAGTACCCAGAACTTGCCGATTTTTATGCAATGGCTGCATCTGTAGAACTTATGACGGGGGAGAGCAAGAAAGCGGAGCAAGATGTTGAGAAAGCTATTCGGCTAAACCCCAACAGCTTGTTAGCGGTTTTCACTCGGTTACAACTTCATCATGAAAAAGGGGAATGGGAAAAGGCTGCAGCCCTTATCGAAAAAATGAACCAATCTTTTAAGGGAGATTCCGCCTTGCCAAGTGTGAATGCCTATCATTACCTTGTGATTAAGAAGTACGATTTAGCTAAAAAGGAAGGGGTCAAGGCATTGGGGCTAAATCCTTATGATTTTGGAAGCAAAGGTTATTTGGCGCTAGTGGCGGTCGAAGAAAAAGATTTCAAAAAGGCCGAAAAATTGGCAAAAGAGATTGAAAAAATAAATCCGGCTAATCCAATGCCTCCGTTCATCCGAGCCAAAATCTATATGGCTCAGAAAAAATTGATTCAGGCTGAAACAGAGGCCAGAAAAGCCATTGAAAAATATCCATATGACAATGGATATCTCCCACACTTAAGCTCTTATCATGCTTTGATTACGGCCCTTGAAGCTCAAAGCAAAACCGAAGAGGCTAAGGCAGCCCAAGAAGCCATGCTAAAAAATCGCCAGGAGTAATCAGAAAAAACTGACCCAATCCTTTACACAACCTTTATAATCGCTATACTGCACACCCATGACTGAATTTCGGTGGGTTATTTTGTTGGGTGGTTTGTCTTTTTTCTTTTTTGGGCTGACCTATGCCCGAAATGCCCTTCAGCTTTTGGCCGGCGACAAGCTCCGCCTTGTCATCACAAGGCTTACGGAAAACCGTTTTTTGGCTTTGGGACTGGGGACTTTGATCACCGTTGTCTTGCAAAGCTCTACCGTGACCATTTTGATGCTGATGAGCTTGGCGGCAACCGGCTTGTTAACCCTTCCTCAGGCCTTCGGTGTCATTTTGGGGGCCGATATCGGGACAACACTGGTCGTGATTTTATTGTCGATCAAGAAAATTGCGGATTATGCGCTTTTATTAGTCGTGATTGGTTTTGTTTTAGAGTGGGTAGCCAGAGGTTCCAAACAGATGAAATATGCCGGAAATATGCCGGCCGCATTTTGTTTGGCTTTGGAATGGTTTTTTATGGAATGCAGCTGATGACTCAAACATCAGGTCCTTTGGCAGCCAGTCCCCACGCACAAACCCTTTTTGGAATTTTGGCGTCCCACCCTGTTCTGATTTTGATTTCATCGATCTTTTTTACTATTTTGGTTCAGACTTCTGCGGCAACGATCGGAATGGCGATTGCTTTGGGTTTTTCCGGATTGTTAACACTTCCGGTTGCCATTCCCATTGTGTTGGGTGCCAATGTGGGGACTTGCTTTAGCGCTATCGTTGTCTCTTGGACCAGCAATACGAATGGTAAACGGGTTGCCATTGCCCATTTTTTTGTGAAGGCCTCCGGTGTTCTTTTGGCCATGCCCTTCATTGCGCAGATTGCAACTTTAATTGAGAAATGTTCTCAGCAGGTAACTCATTGGCTACCGATGGTGGAGCCCGGTGTGGCGGGGCATATCGTAGTCGTCCATTTGTTTTTTAATGTCGCACTGGCCGTTCTCTTTTTACCCTTTTTGCATTTTGGGGTCTGGATTGTTTCCAAGTTAGTTCCGGAAGTTCAAAAAGAAGAAACGTTCGGCCCCAAATATTTAGACAACACGGCGCTGGAAACGCCCCCATTGGCTTTTGCGCAGGCCAAGCGCGAAATTTTACGGATCGCCAATCTTGCTTATGATTTATATCGCGATTGTCCCAAAATGTTTGACCCCAGTTTTGAAATTGACAAAATCTCAGCAGACATTGAAATGAGAGATGATAAAATTGATCTGTTGGATCGAGAGGTCCGTTTTTATTTGGCCAAAATTTCACAGGAGGGACTTTCTGAAACACAGGCCGCTCAAGAAATGGCATTGCTTTCTATTACCGCCGATTTAGAGGGAATCGGCGATATCATATCAAAAGAATTGGCAGGGCTTGCGCGCAAAAAAGTGACAAAGGGTCGTCTTTTTTCACAACAAGGATGGAAAGACATTCAAAAAATTCATCAAGCCGGTATGGATGATTTTTCTCTGGCCATTTCCGTTTTTGCCTCACCGAATGAAGAGTTGGCGCGCAAGATGATTCGCCAAGGAGAACATTTTGATCATTTAGAACAGCAACTCAGGCAGTCGCATATCCAAAGGCTTCATGCAGGAAGTCCGGAGGCCTTTGAAACCAGTTCCATCCATCTCGATGTTTTAGGAAACCTGCGCCGCATCAACGCCCATCTTGTCCACATCGCCCAGTTGTCTTTACAGACTTAAACTTTTCTTCAGCTTATCCTTCAATGGCGCAGGGCAAGTGGGTGTTCAAAACGGTGCTCCACTTCAGGCTATCTCGTCAAAAAAATAATTTCGTTTCAAAAGATGCAGATAGTATCTTACCTGCCGTCAGCTCTGTCTGCAGAAACGAATATTATTTTATTTGACTCAATACGCCCTCGTTCCCGCACAATGTTTTTCACACCCCCACCTCCTGCCCTCATGCAATTGACACACAAGCACTCCGCACTGTGAGTTTAAAGTTTGAGGTTAGTTTTCTGAACAAAAAGCAACGGCTATTTATTCCCAGGCAATCTGAGGCTGGGCACCCAAATCTCAATATAATTAAAACCCTTTTCTTTAAGCACTCGTTTAATCTCTTCGGCATGTTCGGCACCATAGCTTAAAGAGGCTACTAAAGCGCCATGCCGCTCCATTTGGAGGGTTAAATTACGTGCCATTCCCAAGCCTCTTTCATAAGCATTGGTGACATCGAGAAGCGGGTTCTGAAATGGTGCTAACTGAGGATTAGGATAGCTTCTTGTAGACAACGAGATCCCTTGATCCACTAAATTTCGATCCTCAACGCCAATTGTTAAGATAGCATCGCCTAGTAAGCATTCCATATAAAGATCTGCCGGCAGTGGCTTTTGTTTTTCGTCAAATTTTCTTAAATAACTTTCGGGATCCTTTGCACAGCCGGCCGCCAATATTTCAATCCTCGTTAGGGGTCGTGTTGGAATATTGATCATACGGGTCTTCGAAGGATTCGCTTTATAATCGGCTAAGTAACTCCTTTCCCCGGAAAGTCCTTCAACCCCTTGAAGTCTAAGACCCCTTTCATGAAGTTTGGCAATGTTTTGCCGTATTTCTTGCTGGACGACAACCCAATCATGGCGATTGGAAAAGATAACAACCAAATGATTCTTTTTTCCACCATCGTAATAGTCTGTCACCGAACCCAGATAAAATCCTTGGAAGGCTTCCTCTGGACTTAATAATTTATATTTTCTCATTAATGCGAGCGTTTTTGGGTCTTTGGAATAATCTTTTTTATCTTCCGGACTTGTTAGACTCATTCTAATTGTCAGACCTTGATCCTTAGACAGGGCAGTTTCGGTCTCCCTCAAAATATGTCGATAAAATTCCAGATGTTTGTCTTCCAGATGAAGTCCTTTTTGAAAATGTTTATCTCCCTCAATCTTTCTTAGGGTTTGAACCGACATTTCAAAAAACGCGCGCGTCTCCTCAAGAGTCATCTTCGCTTCGCCCCGTTCCTGTGTTTGTGCCTGTACCCTTGGAACCGTTTTTCCCAAAACGCTCAAGTTTTTTTCTGATGAACCTTGAAAATGAGTGGTATGCACTCCGTTGTTCAAGTTTAACAGGGAGACAAAAAACCCCCGCTCTATGTAGCCTTCAATGACTCCATCTACTTTCATAATTTCAAAAGCCTTCCTATTTTACTTATCGGCAGGGGCAGAAAAAAGTTGCGTCCTTTATAGTCTAATTATCTTATTGAGTGCAAGACCCCCCGAGGCTGAGGGCTGTTTTGGAGCACTTTTGACACGAATGGACTTGCGATTTCAGTTTTCCATTATCACAGTAATATTCTGTTAAATATTTCAAATTTACCTGAGCGGTATTTATTTCGATGCATTGATCTTGAAATTTTTGGAAACGACGGTTTCGAGTCGTGATCACCATGCCTCCAATTGCCGGTTTGTTGCCTCCATCAGAATCTAAACATTGTCTGCAGTGTAGGTTTGTGGAGCACATATTTGGTCCAGCCCCCGGCATTTGGACACAGGCTAATTTGCTACATTCAGCATGGGTGGGGGGTGGTTGACAGTCTGTATTGTTACTGCATTGATCTGTCCCAGCTCCTTCAATTTGAACACACTGATTGTTTTGACAAGCGAGATGAGAAGAACATACAGTCGCCTTACGGATTCTATCAAGACTATAATCCGCAATATAGATACCTCCCGCACTATCAACAGCAACTCCTATAGCAGAACCAATTGTCGAAACAGTTCCATCGCCGACAACAGTTTGAATAATACCCCTTTTATCCACTTTGCGAACTCTCCTATTTCCCAAATCTGCAATGTAAATGTTACCCTGATTGTCAACAGCAAGTCCTTCGGGTGAATCTAATTGAGCGTTGGTTGCCACTCCGCCATCTCCAGAAAAACCGGCCTGTCCATTTCCTGCGAGGGTATAAATATTTCCCTGGAAATACCCTCTGATTTGGTCATCGACTGCACTGACCATCCTAATCCTGTTGTTATCCGTGTCCGAGATATAAATATTGCCTTGGTTGTCGACAACAACACCACGAGGATATCCCAGCATTGCATTGACGGCCGGACCACGGTCGCCAAAAAAACCGACCTGACCATTTCCCGCAACAGTCGTTATGATTCCGCTGGTAGTTATTTTTCGGATTCTGTTGTTAAAAAAAGAATCAGCGATGTAGATATTGCCCTGACCATCGAGAGCGATTCCATAAGGAGATATCTTGGCATTTATAGCGAGTCCATTGTCTCCTGAAAAACCCGAATAACCATTTCCCGCAATTGTTGTGATGATTCCGTTGGGATCTATTTTCCGAACTCTCTTGTTAAACCAATCCGCAATATAAAAATTACCTTGGCTGTCCGTGACAATTTCTCGCGGCTCATTTAACTTTGCATAGATAGCAAACCCACCATCTCCAGCAAAACCCTGTTGGCCATTTCCCGCAACGGTCGTGATGATCCCATTCAAATCTACCTTGCGAACCCTGTTATTTTCAGTGTCAGCAATATAAATATTGCCCTGATTGTTATTGTTGATGGTGACCCCATAGGGATGCCAGAGCATTGCGCTAATAGCAGGCCCGCCATCGCCTGAAAAACCCATTTGGCCAGTGCCAGCAACCGTTGTAATAATTGGTTCGCATTGTTGTGCTTGGGCTTTAGAATAGGGAGGCAAGCCTATTAAATAAGCAAGAGAAAGTATAATAACCCATTGTCGCATAAAGTTCTCTTTTTCGGGGACCACCTAGTAAATTATGCAAGTGCAATGCCAAAAACCTTATATTAGAAAATATTACATTTCGGAGTTCGAAGCGCTTATGTACCAGTTGCGTGAGGGCAGGAGTGGGGGTGGGCAAAACATCTGTGCGGGAACGAGGGCGTATTGAGTCAAATAAAATAATATTCGTTTCTGCAGATAGAGCTGACGGCAGGTAAGATACTATCTGCATTTTTTTGAAACGAAATGATTTTTTTGACGAGATAGCCCGAAGTGGAGCACCGTTTTGAACACTCCACTCCTGCCCAAAAGCAATTGGTAGATAGGTCGGAGAAGGGTTTAAGGTTGAAAGAGTTTGGGTGGTAATTTTACGTCGGCTTCGAGGTTAAAGAAACGATACTTTGAAGTATTACCCGAAGTCGTGTGGATGGTGAGTTCTTTGAGATAATTATTCTCTCCGAAAATACAGTCTAGTGAACGATAAGTCGATTTTCGCTTGGGTTTCAAAGTCACGACACTATTTTTATCAGTCACTTTAAAATACTGACGCAGTTGTCCCAATTCTGTCAAAAATTTGAGGGCCTCTTCGGGAAGACCCGATTCTTTCAGCGCAAAGGTCTGTTTTTCTTTGCTCTTAGGGTCGAGGACCCAAAGAGTAGCCCCATCACTTATATAATGAGTCATTTTGTCGCCGGCATATTCAATTCTTAGTTTTCCACCTTTTTGATAAAAAATACGCCCCGGCCTTGTGATCGTTTTTTCCAAAAGATCGACATACGTACTTTGGACAAATTCGGCACGGAGTGTCTGAGTATTTGTATAAGTCTGTTCGATGTTTTCGATTGAGGGGATCGCAATGGCAGCTGCCAGAAGCAAAATTTTTTTCACGAATTCTCCAGATTACCGACCAACACTTGGCGTGGTTTGGCTCCATCAGCAGGGCCGACTACTCCTTCCGCTTCCATCCGTTCAATCATTCTGGCCGCTCGGTTATAGCCAATGCGTAAACGTCTCTGGATCATGGAGATAGAGGCCTGCTTTGTTTCAGAAACTAATTTAACAGCTTGGTCATAGATAACACCATCTTCTTCATCAAAATCATCAAGTTCTTTTGATTCCTCTTCGGGGGTGGCCAGCAAGCTTGTGTCATAAGTTGGGGTTCCTTGCTCTTTGAGAAAACCTACGATGCGCATGATTTCGCCCTCAGAGATCAATGCACCATGAATGCGAGTGAGATTAGAAGAAGAGGGGGGCATAAAAAGCATATCGCCGGCGCCCAACAAACTTTCCGAACCCATTTGATCCAAAATTGTTCTGGCGTCGTGTTTGGAAAAGACTTTGAAGGAAATTCTCGCGGGAAAGTTCGCTTTGATGAGCCCTGTGATGACATCCACACTGGGTCTTTGGGTTGCCAAAATCAAATGAATCCCTGCAGCCCTCGCCATTTGTGCCAGTCTTGTAATCGTTTCTTCAAATTCTTGAGAGGCAATCATCATCATGTCAGCCAGTTCATCAATAACGATAACAAGGTAATAAAGTTTACCGGTGTGACAGATGGCATCTTTGTTTTGCTCCAATTTTTCTTTGGCCTCCTCTTCCGAGATGAGTTGGATTTGGCTTTGATCAATTTTTTCATTGTAGTTGGTGATGTTGCGTGTGTTGGCATCGGCCAGCAATCGGTAGCGTCTCTCCATTTCACGCACGGCCCATTTGAGAGCGGCCACGGCTTGCTTGGGTTGGATCACAACCGGCAAAAGTAGGTGAGGAATTCCTTCATAAATAGATAGCTCCAATCTTTTGGGATCGACTAAGATAAAGCGAACCTCTTGCGGTGTTGCTTTATAGAGCATACTGACAATCATGCTATTTAAGCCGACACTTTTTCCAGAGCCGGTTGCCCCCGCGATCAAAAGATGAGGCATCTTCGTAAGATCGGTTACCATGGGGCGTCCTTCAATATCTTTTCCCAGCGCCAGGGTCAATTTCGACTTCGATTTTTGAAAAGCGTTGGCCCCGATAATTTCTTTCAGCCAAACTGTTTCGCGCCCATGATTGGGAATTTCAATTCCTAAGGCTGCCTTGCCAGGCAGATGTGGGACAATGCGAATCGCTTTGCCACCCATTGTCAGTGAAAGATCGCTTTCCAGATTGACAATTTTGTTGACCTTTGTTCCTGCCGCCGGTTCAAATTCATACATGGTAATAACAGGTCCCGGATGAATTTCAGTGACTCTCCCTTGAACATCATAGTCGGTCAGTTTCATTTCTAAAAGTTGGGCACTCTTTTTTAGAGCCTCTTCGTCAATGGGAGTGCTGGTTTGGTTTTCTGCATCGAGCAGAGAAAGGGGAGGCGGATTAAATCCAGACCCACTGATCTTTAAAAAGCGGAGTTGATCCTCTGGAAAGGCCTTTTTATCCGTATCAGCCCTTTCAAAGATTTTTGGTTCTTTTGTTTTGTTTTCCGATTCTGTCATTGCGACAGGCACGAGAGTAACAGGTTGCAGCACAGGTTTTGTTTTGTGGATTTTGACTTCAATCTCCTCTTCTTCGCCTTCAATCTTTCCAAACATCGATAGGAATTGCCCTTTTAACCAAACCCAAAACAATCCAGACGTTTTTTTGCTTCTTTCAAAACTAACCTGCATCCATTGAACCCATCTGGCTCCAAAATACTGCAAGAGGCGATAGGTATTAATTGCCAGGGCGCTCACTTTGAGGTGTGTTGCCAACACAAACGAAAGGATGACTCCTGTGAGGGTTACAATTTCAGCGCCAATGCGGTTGAGATAATGGACAAGAAGTTGGGCAAACAGTCCTCCCAAAATTCCGCCACCTGAAAAGCTTTGGCCGGCAATTTGAACCCGTGGAAAATGGAGTTGCAAGAGGGTTGATAGAGAAACAAGCAGTAGTGTGTAATACAAAACTTCTTTGAGTTTGAGTTCGAGCGATTCTCCTTTAAACTTCAAAACAGAAAGCAAAAACAAAACTCCCGCCACGGCATAAGCGCAAAGTCCAAGACTGGTTAAAAGAAGATCGGAGAGATAGGCGCCAATGATTCCTCCTAAATTTTCAACCGTTTGTGCACTGGAGGTGGCATTGAAGCCGGGGTCGGTCGGGTTGTGAGAAAGGAGACAGAGACTGATGAAAAAACCGACGGCGAAAAACAAAATCCCATAGACTTCCTTGCGAT
>C687J35021_10003835_pt1 | contig 10200 bp, 10 predicted proteins | sample RifCSPhighO2_12_FD_35021 | JGI IMG/M metagenome (IMG submission 35021)
TATTGGTCGCACGCATGCGGAGGTTAAACCCCTCTCCACCGACATAGACAGCATCGGCGCCGTATTCAACTGCTGTTCTGAGTTTTTCAAAATCACCTGCAGGCACAACCAATTCCGGTTTTTTATATTTGATATTTATTATGTCTGTCATGGTAAATATTTTCAGGAAGTTTTTGTTTTAATCATATCTAAATAACCTTGCAATATTAACTGGGCGGCAATCATGTCAACCCGCTCTTTCCTTTTCTTTCTGGAAAGGTCACCTTCCAGCATTGCCCTGTTTGCTCGGACCGTACTGAATCTTTCGTCAAAGGTTTTTATTGGAATGTTTATGTGTTTCTTTAGAGTATCAATAAAGTTTAAAACCTCCTTTGCCTTGTCACCCAGGGTATTATTCAGATGTTTGGGTAGACCAAGAACAATTTCTTCTACCTCTTTTTCCTGTAGGATATTTATTATTTTTTTAATATCCTCTTGAATGCTGGTACGTTCTATGGTAGGCAATCCCTGCGCAGTGATTCCAAGCGGATCGCTCAATGCTATCCCGAACCGTTTTTCCCCATAATCAATACCCATGATACGCATAAATTATTCAGTTAATTCTAAAAGGTTTATACATAACTCAGACTATAAAGTATTATTCCAGTACCGATTGGCATGAATAAATTATCAAGTGACTTTAATGGCAATGATTCGATAATAGTAGACGAAAATGCGGCAACCAAGGCGGGGAACAGCGGTAGATAAATATAACCACATAAAAAAGCCACAATCAGCGCAGCCATTGAACCTTCNATACTCTTTTTTTTATTATATGGAACCCGGTGACGACCGAGTTTCTTTCCAATTAACGTTGCAGCAGTATCGGAAAANGCCACAATCAGGATAACAGNGCTTGAAATATATGCAGGGAACAGAATCAAAGAAATNCATGCGCCAAGAATCAGAGTTACTGGNCCNTATGCTATGCCTTTTTCTTCTGTTTTGCGTATACTTGATTTTGTTATGCTTCCAAGCATTGGGAATGCATATCCATTTATTCTAATGCATTCTGAGATCAAATATATGATTAAAAGAATAAATAATACTGATAATGTTGCTTTGTAAACCGGACCTGAAAATATTGGAACTAGTGCGATGAGTATATGTAGAAACTTTCTGCGTATTTCCTGGTACCAGGAATGCACGAATTGCTTCCGCATACCGGCAAATAGTGTCTTATATGTATCGGCATCTGTTATATTTAATATGTCCAAAACCTCAACTAGATTGTTACTATCTATTAGATAATCTGCCTGCTGTCGGATGGCGTAATGAGCATTAACGCCAACATTAATACCCGACTTATTCATAATATCCAGATTATTCCGATCGTCAACCAGGACAATTGTATTTTGCCATGAAAGGTTTTTTTCTTTTAATATCTCCTCGATAAGATTTTTCTTTCCATTGGTTTTTGTAAGTCTCCCATGTACATTACCTGTCAGGATGTTATCAACTGTACCAATATCTATACCATGTCCTTCATCTGCCGATAGTCTGGATGCAAGGTCTTTTACAAACAAATCAGGTACGCCACTGCTGATAAGAACAGTGTAGTATCCGTATGCGCGCAAAGTTTCAATAGTCTCCTTTGCGTTTTTTATTAAAACAATATTTTTGTAGATTCTTTGAGCCTGCTCAAGTGTAATGCCTTTAAAGCGGCTATAGACGCGTGCAAGAAGTTCATTAATAGAAATTTTATTTATATTAAACAGGAAACATAAAAACGCTGCGCGCACATATACCATTATTCCAGCATGACGTGCCAGATGTAGAAAAAAATGCCCTTTAAATAAGACGCCATCTACGTCCATTACAACAAGTTTTTTTATGGTCTTATTGATTGTTCTGCCTCTTGAATGAATTTAGATAAGTCTATTGTTATTAATTAATTTAAAACACAAAGACATCAAAACATTCCGCTTATTAGCTGTTTTAAAATTCCCAGGGCAAGAAAGACAATAATAGGGGAGAAGTCAATACCTTTAAACGGTGGAATGAGCTTTCGTACAGGGTTTAATACAGGGTCTGTAATTTTGTAGAGGAATCGTATTGCTTGATTATAAGGATTATGCGGTATCCATGAAAGCACAATTCTTATTAATAGCACAATTTCATATAAACCAATGAGCTTACCTAAGAGGATTCCCATAAAAAAGCTCCTTTTTAGATTTCATATTAGAATTTAACCAAATAAATTTATAAAAAGCGCTAAAGTATTTAAAAGGCAGTAAGACAATAACTCTGATGAGTATTTATTAGTTTATAGTATTCAAACTGTGAAAATTCTAGCACAGGTTAATAAGTAGAGCAACAAAAATAAATATAGGCAACTAATATAGCAGGATTGCTTGAAATATATAATATGGGATGATAGAATTCTAATAACTTCTTGCCCACTAATAAAAAGGATATTAATATTGATGGCGTCATCTTTAATGAAACACGGGTTCTCATTAAGTAAATATTTATTATTTCTTTATAAAGGAAGTTGCTTTGATCTTTTTTGATAACTCACTAAATATTAAGACTACCACAAGGATTATTCTGGACGAAATCCGTTCTGTACTCGAAAGGATAGATGAAAAGTCCTATGAAGATTTTTTATCTGCCATCCTGAATGCAAAAAGCGTATTCGTAACAGGGCAGGGGAGGTCCGGGCTTGTATCACGCACCTTTGCGATGCGGCTTACACACATTGGTTTAAATGCCTATTGTGTTGGAGACGCTACAACACCCAATTTAAACAAGGGAGATTTGTTGATAGCATGCAGCAGTTCCGGCAGTACGCATATAACCCGTTACATTGCAGGGTTGGCTAAAAAATCGCAGGCTACTGTAGTAGCTGTAACCTCTCACAAAGACTCGCCGCTTGCGGGACAGGCAGATATTATTATCGAATTACCTGTACAGGAGGTTAGTACTTTATATAAGAATGACGGTTCAATTCAGTTCCGCAGTACTCTTTTTGAACAGGCATGTCTTGTATATCTGGATGGAGTTATCCTTTCGCTTGTGAAGAAGTTGAACAGTTCTGAAAAGGATATGCAGAAGAGGCATTCCAACCTCGAATAAGACTCGTCCCAATAAAGCGGATTCAAAGTACCAACAGGGTTATTAAGACACTTCCTTTAACTGGATGTCCCAGGAATTTTAAACTAGCCACAAAGTCACTAAGACACAAAGTTTTTCTTTGTGCCTTGGTGTCTTAGTTGCGTTAAGATTGAACCAGCGAAAGACAAAAGAGTGGTTTGTGGAATCCATTTTTAATCTTGATATAAGGCAAATGGGTATGATAAATTATGTTCCATGTCAAGACCTTTAAGGATAGAATTTGATGGGGCTCTTTATCATATTACTTCGAGAGGGCATGCAAGAGAGCCTATAAGATGCAAATCGTATTATGTTTCTTTAAAGACGTAATTCATACTGAAACTATCCAATAGTATTGTTCGGTACTTTTTTAAACATTTGAAAAGAGAGGAGTGATATGAACGGTTCTCAGGGCGAAAAGGGAATATTAGTGGTTGTATCTAAACTCAAGCAGTACATTCGTTCAGTGTCTGGAATGAATACGGCTGGCAATGTTGCGCCAGCATTGTCAGATACTATTCGCAAGTTGTGTGACCAAGCAATTGAGAAAGCAAAAACGGATGGCCGCAAGACCGTAATGGATAGAGACTTTTCCTGAATCCTGGTATTTGGGAGAAATGGGAAGCCTAATGGAATGGGGGCTTTCCTTGTTAATAGACATTTTTAGCAAAGAAAATACAAAATGAAAAATGCAGAATGCAAAAGTGATTTTGAAATTTGCATTTTAACTTTTTCATTTTACACCTCCGACTTGTACTGGTTAGGACATCTGATGTAGCTTTTTCATGTAGGTTGGACGAAGCTCTCTGCGCCCCTCTAGGAAGAGGGGCAGGGGGTGTGTGTTAGAGTTCACCCAACAATCATGGTTATATCTTGCTTACAATTTACGTTTTACAAATTACGATTTAAATCCCAAATCGTAAATCTCAGATTTCCTGGATGATGGGTTCGCTTAGCTGCTATCCCATCCTACTTGACTTGTTGCATTATTCAACCATAAGCAGGTTGATAAACAAGCGCAACCCCAAATAGCAAAATTAAAGACCTGACCCTACTAATGCTCTAATGCCGCTCCGATTCTTTCATACTGGGCATCCCCGCCTACATGGGCAGTGAGTATACAGAGGCTGAAAAGAGAATGATAATGCCAATAACAAATATTACTTGTGGTATTACCCAATATAACCTGCGGATTCTAAATTTCTCGACAAATAATGGCAAAACTACACCAAAAAGAAAATTCATCGCAAGCAGGAAGGATAAAGCAACAATTAGCTTGGTACTTGCCTTATGAATAAAATAATCAGCCTTCACAATTGTAAGCCCTAAGGGTATCGCCAGCTTATAATGGTTTTCAAGGTAGTCCGTAAGACTTTCAATGTATTTTCTTAACCTTGTTTTATCATACTCCGTAGTTAAGCCGTTTGCAGAAGTCATTGCCTCAATGATTTGTTCTTTGCCATCTTTTAATTCGAGAGTAAACTTGCGATGGAAATCATTTATCTCATCAATCTGTTTTTTTAGAAATTCAGCATTGTAGTTGTTGGGCAACTTACTATTATTTGCATAGGGTGGTACATTGGTATTTAGGTTTTCCGTGGTTTGAATACTTTCATAGTTGTTCGGGTCAAATGTCACTGATCCATCCTTATGAAAATCAAGCATTCTTTTGAAAGGAAAGAAATAAGCAAGCTGAGTTACTATTTCCTGCATTCTTTTACCATGGGTGACTCGCATAGATTCGGTCAAGTTTGATTTTTGAAGACTTGCATTGATATTTTGAAACTCATATAAAAGAATTTGCTTTCTTTTCAAATAGTAATATTCAGTATTAGCTGGAATCGTCAGAAATGACCAAGGGTGGGGAGGGTTGATAGCGTTAATTTCAAGGATTTTAGAGAGAATCTCTGCTTTTACCGCAGCAACTTGATGCGAAAAATATACAAAATAAGAAAACACAAGAGCCGTAAAAAGACTAAAAATAGCCAAATTTATACTTATAATGTTCAGATCACGCGCTGGCGAATTCACGTGTTATTCTTCCCCCGCATCCAGAACACCGTTGGTTGAGGTGTCTTGCTTAAATTTTGTGTTTTGGAGCGCTCAGATTTGCCCATAGTGTTCATGACCACGCAAATCCTCATTTTTCTAGGCTAACGATTTGGTAACCAGCGCGAGATTTCGAGCGTCTGTTGCACTAAAAAGTTATGTGTCACTCTCGTTATTTGTTTTTTTAGTGTTGGATAATCTTTCTACAACTAATAGCAAATGGCTGGCAAAAATAATGGCTTGAGCTGCTTCCTCAGGGGTTAGTTCAACGTTTCTGTGACCAGTACTATTCCTGAAATATCCCATTGCGCCAGCAAAAAGATGGCATAATGCCTCACTTTCACTTTTTATTTTAAGCACTTTTCCAAGGCTACCATTTGAGCCAAATGCATTACGCATCAAAGGAACACCTACCTGCTCGTTCGGCAAACCTGCTGTCTGACGAACAGTAACCTCGACCTCTTTCATTGCTCTGAAAACAGCTGTTTCATAATCTCCACGTATGAAAAGTGGCAAACAATTCGCCACGAGGCTGGGATGGAGAAGGTCACGAGGGAGTAATTTGGATTCCCGAAAGGCTTTCATATTTTGAGCAAGATCAACCCTCTTTCCCCTTTCAGATAGGCGATACCTGATAATGTCCTTGTTTGCATAGTTATGCAGCTCTGGAGGGTAAGGTACCACAAAGCATTCACTTTTAAGATAGGCTAAAGCTTCCCCTAAGGAAAATAAAATCTTCGATCTGTTTTTCTGATAAATACCGGATGAGAGCTGAATTACATCGTGCAGATCGAAAGGCTCTCTGATTGACCTAAGAGCAGCCAAGAGAGCGCCAGCCAATTCTTCTGGAGAAAGTTGCGCGACAGCTTCCTCATCGGGAGGCAAGTATTGACTTAAATCAATCATTTTTTCCCAATCAAATTATCGTTTTCACATAACAAGGATTATACTGCCTATATGCAATCTTTATATTATGGTTATCAGCTAAATTTATGTCGCAAATGTATAATAAAATAGGCTATTCTGTCAACATGAATTTAATATTGAAAGATAAACCCGGTTCAGCGTCTTACCTGTATAATACGCTTCACTAACCGCCGGAATATTGTTACGCTTATTTTCAGCAAGAGCGATATGCTTATCGTATCGAGGAGTATTTCACGATACGCCCTTTTCCCTGATACGCTGTCAAAAAGCGCCCGTCTCAATGCAGGGTGGTCTTCTGCGATGCGGATGATGGGTGCTAGAAAACCATAATAAGCGCCCCAGATGACAAACCTTCTTACGGCATTGGCGTAGGGTAAATCTTTTATAACCTCGTGGAAACAGCTCATATAGGTTTTGAATGCCTCCTTTGAAATACCAACGTACATCATGGTTTCAGCCGCTTTGATGCCCATCAGGCATGCTGCATTGACACCTTTGCCTTTAAACGGGCGGATGAGACCGGCTGCGTCTCCTATGGTGACGTATCGGTCTCCAAAGAGGTGTTTGGCAGGTTTTACCGGAAAACAACCGCGATGGTAATCGAGAGTGCCCAGCGATTCCCTGAAATTCCTGGGAAGTATTTCCAGTACATCGGGTAGTTGCAGGAATTCATCCATTGACCGGGAAGAGATTTTTGCACCGGCGATATTAATGGTGTAATGGTCAGCCTTGGGAGTAACTGCGCCGAATTCTATTTCCTTCATGGACGGCAAAAAGGCATGGATGTATCCATCCGTATTTTCAAGGTCATGATACTGCCCCTTTGGGTGGAATTTTGTTAGTATAGTCAACAGGAATTTTGGCGATTTATACGGAGTCTCCCGTTCGAATATCCTGTATGTGCCTTCTTCAAGTCCAAATGCGCCCACGACAACGTCAGCCCGGATGTGTTTTGTCTCGCTGTACACGGTAACCTTTTCTTTACCGATTTCCACATCGGTGACCTTACTTCGTATAATAGTTGCGCCAGCTTCTTTTGCCTTTTGCAGGAGATAGGCGTCAAATTGAACCCTGCGCAATGCGTAAGAGACCTCTCCTTCTCCGTCCAGTTTGATGACAGAACCATCGGTGTGGAGATAGTAGCCGGGCACTTCTCTTTTCACGAGATGCCAGGGGAAAGGAACTCCCAGTTGATCTTCAATAATGCGCTCGATGGGCTGAGAGAGGACACCTGCACATTCATTGTGTTCAATACCGCCTTCAAAATCCTTATGCTCATAAATGATGACATCTATAGTAATATTCCGTTTTTTAGCAAGATTCTTCAGGGCAATTGCGCAACTGGCGCCCGCTGGGCCACCGCCAATTATGGCCGCAGTATGACCGTTCTCTAGCGGACCCAGTCCTGATTCCTTCAGGAATTTTAGTTTTTCCGTGTGCTTAATGTGTGCGCGGTTTTTGGGGTTAGCGTATGCCTGTTTAATAATGGCATAAAAGATGTGTGGGAACATGATAAATTGCAAGCGGATGCTAATCACCTTGAAAAAAATCTCTTTATAACTTGCGTTACCAGTGACCATATTCCACAGGATGCTGTTAATTTGGATAGATTCCCAGGCATTCTGCCATTTTGTGAGGTGGTCAATTTGCACATTTACCAATTCCTTTCGTGACGTAGTGTAATCATTGATACTGAGCATAAGATTGCCGAAGAAGTTGTCCTGTGCAAGGAGTTTTAAGGCAGGCTTGTAATATCCTTTTTTGAAATCTTCTTCAGAAATACCACGTTCGAAGATCGTTTGAGCGGCTAAGCGTGCCGTGTCAAAGGCAGATTCGATGCCATTTTTATAGGTACGTGAGATGCTGGCATCACCGATCATTACGAACCTATTTGTATAAGGATGTGCGGCATGGGAAATCGGTATTTTTGGAAAGCAGATACAAAGGTCTTTCGGTAGCGACCACCCTCTTGGCAGAAGTTCGCAGACCTTTGGATGCTTCATAAATTCGACCAGGTGTGCCTTTGTTATGTCTTCTTTTCCGATTAGCGAAACGGTAACATAATCTCCCTTGGGGATGAAAGCGGCAAATTTGATGGGTTTTATTCCAAGGGCGAATACGTAGATTGTTTTGCTAAAATGCTCCTGGATATAGGAACGACCCAAATGGAGTTCTGCGTTGCATGTCCGAACTGATTCAGGCTCTTGATACCCAAATTCCTTACCTACAATCCTTTTGATAAGAGATGTGTTCAGTCCGAAAGCACCCACGACAAGATCGGTTGACATCTTTTTTCTTATACCTGCTTCCTTGTAAACGATGTTTACTAAATCCTGTGGGTCTTTTGGCAGGTCTATTTCCTCTACGATAGAGGAATGTACCTTTGCTCCTTGCGATGCCACATGTGTCAGTAAAAAATCGTCAAAACTGATATTAGTTGTTAACTCTGAAAATCTAGGACCGTTTCCACGAAAAACTGTTATGATTTTTGGCTTGTGTCCAGGTTTTGGATGGTATAGCGGGATACCACGTTCTTGTGTCTGAAAATAGTAACCGTCTATTTCTTGTTGGACGCGTGTTTTTGGTAGTACAATCCCCTCAGATTCCATTTTATTGGTAAGGGTTTCAGACAGGACACCCGCACACATGTTACAACCAACAGGACCCTTTTGAATAAAATCCCGTCCATCAAGGATAGTCACGTCTATCTTGCGTCCAAATTCATCTGCGAGTCTTAATACAAAATGGGCAAAGAAACTACCTGCTGGTCCTCCGCCTATTACAATAATGCTTGCGTTGTCTTTAAGATGAATTTTCATTTTATTATTTCAAGAGTTCCCGTAATGTCTTTTCGTAAGCTTGATATGCCTTTGAACCAAAAAGAACAAAACGCACGAGTTTAATTTCACTGTGAGCCTTGAGATAATCTACAGCAGTTTTTAGGGCAATCTTAGATGCTTCATCAATAGGATACCTGTAAGCACCGGTGCTTATGGATGGGAATGCGACGCTATTAAGTTTGTGCTTAGAGGCAATATTAAGACTGTTCTTATAAGCGTTAGCTAGTAATTCCGCTTCGCGACTTTTACCATTATGGTAAATTGGACCTACTGTGTGGATTACATATTTTGCCTTTAAATTTCCCCCGGTTGTAATACGAGCCTCGCCGGTAGGACACCCTCCAAGCTTTTTACATTCTTCAAGTATCTTCAGTCCTCCTGCCATGTGAATTGCCCCATCAACTCCGCCGCCTCCTAAAAGGCTTGTGTTTGCCGCATTGACTATAACATCAGTATCCTGTTCTGTGATATCACCCTCGATAAGTTCTAAAACCGATTGGTTAATATTGACTTTCATAATAATCACTCCTGTACCGCAATGTTCTTGAAAAATTTTACAAATATACTAAACAGATATAAATACAAACAATTATTAGTTTCTAAATTCTTAATAATATTGTTTAAGAACGTATAAAAAAGGTAGTGGTATTTTTTTGACGGTGGTTTTAAAAATTCTGTAAACTGCTTTTTAATGATTGCAAGACTTAACGTAATTTTACAGGAAAAAACAAAAGATTAAATAGAATTTAACCTTTTTCTAAGAAGTTCTTCAAGTGTGGGTATGCTCAATTCATGGAAATTATACCTGACGCGGTCGGTAGGTTTATCAATATCAATTATTTTTCTTAAATCAATTGGTGTACCAATAATTACCGTATCACATGGAACACGGTGTATTGTTTTCTTGAGTTCTTCTATCTGGTCATGTCCGTAACCCATTGCAGGAAGTAAATTACCAATGTGAGTATATTTTTTGAGCGTTTCTGCAATAGTTCCAACGGCATAAGGCCTTGGATCAACAATCTCGCTTGCACCGAACATCTTTGCGGCAACAGTTCCTGCACCAAAAGCCATTTCTCCATGTGTTAGCGTAGGTCCATCCTCGATAACCAATACACGTTTACCTTTTATTAGTTCGGGTTTTTCTACAGTAATTGTTAGCGATGCGTCTATTATATCGGCATTAGGGTTATATTGTTTTATGTGTTCTTTTACAAGTTTTATGTTTTCTGGTGTCGCTGTATTTTCT